>Ga0153916_10003589_pt1 | contig 11572 bp, 20 predicted proteins | sample Opewatmetagenome_FD_109642 | JGI IMG/M metagenome (GOLD analysis project Ga0153916, IMG submission 109642) | Freshwater wetland microbial communities from Ohio, USA - Open water 3 Core 3 Depth 4 metaG | ecosystem: Environmental > Aquatic > Freshwater > Wetlands | place: USA: Ohio, Lake Erie...
CCTCCCTGGGCTGAGCTCTTGGGAGATCGAGCGCGTCAAGGGGGTGGTCGCTCTTTCGGCTCAGCTCACCGAAGACGACTGGCAGGCCATGCGCCGGGAGCGAGACGAGGCTGTAGGGGCGGGCTGATGCGGAGGTCGGCCGTGGTCCTGGTGACGTTGGTAAGCCTGTTGGGCTCAGTGGTTGCGGGTCTCACGAGAAAGCGTCGGCTCGAGTCGGGTGACTCCTCGGGTCGAGAGGACGTGGTCCGGTTGGCCATGTCCGAGCTCGGACGATCCGACCCGGGCCGGTATTGGGAGGACGTTCTCTCGCCGGATGAAACGAGGCCGGAGCACAGTTGGTGCGGCGCCTTTGCCCTGTGGGTCCTTCGGACCCTCGGTCTCACAGATTGGACCTACGACCGGAACGGAGCTTGGTTCTACCAGCTTCCCGGAACGAAACACCCGGAGCCTGGAGACCTCGCTTTCATGAAAGGCATTCGTCACCTGGCCATCGTGGCCGCGGTGCGGGACGACAGCGTGGACCTTGTCAACGGCGCCGGTACTGGCGGCAAGGTGACGACGAGCACGGTGTCTCGGGCCGCTATCACCGAGTTCCGGTCGATCGCTCCCCTGCTCGCGGCCTGAGCGCCATGAAGCAGCCAAAGAACCCCCCGGGCGGCCCGTACCTGCAAGGGGCCGCCCGGGGTGGCTTCACTGGCAGACGCCCCCCGTGCACACCTCACCCGTAGCGCACGCTTGCCCACATTCTCCGCAGTGAGAGGCGTCGGCCATGACATCAACACACACGACGTCCACGTAGTCCGGGCACTCGACGCTGCCCGTTGGACACCGGCAAAATCCGTCTGACGCACACCACCCGAAGGTGGCGCACACGCCGTCGCAGTCGCAGGGACCGAGGGGTTCGTCCTGGTCGAGGGACTGCCCGGAACAGGAAACGAGCAGGAGCACGAGGATGGCAAGGGCAAAACGGGTCATGACCGTAGGACGGCCAACGCCGGAAAAACTTCAGTGTGGCTTGCCGACGCGGCACTTGTGCCTGTAGGCAGCGGCGCGGGCCATTGCCAGGTGCCTCTCGCAGAGCTTGCGACCTGGTGACCTTGGGCGGCTGCATCGGTTGCAGACCTTGCCCTCTGCGTTCTTTCGCTGCCGGGTGATGCGTTCGTAGGAATTCTCCCGATCCGCGCAGTCCGCACAGTAGACGTTTCCCGAGGGCTCCCCACAGTTGACACAGAGACCTCTAGCCCGTCGTTCCCTCTTGCGCTGTTTCAGTGCATCCCTGCACCGGTGCATGCACACTTGGCACGAGACACAACTCGGTTTGCGGGGTCGTCCGCACCCGCACAGGCCAAGTGCTCTATGACGGATTGCCCTTGGCGCGCACTCCTCTTTTCGTCCCATCCGTGCCTTAGTTCTTCGTCGATTGCTCGGCGTTGGGCCGATCGGACAGTTGTTCTTCGAGTGCGAGGACTAGTGCCGCGATCCCGCGCAGGAGTTTTGCCCGCGACATCTTCCGCATTCTGGCATCTTGAGTCATGAGTACGAGGGTTCTCACGATCAGGCGCCCTGCGAGGTCAGTCCGGATCCATGTGTCTTCGGGTGCAGGGGACTCGGCGGGATAGGTGACCATCGCATCCGCCTCTGGCCCCGGCGCGGCCTCCCACCAGTTCTCACATCCCTCTAGGATGTTAAGCAGAGTGTTGTACGGCATGCCAGCGCTGAGGCAGGTTCCGGCTTCGTGCAGCAAGTTGAGAAGGTCCACGATGCGGACGTAGCGCCGTACCTGTCCGTCTTCGCAGGCGAGCTCTATGTAGCCGCGCATCAATTTGTCCCTTTCCGATCCGGCGGAAAGGCTACGGTGCGGCAATCGAGCGGGACCAGGTGCTCGTACTCGTTGGCCGTCTGCCGTAGCTCGTCGTTCCATGGACCGCCGGCGGTGCTGAACCAGGTTCGCTGCCCGTCCTCGGGATCGAGCGCAATGACGAAGAAGACCGTGCCCGGCCTCCAGGTCTTCAGCGATGCATGTAGTTTCTGCAATTTGTCGTCGTTCAGCGACATCGTGTCCCTTTCAGCCCACCCTGCAGACGACGAAGTCGCCGCCGCTCATCCGGTGCGCAATCGTGACGAGGTAGTCGGGTTCGGGAAACTTGCGCCGCCACCTGTCGAGGGTCTTCTGAGCGAGGTAAATGTCCCACTCGACCACTACCTGCCGAGGTGCCTCGTGCTTGTGGTGGCATGTGATGAGCCACGCTTCGGACGTGCCGAGTATGGTCGCTTCCCTGCGGCGCACGGCCTCCTCATGACGCCATTGTGCCTGCTTTCGGCGCTCTTCTGCCCTGACGGCTTCGTCCCTCTTGCGGTCGCGCTCCTTGCATTTCCTCTCGGCCGCGTCGGCTTTGCGCTGAAGTGACTCCCGGAGGTAGCTCTCATGCAGTGGGGTGTTCCGGAGCCGGCGCGTGAGGAGCGCCTTCCGGGTTCGCCGGACCCCGTCCGCTATCCATTGCCGCGCTTCGCTTTCGGACACGTTCGTCCAGTCGGCATACGGACGTTCGAGTCCGAAGTGCCCGAACATGTACGGAAACTCATACGGACACTTGCGCCGTGCGACGTCGAGAACCTCTCGCGCGGCGGCCTCTGTCTCGGGATCCGGAGTGTCTGAGGCCAGGTTGTCCGGTTGCGGAATGCCGGGCGCTTCGAGGTCGAGGAAGTAGTCATCGAGCTCCGACACGTTGAGCTCGATCTGCCAGAGGTTCCGGAGCTGGTATGGCCCTTCCGGCGGGAGTTCGAGCCGTCTAGAACGGGACATCTGAAAGATCGTCAAGGGGCGACCACCCGTCGAGTGTGTCCACCCATTCGCGGACAACCTTCTCATCACCAGCTGTGCCCCGTTCGAGGCCGACAAGTGACCAGTCGTTGTCCGATAGTCTCCGCTGAACCTCCCAGACCTGATCCCGCTTCCCGCCGTTGGCTTTGGCCCGGTGCACCTTCAGGACGTGCACCGCGTAGGCGCCTCGAGTAGCCGACGGCTCGCGGTGTAGCTCGAACGCCAGACCGCGCCAGAGGGCAGCGAGCCACCCTTTGGCGTGCTGCGGAGCTCGGACCTGGCGTCGCTCGGCCTCATGCTGCTCGGCGACCAGCCGGCGCACGTCCCGGTTGGCTGCTTCTGCTTGTAGGTTCAGGACGGTCTCGGGATTCTCGTGCACCCATTCGAGAAAGGCTTCGGTCCGAGTCCGGCGGGGCCCGGCCTTGATGATCTCACGGACCGAGTTGAAAACTGGCACGAGGTCCTGCGAGATGTTTCCGCGGACAGAGTCGTCCGACTCGGACTTGCGCTCTTTGGCCGAGGGACCCCGGATCAGCTTCCGTTCGCGTTCCTGGATGAGTCGTTGACCGGCGAGGTCACGCTCGAGCTCACGGACCCGTTTCGCCTCGACTGTGCTCAGCCGGCGCTTAGCGCTGGCGAGTAGGAGCTCCTTGCGTTTGCGTACGAGCTCCCGTTCACGGGCGGCGGCCCGTCGAATCCGGTTCAGGCATTGAGCTCGGTGGCTCATGGCTCGCAGGCGAATTTCGTTCCGCTTGCCCTTGGCCCACGCACGGATCTTGTGCATGGCCCTTTTTCTTGCGACGCGAACCAGTCGGACACGTTCTCGGAGTCGGGTGCGTTCGCGAGCTTCGAGGTCGACGATCAGGGTCTTGGCTCTCCTGCGGAGGTCACCAGCAGGCAGTGCAACGGCGGGGTTAGCCATGTAGGTCTCCTTTTGTCTCTAGGATACCCTCCCACTTCTGGACGGTCCGCCTCAATTGTGCCGCGGCTAGGTTGAACCCGGTCCGGACGCCGAACGGTCTGCCCTCGTGGCACGCCCCCTGCTCGAGCTCCCGCAGGACCCATCGCACGTCCTCGAGGAGCCTGACGACCAGCGGTTCGTCCGAAGTGTTGGGCTTACTCATGCTGAACCTTTCGGGCCGTCTTCGCCGTGGTCTTCTGACGTCGCCGGCGCCGGCGATTCTCGCGAGCGAAGTTCTCGAGGGTGGTCGAGATGTTCCCGCCGACTCGCAGGCATTGCGGGCACCGACAGATGACGTCCAGCACGCCGTTGGTGAAGGTTCCCGGTAGGGCCATCCACCAACCGGATGGCATGCGCAGCCAGGGAAACTGATAGTGTTCCCCGAGCTTCACGAGCAGAACGTCGGCCGAGGCTTCGACTTTGCAGATTGAACAGTGGACTTTCGGTCGAGCGAAGTCTTGCGTCAGGCTCGTTCCGCCGTCTTCGGTTTTCTGGTTCATGGGGTGGGGTCTTTCTTCTGCTTCTTCCGGGGTTGCGGGTAGAGACGCTTCGGGCGGTCCGCCCGGAGCGGTTCGACGAGTAGGAGCCCCTGTGTGAGCTCGTTCATGGTCCGTAGGGCGTTGACGTCGCCGTAGGCCTCGACCAGATACGCGGGTCCGGCGGGGGGCGAGACGACGACTCGCGCCGCTGTCAGGTGATACCGTTGAATCCGCGGCGCGTTGCGGCGCAGCGACCGGCAGATGGTCTGATAGCGTTTGAGCACCCGAATGAGCGCCGGGACGCTGTCACGGTCCCGGCGCTCTGTTGGGGTCAGTAGGATCCATGCGCAATGAACGGCCGAGAAAACGTCCACCCGCACGCCGTGGGCCGGGGCCGTGTGCTGCACGCACTCGAAGTCTGGCGGCGGCTGGGGTTTCGGTCCCGGCCGGCTGGGGTCGGTGAACAGTTTCAGGCTATCCATTGCCTGCATCACTTCCTAGGTGGCTGGCAGTGTTCGAGCGTGTCGCGAAACTCCGCGATGGCTTGCGGGGTGACGCCCTTCGAGGCCACGCAAGCGCCAACGATGGGGGCTCCGCGCTTTTGCTGCAGGACGCCTACCAGGATCGGAGGGTCGAGCACGAGGTGCCAGCACGTGAACGTCTCATCGTGCTCGACGGCCGTGGCGAGGCAGTGCTCCCGATCGAATTCGGACGCGAGCGCCTCGATGGGGTTCTTACCCTCGGACTTGGCGGCCTTGAGGATGAGTCCGAGGGTCTGCGAAAGGATGCTGGGCTTATCGGCCATGGCCGCCCTCGTCCTCGTCCCGGCGCACAATGACGACTCGCCGAGGGAATGCGGGGTTGCGCCATGCTAGGGGTTCGACCCTGAGGGTGAACGATAGCGCTCCTTTCTCGCTCTCCCACACGCCCCCGAGTGCCAGCCAATCCGCCTTGGCGTCCTCGTCCTCGCCTTCTCGGTCGATGACGGCGAAGGCGTTGCCCCAGGGAGGTTTCGGGTCCCGACCGCGACCGGAGCCGCCCCTTGACCCGCTCTGTCGGTTGCCTGTGCGTGCTTGACTCATGGTCTCGGTGTCTCCTTCCTTAGCCCCAGGGCGACGCCAATTTCTCCGTCGGGTCCAACGGAAAGTACTCCGCGTGCTTGAAACTCGCCGGTCTGCGCGAGCTCGTGTGCTGTTCGCGACTGATGCGTGAACGCGAGCCGTTGCAGTTTCTGAGAGGCCAGCCGTAGGCCTGACGCTTCGCCTTTGCGCCGGTAGAACTCTGCCGGGAGGATTGCGGGATCGAACGTGTCGGCGAGCTCGTCAACGACCTCGGCCACGGTGGCAAGCTGACTCACTAGGGCACTGAACTGCACGAGCATCGTCTGACGTCCGAGGAGTTCCTTCAGGTGGGCCTTGCGTTGCGGATCTGGTCCGCCGTTTGCGGAGCTCTTGGACTTGGATGTTGTTTTCTTCTTCATGGGCTAACCTCGTTTCTTTGGCGACTTGGTCGCCTCTACCCGGCCGATCCCCACGGAGCGCCGGAGAGCTTCGGTATAGAACCACGTGACAGCCTCTTGGCCGTCCAACGGTAGATCTTTGCGGGAGCCTGAACGACGAAAGGTGTATGGGTGCCAAGTGAGCAGCACGTGAACGACGAACGCTAGGAAGTAGAATTCATCCCGGCTTTCGTACTCGGCGGCATGGGCCTCGAACGCTGCCCGTAGCAGCTCGACGACCCGACGGTCTCCAAGGCCCTCGCACTTCGGCATGGCAAAGTCCGGCATGGTCAGTGCTGCCGGATGATGTGAGAGTGGGAGCCCCCTTCGCCCGTCGAGCCAACCGCCGTCAGACACTTCGGGTTGGAGCAGTGCCAGATCTCGGTCCGCTCGGCGCCGTCGACATAGGCTCCGCAGAACTTCTGGTGATTGAAGTCTTTGCAGGCGGGGCACGCCTGGACCAGAGCCGGAGGGTTCGTGTGGTCGGCAACCTGCCGAGGTCCGGGGCGGTAGTCAATGGCGGTGTTGAGCTCGGCGACACGTTGCGTGTTGCCGGTCTGCGCGGCTGACAGATACTCGCCAGCGATCGCCTTCGCTGCTTCGTCGATGGCTACCACCTGGACGCTTGCCGGAGGGCAATGCAGGTCGAGCATCTCGCGGAATCGTTGCGCGAGCTCCTCGGCTCGCGTTGGGTTGAGGGTCTGCACGGTCACGCTGATTCTGAAGGTCCTCATTCGTTCGTCCCCTGTTCTGCCGGCTCGCCGGCGATGATGCGTTGCGCTGCAGCGTCGACGTCGTCGACCGCTTCGGGTGGTTCCTCGGCTTCGGGCTGTTCGGTCTCATCCGGGACGCCGGCGACCTGGCGTGCCCATGCGTCCGGCGTCTCGCTGGGACCGAGGACCTCAGGCTCTGGCTCGAGCTCGACGGCGGGAGCTCCGACGGCGGTCTCGACCGCTACGTCGAACGCGGCCCTGGGGTCGTTGCCGAATGCATCGAAGAATGCGATCGTCGCGTCGGCTCCCATGGCCGCGAGCTCGCCCGTGTCGAGTCGTGCAAGCTGCCCGAGTAGCTCGGACAGCTCCGCCGGCACGAACCCCTCACGCGAGAACGAGAGGCACACCCGGATGCCGAGCGGCGCCTCGCCTAGGTACTCTGGCAGCTCATCGAAGCCGACGCGGTCGAGCTCGTTGGCGACCTGGCGCAGGGCCATCGTGCGAGTGGCCTGAGGGCTGTTCGGGGTCTCTTCGAGTGGTAGGCCCGGCTGCTCCTCGGACACCGACACGATGGCCGCTCGGAAACCGAGCATGTTGGTCACGTTGCTCGAAGCGAGGAGCGGCGCGATCCGCGGAACGTTGTTCAGGTCGTAGCCGTCGGCCGCTTCGCATGCGAGGATGATCTGGAACCGTTTCATGGGACCTCCGTCCTGGGCATCACCCAGGGCATGACCCAAGCGCCAAACTCGACGCTGGGCGGATTATGATTCATCAAACGTTGTGCGCCGCACCGGCAACGCTGTATCAGAGTCTGCCCGCCATGCGCGGCAGAGTGGCATTGTCCCTTTGGGGCGACGCACCGAAGATATCTATACGATCGGACGCATACCTCCCCTCGATGGTAGTGCCTTTTGAGAATTCGATTCTGTGGCTTAGCCATAATAGGATTCACAATAGGCTCTTGAACCCTGAATAGTATTCATAGAAGCGACAGATCTCGACACACGGACCAACCGTCCGAGGTCGAGGTCGAGGTCGAGCCGACGGGCTCACGCTGCCCGCTGCATGAGGACGGCGAGCTCGCAGGCGAGCCGATGGCCACACGAGCAGAGCATCCGCGCGAACCGCACGGCGACCCGTTCGGTGGTCGGCAGGCGTAGGTCGCGCAAGAGCTGGGTGCCGTTGAGCCACAACATGACGCGCTGGCTCGTGGCATCCGAGGTCACGACGGCGCGAAACGATCCGCAGTGGACAACGTGCAGGCCAGGGTGTAGAAGGTGGACTCGAGCTGGTGGGGTGGATCGAGCAAGCATTCGGGGACTCCTTGGCAAGGGCGTTTTGGAGGGGTCGGATCAGTCGGTCGAGCTGACCCCAAACCGGTCAGACGTTTGGGAGCATGGATCTATTCGGCAATCCGATCGAGCCTCTTAATAGCGACCGGCGGGTGGGTCGGTGTGCGATAACGGCCAAAAGGGATAATTGAAGCTCAGCCGATCGACCGGCTTGTCCTCCTGAGGTCAGGCCTGGTAGCCTAGGGCAAAACGTCCCGGGCAGCCGGGCCGCAAACAGGAGACCTCGATGGCTGAAGCAATGACCGTTCGGCAAGAGCTCGTGAGAGCCAAGAACGTGATCGCGAACCTACGAGCTCGTTGGCGCGAGGAGGGTCAGCGCATGACCCGGGTCGGCGTCAACGGCACGCTCGCAGTTGGTGGCGGTGCCACCGCCGGGTTGCTCCGGAGCAAGTTCCCCGTCATCCCTGGAACGGAAGTTCCGACCGACGCAGTCCTCGGAGGTGTGGCGTTGGTTGCCGCGGCCACCGACCTGGTCGGTGAGTACGGCGACGAACTGTCGGCCTTCGGTGGCGGCCTCCTGGCGGCGCGTGCGTGCACGGTGGTTGAGAACGCCCTGAAGTAACGCCGGGCCCCGCCCGGCGGGGAGTCCACCATGACTGCAATGTATATCGGCGATGCTGTTGCCCTAGGGCACGACGTGGAAGCGTACGAGCTCGAAGGCGAAGGGGACTATTACGAAGTCGAGGGCGACGAGCCTTTGGCGGTAATGGGAGCGGGCTACGATGAGATCATCGGTGATGAGCTTATCGACCTCTCGGGAGACGAGCCAAACTCATTGATGCTCGAAGCTCTGGGGCTCGAGCAGGAAATCATCGGAGCCGATCCGCGCCGCCGAAGGGTGGTTCGGAGAGTGGCCGCTCGTCCCCAGGCTCGGCAGATCATCCGCCGAGTCCCGTCCAGGCTACCGCAACAAGCGGCAATGGCGCGGGCGGCCGGTGGCGTCTTGGTGAAGGCCAAGCAGCCACAGAACGCCCGAGTGCAAGTGCTGCCCATCGGACCGCGCAACTACCTGGCGGCCGAAACGGCCGACGTCGAAATGCGTCCTCAGAGGACCATGCGGATTCAGCGCGTGGCCTTCAACTCGTTGATCTCGCCGTTCTTCCAGATCAACAGCCTGATGGTAGGGCAAGACCCGCAATTCGTGGCCGCGGGTTCCGTGCCGGCTGAGATCTTCAATCAGGTTGGCGTCGGCATGTCCCTCAAGGGCTCGACGGCGAACCTCGGTACCACGGTCGTCATCGGAGCGACGAACACTGACGCGGTCAACCCGCGCCAGCTGTCCGGCGGCATCCTCGGTCCGACGGTCTACTAGCCAGTGTGGATTGTAGGCAACATCAACACGAGAGCGATCCGGGAGCCCCTTGTCCTAGCGGCGCTCGCTAGGGGGTTCCTGCGGTCGTCCGTGCTGGTCAATCGCGCGATCATGCAGCGGTGGGACATTCCACCGCTGTATGAGGCGGGCGTCCGGTTCGGCCGAGAGCCGTGGCACGGCAAGGGGGTCGAGGAATTCGCGGACTGTCTGACCGTGTACCAACGCGGTTGGGGCGACTGCGACGACCTCGCCCCCTACCGCGTTGCCGAGCTTCAGGAACAGGGGGAGCCGGCGGACTTCCGCATTTACTGGCGATTCAATCGCAAGGGACACCTGGAGGTGTTCCACATTCAGGTTCGTCGGGCGAACGGGTGGATAGAAGATCCATCCCGCTACCTCGGCATGGCACATCCGCAAATCGTGAGGGCAAGAACATGGCCATTGGAAAGGGTCTTCTCCTTGGCGGCTTGATGCTGGGCACACTCGGCCTGGTAGCGACCGCGAAAGCAAAACCGAAGCCTGGCGAGCCGGGCGGGACGCCTGCCTCGGCCCTGCCCGGATCTGGGCAGCAAGTCCCGGTCCAGGTGGCGGCCATCATGATTGAGGCGATGAAGACGGGCAATCCGGCAGTCATTCGCAAGACGGCGGACGAGCTCGAGAAAGGTGGCTACCTCGCACAGGCGGCCGACCTCCGGGCGGGCGCGGTCATCATCGAACAGGAACAGGCGAAGGTGAAGGCGCAGGGCTCAAGTGCCATGGCCGAATCGCTCAAGAGCGTTGCAATCGCCACGGGTGATCCGGCTCGCATGCGCAAGACTGCCGAGGAGCTCCGCAAGGGCGGCTACGCCTCGCAGGCGACCGAGCTCGAGCAGGTGGCGAGCGTCCTAGAGTCGGTCCCGACGACTGTAGCAATGCCAAGCATGCCGGTCCCGACGGTGGCCGTGCCTTCAATCCCAAAAGCACCTAGCGTGTCCGTGCCGGCGCCGGCGGCCACGCCGGTGAGCGTCAGCATTCCGACGTTCACGCCTGCGGCGCTTCCAACGCTCACGACGACGCCGGCGACGCAGATCCTGCCTCAGGTCGTGGTGACCGCTCCGGCTCCGACTCCTGCGCCAAGCGCGACCGCGTCGGCCGCCAACCGTGCAGCCTTCGCGGGAAGGACTGCCCTCATGCTTCAGAGCTCCAAGAAGGGCACCGAGGACGAGGGCACGGTCATGGCGTACCAACAGCAGGAGAACCTACGTAAGCAAGATGGCAAGTACGGGAGCGAGACGGGCCTGAGCTTCGCGAACACGTACGACATCGTGCCGCCCAAGCCCTTCTACTGGGGCACCAAAGCAGGGGGTTATTCCTCCTACGTGGCGGACAAGAAACAGTACAAAGCGGCGCTGCTTCGCAAAGCAGCCGCAGATCCCCAACGTTCAGAGGAGTGGACCCGGGCAGCCGCGGTCTGAGGAGAAGTCATGGCAGGAGCAACCGCAAGAGTGATTCTTCCCCCGCAACCTACTGTGCCGGCTGGCAAGACCATGGGCACTCTGCCGCGCGCGTACGGGGTCAACGTCACCGGTCTCGGTGTCCGACCGGGTGTCGCGCGCGTGGAGTGGTCTGGGGACGAGGTCCTTCGGAACGACGGCGGCGACTGGAACGAGCCCGAGATGGGAGCCCTGTTCGGCATCAAGTTGCCGAAGATCAGGATTACGGCAAAGGGCATGCTCAAGCTGGCGACGAATCTCGCCAAGAGTCCGGTCACCAAAGCGGTAGCGGGCGGTGCAGCCTTCGTGTTCCCTCCCGTTGGCGTTCCGCTCGCCGCCGGCGTCGTCGTGGCGGACCGGCTCGCTCGCAACGTGAAGAGTCCGAACCCGAAACGCAGAGCCGCGGCCAAGGCTGTTGTGGTTCGGACGGCTCAGCTGGCCAAGGCGGGTGACCAGAGCGCGGTACGAGGACTGAAGCTCATCGCCCAACAGCAACGCAAGCGCACGGCTGCCCGGCCTCAGCCGTCTCGGTCGCTAGCGCGTCCCCGGGCGCTGAAGTTCACGATCACCGGACAGGGTCGCATCCTGCCGGGCTGATCCATGCCCAACTACGTAGCCTTTCCGCCGGGAGTCCGGAACCCGACCGCCAACGCGCCGGGCGCGCCTGGACCGTTTCAGAAGCCGACCCAGCCCCAGCAGTGGGGCCAGATACGCGACTTTGACCCCCCGTGGCAGCTGAACGAGGAACGTCCGGTACTTCAGCTGGACCCGGAGCCGCGCGTTCCGGTTGTCAAGTCGGCAATCCTGTTCGTGGACATTCCCGACAACATGGCGGGCATGTTCGCGCTCCGGTGGCGCGTCCGCGCCGGCGTCGCCGGCGGCACAACTCTGTTCACGTTCGACGCCGCGAGGCTTCAGCAGATCACTCTGCCGGCGATGACTTTCGTGGTCTCGCTTCGGGCGA
>Ga0153916_10003590_pt1 | contig 11568 bp, 9 predicted proteins | sample Opewatmetagenome_FD_109642 | JGI IMG/M metagenome (GOLD analysis project Ga0153916, IMG submission 109642) | Freshwater wetland microbial communities from Ohio, USA - Open water 3 Core 3 Depth 4 metaG | ecosystem: Environmental > Aquatic > Freshwater > Wetlands | place: USA: Ohio, Lake Erie, Old...
CGGCTTCCCCGCGACCGCACGCCGACGACGAAGAGTCGATCGACGACTACATGTCGAAGTTGCTGGCCCGGGTCCGGTCGGCCGCCAGCAGTCTGAGCCCGAAACCGCCGCCCTCGGAGGGGGAAAACAAGTCCTCTGCGGCGACGGGGGCTGAAGGAACTTCTTCACAACAGGAGGGGCCCGCCACCTCGCCCGATCCCTCGGGCCCGCAGGCCGGCAGGCGTCGGCGAGTGAGCCCGGTTCAGACGCCCCCTCGCGCGGTCGTGCCCGAACGACTGGCCGATTTGTCGGCGATGCGCGAGCTGGCCAATCTCTCCGCACAAGCGGCGATCAGCCACCACACCCGGCGGACACTGGTCTCGCGGCGCGCCGGGAAGCTGATCGTGGCCATCACGGCCCTCGCCTGCAGCGGATGGCTCTTGGGCACCTGGTGGTATGGGAAGGGGAGCAGCGTGGCCCTGTACGGCGGGAGCCTGGGCCTGGCGGCGGCACTCTTGTGGACCATTCAGTACGCCATCGTCACCGGCCGGATCCTGGTCAACCGAGCCGGCCATCTCCAGTGGGTTTCTGCGGCCGGTCGTAAAACCGACGAGGAGCCGGCGGAGCCCCGCGACGAGACTCCCGAAGTGAGCGCCGGAGCCCCAGAAGTGCAACAGCCGGCCGCGGAGATCGCCGACGAGGTCTCCGAGGCGAGCGTCGCGCCGGGGATGCCCGGGAGTGATCCGGCAACGCCGGAATCGCCCGCCGGCGTTTGAGGGCCCGTCAGAACCCTCGTGCGGCCCGGACGTCGTCGAAATCACGCAGATGGTAGCCGATGCCGACGTAGTCCAGCACGCGGCACAGGCTCCGCAGGGCGACGCCCATGCCGTCCGGGCCGCTGAAGCCGCCGAACTGTCCGCCGCCTTTCAGATGCGGCTCCAGGTCGAGGAACACGCCGGGGACTCCCCGGCGACGGAGCCGGGCCTGCAATTCGGGGAGCGCCTGGCGGAGCTCGCGGAAGAGGGCCTCGTGGGCGCTATCCCCCCGGTCCGCCGGAACGAAGTTGGCCAGGGCATCCTCGTCGACGTGTCCTCGCCGGGTCACCGGCCGGGGGTGGTGGTAGTCCTTGACGTGCATCCAGCCCAGGCCCGGCTTCATCCGCCGAAGCTGTTCGAGCACCTCGCCCGCCGAATACCCCTGGACGACTAGGTTTGCGGCGTCGAAGACGAGCACCAGTGCCGGGTGGCTCACCTGGCGGTGGATCTCCGCCAGCAGGTAGCCATTCTCGCCCACCAGGTTCGTCTCCACTTCCAGTCCGAACGTCAGCCCCGCGCGGTGACAGGCCTCGGCGATCTGGCCGAGCTGGTCCACCGCCTGGGGAACGTGCTCCTGCGGATCGGTCCCCTTGGGGTGATAGAAGGAGAACCCGCGGATCAGCCTCGTCTCGAAGGCCTGCGCCAGGCGGCACGCCTTGCCGACCTCTCCGCCCAGGTAGCGCTTGAAGGGGACGTAGCGGTTGTGGGTGCCGTCCTCCACGTCCACGAGCTTCACCTTGCCGATCGGCGAGCCGATCGAGGAGACGCTCAGCCCGTACTCGTCCTGGAGCCGGCGGACCTTCCGGATCTCGGACCGCGTCAGGTGCATCGCGTTCTTCACGCCGCCGCCGACGTCGATGAAGCGGATGCTGAAGTGCTGGAGCCCGAGGGCGGCCATCGCGGCGAACTGCTGGACGGCGGTCTTCTGGTTGGCGGCTTCGTCGTCAAAGCCGGAGAGAATCACGCGCGGTGGGTCGGCCATGGCGGTTGTCCTGCTCAGCAACACAAGCACGTTGGAAGAGCGAAAAGCGTGCCCGTATTCTGAAGCGCCGGGGACGCCCACGCAAGGGCCCGAGCCGCTCGCGTCTCAGCCCCCGAGCCGCTTGCGGCTTAGCCCCGCGGGCGCTATAATCGGCGCTGGATGATCTCACGAGGGCACGGCCCATGGCCTCATTCGACCTCACCCCGCGCAAGGTCCCCCCCGTCTCGACCAGGTACCGCCGGATCGGCACCGAGATTCCCGTCCCCGAGTCGATCCCGATCCTCAAGAAGCTGCGGCAGTACGAGGCGCTCTCGATGAGCGGGCAGCCCTTGGTCCTCTGGGATCGCGCCGAAGGGATCCAGGTCTACGACCGCTGGGGGAACATGTGGTTGGATTGGTCCTCCGGCGTGCTGGTGACCAACACCGGCCACGGGCACCCCAAGATCCGGCAGGCGATCGTCGACCAGGCGAGCCGCGGGCTTGTGCACAACTACTGTTTTCCCTCGGAGATCCGCGCCGCCGTGGTCGAGCAATTGGCCCAGGCCGCGCCGGCGGGGCTGGGCAAGGTCTTCCTGCTCACCACGGGGGCGGAGGCCTGCGAGTGTGCCATCAAGCTGGCGCGGACCTGGGGCCGCAGCATCGCCGGCAATCGCAAGATCACGTTGGTCACCTTCCACAACGCCTTCCACGGCCGCACGCTCGGGGCCCAGATGGCCGGGGGCATCCCCGCGCTGAAGGAGTGGATCGTCAACCTCGACCCGGACATCGTCCAGGTCCCGTTCCCCGACGGCTTCCGCTGCCCGGACACCAGCTTCGACCTGTTCACCGCGTCGCTGGGGAAGCTCGGGGTTGCGCCGGAGGCGGTCGCCGGGGTGATGACTGAGACCTACCAGGGGGGCAACGCCAGCTTCGCCCCGGCCGAGTACGTCCAGAAACTCCGCGCGTGGTGCGACCAGCACGCCGCGCTGTTGATCTTCGACGAGATCCAGGCCGGCTTCGGCCGCACCGGGACGTACTGGGGCTTCGAGCACTACGGGGTCGTGCCCGATTTGATCTGCTGCGGGAAGGGGATCACCAGCGGGCTGCCGCTTGCGGCCGTGATCGGGCGGCCGGAGATCATGGACCTCTATCCGCCGGGGTCGATGACGTCCACCCACACCGGCAATCCGATCTGCGCCGCCGCCGTGCTGGCCAACCTCGGGGTGATCCGCGAGGAGCATCTGGTTGAGCACGCCCGGGCGATGGGCGAGATCCTCCAGCCCGAATTGCGCCGCGTCGCCCGGCGGTTCCCCGATCACATCGGGACGGTCCACGGCAAAGGGATGGTCGCCTCGCTGCACGTGGTCAAGCCGGGCGGGATCGAGCCCAACGCCCCCCTGGCGACCGACGTCGTCCGCCGCGCGGTCGAGAAAGGGCTCTTGATGTTCGCACCCGTCGGCTACGGCGGGGCCAGCGTCAAGGTCGCGCCGCCCCTGGTGATGGGCGAGGAGCCGATCCGGGAGAGCATCCAGGTCGTCGAGGAAGCGATCGCGGAGGCCGTCGCCGGTTAAGGGATTAGGGATTGGGGATTGGGGATTGGAGAAGCGAGAAGTGGGCGGTGAAGAGCACAAACTGTCGGAGTCACCCGGTCACCCCCTCACCCCGTCACCCCGTCACCCCCTCACCCCGTCACCCCCTCACCCCGTCACCGTGCTGATCGTCGGCGGCGGGATGATCACCCACGACCAGATCCTGCCCTCCCTCTACCACCTCCAGCGCCTGGGCACGATCGGCCCGATCTCGACGTGCGCGCTCAATTCCGCCCCGCTGCGGGCGCTGGCCGGGGACGAGGTGTTCCGCGCGGCCTTCCCGGGCCAGGGCTTCCGACCGCTGCCGGCCCTGGAGGAGCCGCCGGAGCGGGTCTTTCCCGAGCTTTTCCGCCAGGCGATCGCCGCGATGCCGCCTTACAGCCTGGTCGTCGTGGCCGTGCCCGATCACCTCCACGACGCGGTGATCCGGGCCGCGCTGGAGCACGACCAGCACGTCCTGTCCGTCAAGCCGCTGGTGCAGAAGTACGCCCAGGCGGCCCAGATCGAGCGGATCGCCCACGAGCGGGGCCTTTTTGTCGGGGTGGAGTATCACAAGCGGTTTGACCGCCGGGCGCTGGACGCCCGGGGGCAGTACCGCCGCGGCCGGTTCGGCGAGTTCCGCTGCGGCGAGGCCAAGCTGGTGGAGCCCTACTACTACCGCCACTCGAACTTCCAGAACTGGTTCACCAAGGACCACAGCGACCCGTTCACCTACGTCGGCTGCCACTACGTCGATTTGGTCTATTTCATCACCGGCCTGCGGCCGGTCGAGGTCTCGCTCCGCGGCGTTGAGGGGAAGTTCCCTAACGGCAACGTGGGCTACCTTTGGTCGAGCGGGCAGGTGGTTTGGGAAAACGGGGCTGTGCTGAGCGTGCTCAACGGACTGGGGTATCCCGACCAAGGGGCGGGCACCAACGACCAGGGGCTCTGCCTTTTCTGCGAAGGGCCCGACTGTGGCGGGCTGGTGCGCCACGACGACCAGTTCCGCGGCGTGAGCCACGGCTACGTCGACCAACAGAGCGGGGCCAGGTTCCGCTTCGTAAGCCCCGACTACTTCCGCCTCGTTCCGTGGGAAGGCGAGGGCCTGAGGCCGGTCGGCTATGGCTACGACTCGATCGAGGCGTTGGTCGACGCGGCCCGCCGCGTCAACGCGGCCGCTGGCGGCTCAGCCGCCGGCGAGGCCCTGGCCGAGCGCCGGCGGGTCCTGGCGGAGATCGACCAGCGCGGCATCCTCGCCACCCCGGCCAACAGCTTCATCAACGAGCTGGTGACGGAAGCGGCGAGGCTTTCCATCGCCAACGCGGGCCGGCAGGTGCGGATCGATTACACCGGCACGCCGCACGTAGCCGCGTAGGACCGGCTGTGCCGGCCGCGGTCAGATCACGTTTCACCACGATCATCTTTCGGCCGGTACAACCGGACCTTCCTACAGGCACCGCATGAAGGCCACCAGGTCCTGTTTTTCCTGCTCGGTGAGTTTCGTCTCCAGGACGAGGTCGAAAAACTCGACCGTGTCTTCCAGGGTCAGGAGCCGGCCGTCGTGCAAGTACGGGGGAGACTCCTTGATCCCCCGCAGCGGGAAGGTCTTGATCGGCCCGTCGCTGGCCGCCATCCGGCCGTTGATCATCTGCGGCTCGTAGAACCGCTCGACCTGGAGGTTGTGCAGGAGGTTGTCGGTGTAGTAGGGCGCCGGGTGGCAGACGTCGCATCTCCCCTTCCCGAAGAAGACCTTCTGCCCGCGGAGCTCTGCGGAGGTCGCCTTCTGCGGGTTGAGCACGCCGAAGACGTTGAGTTTCGGCGCCGGTGGGAAGTCGAGCAATGCCTGGAACTCGGCCATGAAATGGACCTGGCTGGCGCGCTCCAGGATGTTCACGCCCTTCTTGGTGGCGATCACGGGGTCGCCGTCGAAGTAGGCCGCCCGCTGCTCGAACTCGGTGAAGTCCTCCACGCTCCGGAGGGCCCGCTGCGAGCCGAACAACCGCTGGATGTTCACGCCCCGCAGCGAGGGCGTGTCGAGCCGGTGGCGGAAGGGCTGCGGCCGGATGTCGCCCACCAGGTGCGTGGCGGCGTTGGTGTGGCCGTTGACGTGACAATCGAAGCAGGCCACGCCCATGCTCGGCTTGAGCGAGCGCCGGTCCTCGGTGGCGTTGAACTGCTGCTGGGGAAAAGGCGTCAACAGCAAGCGCAGGCCCTCCAACTGCTTGGGATTGAGGATCCCGTTGAAGAGCTGGTAGTAATTGGTCAGCGTCACCAACTGGCCTTGGGACACGTCGCCGAGGTCCGGCCGGGTCGTGAGGAAGATCGGCGGCGGGAACTCCGGGAGCAAGTGCTCGGGGAGGTCGAAGTCCAGATCGAAGCGGGTCAGGTCCCGCTCCTCCTGCTGCTTGATCTTGTCGATGTGCTGTTTCGGAAAGAGCATGCCCCCTTCGGGATGATTGGGGTGCGGCAGGGGAAAGAGCCCTTTGGGCCAGAGCCCCTTGCCGCGGATTTCCTCCGGGGTCATCGCCGCCAGCTCCTGCCACGACTTGACCCCCTCCGGCAGCTTCACCCGGATGCCCCCTTGGACCGGTTTGCCCCGCGACATGGTGACTCCCCGCGCAGGCCGATCGCCGAGGTCGTAGCGCTCGGCGAGCAACTGCATCTGCCGCTCCATGACCTGGGGCTTGGCCGCTTCCATGCGTTTGACGACGGCGTCAAACTCCTCGGTGATCACCACCGGGGCATAGCTCGACGGGCGCTTTTCCTGGCCGCCGGCGCCCGCCGTGCACGCCACACAGGCGGCCAGTGCGGTGCCCAGCACCGCCCGGCCGATTCCGCGAGAAGGAACGTTCCTCGATCGCATGGTTCCACCCTCCCAACCTGAAGAGAAAGCCTGCCTGCGCTCTCCCTGCGTACCACCCTCTCAGGCATCTTGGCCTGAGCTTACGCCTGGCTCTGGTAGGTCGCGGTGACCGTCGTGGTCATGCCACCCCGGGGGGTGAACGTCGCCACCAGCGTCATTCTACGGGGCTGGGCAACTGCCACCAGGTCGTCGAGGATCTGGTTGGTGGCGTGCTCGTAGAAGATCCCCTCGTTGCGGTAACATTGCAGGTAGAATTTGAGGCTCTTGAGCTCGACGCACTTCTCGCCGGGGACATAGGTGATCGAGAGCGTGCCGAAGTCGGGTTGGCCGGTCTTGGGACAGACGGAGGTGAACTCCGGACAGACGATCTCGATCGTGTACTCCCTGCCTGGATACTGGTTCGGAAACGTCTCCAGCATGCTGCGGAACTGCTCGCTCACGGCGGTGCTCCTTTCGTCCCTCCCGATATTCTGGCATGATGGACAGGGTAGGGAAAGATGTTGGTGGAGAGACGCAAACGGCGAGGTGCTGCGCCCTCACCCTAGCCCTCTCCCAACGGGAGAGGGGACGAGGATGCCGCTTGCGGCTTGGCACTGGCTAACCGAGCATGGCCAGACCCGCAGTAATCCTTCTTTCGGGTGGATTGGACTCGGCGACCACGGCGGCAGTTGCCCGCTCGGAGGGGTACGAGCTGTACGCCCTCACGGTCGACTACGGCCAGCGGCATCGGCAAGAGCTAGAGGCCGCCCGACGGGTTGCTCAGGCGATGTGCGTGCGGCGACACTTGGTCCTCGCGGTCGATTTGCGACAGCTCGGCCGAAGCGCGCTGACCAGCGCGATCGAGGTGCCCAAGGATCGGAGCGCGGCCGAAATGCAGCAGGAGATCCCCGTTACCTACGTGCCCGCGCGGAATACGATCCTCCTGGCGCTCGCCCTGGGCTATGCCGAGGTGATCGGGGCGACCGACATCTTCCTCGGCGTCAACGCGATCGACTACAGCGGCTATCCCGACTGCCGGCCGGAGTTCGTGGCGGCGTTCGAGCGGTTGGCGAACCTGGGGACCAAGGCGGGGGTCGAAGGCACGGCCAGCTTCCGCATCCACGCGCCGCTAGCGAGCCTGACCAAGGCGGAGATCATCCGGCGGGGGGTGGAACTCGGGGTCGACTTCGGTCTGACGCACACCTGCTACGACCCGGATCCGGCGGGGCAAAGCTGCGGGCGGTGCGACGCCTGTCGGCTGCGGCTCCAAGGCTTCGCCGAGGTGGGGTTGGAGGACCCGTTGGCGTATCGGAGCCGGGGTGGGGCGTGAAATGACAGAATCGTACACTCTAGCAACATGTCTGGAAGGGAAACTCGCGCAAAGGCGCCAAGGCGCAGAGAAGGAAATCAGGGATGACCGCAGAATCGCGAAGAAGCGGAGGAAAGGTCTGTCTATTCTCGCGTCTCTGGCTCCAACTCTCCGTACCTCTGCGACTCTGCGGTTCGGTTCCCTCTTCCTTTCCCCTTTGCGCCTTGGCGCCTTCGCGTGAAATGCTCGGGATGATACGAATTGCCGAGATCTTTCGCTCGATCCAGGGGGAGGGCTTGTTGACGGGCACTCCCAGCGCGTTTGTCCGCACCAGCGGCTGCAACCTTCGCTGCGGGTTCTGCGACACCCCCTACGCATCGTGGCGGCCCGAGGGAAGCCACCTGCCGGTGCACCAGATCGTGCGGCGGGTCGAAGCAATGGAAGAGCAACACGTGGTCTTGACCGGCGGCGAGCCGATGCTCTTTGCCGACTTGGTTCCCTTGACGAGGGAGCTCCACCGCCTGGGCCGGCACGTGACGATCGAGACCGCGGGAACGCGGTACCTGCCGGTGGCCTGCGACTTGATGTCGGTCAGCCCGAAGCTGTCCAACTCCACGCCGGGGATTGGCGGGCCGGGGTGGATCGAGGAGCACGAGCGGCGGCGGCACGTGCCCGGGGTGATCCGGCGGCTCGCTGCGGAGTACTCGTGCCAGTTCAAATTCGTGGTGGACTCGATCGAGTCCTGCGGGGAGGTCGAGAAGTACCTGGCCGAGTTCCCTGAGATCGACCGGGGGCGGGTGATGCTCATGCCCGAGGGGACGGACGCGGCGACCCTGGCCGACCGGGCCCGCTGGGTGGAGCCGTACTGCGCCGAGCACGGCCTGGGCTACTGCCCCCGGCGGCAGATCGAGTGGTTCGGGCTGCGGAGGGCCACGTAAGGACCCCGCCGTGCGATCCTGGATGCCCCGGCGGCCTCAACGACGCCGACGCCGCAAGCCCATCGCGCCGAGGGCAAGTGCGCCGCCCGCGAGCAGGGCGATTCCGCCGGGCTCGGGCACGGGCGACACGGCAATCACTCCGCCGATCACGTCTTCCGTCTCGCCTCCCAACCGGATCGCGTTGACGTTCTGGTCGAGGTAGCTTCCGAACGTGACGTTGAGCAGATCAAAGCCAACGTAACCATTGGCATCCGCGCGGATCCGCAAATCGCACTGGAAGACAAGGTCGCCGGAGAAGAGGAGTTCGTAAACGTTGATGGGGATCGTCTGCTCGTAGGGCAGCGTCACGCCTGAGCCCGCTCCGCTCACATTCCACATCAGTATCGACACGTCTTGCCAGTCGCTTCCCGTTCCAATCTTCGCGTAGACCGTTGTCGCGGCCCACACGAAGTCATACTGGGGCGAAGTCGGATCGAACGCCGTAGTCGAGTTCCAGTGGACGTCGCTGCCGGGGGCGAGGGTGTCCGGCAGCCGCAATTCATCGGCGGGGGCAACACTGGAGGTGACGTTCCAGAAGGTCCACGTGTACTCCGCCCGCGCCGTGTCGGGAGCGCTGAGAATCATGGCGATGCCGAACGACGCGCCGATGAGTGCGGACAAGGGAATCCTGCACATCATTTGTCTCCTCGAAAGAAGCTCGTGCCGTGCTGCTGTAAACGCGATGTGCGACACAGCCTTCCATAGTAGTTGGCGACAGAGGGGCCGTCAACGCCCGTTCGCCCGACTCCTTTCCCCGACAGTGAGGCCCAGCAGCAACCCATGCGGGTGACAGGCGGGGGGGGCCATTGCCCATGATCGAGGGGGCTCATGCTTCTGGGCATGCTGGTGGCTCGGCGTTACACTAAAAAGAGCTACGTTGCAGGGAATTGCCGAGGTCCAACGGCCCAAGTCGCCGCGATGTACTTGTTTGAGAACCCGGTGTTGCAGCGCGAACTGCTGGTCAACCTGCGGATGACGCGGGCCTTCGTGCTGTTGTTCTGCTATCTCGCGCTGTTGGGGCTGGTGGTCTACGTGGCCTGGCCGACCAGCCAGACCTTGGACCTGACGGCGACGCCGGAAGAGGCCCGGCGGCTCGTGAACCTGTTCTTTCTCGGCCAATACGTGCTGATGTCGCTGATGGTGCCGAGCTTTGCGGCGGGCACGATCACCGGGGAGAAGGAGCGGAAGACGTACGAGATGCTCCTGGCCAGCCCGATGCGCCCCGGGGCAATCGTGATCGGCAAGCTGCTGGCGTCGATGACGCACCTGGCGGTGCTGGTGTTCTGCTCGCTGCCGATCGTGATGCTCTGCCTCCCCCTTGGAGGAAAGCACTTTTCCGAGGTGGTGGCGACGTACGTCGCCATGGGCTCCTCGGTGATCACCTTCGGGATGATCTGCCTGGCAGTGAGCAGCTACTTCAAGCGGACGCTGGCGTCGGTGGTGGTTTCCTACCTCTTGATTCTTCCCCTGGTGCTGTTCGGGATCTTGTTCTACCTGGTGTTCCAGACGTATTCCGAGTTCCTCCTGGTGGTGCTGGCGGGGGTGGTGCCGGTCGGCTGCGCGGTGGTTTGCGGGCTGTTGATGGCGACGATCAGCCGGCGGCTGATGTACCCGCCCGACGTCGGCGCCGAGGCGGAGGAGGTGGTCGACCTGGAGGAGGAGCAGCGGGAAGCCGTGGGGATGGTGATCCGGAGCGACCAGTTTCCCGACCGGCTGTTTGCCCCGCCGAAGCGGGACGACCTGATGGCCGACCACGTCAACCCCGTCTACGACAAGGAGATGCGGAGCGAGCTGTTTGGCCACGGCACGCTCATGCTGCGGCTGGTGATCCAGATGAGCATGGGCCTGGCGCTGGTGGTGATGGCCGTCTGCCTGTACATCTGGCCGCAAAAGGCCCCCTGGTACACCAGCTACGTGCTGTTGTTCAACATGCTGGTCGGGCCGGTCTTCTCCGCCGGCGCGGTGACCAACGAGCGGGAGCGGCAGACCCTGGAGCTGCTGTTGACCACGGCGCTTGGCCCCTGGCAGATCCTCTCGGGGAAGATGATCTCCAGCCTGCGGGTGTCGCTGGTGCTGACCAGTTTTCTCGTCTGGCCGATCCTCCTGGCGTGGCTCCTGCCGCCGTGGACCTACTGGAACGACACGCTGACGATCGTCGGCTACCTGGCGGTGATCCTGGTCACGAGCCTGACGACGACCACGCTGGCGATGTTCTGCTCGGTGATCTTCCGCAAGACGTCGATCAGCATGATGACGGTGTACCTGGCCTTGCTCGTGCTGTTCGCCGCGCCGGTGGTCGCCAAGGTCCTTGCCGACCTGCTTTTCCCCGCGCCGGCCGTCCTGATCCACGAGGGGCGTTCGGGCCGGATTGCCGCGGCGGCCCAAATCCGGCTCACGGGGCCGAGGGGCATCGGGGCAGAGATCGACGTGGCGGAGGGGGAGCCGCTGGAGCGGGTGGCGGAGCGGATCAACGGCCGCAACTCCAACCTGAACACGAGTCTCGAGGTGAGGGCGGCCGCCGACGCGAACCGGCTCCTGATCGGCACGGACTTCAGCCCCGTCCGAGTGGACGTCCTCAAGGGGACCTTCGCGACCCAAGCCCCGGCGGGGGTGTGGGTGACCCGGCTCGGTTTTGTCAGCCCGTTCGCCGCCGCCTTCAGCCTCCCCCTGCACCTGCCCGCCAACCCGGATTCAGCCCAGCCGCCGCGGGCCCAGGGCTCCGGCGGGCAGGGCTGGCCGTGGCACACGGCCCTCGCCTTCCTGGCGTTGTACCTGGCGCTCGACCTCGTGTTGATCTGGATCATCCTCCGGCTGTTCAACGTCCGCTGGCGGGTGGCGCGGTAAGGGGCTCGCCCTCCCCCGCCGCGGCAGCCATCGGCTACTGCACCGTCACCCACCCGCCGGCCTGCTTGCACCCGGGCGGTCGGTTGTTAGAATCAGCCTCAGCGGGGGCGAAGGTGGGCGCCCTATCAATCCTCAGGAAAACAATGCCACAGCCGATTGTTTAGCCCGGCCGCTTGTGGCTCGTTGTTCTACACATCTTTGAGATTGCTGTTGGCAAATCGGGCCAATTGGGGCATCATGGCGAAGTTGGCAATAGACGCGGGGGGGTGAAAC
>Ga0153916_10003591_pt1 | contig 11567 bp, 7 predicted proteins | sample Opewatmetagenome_FD_109642 | JGI IMG/M metagenome (GOLD analysis project Ga0153916, IMG submission 109642) | Freshwater wetland microbial communities from Ohio, USA - Open water 3 Core 3 Depth 4 metaG | ecosystem: Environmental > Aquatic > Freshwater > Wetlands | place: USA: Ohio, Lake Erie, Old...
CCGACGATCCTGGCGATTTCGCGCATCCGCTCCTCGGGTAGATCAGTCCTGCGTTTCTTGACCTCCTCATAGGCGCGTTCTTCGGCCTCGTCAGTCAAATCATCTAGGTTGACGACTCTCCCTTTCCTCGTCGACATCTTGCCCTCGGGAAGCGAGACGAATGCGTAATAGACGATCTCGGGCTTCTTCTCAACGCCGATGATAGATAACGCAGCCGCAAGCTCCTGCATCGCAAGCTTGTGATCCTCGCCCAGTATGTTGATCGCAATGTCCGTCCGGGCGAACTTGTCCATGTGATACGCCAGATCTCTCGTCGTGTAGACAGAAGTGCCGTCCCCCCTCGTGAAGAACCACTTGGTCTCACGGCCGGCGACCCCGAAGCTTTCCAGTTCGAGATAGTAAGCGCCGTCCTGCTCGTGGCAGTAGTCCGACTGCTTCAGCTTGGCGATGACCTTGTCCACACTCTTGTCCGCCACGAACTTGGATTCCCAAGTGAATGCATCGACCTTGATGTTGAGTCTCATCAGACTCTCGTTAATCGCGGAGAGCACATTGTCACATGCCTTGTGGGTCATCTTGACCGTTTCGGGGTCGCCGTGTTCGAGTTTGTAGAGCATGACCCCGATTTCTTTTTCCAGGTCGGGATTCTCCTCTAGCTTCTTGTTGGCCTGCTGGTAGAACAGAACGTACCTGTAGTCGTCCTTGTCTCGCTCTGGCTGCGAATCCAACGTGAGGTGCTTGACCCCCCAGGTCATGGTGACGACCTGGCGGCCCACGTCATTCACATAGAACTCAGTTGTGACATCGTATCCTGACTGTTTCAGGATTCTCGCAAGCGTGTCCCCTATGATCGGGTTGCGCGCCCGGCCAACGTGTATTGGTCCGGTGGGGTTGACACTCGTGTGCTCCACCAATATCCTGATCGCTTTCTCGTGATCCGAGACTCCGAACTTGTCCTTCTTGCTGAGCGCGCTTCCGATCGCTCCGTGGGCTAGCTTGTCAAACCTCACTGTGAAGTTTACATATCCCCCTTTCGGATCGATCTTCTCAATCATGTCGCTCGGACTCGTTCTAGCGGCGATGTCCTTCGCGATTTCGTCAGGAGACTTCCTTAAGAGCTTGGCCAGAGGAAAACAAGGGAACGCGATGTCCCCCATTCCTGCAGGCGCCTTGTCGAGGACCATCGGCGTCTCCGCCTTCAGGTCCTTCAGCGCCTTCGAAATGGCCTCGCCCGCCTCTTTCTTGAACACCAGGTACGGATCTTCGCTGTGAGCCATCACTTCACCCTGAACCTAAGTATACCAGCGACCCCTCCGAAAGCTTTCAACAGGAGTCCTCCCTCCTCGGATTCCCCTGATATGAATTCAACCTTCGTGTTGTTAGCATCGGCGAACTTGTGCAGGTCGCCGACGAGGTCGTCGACCACGTCCACCTTCATGATCGCGCCGCACTTGTCGCACTTCACGTCTTCGGTCGAGTCTTTTGCCATAGTCTCCTTATTGGTGCCGCACGACGGGCAAGTCAGGCTGAGCCTGACCCTCCTAAGGTCCTCGGAGATGATGAGCGTGTCCACTGCCCCGATGGTTAGTGCGTTCTTCACCTGCTCCTCGCCGTATATCGACAGCCCTCCGTCTGGCTTCCTGATCTCTTCGAACAGTCTTTGCATCAGGTCCTTTTCTCTCATCAGGTCTAGGTCTTTCATCCTCTCTCTGGACTTCTCGATGAGCTCCTTGAGCCCGTACTCGTCGGTGTAGCCTGTATCGAAAGTGTCGATGATCTTCTTCTGGAGCTCGTAATGGAGGTACTCACTCTTGACGAAGAAATCCTTGGTGGGACCAGGCCCTCCTACGAGGATCCCCTTCAAGTCCTTATCGCTCAGGAAAGCCTCGTTGGCCACGTCAGCGACTTTCTTGTAGTATTCGTGGGCCGCGATTTCTATCAAGCGCTCGAACCTGCGCGCTGATTGACCTCCACGACCGTGCTTGCTCGGGACCAACGACTGCATGTTCTTGATAGGCACGATGCGTTTGCCGTGGAGCATGCCGATGGTTGCCTCGCTCCTGTCTATCACGATAAGTCCGTAATTGTCCTTCGTCTCGAGCATTCCCTCGATAGGTTCAGTGAAAAACTGGGAATCGCACCTGTAGATGAACGTGGGCACTGGTTCAGGAGGCTCGAGCACGAACTGCACCATGTTCGTCTGGTCCGCGCCAATTGACCTATGGCCGACGAAGAACACGAGTCCGTTCTCGGGAGGCGCCTTGAAGTTCTTCAGCCGGGAGAGGATCGAGGATATCGCCGCTTGCACGTTCTTCCTCGTGCTCGCAGATTTGATGTTCGATGATTGAGAGTATTCACTCCGGAGGTAGTTCGAGACGTCGGATATCTGTCTCGAAGGGGGCACGTAGAGAGAGATGAGTTCCGTGCCTCTACCCGAAAGTTTCCTGACCTCCTCGAGGCTTCTTCGGAACTCGTACTTCTGCAAGTCCGTAAGCTCGGTCATCTGGAACCATGTCCGAAGCTATTTGTACGGGTTAGAGTCTTCGCCATTATAAAGGTTGACGACGATGGAAACTGTCGTTCTTTCACTGGGTGGCTCGATCCTGATCAAGGAAAGCGAGCCCGACACCACTTACATACGCGCGCTCGCGAAGGTCCTGCTCGGCATCTCGTCGAAGCACAAGCTCTATGTCGTCACGGGCGGGGGCAAGATCGCGAGAAGCTATATCAGGTCGGGAAGAGACCTCGGAGCCGACGAGACGTTCCTCGACGAGATGGGGATCGAGGTAACGAGGCTAAACGCGAGGTTGCTGATAACGGCCCTGGGCGACAGGGCCTTTCACGCGCCACCGAGGAATTACGACGAAGCGCTCCACGCTGGCCGGACCCATCCGATAGTCGTCATGGGAGGCGTCAGCCCGGGAATCACCACTGACGCCGTGTCGTCGCTGCTCGCTGAGCGGGTGAAGGCCAGACGCCTGGTGAACGCGACATCGGTGGATGGAGCGTACACAGCAGATCCGAAGAAGGATTCATCGGCGACAAGAATCCCGAAGATGAGTCATGGTGAACTCTTGGAACTCGTTGGGGATTCCCCCGCTCAGGCCGGGCCAAACAATGTTTTCGATTCCGTCGGCGCGAGGGTGCTGGGGAGGTCGAAGATCGAGCTGGCGATTGTGGACGGGAAGGACCTCTCCAACCTCATCAACGCGCTTGATGGGAAGAAGTTCAAGGGAACGCTCGTCTGTTGACGGCCGATTATGGCGTGATTCTATGGCTGCCTAGGACCAGCTGGCCCTCTCCTCTTTCTGGTCAGCCAGACGACCGCGCCAACCGCCGCCCCCGCGACGGCGGCCAGTCCTAGTCCTATTGCAGCCTGCCCAAGGCTGCTCGATCCAGAGGCTGGCTCCATCTCGATATCGAAACTGTCGACCATGTCATAGAACATTCCGCTGTAGGCATTGAATTCAGTCGTGCTGATCGACAGTATAATCACCCAGACCATCTCGTGCTCCTCGCTGGCGATGATTGCGAACTCCTGGTAGACTCCGTAGCCAACCAGTTCGATTGTGGCCACGTAAGCCGTGTGGTTGTCGATCTGCCTAAGTCCCGGGACCCAAAGCAGGTTCACATCAAGACCGGATTCCCGAAGCTCGTCCAGAGCTATGTCGAGTTGTTCCTCAAGATACGCTTCGCTCTCCTCGACGGCACTGTCTCTGCCGCTCTGGACTATGATGTTCGTGTTGAAGTTGCCGATCATGGGACCATACATAACCAACGGGAAGATCTCTCCCGAGATCTCGGAATCCTCCTCGAGGACCCAGCTAGATCCGCTCGGCACTAGCATGCTGAACTCATCCTTGTACTCGTGGCGCACGAGCAGCTCGCCCCTGGGTCCGACGAACATGTCGAGTTCGAATTCCCAAGTCATAGATGCCTTACCCGCGACCCAGTTGAGCGTCGCCTGTACTCTGTGTATCCCGCTCTTGATTGTAGAGGTGATCTCGGCTCTCATCGTGCCATTCGCCGTGAGGACCGTCTGGAGAGGGTTGCCATCGAGATAGAACTGCGGTGCAGAGACGTTGCCTTCGGCATCTCTCGGGTCCAATGCCACTTCTATGTGATCCGGCATCTCGGTGAGCACCTGTGATGCGGCCGGGAACACGGGCGTCATGAGCGGCCCCTGCATGACCAAGAAGCTCCAATTGGTCCAGGACTTTCCGAGGCCACCATCCCAGTACACGCACGCTGATATGTTGTGCCAACCCAAGCTCGGCACATCGCTGGTCGCTGACAGCATCTGTGGGTTGAATGTGGTCGACAGGTTGAGGTTGTCCAGCAATATCCAGCCACCCTGTGCGGGCCAATCGCTGTAGGGGTAGACTATCCAAGCGCTGATGCTCAGCGGAATGTCACGTCGAATCGAGTCGCTAAGAGGTGCATTCGGATACAATGTGGGCTTCAGGGCCAGTGGCGAGCTCCTGTCGATTGTGAATGTTGAGTTGTCCCATATCTTCTGTCCCAGCCACGGCAGAGAGATATTCAGAAAGTGAACTCCCTCAGCAAGCGTTTGGTTGAAATCCGCCCTGTAATAGTACCAATAGCCATCCGCTTCGTAGAAGTACAGCGGGAGCGGGTTGTCATCCAGTGTCGCGTTTGCGTTCCAGGCCTCGAACAGGCTGAGTCCCCCGCCGAATCTCATGCTGAAGTATGACGGCGTGTACCCGTAGATTTCCGTGGAAGCGGGGTAAAGGGGTTCGATGTTCGGGGTCAGGGCTATGCGTCTCATCGGTGGGCCGATGAAGGCGCTCCTGAGGTCATGAGAGATTGCCAGGTTGTTGACCGATGATCCGACTGATATGCTTCCCATGATGCTCCCATCGGTCGCGTTGAACATCCAGAGCGAGCCACCGTAGATGCTGTCGTGAATTCCGTACAAGTACCTACCATCGTTGGACATCGCAACGCATGACGGATAGGCATCCATCGGATAGGTCCCAAGATTGTCCAGCGTGGCAATGGACACGACCTGAATTCCGTATGGGTACCCGCAGGCCAGGTAGATCTTGTCGCGAGCCCAGTCGACAACCTCGTTCCGCAGATATGAGCCCAGGTCCTGATTGTCAATGTCGAGAGGGGTGAACACTCCGGAATTGACACCGTACCTGCATATCTTGACCGGGCTTATCCCGGTCTCGAAGGCCAACAGGGTTGATCCGTCGGGGCTTACCTCGATGAAAGTGGCGAAGATGCCTGGCTGGACGGTGTTCCTGACCTTCCAAGTGCCTGTGTTGACCGAGGAGATGTTGGCCGAATCGTCGCCTGCCCCGCTAATGTACATGAAGTTCCCCCCATCCAGCTTGATGCTCCGGGGAGAGAATGTGAGGCTGATGTTCCCAGTGACCGAGTGAGAGTTCGTGTCAACGGTGAGTATGCAATTGAACGATGGGATCGCTACGTACAAGACCGTCCCGTCAGGGCTAAGGCAAATCGATGAAGGTCCGGCGCCAAGAATGGTCGTATCGATGATATCTCCAGTTGATGAGTTGATGAACCTGAGATCGTTCCCGTCGGCTCCAGCCCAGTAGATAACAGGCCTCACAGGATCGAGCAGTATGTTCTGGCTGAGGACGGCGCTTTCCGCCTCAACCTGGTTGGGAACGGTGACGACCATCAGTGAACACAGCATGAATGCAGCCGCGACAGCCGCCTCCAGGTTCAACGCTCTGGTCGCCGTGATGCTCCCACCTGTGCGACGCATAAGATATCTTGCGCTATTTAACGAACCCCTCAGAATCCATCGGACTCTGACATACTGACAAGTCAGATCGACCTTCTACAGAATCTCGAGGTCCTCGCTGCTAATCTCCTCGATTCCGCACGACGCGAATTTCTCCCTTAGCTCACGATATGCAGGTTTTGGCATGCTCTTCTTGTGGAAGTAGACCTTCTTCGCACCCCCGCTCTTCGAAGCCATCTGCTGGATCATCTGAGTGTCCAGCGAACCGAGGGCGTAGTTCGCGGCCATGTGCCCGAAAGCAACTTTCCGCGTGAGTGTAATCTCCGTGTACCTCGGAGCATAGTGGCCTCCACCAACTCCGATGACGATGGGGTAGGCGTGGTCCTTTACGCCCAATATCGTGTCGGCTATTGCCTCGGCAGCATCTTCTCTTCCCCACAGCTCCTCATGGCTGCCTATCTCGATGTAGAATGCCGGTGAATTCACGCTCGGACCGTGATGTGTCGTCTCGAAGGAGATGTTGAATCCCATACCCTTCGCGCGCACGAACAGCTCTCGCAACGCAGAAGTCATTAACTGGGGAGCGGACCTGCAGAGGGTGCCTGGTTTACCTCCGAAATCCGCTGAGGAATAGTTGCCGATGGGATGGACGGTCAATGTCGGTATCTTGGATTCCGCCCTGTGGCGTGACGCAAAGATGACTACTTCGACAGGCTCGTGAGTCTTCTCTGTGACTCTGTCGTCGACGTAGTCCTCATCGAGATGTATCTTGTCTACTTGGACCATCCTGAAATCATCCTTCGCAAGAACTGGATGATTGTCGAAGGCATCTGTCTCGGTCCAACCAGATCTCTCGAGAAGTCTCGCCCGTATGTTCATCGAGGCGGAATCTTCAGAGGAGGTCACTATGAGCTTCACGAGGACCTTAACCGTCCACGTTATCGATAACTCTTTTCCGGCCCCGCGCCGGAAAGGCTTATAAGCCTTCACAGTTTCATTGCGAACAGTATGGCATTGCTGACAACTACGACGATTGGAAGTCTCTTCAGATTCGATGCTGACCTGCACGGATCCATTGACAAAGCTATCGAGTTCCAGCTCGGACATCGGCTAGATATCCTAAGCGATGGCGAGCAGCGCACGGACATGATTTCGTACTTCGCGGAATCGTTTGACGGGCTCGGTTCTGAGGACGGAATCCCCGTGGTCTCGGGCAGAATTGCTTTGAAGAACGATCCCGAGGAATTCTCCAAGGTCAAGGATATCAAGTACATCAGATCGAAGTATCCCGATCTCAAGGTGAAGGTAGCAATCACCGGACCGACGACGCTCGGAATGACATGTGGTAGCAGAAAAATCAAGTCGCACTACAAGAACCTCCTGGACTTTCGCCTTTACGAGGATATTGCAGATGCTCTTGCTCCCGTAGCAAGAGCGATTGTCGATGCGGGCTCTCTTGTTCAATTGGACGAGCCGTTCCTGTCACAAGGCTACAAGGACCTCCAAGAGAGGGTGAAGCTGCTCGACCGCGTCACGGACGGCCTTCCCAGTGAGAAGGTCAGCACCCACGTGTGCGGTTATGTCGGCGGCCACGGAGTCGTCGACCATCTTCTCGGGCTCGAGCACGTGTCCACACTAAGCTTCGCCTTCGCTGGCAGGATCGAGAAGCCGAACATTGCGCACATCTCGCGCAAGGCTTTCGAAGATAATGGCAAGAAGCTCGGGGCGGGGTGTATCTCTGTCACTCCGCTTGCTGAGACGGAAGTGACCACTCCCGAGCAGGTTTCGTCGAAGCTCAGGGAAATTGCAGGCAAGGTCGGGCGGGAGAACATAGCCTATGCACACCCCGACTGTGGTATGAGAGCTACCAACAAATCCCTCGTTCCAATCATCCTCAGGAACATGCGTGCTGGCGTCGACCTATTCGGGTAGACCACCGGCTCGAGGCAGATTCATTTGAGTTCATGTCTGCTCGGCGAGAAAGAGGCGAGGCGAAACGTAAACTACCTTGCTGGACTTGACTTCATCATCAGCCTCGGTTTCGGGCTGATCATGCCGCTGTTCCCGCAGTACGTCAAGCTGCTCGGGGGCGGCGCGCTCGAAGTGGGAATTCTGTTCTCGTCCTTTGTCCTGACCAGAGCCTTGCTTTCCACGCCGTTCGGCAACTGGTCGGATAGGATCGGACGCAAGAGGCTCATCCTCATAGGCAGCTTCCTGTACGCCTTCCTGGCCATCCTGTTCACAATCCCAGAGGACTGGATTGGATTGATCTTCGTAAGAGGATTCCAAGGGGTCGCGAGCGCAATGGTCTGGCCCGTCAGCGAGGCCCTGATCATAGATTCCTGTCCGACGGCAAAGAGAGGAGAGTCCCTTGGCAAGGTCGTCATGGCCTCCAACCTGGGGATGGTCTTCGGTCCATTCATTGGTGGTGCGTTGTTCTTCGTGGGGTTCAACTACCTAGGCATGTCCGAGGCGAGCAGTTTCAAGTTCCCATTCTACTTCAGTGCGGTCATCGCACTTGTTGGTGCGGTCCTGGTCTGGAAGAATGTCACCGATGCGAAGATTCCACGGAAGGACCAGACCAAGATCTCCATTCGAAAGCTGTTCCGCCCGGACGGCGTCGACAGCCAAGGCCTGCTGAACCTGAGGGTGCTGTACACGAATGCGTTCTTCGAAGGGTTTGCGTTCGCAAGCATCGGTCCCATGATGGCCTACTACCTGCCCCTCAGATTCGAGATCGAAGCTGATGTCGTGGCGATAGTGATCGGGATAGCGATGGGAGTCGGGGCGCTGTTCGCATTCCCAGCGGGAAGGCTCTCGGACAGGATCGGCAGGAAGAGGATATTCGTTTGGGGGAGGTTGGCCGCATTCTGCGGGATCATGCTGATACCGTTCGGTTGGACACTCTGGGTAGTGATCATCTTCCTGTCGATGAGAAGCTTGGCATGGCAGGTCGCAAGCCCAGCGTTGAGGGCCATGCAGGCCGACAACGTGCCCGAGGAGGTCAGAGGGAGGCAGATGGGACTTCTCGAGTCCATGTCAAACATGGGTTCCGTCGTAGGAGCCCCGATCGGCGGTCTTTTGCTCGACCTGTACTTCGGAGTGGATATCGGGCTGCCGTCCCCAATCGATGGCACGATGATACCTTTCTTCGTGTCTGGCGCGCTCGGGCTTATCACCGTCTCATTGGTCATGCTGCTGGTCAAGGAACGCAGGCTCCGTGAACCGTCCACCTAATTGAGGATCTTGTCCCGAGCATCCATTGCATGTGATAATCGGCTTTAAATAACGGCTTCCGGGTTTCCAGAAGCACACGGGTGGAGGCTTGGCCGGCGAACTGACGGTGTCCGAACGAATCCTGTTTCATCTCAACAACTATGCGAAGTTCGAGGACAAGTATGAAGTGCCATTCGATGTGACACAGGACGGCATATCCCAGGCCTGCTCGATATCAAGGGCTCACGCCGCCATTGAACTGAAGAAGCTGAAAGCGAGCCGCGTGATCGAGGAGAAGCTCTCGCACGTACGCAAGGGCAAGGCTCGTCGGAAAGTCTACTTCCTGACATTCGAGGGAAAAGCCAAGGCCGTGAAGGTTGGCCAGTATGTCAAGGAGAGCGAGGTCAATCCGATGGTCGACGCATCGAAAATCGCACCCGAGCTCTCGCCCTCACGGATCCGTTCAATGAAGAAATCGTCGGCCCTTCCGACAGTCTCGGAGTTCTACGGCCGTGAGAAGGAGATGAAGGCTGCGCGAGAAGCGATTACGACTCCATCGGTGAAGGTCCTATCTATAAGGGGAATCGCAGGGATAGGCAAGACGACCCTGGCAGCGAGACTCTGCCAAGAGTTCTCCAACCAGAGGATCTTCTGGCATTCCTCAAAACCCTGGGATGCGCAGAGGACCATCGAGGATGCGTTCAGTAGGTTCTTCGCTGACAACGGCAGCCGCAAGCTAGCTTCGTATATGTCGTCTGGGAAGGCGGAGCTTGGCGAGATGAGCTACCTGCTGAACGAGGAGCTGGCTGAGAACGGATACATTTTCGTCTTCGATGACGCCGACTCCTCAGAGAGACTCCAAGACTTTATCAAGATGTTCAGGCACAGCAGCGGCTCAGCTAAGATGATTGTGACCGCTGAATCCGAACCGAGATTCTATGAGCCCTCCGATGTGGTCGCCAAGAAGGAAGTGACGGAAATCGAACTCGGCGGTCTCGACAAGAAAGCGGCTCTCCAGATCCTGGGACGCAGGGGGATTGAAGGAGCCGTGGCCAATGAACTCGTCAAATCGACAAACGGCCATCCCCTCTCATTGGAGATGGTGACCGCTACGTCGCGAACCGAGGCCAGGAACCAGCTGTCAAGATTCCTCGAGGATAAGTTCTACTCAGTACTCCCCGACATCGAGAAGTCTCTGCTCCAGTACGCCTCAGTGTTTCGCAGGCCGTTTCCCGCAGACGCAATCCCGCGCGAGCTGAGGCAGGCAAGGCGTGGTTCGATGTTGAGAGAAGCCACTCCAGGGACGTTTGAGATACATTCGACTCTAAGGGAGTTCGTGTACGGATCCTTGACGAAGGATGAGAGAGCTAGATGGCACAGCGCAGCGGCCGACTACTACCTCAGGGCAGGGGATTCACAGGAGCGACTTGTCCATCTAGTCAAGTCCGGCAGGATGCTCGAGGCTGAGATGTTGCTGGTGAGAGCCGGGGAGCAACTAATGGCCGAGGGAAACTTGCAGTTGTTGTGGGATATCCTTTCCTCCTTCGCACCGTCGAAACCGAAATACATGCGCTCGGTGAACCTCCTGAAGGCACGCGCCGCAAGTATGGTGGGAAGATACGATGATGCGTGGCCAATCCTGGAAGAGATATCAAAGTCAGACGATGCAAGACTAAGCTCTGAGGCACTTGTCGAGATGGGCGAGATCAAGAGCCGGAGGGGCGATCTTGAGGAATCCTCGGAGTTCTTCTCAGAAGCCCTTGGCAAGGCAAAGGAGCTGCCGTGCGAGAGGGCAAAAGCGCTTCGCGGTTTAGGTGTAGTTGAGCGTAAATCGGGCAACTATGCCAAGGCCGAGGAGTTGCTCGAGAAGAGCGCTCTGGACGCAATGGCCGCAATGGATCAGAAGGGAATGCTGTTGGCGCATCTCGAGCTCGGAAACGTGTTCATCGACCGAGGGAAGTATCAGGACTCAATTGACCACTTCTCGAAGTGCGCAGCGGGGTTTGGACCTGTCGATCTCGCGAACGTATACATGAACATGGGCATAGCCAACGCGCGCCTGGACAGGGGTGACGAGGCTCGGTTGCACCTCTCGAACGCAGTCAGACTTGCGGATGAGACAGGGCAGCCGAAAGTGAAAGCTCAAGCTCTCAATTCGCTCGCCGAGGTCATGGTCAATGCGGGCGAGGTCGAGCAAGCAAGGGAGAATTGTTTCACCGCGCTTGACATTGTCACAGAACTAGGTGACAGGCTCGCAATCTCCGCGGTATACTCCATTCTAGCGTTGGCCGAATCTGCAGCCGGAGACTTCGACGCTAGTGAAGAGCATTATTCTGAGAGTGTCAAAATCCTGGATGGAATCGATGTTCCCAAGAGTCTGGGCACGAGGAAGATGGAGTTCGGCATGATGTACGCGCGCAAGGGGGACATTGCCCTCGCACGCAAACTGCTCGAAGAAGCGACCGACATATTCGATCGCATCGGTGTGACGGACCTTCGCGCTCGGGTGCAGGACGAGATGAAGAAGCTTCCCAGAAGTCTCAGATCTGCGGGATCTTCTTGAGCCAGTCGATGTCTGATACGTAGATGTCCCGGATGTCGTCAAGGCCCC
>Ga0153916_10003592_pt1 | contig 11566 bp, 9 predicted proteins | sample Opewatmetagenome_FD_109642 | JGI IMG/M metagenome (GOLD analysis project Ga0153916, IMG submission 109642) | Freshwater wetland microbial communities from Ohio, USA - Open water 3 Core 3 Depth 4 metaG | ecosystem: Environmental > Aquatic > Freshwater > Wetlands | place: USA: Ohio, Lake Erie, Old...
CCGACTCAAAGCAGTCATAAAGGAGATCCAGAAGGATGGTGGAGAGGCCGCCTTTTTGGTAGGGGACATTACAGATCATGAAGCGGTGAAACGGATGGTCAAGGAAACAGTGGATACCTTCGGGGGCATCGATATCTTGGCTGTTCTCTCAGGGATTCATAGAGAAGGTCCTATCGTGGATCAATCTCCTGAGGACTTTCAGAAAGTGATGGATACAAACGTGAAGGGCGTCTGGCTCATCTGCAGGGAAGTGGGCAAGGTGATGATCGAGCAGGGACGTGGAGGCAAGGTCATCCTCCTCAGTTCGGATCGGGGAGACCTCGGCATGTCGGGTTATTCAATTTACACCCCTTCAAAGGCTGCGGTCTCTCTTTTAGCAAAGACCTTGGGGGTCGAATGGGGGCCCTACAAGATCAACGTGAACGCCATTGCACCTACCCTATTCAGGTCGGCAAATACCCAATTCCTGTTCGAAAATGAGATGTTTTCCAAAGAATTTCTTAAGAGGGTTCCTCTTGGCAGGCTGGGTGAGCCCGAAGATGTCATCGGAACGATGATATTCCTGTCCTCTAAAGCATCTGATTTCTATACCGGTTCCATCGTCCGTCCTGACGGCGGGTACACGGCGGGTTAGGAGAAGGAAATAAATGAGATGGGAGAATGCATCAAAAAAAATATTGTCAAAAGAATCATGAAAAAGTGATCAGTGATCAGTTGACTAGGCAAAAGAGGACAAACAGGATTTGGGTTTAGTCGAGTTATTCGTTATCATTCTGGTCATTCTTGTCAACAAGGAAGGAGGTCGCTTATGAGAACGAATGTGGTTTGTGGCGTTTTGGGTGTTCTATTGGTGTGTGGTTTTATTCTGGTAGGTTCTCCAATGCCCGCATCCGCGGCGGAACCTGCTCCTCAGACAATCAAGATCGGCGCTATGATCTCGCTCACCGGACCGGATGCCGCAATTGGGGGTCCAGCCAAGCTTGGATACGAGGTGGCGATAGAAGAGATAAACAAGGGCGGGGGTGTTATGGTCAAGGCATATAACAAGAAGATCCCCCTTGAATTGGCCCTGATGGACATGGAGACCCATCCCGAGAAGTCTGTTGCCCGCGCCGAGATGTTGAACTCCCAGAAGGTGCCCGTTGCCGTGGGGACCACCCTGGTCGGCGCAGCAGCCGAGATATTCGAAAAGAACAAGTTACCTGTTATAGCTGTACTAAACAGCATAAGTGCACTCACGGATAGGGGATTGAAATACTTTTTTGCTGTTGGCGGAGCAAGTCCTGATATTGCCCAAGCTGTCTTTGACACTTTTGGTAGCCTTCCAAAGGGGACAATGCCCACCAAGTGGGCCTTCTTCAAGGAGCAAAGCGATTTTGTCATGGAATTCTTCGGCGCTGCCAAGGAGAAAGCCGCTAAACTGGGAGTCACTGTCACCTACGAGGGAAATTATGCTATGAGGGCCCCGGACCTGAGCGCCCTTATTACGGGTGCCAAGAGTTCCGGCGCCGAGGTGCTGCTCTCCTACCCGACGCCCCCTGATGCCATCACCATGCTCAAGCAGTCGGCGCAACTGGGTTACAAACCGAAGGCAATGGTTATGCTCAGGGCATGCGACGACCCTGCATGGGGGAAATTGGGTGCTCTGGGTGATTACGTGATAGGATCCCCTCAATGGCACTCCGTCTTCAAGTTTCCCGGGGTGAAGGAGCTCAACGATGCGGTCAAGGCAAAGACCGGGCAATTGACTGACCCTACGACTGGACCGGCGTACTATTCCATCAAGATAGCGGCGGCTGCCATTGAAAATGCTGGGAGCCTGGACAGGGCAGCCATCAAGGATGCCATCGCTGCAACCGACATGATGACTGTAGGAGGTCATGTCAAGTTCCCCAAGGACAGAACTCGGGCAGTTCTGCCTCGTCCGGTGATTCAGTGGCGGAATGGGGTGATGGAGGTTGTATGGCCAGATGATCAAAAGGCCAAACCCCTGGTCTACCCAATTCCGTAATAAATGAGAATGAATAGATCCGATTTCTGTATCCTTACTCTGGAGAGACTGTGTCGTAATCCGCCGCTCCCCCTTCGACAGGCTCAGGGCGAACGGCTAAGTGAGTGATTTCTAATCTGCCGTTGTCCGTTCGTGGTGAGGCCGTCGAACTATGAACGGACTTGCGACACAGTCTCGGAGCCAGGGAAAAAATTCGAGCGGGGGGGCGGGCAGGGATATCTCCGAGGTATTATAGATGCAGCCATTTATCTCTGCCCACCCTCCGCGCCTGCGGGGATTTTCTTACACCGATGGGGAAGAGCTGGAGCAAGGTGAAGCAATTATGGCGCTCCTCGAAGTAGAGAATGTGAGTAAGTCCTTTGGCGGCTTGATTGCTGTCAATTGTGTCAGCCTCACCTTCAACCAGGGAGAGATACTGGGACTTATCGGCCCTAATGGGGCCGGCAAAAGCACTCTGTTCAATCTTATAAGTGGGGTCGAGAAGCCTAACGGAGGCAGGATCAGGTTCGATGGCAGGGACATCACCGGTACGGCGCCTGATGAAATATGCCGGTACGGTATCGCCAGGACCTTTCAGCTGGTAAGACCCTTTAGCCAACTGAGTCCCCTGGAAAATGTTATGGTGGGTAGAGTTTTTGGCAGCGCACCGGCGCTCAGTATGGGGCAGGCTCGTTTGGAATCGGAAAAAATTCTATCTCTTGCCGGTCTGGCGAGCAAGCGGGTCAAGACAGCAGGAATGCTTGGCCTGGTTGACCGTAAGCGATTGGAGATTGCCCGGGCCTTGGCAACCAGGCCGAAACTGCTCCTGCTCGATGAGATGATGGCCGGCCTCAACCTCACTGAAATAAACGCTGCCATTGCCCTCATAAAGCGTATCCGGGACTCCGGGATAAGCCTGATCGTCGTTGAACACGTCATGAAAGTGATTCTCAATATTTCGGACCGGGTAATTGTGTTAAAGACGGGGGAGAAGATAGCCGATGGTTCCCCCCGGGAAGTAGCAAGCAATCCCCTGGTGATAGAGGCTTATTTGGGGAAGGGGAACGTGTGTTAGAGATCAACCATATTGATGTATTCTACGGCGACCTTCAGGCCCTATGGGATGTCTCTATGGCCATTGATGAGGGCAAGATAGTGGCTCTTGTCGGCTCCAACGGCGCGGGTAAGAGTACCCTCATGCTATCTATCTCGGGGCTTATCAAGCCTAAGACTGGGAGTATTTGTTTTGAGGGTATCCGCTTGGATAAATTGCCTGCTCACCGGAGAGTGGAACAGGGGATTTCCATGGTTCCCGAAGGGAGAAGGCTGTTTTCTCAGATGACTGTGTTGGAGAACCTGGAAGTGGGGGCTTCTGTTAGAACAGCGAGAAAAGCAAGATTTGACACGCTCAAATGGATTTATGGGCTTTTCCCTATTTTGAGTGAAAGGAAAAAACAGAGTGCGGGGACATTGAGCGGCGGAGAACAACAGATGTTAGCTATAGGCAGGGTACTCATGTCCCAGCCAAGGCTACTGCTGATTGATGAGATGTCTCTGGGCTTGAGTCCGCTCTTGGTTCAAGAAATTTCTCGGGTGATTGAAGATATTAATCAATCGAGGAAGCTCACGATTCTCGTGGTTGAGCAAGACGTTCAGCTCGCCTTATCACTTGCTGACCGGGGCTATATTATCGAGAACGGCCGGATTGTGGGCCAGGGCGAGGCCGGAGAGCTTCTTTGCAGCGAGCAGGTCAAAGAAGCCTATCTGGGAATGGGGCTGCCAGGAAAGGTGAAATAAACCGAGTGAATGCGGTCATCCAGACTGTCTTGATTGGAATAGCCGTTGGAGCGCTATATGGGTTGGTAGCGCTTGGTTTTGGCCTGATCATGGGTGTCATGAAATTCGTCAATATTGCCCATGGCAGTTTCATCATTGTTGGCGGTTACATTGCCTACTGGCTCTTCACGCTCCTGGGTATAGACCCCTACCTGTCGATCCCGGCGGTAATGCTTGTCATGTTTGCAATGGGGCTTATTCTGTACAGGTTGCTGTTCTCGCCGCTTCTCAAATATCCTCGTGCCGAGATGCGGCTCGACAAGTCACTGTTGATTACCTTCGGCGTCACGTGGATACTGGATAATACCGTCACGTTGCTCTGGACTCCCGACACCAGGAGCGTCGTCACCTCTTACACCGGAAGCACGATCGATATTCTTGGGGCGAAACTGGGTCTCACTGGTCTCGCCGGCCTTATCCTCGCTGTTCTGGTCGCAGTGGCCCTGCACGTGATTCTCACCAGAACTTACTTCGGTAAGCATGTACGGGCAGCGACCGAGGATTCGGGCGCAGCCAGCCTGAGCGGGGTCAACGTGCAGGGCACCTACCTGATGTCGTGCGGTATTGCCGCGGCGCTGGCGGGTGTGGCTGGGGTCGTCATCGTTTCGAGCTACTCCATTGCTCCGAGCGGGGGCCTGGACTGGTTGCTCACCGGCATGGTGGTTATTGTCCTTGCGGGTGAGGGGAACATTGCCTTCATACTCCCTGCCGGCCTGGTTCTGGGTTTGGTTCAGTCGATCAGTACCCTTTTTGTGAGCCCCGCTTATCAACAACCCATTGCACTCATCATTTTCATCCTGGTCTTGATGTTCAAGCCCAAAGGATTATTCGCGAGCAGGGGATAATGCCAGTGAACTGGAAGAAGCTATCGTTATTGGGACTTATCTTGGCGCTTCTCATCGTGCTGCCCCTGGTGATGGACTTGGGGAGTAACGTGATGAACGTCATGGTGACGCTCTTCATCTATATCATACTCTCTCAGAGCTGGAACCTTATCGGGGGCTATACAGGACAGGTGAACCTCGGTATCGTAGCCTTCTTCGGCGTTAGCACCATGGTTACCCATTTCCTCTGGAAAGCGGGTGTGCCGATTTATTTGGCCATAACAGCGGGAAGTCTCTCTTCAGTGGTCCTCGCTGCCGTCATTGGTCTTCCCACGTTACGACTACGGGGGATGTATTTCGCCGTCGGGACCCTTGCCCTGGCCCAGGCGGCCCAGACAATAGTGGGTAATATCTTCACCAGGACCATTTCTATGCCAGGTAGTTTTTCTAAGGATTACAGTCTCACGCCACGGTACTATCTCGGGCTGACCCTCGTGGTCATTGCCATGCTGGTTGTCTATGCAGTCGCACGCTCCAAAGCCGGGCTTGCAATGGTCGCCATACGAGACGATGAACAGGCAGCACAGGTCACGGGTGTGAAGGTATTCAAGTACAAAGTGATTGCTCTGTTGATCAGCGCCGTCCTCGCCGGGTTGGCCGGCGGTCTTTACGCCTACGTCCGGCTCTCCTTCTGGCAGATCTCGATTGTTTTCAGTCCTGCCTGGACCTTCGATGCTTTAATGGCAGTTGTCATTGGTGGAGGCGGCACTCTCTTCGGACCGGTCATCGGGAGCATCTTTCTTGTCGTCCTGTCGGAAATATTCGCGAACACCTTAGGGCAGGCCCACCTGATTGTGTTTGGTTTCATCTTTATCCTGGTAGTCCTGCTTCTCCCGCAGGGACTGGTGGGAGGGGCGGATGTGGTGAGACCGTGGGTGGTTCGTACGCGGCGAAGTGGGCAACAAGCCACGGAAGCCTAAGAACCAATGGACCGATGAGGGGTAGGGATTAGCCGGTCGGCTGAATTCTGAACTTTTTGATGGGCACGGGCTCGGTCCACAGGCTCATCCCCTCTTCCTTCTTCTTGACAACGATCCACTTCAGCCAATTTCGGTCGTCGCGTTCGGGATAGTCCTCTCTGTAATGCCAACCCCTGCTTTCGGTTCTCATCAGAGAGGTTCGAAAGCTCATCTCAGCACAGAGCGTCATGCTCTTCGCCTCATGGCATTTGCAGAGGCCGTGGCCATCTCTTGCCCACAGCTCGGGAAGGCTCTGATGTATCTGAACGACCTTGGACAGTGCCTGCTCCAGCCGGTCTTTGCTCCTTCGCAGGCAGTACTTAAGCGGACACACGACCTCCTGCAATTCAGAGACGACATGTTCAGGGGGCAGCCCGGTGCTCCTCTTCATAGGGGCAAAAGTTTCGTCTTTAAAGCGTTTGACCTCAGAAGGATCGATTTCAGGTGATGCTGCATGCGAGGCATAATCCGCTGCGGCTGGACCGCCCCTCATCGCCGTAAATACGGCATTTCCCCAGCCAGAGCCCCTCATGCCGCCAGGGGGCGGTGATGCCCCGATCATGCCGGACCCACCCCAACTGGCATCCCCGATGGCCCAAAGGCCGCAAAGAGTTGTTTTCATGTCATGGTCTACTTTGATAGGGCCAAGTTCAGAGTGTAAGCGCAACGTGACCTCCTGCCGGGGAGAAGGTTCTGGTCCGTATTTGAGTTTCGAGTACATGCGGCTGTAAAATGCCGTGTGATGGGGTCTGACCCATCCCCTCACCGATTCGCCGAAGAGACTGGGAAAACCCGGTGGCCTCTGGGACAGGTCCTCGATGAGGGGCCCTCTGCCCTCCATGACTTCCTTCTCCATACCCAGAACCAGTGATAAGGAAATATCAGGCTTCACGTCGGGCTCGTATCGCTTGGATATGTTCTCTCCCAGGGCGTTGAAAAGAAAACGACGATCCGCCATATTCTCGGTATTCTTATGCAACACGTCACAACAGGAATTGCCAAACTCGGCATTCCTCATCTCGGCACCAGCTCGATAGGCAGCAGCGATACCGTCGCCCGTGCCTGAGGCCCACATCCGTCTCGACTTGTAGTTGCAGCAGCCATTCGCTAAGATCGTGGCCTTTGCCTTAAGAATGAAGAAACGGCCGTCAATCGTATCGAAGCCGACTGCCCCGACAACCTGGTCACCCTGCTTGAGAAGCTCTACCACTTCGACCTTATTCAGTATCTTCGCTCCCATTTCCAGTGCTTTGGCCCGTAATGGGAATTGCAGGTCTAAATCCGGGCCGGCAAGACTCCACAAGCCCAGCGGGTTTTTTGCCAGGTCTAACTTACCCTGTTCATCCCTGGCCATCTTGACTCCCCACCCTGCGAGCTTTTCGGCTGCTCCGTAACTTTGGCTGAGGTAAGAATATAAAAGCTCCTGGTCCTCCAGATAGAACCCAATGTTTCTTACGTGATAGTCCATGATCTGATCGACGTTATCTTCGGCGGCCACTACCAAAAATGCTCCTCCTCCCTTTGGGGCCTTTCCTGCCCAGCCAACGGTCTCCCTCTCCACGATCAGGACATCAACTGGATACTCTTTGGCTTCAATCGCCGCCACAAGACCACTTATGCCCCCGCCTACAATCAGCACATCCGTGGAAATAACCTCTCCCAGATTCTCTATCTTATTCATCTCATAACCTCACAAGTGCCATATTTCTTCCTAAAATCAGCATGACTAAAATGGCGACGGTAGATTTAACGGTATGATAGGGATCACCTCGATACACTGTGCCGGACATGCAATTTCGCAAGCCAGGCACCCGACGCAATCTTCCGGATAGGCAACCAGCGGTTTCTCCTCTACATCGTCCCAACGGTACACATCAACGAAACAGGCCTCCACACAGGTCTTACAACCGCTACATCGATCTTTATCGACCTGGATCTTTTTAATGTACGGGTACATGGATCGTCTCCTTTTCTCTTATGAGCGGAAAGGGTATTCCGGAGCCACAAGACTGATTGATCGCTCTCGATCAGGGTTCCCGGGTTTCCAAATGAACTAATTCCTGCCCGTTAGGCATTCCGCTAAATTCGACTGGTCTACTATCACACTGTTTCAGCAAAGTCAAGACGAATTTCTGATGAATTTCTGATGGCAAGTAATGGGTGAGTTTCAGGTGCGTTGAAAAGGCTTACGTTCTGATGGTTAGTCCTGCTTCTCCCGGAGGGACTGATGGGGGGAGTGGATGTGGTGAGACCGTGGATGTATCGTACGCGGCGAAGTGCGCAATAAAGCCACTGAAGAGCTCCCTTGAATTCCTTCGTTGTTCACCCTAAAATGAGAACTCCATAAGAACGTATCCATTCCTGTATTAGGAATTAAGATGAACCTCAAGATTATTCTGATTCTTAGCCTCAGCCATCTTATTACTGATTTGACCGGGTCTGCTCTCCCAGCCATGATGCCGTTCCTCAAGAACACCCTTCAACTGAGTTATATGGCCGTGGGGGCCGTCATCATGGTCTCGAACATAACCTCATCGATTATTCAGCCATTGTTCGGTTATCTTTCCGATAAAATGGAACTGAAGTGGTTTCTGCCTGTTTCCATCATCCTGACGTGTGTCGGCTTTTCCTTTCTGGGCCTATCCCCCTCTTTCGTTGTCTTACTGATTCTTGTCACGGTGCATGGCATGGGGATCGCGCTCTACCACCCGGAAGGTACGAAGATCATGCATTATTTTTCCGGATCAAGGATGGCCACTGGCATGTCTTTCTTCCAGGTCGGGGGCAATCTCGGGATGGCATTGGGCCCTCTTCTCATCACGTATGCCATCGCATGGGCCAATCTTTCCGGGACCCTTTTTTATTTCGTATTGGGGGTCCCGATGCTCGGCGTCCTGCTTCTGTTTTTGAAGGAGCTGACCCTTCCCGTTCATGTTGAAAAGGATGACTTGTGGGATAAGACGGGAGGTTCTGCTCCGGAATTTGAAAACAAGGGTTGGGGTGCCATGGCGCTTCTTGTCTTTGCAATTTCCATGCGTTCATGGGTACACATGGGACTGATCACCTTTGTGCCTTTTTACTATATTCATGTCTTAAACGGGGACGCCATCACGGCAGGGAGATTGGTCTTTATCTTTCTCATGGGAGGGGCGGTGGGCACCTTGATCGGAGCCCCCATTGCGGACAGGATCGGGCATAAATATTATTTTAGCTTCTCTATGCTCCTTTCTGTCCCGTTGCTCTTCCTTTTCTTGCAAGTCAGGGGAGTCTGGGTCTTTATCATTCTCTTTCTGGTCGGGTTCCTGTTGATCTCAAGCTTTTCTGTCACGGTCGTGATGGGGCAAATGATTCTCAGAAATCGACTGGGGGTAGCTTCCGGGTTGACGATGGGTTTCGTCATTGGGATGGGAGGAATCGGAGCGGGATTGCTGGGAATCGTTGCGGACTCGTGGGGAGTGATGACGGTTCTCAAATTGATTGTGTATATGCCAGCGGTTGGATTTATCCCCGCCCTAATGATCCCCTACGGTTTCAAAACGTCGAAAGGTTAGATTCTTACAATTCAAACCTGAGATTTTTCTTCTAACATTTTAACCCCTCACGCCCACCTTCTCCCGCAAGGGAGGAGGGAGATTGCTGAGGGGAATGAGCTGAGCTTGATCAGATTTTGTGAGTGTGCTATTTTTGTGCTGAAAACAAATGAAAAAGACTGAAATAGATAGAATAGACTAGAATAGATCGACAGAGGGTATTTGGTATCCTACTTTTCCTTTCAAATCTTCTCTTGGAGGTTTGGTCCCGATCTCCTTTGAATGCAAACTTGTGTCTAATGGAAACTACAAGTTTTTACCCACACAAGGGGAAAAACTTGCTTTTATCCCGGAGTTACGAGGTATGAAGTAATAGATGAAAATCAATTCTTTTTATAGGAGGCTTTTTAAGGATGGCAAAGAATGAAACTTCTCAACCAATTTACAGTACGAAGATTGAGGGAATTGATATTAGAGTTCCGACCAGGGACGGTACCCGATTGGCTGTAGACATTTACCGACCCGACGGAGAGGGCCGATTCCCAGCTCTGCTATCCTTTGCAGGCCATAATAAATTCTTACAGAGTCTTGACGTCATCGAAGCTTGCAACAACCAACCCGCCTGGTCACCTCTTTGGTGCGGACCCGCAGAAGCTGGCGACACAAGATTCTTTACCTCCAGAGGCTATGTCCATGTCATTGGTAACCCCAGAGGATTCGGTCACTCTGATCCCGGGGACCCATGGGTCGTCGGTCGAACGGACGCCTATGATCTGATAGAGTGGATTGCAGTACAACCCTGGTGTGACGGAAATGTTGGGATGGTGGGTATATCATGGTATGGAATGAATCAAGTGATTGCGGCATTGACGCAGCCGCCTCACCTGAAAGCCATTTTCCCTTATGATCCCCTTTCGTTTCTCTTTTACTTCAGGGATTCTTATCCTGGGGGGGTCATTCATACCATGCCCTTTCATCTCATGAAATTCAGTGCTGAGAATCCAAGGGAAACAGAACTGAGTCCTGAAGAGGAAGCGCTTTGGAAAGAAGCTTACGACAACCCGGATTATAGGATGTACTCCCACATCTTCAATGTCTTAGAAAGAAAAGGAAGACTGAATTTTTTATTTTTTAGAGATTTGATAAACCCCTATGCTCCGGAAGACGAAGAAAAATTGGAAAAGGTTCTCGGGGAAGACGTCAGAATACCGTTCTACACAGGGACGGGTTGGTATGCCTATACATATAAGTGTCACCTATTCGGTTCTATGAGACTTTGGCAAAAGTGCAATGGTACTCCCTTCAAGAAATTCCTGTTAAAAGGCCCCGCTCATTTACCGAGGCCCTGGATCGATTTCCATGATGAAGTATTACGCTGGTACGATTACTGGCTTAAGGGGATTGATAACGGGATCAAGGATGAGCCAAGGGTGAAAATCTGGGTCATGGGTGCGAACCGCTGGCGCCACTCGGAGGAATGGCCTTTGAAGGAGACCCAATGGACTAAACTTTATCTCGACAGTTGGGAGCGGTTAAGATGGGAGCCTTTCACGCCATCGAGCCGAGATGGGATCGATGCCCCGGATTGTTTTGCTCAGATGCCTCTTACCCAGACAAGAACCGTGCAGAAATTAAGGTACATGACCGATCCTCTTCCTGAAGACATTGAAGTGACGGGTCCACTCTCGCTCCATTTCTGGGCAGCGATTGATCAGGAGGATGCGAATTGGATCATCATCCTAAAGGATGTGGGACCGGATGTTTCGGTACAGACTGCCAGGGAAGGAGAGATGGAGCGTCCCGAAGTGTTCGAGAGAGAGGTGACTCGGGGCTGGCTCAAGGCTTCGCACAAGGCAATCGATGAGAAGAAGTCCCTACCTGGCCAACCCTTTCATCCTTATAAGCGAAGTATACAGAAACCGATCGTTCCGGGGGAGATCAACAGGTACGATGTCGAAATTGCGCCGACCTCAAATTTATTTAAGAGAGATCATCGGATCTGCGTAGAAATTACATCGCTTGACGTTCCAACAGGTGTTGCCGGGGACAGTGCTGTGGAGTATATTCCTTATCATATCTGTTCGAGTAAAACAGTGGTGCATAAGATTTATCGATGCCAGAAATACCCCTCTCACCTTCTGCTACCTGTTATATCAGAGAAATCCACTTAGCTTCCATCTGCAAAGGGAACTCCCCTGGCATTGGGGAATTGGAAGCCATCAGGGGGCCATAACGTTCATTAAGAAGGTCGAAAATTTGATTACCCAGGGGGGCATGATACACCCTTTCACTCAGTAATCCTTGATTGTTGAGCGTTGGGATGTCTGAACAAAGGTAGGTGTAACCAAGAGACCAAGCGAACGACAC
>Ga0153916_10003593_pt1 | contig 11566 bp, 7 predicted proteins | sample Opewatmetagenome_FD_109642 | JGI IMG/M metagenome (GOLD analysis project Ga0153916, IMG submission 109642) | Freshwater wetland microbial communities from Ohio, USA - Open water 3 Core 3 Depth 4 metaG | ecosystem: Environmental > Aquatic > Freshwater > Wetlands | place: USA: Ohio, Lake Erie, Old...
AATCTCGCCGCGACCTTGAGCTATTGCGTGTGCGTGGTCGGCCTGGCCGCGCTTGGGTTCGGCTATATGAGCTTGGCCTGGGCGGCGCTAATCAGCTCGGCTATCGGGACCGTGACGGCCATCCTGCACCGTCCCGATCTCAGAATATTCGCTCCCGGCATTGCGGAATGGCGGCAAGAAATCTCATTTGGCAGCATTTCCAGCGCTACGGCCGTTCTCAATGGCCTCTACTCGAATCTGCCGCAGTTGCTTCTGGGCCGTATACTCGATTTCGGCGCGGTCGGCTTGTATAACCGCGCCACAATGCTGTGCCAGTTGTTCGATCGCTTCGTCCTCGACGGGGTGAATCCCGTCGTTCTACCGGCATTTGCAGCCAGAGTGCGCAGCGGCGACGAGCTGAAGACACCTTATCTTCGTGCTCTGGAATACATCACGGCGCTGTACTGGCCGTTTCTGCTGTGCCTGGCCCTGCTCGCCGATCCCGCGGTCAAGCTCGTCCTCGGCGGCCAGTGGGTAGAAGCGGTGCCGCTCGTTCGTATCATCGCCCTGGCCTCGCTTTGCCTCTTCCCGGCGTTTCTTACCTACCCGTTGCTGGTTGCCCTCGGCAGGGTGCGAGATACCCTGACGATGAGCCTGATCACCTTGCCAGCCTCGCTGGCCTTGCTGTTCGGCGCATCGTTCCTGGGTCTGCAGGCGGTGGCCGCCAGCCTCTTTCTCACCGCACCATTTCAGGTCTATGTGGCGCTCATCTTCATAAGACGGCAGATTCATTTCACCTGGGGCGAGCTCGCGCTGGCCGTGCGGAAGAGCGCCCTGGCTGCGCTTTGTGCGGCAGCGGCTCCGACCATCGGCGTGGCAGCGGCAGGCTTTCGCTTCGATATTTCGATCCCGAAAGCCATTGTGATTGGACTCGGCGCCTTGATTGGCTGGGTCCTGGGCCTGGCTATCACGAATCATCCGCTTTGGAACGAGGTGCAGGGAGCGGCACGGCCGGCATTGCAAGCGATCGCGGTTCGGCTACCCAAAGTGCGGACCTAAGGCCAATGCCTCGCCATATGGCCCCTATCACACGCAGAGCTGTTATCACCGGCCTGGCCGCCGCAGCCGCGAGCACGAGCCTCCGAGGAGGATGGGCGTCAGAACCCGTTAGCGCAGATGCAGCCGATGCCGCGCCACATCGTGACTTCAACATCCGGGATTATGGTGCGGCGGGTGACGGCAAGGCGGACGATACGGCCGCGTTTCGTGCCATGCATCATCATTTAATGAAGGTTCAGCGCCGGCTGCCCCAACATCGCCTGGTCATTCATCTGCCGGCCGGCCACTATCGCTATAGCTGGAATCAGTGGCTCTGGGGGCTTCGCCAGGTCAGCATCATTGGGGAGCAGGCATCGCTCCAATGCATCAGCGACTCGTCCTGGGATGTCGCCAAATTCGTGCTGACGACAAACTGCGACCCGCTGGCAGGCCACAGCCTCGGCGGTGGCTCTGGGGCCAACCGCCCCAAATTCGGATGCCTGATCCATACTGTCGAAGCCGGAAGCCGGGCGATCGAGCTCGTGAATCCCACCGACAGCAAGCGCTTCATCCCCGGCCGGTACGTCTGCATTTTGTCCTTCGATCAGCAATTCGGCGGGTATCCACCGAACTGCCGCTATTTCGAGTACGCCGTTGTTGAAGCTGTGTCCGCCGGATCCATCACGCTGGACCGGCCGCTTCAGTTCGACCACAACGAGGTGAACTTCGAGGATCCCGCTGTTCCCGATTCCATCGGGCGCGCACGCATCGTTCCGATCGACTGGCCCGACCAGCCGCTGGCCATGCGTCAGGAGATCCGCGGCATCAAGGTCATGCCCAATCCGCACGCGCGCGACTATTTCACCAATGTCTTTCAGGCCATTGGATTCTACGAGCTCCAGATCCGCGATTGCGTTCTGATCAACCTGGTCACCAGCCTGGGGCAACGTTGCGAGATCGCGGATACCGATGTGGAGTTTGCCGAACCGGACAAGCTGGTGTCCGAGGTCGAGTTCCGAAATTGCCGCATCGGGCGGATCTCCCAGGCAACAGGCATACAGTGCCTGAAACTGGAGAAGTGCCGGGTCGACCGGACGAGCGACATGCAGGCGCGTTACGTGCGGGCGGAAGGTTGCGAGTTCCGCGGCGCAGCTTTCCCGGGAGATTCCATCGGACTGTCGCTCGACGGCTTCACGCCCACGCGCTTGCTCGAGGTCACGGACAGCGTTTTTGTCGGGAAGGGTGGGAAGGAGGATCTCGCCGTCGGATGGAATCGGCCCATCGCTATCAGCCTAGCCGATCCCGTCAGGGTGAGCGGGAATGTTATCCGAATCCCGTCCGGGGATGAACGAGCCAGGATCTTGCTCTCGAACCTCGAGCCTGGCGACATTGTGCTGGTCGGAAGCGAATTCGCCGGGACCATCTTCAGCGACGGTCGATCGGGCAGGGTCGAAGGCATCGGTGTGGATGGCACCGACATCACGGTCGAGACGACGGCACCTGCCAAGCGCGGCGATACTCTCTTCACGTTCCGGGTCCGCCAGGTGCGGTTCAGTGGAAACCAGTACCGCGCCATCCTGCAATCGCCACCTTTGTCGTTGGCGACCTCTTGGGAGGATCGGGTCGACAACTCGCACAGCTATGGATGGACATTCGCTAGTGGCGACTTCGCTCAGATCGTCCTGAGCTGTCCCGGCAGGATCGAACGCATTACCGTTGATGTGCAGCGGCCCTATCGCGGTAACGATCCGGGGGCCTTTCTTATCCTGACCACGCGGACGCCCGCCTTCGCGACGATCGTCACCGCCATCGATCTGACCCAGGCCGGCCTGCGATCGACCTCGGTCACCGAGGCCACGGGAATCGCCGCTGGCGATGTCTGGAAGCCGATCGAGCGCGGAACGGTTGTGTGGGACTTTTACATGCACCACAGCGTCACGGCCTCCGGCTGGCATCAGCAGCTGGCCGGCAGCGTGGATCAACAGGCGAGCTACCTGTTGCATATCGACACGGTGCCTTTCTGGCAGACGGGCTCGTTCCACCGTGAGGAGTACCCGCTATGAGGCGGAAGATCGGTGCGTGTTATCCCGAAACGATGTCTTCGGCGATTCCGCGGCGGTAAGCACGTGATGGCCATCATCCGCAGATTGCGGGTAGGGGCGTGCTCTTGAAGATAGCGTCCTACGTCCATTTGCATCGCGCCTGGACCCCGACCGGGGTGGGCCACCATCTTATCCGGATGGTGCGAGGGCTCCATGAGCGGCCTGATGTGGAGTTGACGGTGGTCGCTCCGCGAAATCAGTTGGACAGCGCTTGCCGCATACCGGCGGAGCATCCCTTGGCGGGCATCCCCGCGCATGGGGTGCCGCTGGACCGCCGATGGCTCGAGATCATGTGGCAGCGCCTGAACCTGCCAAAGGCAGATCGCTGGTGCGATGGCGCAGACTGGGTGTACGCACCCGCAGAAGCCTACGTCGCCGTACGACGGCCAAGGCTGGCAGTGACGGTCCATGACATGCATGCGTTCGAGACCGGCCTGCCATGGTCGAACACGCCAGAGCACCAAGCCTTCCGGCGGCGTTGGGCCAGGATGTTTCGGCCGATCATTGAACATGCAGACTGCCTTCTCACCGTGTCGCAATTCACGCAACGACGACTTATCGAGCTGCTGGGGGTCAAGCCGGACCGGATTGCGGTGGTGGGGAACGGAGTGGATGCGGCCTATTTCGCCCCACCACTCGATGAAGCGCCCGAACAGGATCAGGAAGAGCCTTATGTCCTCGTCGTTGGGGGGCTCACGAGGCGGAAGGGCGGCGATCTCGTGCTCAAGGTCGCAGAGTTGTTGTTGCGAGAAATGCCGCGAGTTCGCGTGGTCGTGGCAGGGAATGGAGAGGCAACGTTGAATCGTCAGGCGGCGGCGCTGCAGAACGTAACGCGGCTCGGATTCGTGGAGACGCCACAGCTTGTGCAGCTGTTGCGGGGAGCGGTTGCGATGATGTTTCTTTCCCGATATGAGGGTTTTGGAATCCCGGTGGTGGAAGCAATGGCAGCGGGAGCGCCGGTCATCGCGTCGCGCTGGAGCGCGTTGCCGGAGGTGATGGGAGATGCAGGACTTCTGCTGGACGCAGAGAATGCCTGCCGAGTGGCGGCGGCAATAAAAATGCTGTCGACTGACGCGGCGGCGCGAAGGGAGTTGCGCGCGCGGGGGAGGAAGCACGCCGAGAGCTACCGTTGGAACGACTGTGTCGAACGGTTGGTGTCGGCACTTCGGGAGCGCTGAGCAGCAATCCCTGGCCTTGGCCGGAAAAACTCGCAGCAGCCGCAGGCCAACCCGGACTGCTGGCGGCCGAATGAGTCGATGCGGCACTATGCTCTGGCCCTACGCTTGGCGCGGCAAGCGGGCCGCCGACGTCAATTGAGAGAAGAACGAGCAGTATTTCTGGACGATCTCGTCATGGCACAGCAGGCTGTCGAACCGACCCTGTACGGCCTGCGGCTTGGTGCGTCCTTCGATCAAGTTCGACCCGACCTGCGCTAGCGCGCGGGCAAACTGTGCTGCATCGTCCAGGGGTGCAATCGCTCCGAGTTCGGGGATGATGAGGATCTCTGGAAAGGCGCCGACCGGTGTGGCCACGATCGGCCGGCCGCGGGCGAGTATCTCCAGCGCCGCCAGGCATTGCCCCTCGGCAATAGAGGAGAATGCGAACAGGTGACATCGATCGATGGCTGCCGGCACGGCGTCATGAGGAATGGCCCCGTGAAAGCATATTTGCTTGTGCAAGCCGAAGGCCGAGGCAGCATTCTCGAGCGCGGGTCGCTGATCACCGTCACCGAATAAGTGCAGCTCCCATGACCGGGGCGCAGACCGTGACGTGCTATCTCCGGTGGGCAGATGGGCGAATGCCTTCAGCAGATACAGCAGGTTCTTTTGCGGCACCAGTCGCCCGATAAACCCGATTCGGATGACGCTCCCGCAGTCCGGCAGCGCCGAGGGCGGATCGAGCCTCGGCGGTATGTAGGGAATCGTCTCGATGGCGCCGCGATATCCGTAAGCGCGGAGATCGTCTGCGAAGCCGGACGCCTGCACGATGATCGCATCAATGAGATTGAGCACTGCGCGTGGCGGCTTTGTGTCTCTCCACATCTCCCGCGGTCGATAGGGCGTCACATAGACCAGCGGCCGATACCGATGAAGGCGACTGGCATACCGCAGAAGCCGGAGTACCGGCCAGGGCGGCATCTTCGTGAGGACCACGATGTCGTGTCGCAACACCTGATGGACGCCGGCGCAGGCCGCCAGTGCCAAATCCGGCGCGAAAATGCGGCATCCCCAGCGGAAGCGCTGGCGCCGAACCCTGCCCCAATGCGCGATATCACTCAGCAGATCGCTTTCCGGGCCCCAACACAGCACCTCGATCGAGTCATTGTGGGAGGCGAGGGCCCCGGACAGATTGCAGATGAAGGCTTCGATCCCTCCGATCGGCGCGAAACCGCCAGCATAAAACAGCATTTTCACCGGTAGAGACCTTCGGGACCAGTTTCGAAGAGCGAATGATACCGGCCAGGCCACGGTCGCGTTGCGCCGAGTTGAATGCGCGGCCAGAGAGCATTTGACCGATCCGCAACAGCGAAGAGAACGCCACCTTTCGACTGATACCCGGAAACCCGATACCACCAAAGGAGCAAGCGCCCGGCTCCCATGCTGCGGCGGCGGATATTCGCCGAGAAGATCTGATCTGCCGCGCCATCTGTTCCCCCGCACGGCGTCGCTACGACCTTCGCTTTCGCCCTATACCCGAATTGGTGAATAGGACGTTCGGGACCATTTCGCCACGATGACGATCATCGAAGGGTGTTTTGCAAGGCGAGACGCTGGTCGTCATGTGGCTTGTGGGGCTCAATTGCATTTGCGCGTTCCTGGTCTCGGTGCTCTTCACCCGGACGATGGCGAAGCTTGCAGGTCGCGTGGGCTTGGTCGACATACCGACAGCGCGCAAGAATCACGAAGGGCAGATCCCGCTGACGGGCAGCGCCCTATTTCTCGCTTTCGTGGTCGCCTCCATGCTGCTCGAGCGGTTGCCGGTTGGTTTCGTCAGCTTCTTGCTTGGATTGTCGTTGCTCGTCTTGCTGGGCCTTCTCGATGACCTCATCGATATTCGGGCACGCACCAAACTGGTGGTTCAGATCGCATCTGTCGCGCTGATGGTTCTGCCGAGCAACACGCTCGTTGGGAGTTTGGGCGCGCTTATCGATGAACAGCCGGTGCTGTTGTTCCAATGGGCGGCGCCGGTGACGATCATCGCTGTGGTCGGCATGATAAACGCCTTCAATATGATAGATGGCGTCGACGGTCTGGCCGGCAGCATATCGCTGGTGGCGCTCCTATGGTTTGCTGGGGCTGCGGGGATACTTGGGCTGCAGGCCGAACTGCTTCTGGCGTTGGTGTTCGCCTTCTGCATCCTTGGTTTTCTGGTCTTCAATCTGCGGCATCGTTGGCGCCGCCGTGCATCGGTTTTCTTGGGCGATGCCGGCAGCATGATGTTGGGCGCGGTACTCGCCTACTTGGCGATCCGCCTGTCGCAGCAGAGCGGGCCGGCCCTATCTCCGGTCGTCGCACTGTGGATCTGCGCCCTGCCGATCATCGACACTCTCAGTCTGACTTGCCGGCGGTTGCTGGCAGGCCGGAGTCCATTCGCCGCCGATCGCCAACACCTGCATCATCTGCTGCTGCAGTCTGGTTTCTCGGTGAGTCAGGTGGTTCTTACATTGGCGTTGTCCAGCGCGGCTCTCGGCGGAATCGGTGTCCTGGGTTGGTACTTCGGAGTGCCGGATCATGTTTTGCTGCTCGGCTTGGCCGGCCCCTTCGCCTTTCACAGTTGGTTTACCCTTCATGGCTGGAAGCGCTTGGATCGTCCCTGGCATTGGGCGGCGCGAGGAAAAGGAGCGGTCGGGCGGCCCCAGCCATTGCTCAAATGATCGTGCGAAGCGATCCGGCATGAGCTACCTGGTTGCTCAACTTGGCGCACGCATGCATTACGCCGTCCCACGCATCTTGTATGGTGCCGGGCGGTTGGAGCACTTTTTCACCGACATCTGTGGGAGCAAGGGCTGGCCGCGACTGTGCGGTCTATTACCCGCCGACCTACAGCCCGAGAGCGTGCGGCGCATTGCGGGACGGGCGCTGGGGGATGTTCCGGGCGATCGAATTACCGCTTTCAATCTGCTTGGCGTGCGTTATGCGCTCCGGCGCCGGCAAGCGCGCTCGCGCAGCGATCTGACGCGCGCCTTTCTATGGGCGGGACGCGCGTTCTGCCGGCAGGTGGTGTCCTGCGGCTTTGGCGAGGCGCGCGGAGTCTACGTCTTCAACAGTGCCGGGTTGGAGGTGCTCGAGGCGGCGCGAGCGAAAGGATGTCGTGCTATTCTGGAGCAGACCATTGCGCCGCGCCGGGTCGAAAACGATCTCCTGCAAATCGAACAAGAGCGCTTTCCCACTTGGCAAGAGCCATGGGTGACGCAGGGAGAAGCTGCCCGCTTCTGCGAACGCGAAGAAGCGGAATGGAAACTTGCCGACGTTATCCTGTGCGGCTCCTCCTTCGTCCGTTCTGGCATTGCCGAATGCGGGGGTCCGGCCGAGCGTTGCGTCGTCGTGCCCTATGGCGTCAAGGGGCATGTCCGGCTGGCCCCCCGCACGGACCATGATGGACCCTTGCGGGTCCTGATCGTTGGCGCGGTGGGCTTGCGCAAGGGCTCACCCTACGTTCTTGCAGCGGCACGGGCCCTCCACGGCAGAGCAGTCTTTCGCATGGTCGGCGGTATGGAGTGTTCGCCATCTGCGGCCGCGTCGCTGAGCGAGGCCGTGGAGCTGATCGGATCCGTTCCGCACTCCGCACTGCCATCGCACCTTGCCTGGGCGGACGTGCTTCTGCTGCCCTCTCTGTGCGAGGGGTCCGCAACGGCCGTCTACGAGGCGCTCGCGGCCTCTCTGCCCGTGATCTGCACCGCGAACGCCGGCAGCGTTGTGCGCGACGGCATTGACGGTTTCATCGTTCCGATCCGCGACTGCGAGGCTATCGTCGACAGGCTGCTTCGGTTGTCATCTGACCCGGACTTGCGCCGCAATATGGCCCAGAACGCTCAGGATCGCGCCCAGTCGTTCGATCTCGAGGCTTATGGCCGCCGCCTGCTGGAGGCTCTGGGCGGGAGAACCGCCGTCGTGCCGCCATGAACATGCCGCTCCTTCTCGCCTTCGCGACCCTGTGCGCACTGCTGCTTCTGCAGGGGATGCTGCAGCGAGGGCGCATCTACCAGTATCCTTTCCTTGCGGGAGCGGTGTTCGCCGGGTTTGCGCTGCCACAGCTCGTCGGGCTCGTCAGCTATCCGTTTCTTCCCGATGGCGCGCTGGAGTCGACGCTTATCATGGCAAACCTCTCGGCAGCGATGTGCTGGCTGGGCGCGGCTGTGGTGCACCGCCCCATGCGCGCTTTCAATTGGGATTATGACGAACGACGGCTGCTGATCGTGGCTGCGGCGCTGTCGATTCTCGGCGGATACTTCTATTACGCGATCAGCCGGTTACCGGTGGAGATGACGGGTATCTCCCAATGGACCGGCCTGCCGGTCGCATATCTGTTTTTCGCACGCGTTCTGACCTATGGCTTCGCTCTGGGCGTGCTGCTATACGCGCGCACAGGGTCACGGGCAGCATTGCTCGTTGCCGGTTACGGTGCGGTCTTTGCCCTAGACCGCATCGTGAATGCGGGCCGCCGTCAGGACCTCGTCGAATTCCTGACGATCATCATGCTGGCCTTCTGGTTCCAGCGAAATCGCTGCGTGCCACGCCCTGTGATGCTTGCCGGCCTCGTTCTCGGCGCATTGTTCGTCAACAGCATTGGCGACTATCGCGCAGCGGCGGAAAACGCCAATGGTCCGTCCTGGGATACCGTGTCCGAGATCGACTTCGTCGGCAACTTCTCGCGCCTCTCGGAACAGGGCGGTGCCGAGTTGCGCAATGCCGTCTACAACATTGCTGCGGTGAAGCGCAGTATGAAATTCGATCTCGGCCTCTCTCACTGGAATGCGCTGATATTCAGTTATGTGCCGGCGCAACTCGTAGGCACGACGCTCAAGCAATCGCTTTATCTGCCGGTGCCGCAACCTGCCTTCGAAGAATATCTCTATACGCCGCCGATGGGCAGCACCTGGACCGGTCTGAGCGATGCATTCCAATCCTTCTGGTACTTCGGCGCCCTGAAATTTTTCCTTATAGCGTTCGTCATGCAGAAGCTGTGGCTGGCCGCGCTGGGCGGCAATTTGACGGCACAGCTGCTCTATATGCTCATGCCCGTCTATGCCTTGGAGGCGATCACCCACACCACTCAGTACTTCCTCGGACCCTGGGTGCATATGGCAATTTTCCTGTTGCCGGCGCTGTTGCTGGCGCGGCGTCGCGGTAACTGGTGCGCGCTATCCGACCGAGGGGCGATCGCCAATGAGCGGTGGCGGTCAACATGTCGGCTTGGCGAGACAATAGGCGTGGCGCGAACCGATGCGCCGGCCTGGACTCCGGACCGGCCATCCTAGCATGCGCATCTTCAACATCATCCAGTGCGCCAATCTCGGAGGAATGGAGCATTCCTGCCTTGCACTGCTCATTGAGCTGAAAGCGCGCGGTCACCAACTCGAGCTGCTTTCGCTCAACACTCTCGGTGGCTTGGGACCGCTGCTCGCCGCGCAGGCGATTCCGGCTGACGGTCTTCCCTATCGCGGTCGCGGCGGCTGGCAAAGTCTGCCCCAGCTCAAGCGTCGCCTGGCCGGCGTTCGCAGCGATGCGCTCATCATGACCGGGCACAACTTGCTCGGTATGCTTGCGCTGGGTGATTTGTGCCGGAACCGTCGATTGCTCAGTATCCACTTTCACCATGCCGGCGTGAAACCCGCCTGGCAATGGCGCCTGATCTATCGCGCGGCGTTCAGCCGATTCTCGGCGATTGCTTTCCCCACCGATTTTATCCGCCGCGAGGCCGAAGCGATCTACCCCCCGATTGGCCAAATGAGCCACACCATCGGCTCCTCGATCTCGCTCCTTGAAATGCCGACAGGCAGCGAGCGGGTTGCAGCGCGCCGCGCACTCGGGGTTCCCGAGCGAGCATGCATCATCGGCAATGCCGGCTGGCTGATCCCGCGCAAACGGTTCGATGTGTTCCTGCAGGTCGCACGCAATATAGCGAAGGAGGAGCCAGATGCGCTCTTTGTCATTGCCGGCGAGGGGCCGGAGGGGACCGCGCTGAGATCGCTTGCCCGTCAGCTCGGCATCGCTGATCGCATCCATTGGCTCGGCTGGCAATCTGATCTGACGTCGTTCTACCGCAGCCTGGATCTGCTGTTGTTCAATGCCGACTGGGAGGCGCTGGGGCGCACACCTCTCGAGGCGTTGGCGGCGGGCATTCCCGTCGTCGCCTCGGTTCTCAACGGCGGCCTGTCCGAAATTCTCGACAGTACCAGCTATCCTATGCTTTTCGCATGCCACGACACCGCGCAACTGACGCAGGCCGCTCTCGGCGTTCTTCGCGACCGTTCGCTGGCAGCATGTCTGGTTGCGTCCGGCCGGGAGCGCCTCGGACAGGTCGCCTCTGCGGCCGGCTATGCGGACCGTGTGTGCAGCCTCCTGGCATCCAGCGACGATTTGCGGGGATCCGAAGGGATCAGGGAATGAGCGGCGTACCAATCTTGTGTTGGATCGTCGTCAATTCCGTTCCTTACCATGAGGCGCGCTTGCGGGCCGCGGCTGACCGTACCGGGCTGTACCCTTGCATGATCCAGCTTGCGGGAATCGACGACTTCCGGCCGCTCCAACAACCGAAGACGGTACGATCCTTTCGCCGACGCATATTGTTCCCCGACCGGCCATGGAGCGCTATCAACGGCCGCGACATGGTGAGGCGTCTCAATGCTTGTCTCGGTGAGCTCAATCCCGCCATCGTCTGCATCAATGGCTGGTCGTTCGGCGGGAGCTTGGCGGCCTTGGCGTGGTGTCTTTCGCATCACGTGCCCGCGATTGTGATGTCTGAGAGCACGGCGATGGACGGACCACGGCTCTGGTGGAAAGAGGCTATCAAGCGGCGCATGGTCGGCCTGTGTTCGGCGGCCCTGGTTGGTGGGGTGCGTCATCGCGACTACTTGCGTGCGCTCGGCGCAAACCCGGATCGAATTTTCACCGCGTACGATGTGGTGGATAACGAGCACTTCCGATGCGGGGCGGAAACGGCGCGTCAGTTCGAGCAGCAGATGCGGAGGCGGTTGGGGTTGCCGGCGCGCTACTTCATGGCCTGCTCTCGCTTTACCGCGAAGAAGAACCTCGCCGGCCTATTGCATGGCTATGCGCTCTATCGTCGGGCGGCCGGGCCGGCAGCATGGTCCCTCGTCATCATCGGTGAGGGCGAACTCCAGGAAGAGTTACTCCTGCTGCGCGATCGGCTCGGATTAGGGACGCATGTGCAGTTCCCAGGCTCAAAGAGTTATCGCGATCTGCCCACCTATTACGGTTTGGCCA
>Ga0153916_10003594_pt1 | contig 11559 bp, 11 predicted proteins | sample Opewatmetagenome_FD_109642 | JGI IMG/M metagenome (GOLD analysis project Ga0153916, IMG submission 109642) | Freshwater wetland microbial communities from Ohio, USA - Open water 3 Core 3 Depth 4 metaG | ecosystem: Environmental > Aquatic > Freshwater > Wetlands | place: USA: Ohio, Lake Erie...
AGCCGGTCAAGGTCATGCAGACGAACTGGATCGGGCGCTCGGAAGGCGCGGAGATCGACTTCGACGTGGCGCCCGATGCCCACCAGCCGGGCGGCGATCGGCTGCGGGTCTTTACCACGCGACCGGACACCCTGTTCGGCGCCACCTTCATGGTCCTGGCCCCCGAGCATCCTCTGGTCGGGCGGCTGACCCACCCGGACCGACGGGCCGAGGTGACCGCCTACGTCGAGCAGGCCCGCCGCGAGACGGAGATCGAGCGCCTCTCCACCGAGCGCGAGAAGACCGGCGTGGCCATCGGCGCCGAGGCGATCAACCCGGTCAATGGGGAACGGATCCCGATCTTCATCGCCGACTACGTGCTGGCGGGCTACGGCACCGGCGCGATCATGGCCGTGCCCGCCCACGACGAGCGGGACTTCGCATTCGCCACGAAGTTCGGATTGGCGATCCGGCGGGTCGTGGCGGCCCCCGGCATCGAGGCCGACGCGCCGATGGAGGGGGCCTACGCAGCGCACGCGGCGGATGAGCACCTGGTCAACAGCGGCCGCTTCGACGGCCTGCTGGCGGACGAGGGCGGCAAGGCGATCGTCGCCTGGCTGGCCGGGACCGGGCGCGCCGAACCGAAGGTCACCTACCGGCTGCGCGACTGGCTGATCAGCCGGCAGCGCTACTGGGGCACGCCCATTCCGGTCATCTACTGCGAGCGCGACGGCATCATGCCGGTCCCGGACGACCAGCTGCCGGTCCTGCTGCCCGAGACCGTCGACTACGCCGGCAGCGGCGACAACCCGCTCAACCACGACGAGGCGTTCCTGCGGGTCGATTGCCCGCGCTGCGGCCAGCCGGCCCGGCGCGAGACCGACACCATGGACACCTTCATCGATTCGTCCTGGTACTGGTACCGCTACCTGTCGCCCGACAAGCCGGACGGACCGGTCGACCGGGCGATGACCGATCGCTGGACGCCGGTCGACCAGTACACGGGCGGCGCCGAGCACGCGGTCATGCACCTGCTCTACAGCCGCTTCTTCAGCAAGGCGATGGCCGACTGCGGCCTGATCGCCCATCGCGAGCCGTTCAAGCGCCTGTTCAACCAGGGGCAGATCCTGGGCGCCGACGGCGAGCGGATGTCGAAGTCGCGAGGCAACGTCCAGGATCCCGACGAGCTGGTGCGCCGATACGGCGCGGACACGGTCCGCCTCTTCCTGATGTTCATGGGTCCGTGGGACGCGGGCGGGCCGTGGAGCCCGACCGGGATCGGTGGCGTCCACCGCTTCCTGAACCGGGTCTGGACCCTGGTCCTGGATCCGCACGGCCGCGAACCAGGAGATCCCGAGGCCGGATCCTTGCCGGCTGGCGAGTCGGTGTCCGTCGCGCGGACCGCGCTGCGCTCCGCGGCGCACCGAACGTTGCGCGACGTCTCCGCCGACTACGAGACGTTCCGCTTCAACACGATGATCGCCAAGCTGATGGAGCTCGCCAACACCCTCTTCCGCTATCGAGGCACCGAGATCGCCGCGGGCGACGAATGGAACGAGGCCATTCGGCTGCTCCTGCTGATGCTGGCGCCGGCGGCGCCGCACATCGCCGAGGAGCTGTGGAGCCGGCGCCTGGTCGAGGCGGGTGAATCCTGGATCTCCGTTCACACCCAGTCCTGGCCGGCAGTGGATCCGGCGGCCGTCCTCGAGACCACCCGCGAGATTCCGGTCCAGGTCAACGGGAAGCTTCGCGACAGAGTCACGGTGACTTCCGACGCCTCGACCGCCGAGATCGAGGCGGCTGTCCTGGCGCGCGAGCGGATCGCGACGATCCTGGCCGGCCGGACGCCGGATCGGATCGTCGTCGCGGGCGGTGGGAAGCTCGTCAACCTGGTCGTGCGCTGAGCGGTCCCCTCGCATCATACGAGCCGATTCCGACATCACTCCCATCTGCGTCTACTGGCATTTGGGACAAATGTCACATATGTCGAGGCCGGTCGGCTCTCGCCGGACGCGACTCGACGGATGTGTACTGGACGCCGACCGACCGACTTGACCTCGGGCCCAGGCTGTGGGCCACGGGCGGCTGTCGTGCTGCAGCGTGCCTCGATCGGGCGCATCGTCGACGAAAGGAGGGCACGGTGACCGACGGCCCGTCCGTCGCGAGGCCTGGGCTCCGGGAGCGGAAGAGGGCCCGGACGCTCGAGCAGATCCGGGCGCATGCCCTTCGCCTCTTCCTCGAGCAGGGCTATGAGGCCACCACGGTCCATCAGATCGCCGAGGCGGCCGACGTGTCCCCGAGCACCCTCTTCCGGTACTTCCCGACCAAGGCCCAGCTCGTCCTGCCGTTCGACCTGGCGACGCTCATCCGCGACGCCTTCGACACGCTGTCGCCCGACGACTCGGTCTTCGATGCCATCCACTCCGCGCTGCGGGCCAGCTTCGCCGAACTGTCGACGCTCGATGCGGACGGCGAAACGCACGAGGAGGGGGTCTCCTACGCGCTCGCGCGGGCGCGCGAGGCGCTGCTCGGCAAGGCGACCGGAGCGGTCGGGCTCATTGCCGATCTGATCGGAGAGCAATGGGGGCGCGACCCGCACGATCCACTCGTCCAGGCTGCGGCAGGAGGCGTTGTTGGCGTCGGCGTCGCCGCGTGGTCAGCCGATCGAGACCTTGGTCGCGTGGCGGCCCTGCGCATCCTGGAGGTCGGGATGCAGGGTCTCGAGGACGGATTCCGGCCGTGACGCTTCAGCACCATGCGGACTCGGCGACGGCAGTCGCCGCCGCGTTGGGCGTCGATCCGGCGATCGGTCTCAGCAGCGACGAGGCGAGGCGGCGAGCCACGGCCGGCGGCCCGAACGCGCTCGACGCCGCGAAGCGCGAGTCGGTCTGGCGGATGGTCCTGGGTTCGGCCACCGAGCCGTTCGTCCTGATGCTCGCGGCGGCCGGCGTGCTCGCGATCCTCGTCGGCGAGCTGCGCGACGGCCTGCTCGTGCTCGCCGGCCTGTTGCCGATCGTCGGCGCCGACGTCGTCACCGAGTACCGCGGCGAGCGTGCGCTCGAAGCACTCCGGGAGGCCTCGGCTCCCGTTGCCCGCGTTCGTCGCGACGGTGCGATGGCCATCCTGCCCGCGGCCGAGCTCGTGGCGGGCGACATCGTCCTGCTCCAGGGCGGTGACGTCGTCCCCGCGGATATCCGGATCACACGGGCGGACCGCCTCCTGCTGGACCGGAGCGTGCTGACTGGCGAGTCGATCCCCGAGGATGGCCGGCTCGTCCCCGACGCACCGGACGCCCCCCTTGCGAGCCGGCATTCGATCGCCTACTCCGGCACGAGCGTCGTCGGAGGCCGCGGCGAGGGGATCGTCGTGGCCATCGGGGCAGCCACGGAGTTCGGACGAATCGCCGGTAGCCTCGCCTCGCGCGAGCGACGGCGGTCGCCGCTCCAACGCGAGCTCGACCGTTTGGTCCGGATCCTCCTCGTCGTCGCCATCGGCCTGATCGTCCTGACGAGCGGGCTGGGCTTCCTGCGCGGCCATCCGCTCGGCGAGAACGTCCTCGCCGGCATCTCCTCGGCGATCGCCGCCATTCCGGAGGAGCCGCCGGTCCTGCTCGCGGTCATCCTGGGTCTGGGCGCCTATCGACTCCTGAAGCGCGGCGTGCTGGTCCGCCGGCTCAACGCAGAGGAGACCCTCGGCGCTGTCGACCTGATCGTGACCGACAAGACGGGCACGATCACCCAGAACCGGCTCGAGGTCTCGTCCATCCGCACGCCGGACGGACCCGTCGACGACCCCGCCGAGCGAAGGTACCTGCTCGAGGAGGCGCTCCGGGCCGAGGAGGACGCGTGGCCCGGCGAAGAGATCGCGCCGGCCTCGTTCACTCGGGCGTTGCGAGAGGCGGTCGCCGGGGCGGGCGGCCGAACCGTGCTGGACGCGGTCGACCTGGTCGAGGCCGTGCCTGCGTCGGACGTGCTACCGGTCACCCGGACGCGGGCGCGCCGCGACGGCTATGTGGAGGGGCTGGCGCTCGGCGCACCCGAGGTCGTCCTCGCCTACACGGATGCGGGCTCGGCGAACGGTGCCGAGCGACAGCGCTGGACGGAACTCATCGAAGCGTCGGCCGCCGCGGGTGAGCGTCTGGTGGCACTCGCCCGTAGCGTCGACCAGGGGCCCTGGCAGATGCGTGCGCTCGTCGGGTTCGCCGACCCGATCCGCCAGGGCATCGCCGACGCGATGTCGTCGGCCCGAGGTGCCGGAGTCCAGGTCATCGTCGTCACCGGCGACCATCCGCGGACGGCCGCCACGATCGCCCGCGAGGCAGGGCTCGACGCGGACACCGTGGTCACCGGCGAGGAGCTCGCGAGCTGGGACGACGCGCGGCTCGCCACCGAGCTGCCGAATCTCCACGTCGTGGCCCGCTCGACGCCGGAGCAGAAGCTCCGCCTGGTGCGGGCGGCCCGCACGGACCACCGGATCGTGGCCGTCACCGGCGACGGGGTCAACGACGCGCCCGCGCTCCACGGTGCGGACGTCGCGGTGGCGATGGGCAGCGGTACCGCCGTGGCCCGCGAGGCCTCCGACCTGGTCCTCGGTGACGACTCGTTCGCGACGTTGATGTACGGCCTCGCCGAGGGTCGCCGGATCGTCGACAACGTCCAGAAAGGCCTCGTATTCATCGTCTCGACGCATGTGGCCTTCCTCGGGTTCATCCTCATCTCGACCATCTTCGTCGCGGAGCGACAGGTGCTCCTGCCGCTGCAGATCCTGTGGATGGAGCTCTTCATCGACCTCTCGACGTCGATCGCCTTCGAACGAGAGCCGGCCGAGCCAGACCTCATGAGGCGACCACCGCGCCATGCCGAACAGCCGTTGCTGACCAGCGGGATCCTGGCCGGCATCGTCGGGGCCGGAGGGTTCACGGCGATCGCCGCCCTCCTCGTGATGCTCACCCACGACGGGGGCTTCCAGCATGCAGCCTGGCTGGCCTATACCACGCTCGTCGTCGGGCAATGCGTCCGCGCCTACTGGAATCGAAGTGTCCGGGAGCCAATCCACCGGCTCGGCAGGAACGGGTTCCTCCTCGCGGCGGGGTTGCTGGCGGTCGCGATCCAGGTGCTCATCCCGTACGTCCCGCCGCTGGCCGACGCGTTCCGAGCCACCGCGCTCGACCCGTCCGACTGGCTGCTCGTCGCCGTCGTGGCGTTCGCTCCCGCGCTGGCGGCAGAGGTCGCGAGGATGCGCGGTCGAGGGACGGCCGTCTGGGTTGCGTGACCCGGGCTCGGGGGACGCCCGACCAAACGCATAGACTGCATCTCATGAACGACGTGAAGCTCGGCGCGCTGTGCTGGAACCAGTACACGGATTGGCCGAGCCTCATGGAGGCCGGGGTCCGGGCGGACCGGCTGGGCTACGACACGCTCTGGACCTGGGATCACCTCTACCCGATCGTGGGGAGCCCACATGGACCCATCTTCGAGGGCTGGCTCACGCTTGCGGCCTGGGCTCAGGCCACCCACCGGGTCCGGATCGGGCTGATGGTCGGAGCCAACACGTTCCGCGAGCCGACGCTGACGGCCAAGATGGCGACGACCCTGGATCACATCTCGGGCGGCCGGGCGATTCTCGGCATTGGTGGCGCCTGGTTCGAGGCCGAACACCTGGCCTACGGCCTCCGGTTTGGGGACGGACCGCCGGAACGGCTCCGCTGGCTGGCTGAGGCGCTGCCGGTGATGCGCGGCATGCTCCACGGCGAACGTCCGACGGCATCGGGTCCGCGCTACACGGCCAGGGCGATCCGCAACGACCCGCTCCCGATCCAGGAGCGTCTGCCGATCCTGATCGGCGGCGGCGGGGAGCGGGTGACGCTCAAATTGGTGGCTCGCTACGGCGATGCCAACAACGTCGGCGGCGGGCTCGACACGGTAAATCGCAAGGAGGCGGTGCTCCTCCAGCATTGCGAGGCGGTGGGCCGCGACCCGGCCGAGATCGAGCGCACCACAGGGATCGGAACGATCATCATCCGGGACTCGCGCACCGAGGCGTCACGTGTTCGGCGCACGATGTTCGAGGTCAACGGACGGGCCGTGGCATCCAACGACGAGTTGGTCGGGGCGCCCGAAGACATCGCCGAGGCCGTGGCGCCATTCCTCGAGATCGGCTACCGACACATCGTCGCCGACTTCGCAGCACCGTATGACGAAGAGACGATGACGCGGTTCGCGACGGAGGTCAGGCCCCTGCTCGAGCGGGCCTGACTGCAGGCCTAGGCCTGCGGGGTGGGTTGCGCGATCGGGCCAGGCGCGACGGCCTTGGCCGCGCCCTTGGTCCGAGCTCGATGGCGGGCGGCCTTGGCCCTGTTGCCTCAGGTCGCCATGTCACACCAGCGCCGCCGGCCCGTGCGTGACGTGTCGTAGAAGACCCACTCGCAGGTATCGCTGGCGCAGATCCGGATCCGGTCCGGGTGGCCGGCGGTCAGCTCGCTGACGAGCGGCTCGGCCAGCCTGGCGAGCGCGTCATCGACAGGGTCGCCGACATGACGATGGTCGACGCTGCAGCCGTCCGGCGCAGCCACGAGCTCGATGACCTGTCGTGCGCGGAGCGCGCGATTGACGGTGTCGATCGCGCCCGCGCTCGGGACGCGGTGCTTCGCGATCGCTTCGGCAACCTCGCGGAGCGCCTGGCGGACGGCACGAACGCGGGCGAAGTCGCGATCCGCCGCGGCCGGCTGGGCCGTCAACTGGGCACGCGCCCGATCGGCGCCTTCGCGATGGATGACCCCGCGATCGACGAACCAGGTCAGCGCGTCGTCCAGGTTCGCGAGGTGCTCTCGAACGAAACCATCGTCGTGGTCGAGGGTGTTCAGAAAGTCGAAGGTGGCGTCGAGATCGACGCCATGAGCGTGACCTGGATCCTTGTCAGCTGTCGGGAATGTCAACATTGCGGTAACTACTGTATACCTGTTGACAGGTTACGCGCAAGCAGGTACAGTAACCCCTGTCAGATAGCAGAACGGTTACCAGAGAAGGAGACCGGGACATGGACATCGTCGTGACCATCCTCGCCCTCGTCACCGGTCTCGCCGTCCTCGGTGGGGCCTCGATCACCTGGGGCGTCGACTCCCGCGAGTCCTACCCAGACGACCACCGGCGCTGAGCCGCTTCTCCCGCGGACACGCGTATCTCAAGGAGACAGTCGTGAACCACCAGCTCTACACATTCGCCGCCCTTCGGCTCGCCCAGGAGCGAGCCGACGAGGCCAACCGGTACCGCTTGGCGGCCATGGCCGTCGAAGGGTTGCCGTCCTCCCCGTCCCTCCTCCGCCGATCGCTGGCGCGAGGCCTCGCCGCCTTCAGCCGCGGCTCGGCGGCGATCGTCCGCCGGCTCGACAGCTGCGTCGCCGACGACCTGGGGCGCTCGCTCGCCCCGACGGAGTAGCCTGTCGCCTCGAAGGGAGGCGACAGATGAACGAAGGCTATGCGGCCGTTTCCTGGGGCCCGGGTCGAATCGACCTCTTCTGGGTGGATGACGACAGCTCGCTCATCCACCGGGCCTTCCAGGACGGCACATGGGGGACGCCCGAGTCCCTCGGCGGAACGTTGACGTCGCCGCCCGCCGCCACGGCCTGGGCCGCCGACCAGCTCCAGGTCTTCGCCATCTTTCCCGACGGCGAACTGTGGAATCGCTTCTGGGACGGCAAGCGCTGGCACGACTGGGAGTCGCTCGGGGGCGAGCTGGCCGGCCGGCCGGCCGCCTCGTCCTGGGGAGCGGATCGCATCGACGTGTGGGCCTCCGGCCGCGACGGTGGCCTGTGGCATCGCTTCTGGGACGGGACCCGCTGGGTCGACTGGGAACGCCTCGCAGGCTGAGGCCCGGTCGGGAATGTCAGGCCCGGCGCAACCGCCAGATCGACTCGCACGGCCAGCGCCGCGACCAGTCCCGCTCCAGCTCGTCGCGGTACGTGCTCACGGCATCAGCCGCCGGTCGCGGTTCGATCAGGTCCTCGACCGTGAAACCGTGTCGCCGGAAGAGCCGGATCCACTCCCCGTAGGACAGATTGAAGTCGATCGTCTCGCCGTCGTCGAAGGAGTGCATCCCGAAGTAGTCGTGGACGAGTCGATCCCCTGCCCGCTCGGCATCCAGCGCCCACGAGATCATCAGGATCGGCGAGGCGTGGCTGAAAGCAAACAGTCCGCCCGACCTGAGCAGCCGGGAGACCTCCGGCACCGTGAGATACGGGTCGGCGAAGGTCATCGCGCCGTGATCGCAGAACACGATGTCGAAGCTCGAGTCGGGAAACGGAACCGACTCGGCGCTGGCCTGGACGAGCGGGAACTCAACGCCGGCGTCGGTCATCAGGGTCCGCGCGTGCTCGAGCTGACGCTCCGAAAGATCCAGGGCGACCGGTCGTGCGCCGGCCTGCGCCAGCGCGATCGACCACTGCGCCGCCCCGCAGCCGAGCTCCAGGATCGCCTTGTCCCGGACGTCACCGAGGACCTGGAGCTCAGCCTCCGGGACCTGCCAGACACCCCAGGCCATCCCCCCGCTGGCCGCGAGGTACGTCCCGTTTCGATCCTGGTATTCGTCGCTGGTCGCGTTCCAGGCGGACCGGTTGCGAACGGCATGGGGAGTGAGTGCGGCGGGCGAACGCGAGTGCTGTGGCGTCATCGCGCGACTGTACGTCACGGGCAACCGGTGCCGCGAGGCCACGCCGGCGGAACGAATGCCCCAGGGCCCACCATGACCATCGATTGGCGCAACGACGCCCGCCGGCACCTAACATGATCGTGGCTCGGCCGTTTCTCATGGTGAAGTTCCGGACGAGGTGGCGCGCTCACGGGCGTCAAGCCAGGACTGACCCAGCGCTCCGGCGCACACACCCAGACCAGGAGAGCGCAATGAAGAAGCGAACCCTGTTGCTTGGGAGCACTGCGCTCCTCACGGTGACCCTGCTCGGTACCGGCCTCGTGTCCGCGACGCCGCCGCCTGGCCACGGCCATCCCGCCCAGTCACACGGGGCGGGCAATTGCGTGGCTGCGATTCCGACACCAACACCCACGCCGACCGGGACGCCGACGCCGACGCCGACCCCAACGCCGACGCCAACTCCGACGCCGACACCCACGCCGACCCCAACCCCAACCGGGACGCCGACACCCACGCCGACCCCAACGCCAGCGCCGGCCAAGGTGGCCGCCTTCGGCGCCCGGGTCACGCCGGGTCACCCGTGCGGCACGATCGTCGTGCAGGCGAAGGTCGTCCACGCGGTCCGCGGCACGACGTTCAGCGCAACCGCCGTCGCCCACTTCACGGGCGCGGGCGGTGACGTGACCGTCAACCTCCGCCGCGCGGGCAAGTCGTTCGTTGCCGTGGGCAAGATCCGCGTTCCGGCCGACCAGGCCGCCGGGCCCGTCGTGGTCGACGTGACCATCGTGTATGGCGGGGTCAGCGAGCCGGTCATCCACAAGACCTCGCAGATCAAGGCGCCGTAGCCGGATCCGAACCCATCCATCGCATTCAGAGGCGCCGCCCGCAGCGGGCGGCGCCTCGTTGTCACGTCCGGTCCAGACAAGCCCAAACGTAACGTCTCGCCACCGGACTCTGAGCAGTTCCGCGCGCTCCTGGATGGTCGGCCGTCGTGTACGCGGCCTCTCGCGTCGCTAGCCGGCCACGAGCGCAGAGGTCTACCTGGCTGCCAGGTCGGTGGCGGCTTCGGCGTCCGGCACCCCAGGTTGGTTCAATGCCCAGGCGTACGCGATCCAGAGGAGTGTCAGGACGACCAGGCTGATCACGAGCATCAGGATGGCATCCAGGAACGAGGGCTCTGTGTACTCGCCGAGGTAGTGCTCCTTCCTTGGCTTCCTGCCGAACGGCCAGAGTCTCACGGCCGCAGGATACTGCCGCCCTGGTGCCGCCTTTCCCGCTGCCTGGCGTTCAGCAGGTGCGCGGCGCAGAACGCCCACCCGAGATTCGCCCGCGACGTCACGCGGATAAGTCGCAGCTAATCGCGCCGCGCTACATTTCGCATCGACGTCTCGCCGCGTCGGAAGTGCCCCCAACGTGGCGAGACGTCGCGTGATTCCTGGCGTCGCCCGCCCGACCAACCTGGAGGTCGTGTGGATCCAATCTCGACGCCCTGGCGAGCGCTGGAAGATGTTGCGGAGGGGACCACCGTCGCCGAGGAGACGGCGCCGTCCCGGGGTGGCGTTCCACGATCGGCTGTTCTGGCCGGCGGCGGCGCCGTACTGCTGGCGATCGCCGCGTTCTTCCTTGCATTGGGCAGCAACGCCGGCGGAACCGTCTCGGTCGACGGCACGACGCCGCTCGACTTCGACGCGTCGCGGAGCGAGCTCGCGAGCGCTCCGAGCGACGGCTCACTGGACGCCGCCGGGCGCGGCGCCACCCTCGTCGTCGAGATCGTCGGTGCCGTCGACAACCCGGGTGTCTACCGTCTGCCGCCGGGCGCGCGGATCGGTGACCTGATCGACTCCGCCGGCGGGTATGGCCCGCGCGTCGACACGGATCGAGCCGGTCGTGAGCTGAACCTTGCCGCACCGTTGCACGACGGCGACCAGGTGCGGGTGCCCTCGCGCGATGACCCGGCAGCCGGCCCAGCCCAGGCGGGAGCCGGATCGGAATCTGGCGGAGGTGGACCGGCGCCCGTGGACCTGAACCACGCGACCGCCGCCGAGCTCGACGCCCTGCCCGGGATCGGTCCGGTGACGGCGGCGAAGATCATCGCGTCCCGAGACGAGCACCCGTTCGGCACGGTCGAGGACCTGCGAACGAGGAAGCTCGTCGGCGAGAAGACGTTCGCAAGCCTCAAGGACCTCGTGGCGGTGCGTTGACGTGGCTCGCAGCGCACGGGTCGCGGTCGGCTCCATCGCGGCAGCCATGGCCGCGGAGCGGATCGGCAGCCAGTACCTCGCGGCCGCGGTCGCACTGGCCGTGGCGGCGCTGCTCCTGCTGGGCGAGGTGGGCGCCTCGCCACGAACCAGGCCGGCGTGGCCGGTGGTCGTGGGCGCTGGACTGATCGCGCTGCGCGTGGCAATGACCCAGGCGGGACCCACCATGCTGACCGAACCCCCGCGGGGAGAGGGCCCGTGGGACCTGGTCGTGGCATCCACGGGTTCACCTCGCGACGGCCACCAGTCGGTCACGCTCTCGAGCCCACCGGGCGCCCCGCTCGCGTTCGCGGTAGCGGCCTCCCTGCCTCGCTATCCGGAGGTCGTCGCCGGCGATCGCGTCACCGTCGATGGCCAGATTCGGCCGCGGCCGGAGTCGGCGTACGGTGACTATCTCGCGCGGATCGGTGCGGTCGGAACGCTGACCGCACGGACCCTTCGGGTCGGGCCGGCGCCGGCCGATCTCGGCCGTCGCCTTGAAGACCTGCGACGTGGCGCTGGCGATGCGCTCGCGCGCGTCCTTCCGGAACCCGAGGCAGGGCTGGCGGCCGGGATCCTGATCGGCTTGCGCGATCGAGTCGATCGTGACCTGGCGGGAGCATTCACCACGGCGGGCGTGAGCCATGTCGTGGCGATTTCGGGCTGGAATATCGCGATCGTGGCGGCCGCCGTCGCGGCGA
>Ga0153916_10003595_pt1 | contig 11559 bp, 10 predicted proteins | sample Opewatmetagenome_FD_109642 | JGI IMG/M metagenome (GOLD analysis project Ga0153916, IMG submission 109642) | Freshwater wetland microbial communities from Ohio, USA - Open water 3 Core 3 Depth 4 metaG | ecosystem: Environmental > Aquatic > Freshwater > Wetlands | place: USA: Ohio, Lake Erie...
CCCGTCAATGAGGATGATCATTGCCGATGACTTGCATCCCACCGCCGTATGAAGTAGAGCAGTAGGAAGCTGATGAACAGGATTACGAGGAACACTTCGATTCCCTGAACAAGAGAAGGCGGGGCGAGGCTCCAGATAAGCTCCGATCCCAATGCAAAGAAAAGGCTCTCAAGCACTGCTCCTATACCAATTGCGAGGAGGATTTTTCCTGGTGAAAGACCCATCATCCATCCTACAAGCGTGGCCCCTACCCCTCCTGTTCCCTGGAAGGGGAGCATCACAAAGAACGCCAGACCCAGTACATTCCAGCGGCAGAGCCAGGGGCGCTCGCTCATGAACTCCTTTCCCTGGGACAAGAACTGCGTGATCCAGGGACCGAGATACGGGAGGTGATAGGTATAATCAAGATTCAGGAGCATGAACAGACCCGTGACCACATCCTGCACCACCATGGTTGTAGCCATCAATGGCCATGGTATACCCAGGAAGATGCCCACGGGAATGATTGATTCTTTCCCGGACGGGGGGATCATATACGCTACCATCAATCCTCCCAGTATCATACCCTTCTCTGGGGCGAGGATGAGTAAACACCCCAGGAAATAGGCAAGGACCATGAGGAACGGGAGGAGAAGACGGAGAATGGCGGTGGAGAGAGAGATCGTAGGGAGAATCATGGGATACCCTTCTAGCTCCCGAGGCCCGGACATACCATCAAACAGATTGGATGGGGCAGATCATATTATTAACTACAGTAATAAGGGGAGGGAACTTCAATCCATGTTCTTCCGAAATTCCACCTCAAATATCCGGTATCCTGTTTTTTTCATTCCCTGGTGTCTGTAGACCTTCTGTGCCAGTCTGTTGGTGCGGTCAACATAGAGGCGAAGACCAGCCACGTCAGATTGTTCCTGTGCCATATGCAGCAGTTCGAGATAGAGTGAATTGAAGACTCCCTTTTTCCGATATCCCTCATCTACATAGACGCTCTGGATCCACCAGAAGGTCCCGTTCCTCCAGTCACTCCATTCATACGTCACCATGCACTGGCCAATGATACGATCCCCTCGTTCAGCGAGGAGATAGAATCCTTTTGCCGGATCATGGAGTAGACCATCTACCCCCTGTGTCGCTGATATCGGGTCGAGGATCTTGCCTTCTGTCTCCCTCGCCATCGCGATATTGTTCCGGGTGATGATCGGGATGTCAGCATATCCACCCCGTCGTATCTGCACATCCAGCCGTTCTATCATACTCTGTTCAGGTACACGAGCAATGGGTTTACTAATAGGATGAGGATTGCGGTGACCGGAACCATCACCGTCACCGGGATCATGATATTCTGGATCTTCTACCTCAGAGGTGAATATATCAAGGCCGCTATTGCCTGGATTGTCACCATGGCCGATGCACTCTTCCTGCTCGCAAACATGACAAAAATCCCAGCCGGCGGATACTGGTCCCTCATTATCGCATTCATTCCATTCAGCGTGATACTGATCTATATCACCGGACAGCGGAGGATATACAAAGTCCTGAAACCCCTCTCCCTCCGGCATTTCTTGACCCAGTACTCTTCCCTCTATATGTTTACGAATAAGATCAAAGGAACTGCACTCTTTTTTGCACGGGATATTCACAGTATCCCCCCGTACATCGCGCTCACCATGTTCAAGAACGAGATCGTGTACGAGGACAACATTATCATCTCCATCAATATCCAGGACAAGCCGTTTGGGGTATCCGCGGGATTCAAGAAAAAACTGGCGGAGGGCTTGAGGGTCTTTGAGATCCAGTCAGGTTATATGGAGGTGGTGGATATCATGCGCCTCCTCCATGAGGCAGGAATCCGGGAGAAAACAGTGTTCTATGGTATCGAAGATATCGTTGCTACCAGGCCTATCTGGAGGGTTTTTGCGATTATCAAGAGGCTCTCTGCCTCTTTCGTCCAGTTCTATAAACTGCCCCCCGAGAAGCTTCACGGGGTAGTGACGAGAATCGAGATGTGAGCCTTATTTTGCCGTGCTCACAATCTTGATGATATCTCCCTCCTTCATCTGGTAGCTCTCCTTGATCCTCATCTTGGTCCGGGCATCGATGGCATAGAGAAATCCCTTCCCGATGTCGGTATGCACCTTATAGGCGAGGTCGTGAGGGGTGGAACCCCGCTTCATAAGGAAAGCGTCGGGTAAGATCCTTCCCTGACGATCACAAAATTTATTCTCATCTTCAACGGGGTAGACCACGATCATGTCCAGCATCTCGAGAATAGCACGGTTGATGGCCTGCTGCACACCGGTTCCTCCATTGCGTTGCATCACCTCAGCGATCTTCGCTAGACCGGCTTTCTGGGGAGGGGAGATGGATGCAGGTTTGGTAATGGTAAACGCTGTATCCCCCGGAAAATAGTGGATAAGCGATCCAGCAGCTGCATTACGCAGAGCCAGTTCCGCGGCAGCACTGGCATAAGACAGCTTCAAGGGTGCAAGCTTCCCAAGGAGCGCTTGTGGCGCCTGGTCTACCTTGTTGCCGACAATAAGCATTGGTTTTGCATTACTGAGCAGCCGGGCGCAAAACCGGATCAGCTCTTCCTGAGTGATCCGTTTGAGGTTCAGAGAGAGTTCCATCTCTGCCTGGTGGACATGCTCAAGGGTGATCCCGAGACCAGCGAACACCTCAGCAATCCCCTGGGCGGGGGAGTTTCCGCTGGTCTGGGCTTGCCGCTGGAGTTTCGACCAGTGCTTGTCCAGGATACCGTACAACCACATGGTCATCTCTGCGGACAGGAACCTGATATCCTCCTCCGGGTCGTGAGTGCCTGGTGGGAGGGGATTTCCCTCGCTGTCAGTACCCCCACTCGCATCTACGATATGGATAATGGCATCTGCCGTGCGGAGATGATCGAGGAACTGGTTGCCGAGTCCCCGTCCCTTGTGGGCATCAGGTACAAGCCCGGCGACATCGATCATGCCCACCGCAACATATCGTATGCCATCGGTGCATTGCCCACAGGAGAGACCCAGCCCGCGGCAAACACAGGTGGTACGGACATAGGCTACTCCATGGTTGGCATCGATGGTAGTGAACGGGTAATTCGCGATCTCCACGTTCGCCAGAGTTGATGCCTTGAAAAAGGTTGATTTTCCGCAATTCGGCTTCCCTGCAAGCGCTACCGTAATCATAGTGAACCCCTTTAAGTGGTACGACGTCAGTGTATGAGATATAATGAGTGCTACGAAAAAAAGTATCTATTACTTCAATGCCCCAGGGGAACAGAATACCGCGGACTGTGTCAGGTATTCCATCGAGAGGGCACAGGAATTAGGGATCTCAAAGATTGTCGTGGCAAGCACCTCTGGTGCCACTGCCCTGAAATATTTTGATGCGTTGCAGGGTACCGGAATCACACTCGTGGTGGTCACCCACGTGGTTGGGTTCTCGCAACCAGGCGTGTGGGAATTTGACAGAACCATTGAACGGCGTCTCCGCGAGGGTGGCGCGGTGCTCGTAACGGGTACCCATGTGCTCTCTGGTCTGGAGCGAGCTCTCTCCCGTTCACCACGGATCGGTGGTGGTTCACGGAGTGAGGCCATCGCTGAAGCTCTCCGACGGATAATTGCGGTCGGCCTCAAGGTTGCGGTGGAATGCGTGCTCATTGCCACCGATAATGGGGCAGTAACCCCTCCAGATGAGGTCATCGCGGTAGGTGGGACGATGAGCGGGGCGGACACCGTCTGCGTGATCCGGCCCTCCCATACTGCCTCCTTCTTCGACCTGCAGGTCCGGGAGATCGTAGCCATGCCGAGGGAACGCTGAGTATGCAGCTCGAATCATTGAGAGAAGGGCTCGCATACATCCGACAATGGCCGGTTCTGTGGTCCCTGGGACTTATGGCAGGCGCTCTTGGGACAATCACCCTCCTCCTGCAGTTCTTTTCCGGGACGTTCTACTCTGAACGTATCGGAATCATCCAGCTCATCATTTTTCCCTTCTTCATTGGAGGTGGTCTAAATATCATCAAGGAGGGAAGGGGCAATCTCTCGGTTCTCGTGGAGGGGGGGAAGCGCTATTATTTCCGCGTCCTCCTTGCCAGTATGGTTATTCTGTTCGCAGTCCTGGTGACCATGCTCCTTGTCATCGTGACCCTCGCCATCATCGGAATTTTACCGGATACCGCCATCTTTCCCATGATCCTCGCAGGTGTACTGGTTCCCATCCTCTTTTTCACATTTTTCTATGATACGGCACTGGTGTTCGAAGACCGAAAGGTTCTTGATGCACTGCGACGGAGCGTGGAGTTCGTTATCAACGGGAGTATCAAGGTCGTCCTATTCATTGTTCTCAACCTGATCATCTTTGCGGGAATCGTGATCATAGCTTTTATATTCTGGGCACTCTGGCTCGGTGACCGGCTGGACCTATTAATTACCCAGAACCTGACCGCGACCATCACGATGGAGCCGTCATTCCTTCTTGAAGTGCTGGGGACAGATGGGGCGTTCATCACCGCACTCGTGTATTTCGTGGCACTGACCGTCAGTGTGACCATCCTCTATGCTTATAAAGCGGCATTTTTCAGAAAATATTCTACCACCGCTTCCACTCCAAACGGAGACTATGATGCGAAAGGGCGCTGGTATAAATACTGACGTTTTTTAAAGACCAAGCAAAGAAAAGAGAACGGTCGCGAATAAGCCCCCGAAAAGCGTGGCAAGGAGATTAGTACCGGCGTTCCCAATCAGACCCTCATTCTCAAGTGTTGCCCCAATCAGGCTATCCATATTGGTACCAAGGAACCCGGCTGCTACCCCAATAATAGCCATGGGAATGGTGCTTACACCCAGAAGAAAAGCAACTGCCAAAATCACGATGGCTGAAGCAACGCCGGTGATTTCACCAATCAGGGAGATCCCGCCATTGGTTCCTGCGGGCACCCGTTCCCAGGTCGTGATAAGGTAGGGCCTTCCACCGGTCATCCCAATCTCACCGGCGACGGTATCTGCGGTAGCGGTCGCCACGCTCCCCAGAAACATCGCAATGAACATGGGGTGCTGGGTGATACCGAAGAGAATGGCCGCGGCGGTCGCCACCAATCCATTGGCGAAGACGTTATAGTATCCCCGTACACCCCCGTGCCCCTGGGCGCTGCCCAGTGAGACCTTATAGGCATATTTGTACTTCGTTGCCACTGACCCCAAAATGAAGAAAGTGAGCATGATAAAGAACCAGGCGACATTCTGGGTGAATACAATTAGTATGAGGCCAATTAATGCTCCGCTGAAGAGACCGCTCAGATCCATGGCACCAATGCGGTGGGCAAGGTACCCAAAGCTAAAACCAATAATCACTGCAGTGAGAAGGACGGTCGTATCAGGATAAAAGTGCAGTTCATCGAAAAAGTACATGGTCATGGCCACCCCCAATCCTTCAACCATAGGGAGGTCGGCACGGTTTAGAAGAGCGGATTTGAGGAGTACCGCGACGATAACCCCGAGGAGTGATATAAGAGGCACCACGTGGTTGAGATAATACATCACAAAGAAGGAACCGGCGATTCCGGCAACGATATAGCCAACAAAGGCATATCTGCTCCCCGCGAGTGAACGATAGGCACCCTCGCCATTTACCATGATTGCCAAGGTAGAGGAAAGAACAAAGAGGGGGAGCCACCCGACACCATAAAGAACGGCAATCACAATGAACGAAATCGCCGCATACTTTGTGCCTGGAATGAGGAAAAGAGTCATGGAGAAGAGGATGATGAGGATGGAGAGCAGCCAGATGGGGGTGATGAGGGGGGCAACCAGGATACAGGCAATGGTCAGTACCCAGGCCACCCAGAACGCTGGCTGCGTAATCATTGCTCATACAGTAGGTGTGATGGGGAAAAAAGAATTGTGCAATCAACTAGTGAGCAGACTGGGTGTGACCTGTGCACTTCCCGTGGATCCCTCTTTGTTCACTATCGCCCACCTCCGTAGATAAACGGCCCTTCGGCACGATTCGGATCACATATACTATACCCAATTTCCCTGTGCGTCCTTATGATGCGACCGTATAGTGCGATGTTGGTAGACTGGAAACTATTTATTCGGATAATTCGTTTATCTCTCCAGAGCATCGGCAGTGGTTCGGGTTCTCATGGAAGGCAGAGAAACTCCTGGTAGCAATCAGGGGTGGCCAGAATGATATGCGAAAAATGTGGAAATGAAGCACAGGTCATTCTTACCTCCCAGAACGAACAGAAAAATATCGTGGAGAAGCACCTGTTCTGCAAGGATTGTATGGGATCTTCAGCAGACTTCAAGCGCCATTGTGAGAGATTGAAGAAACGAGAGGTTTCTCCTTTTCCGTCATCCTCATCATGTGCCACCATACTCACCGTAAAGGAGCTCCCTCCTGAGCAGCATGGATGGGGAACGGTATTCCTTGACCCGGAAATGTTCTCTCTTTTGAAAGTTTCACCGGGAGATACCGTCAGTATTGAGGGAAATCGCACCACAGTGGCACGAGTTCACCTCGCTGATCCCGCTCATTGGCATCGGGGTATTGTCGGGGTTGATGATCTCGTCCGTCAAAACGCCGGTGTACAATACGGCGATAAAGTCACCGTTCAACGGAGGGATACCATCCCTGCAACGAGGGTCGTGTTTGCTCCCCTGGACACCACCCTAGGTGAGGTGGATCTGCTGATGGAGGCAGCGCTCCCCTCCCTCCAGATCATACCCCTCGCCACTTATGATGTGGTCCCGGTATACGGGATTATGCCACCCTGTGCTGACCCCCTTTGGTTCAAGGTTACTCGTATAGAACCGGCAGAAGCGGTGATGGTGACCGAGTCCACGAAAGTGGAATTTGAAGGGAGTCGCTACCTTTCAGCACCCCGATAAGAACCCAGCCCGATCCTCGTATCGTGAACAAACGAATTCAGAAAAATATTTCCTATTTTATGTTATTTTTTTCAATTTCGGTCAATTTATCGAGAATTTTATTGATGAGCGAATCCCCTGAGTCTCCAAATTCACCATATTTTGTAAGAATCTCGATTCAGGAGGTATGGTACGGGGTAGCGCGTAAGGTGGTGGTATGAGTATAGCTTCCACATCGAGAACATCCAGTGCGAATATATGGAAAAACGATGTTCAGATTTCATGTGCCAATGCTGTACATATCGAATGAATAGGGATTTATCGAATGAATAGGGATTGTGTCATCCACGACGATATAACCGGTGGAGTCGTGTGTGCAGGGTTCTTCGCTCGCGAATTGAAGATGTGGAAAATCGCACTGGGTACCTTTTAACATCATTCGAGGGAGGTGAGTGAAATGACCGAATGGGCAGTTCCAATTGGGTTGGAATTGCCTTTGTTGGTGGGGCAATTGCGACTGGCTGGGCACAATCCAGAATTGGTGCAGCAGGAGGAACAGGAACGGTAGCTGAGAAACCGGAAACTGCTGGTATCATCATTGTCCTGGAGGCTCTTCCTGAGACCCTGGCAATTCTTGGTACCGGACTCTCCTGTTTGCAGCACTTTCTCAATGAAGGAGTGGGGGGTCCCCATTCAGCTTGTTTTATTTGCCGCTTCGCCGCTGATAAGACAGAATATCGCCCCGGCAGCCATGACGACATCAAGTGGGGGAAGGGCACTCCCGATGAGAGCATACATCCCAGCAGCGTTAAAATCACCCCTTTGACTGGCGAAGAACGCGTATACTCCAAACAATAACACACAAATCATGATGATAACAAGACCGCCAAATATGACGAACACGAGAGTGGAGACATTCCTGAATATTGGTGAAAGAAAGAGAATACCCACCACGACGCAAACAATGACTGTTCTGATAATTAATGAAGCAGCGATCAGAATTTTGCCAATTTTTGCCCGTTCACTGAGACCTTCAAGCATAAACATATCCATCGCTCCCATGGAAAGAGGGACCATTTTCCTCATGTCGAATAGCCCCCCATTCGCATACCTGCCGATCCCTCTTCTATACTGAAAGAAGGCATTGAGTATTGACCATTGTACAACGGGAGTGAGAGATGGGTACCTGGTATCCCATTCTCCCTTGGAGAGGAGTGAGAGAACGGTTGATATGTGTAGGTGATACGATTTTGTGGAGCAGGAAACCTTTATCCCCTCACTCTTGGTAGTAGCGATGTGATTACTGAGGTTTAAAAGTGGATGAGGGGTCCGTTGAAGAAGGGATACCTGTGGATGAAGAACAGAGAGATAAGGTGCTGAAGGAGAGGCAATATTGGCAGGAGCGACTGAGGAAACTGTGCAATGAGGTCGAACAGGGGTGCAAGTACGGCAAGGTATGGCACCATCACCCGGTAATCTCTTTCAGTGCCTTAAAGGAGAAGCTTCAGAAAAATAACCTGTGGATAGAGAAAGTAGATGATACAGACAGTGATATTTCCCCTGAATCACATACAGAGTGATACCGGTATGTGAAAAGACGGCAGAAGATTGATTCGATTGGCGGGTGGTGCCTGAGAATATGCAAAGAATCTATCAGATGCACGCTCACCCTTGCTTTTAGATTCCTTTTTTATGACCTGATGAGGAAAGGAGCGTGGATATTCACTTTTAAAAAGTGATGCTGAACATCTTGGACCATAACGCCTTCTGCTGTCTTTTAACAGGAAGGAGGAACCCGGGATCACTCAACCGAACGCAGAAAATTACATCGCGCTTTATTACTTCTGATGTCGATAGTTTTTGTGCAATTTAACAGGACCGGTATCATTCATTCATGAACCGGCACATTGGAGAGTGAGGATGCCATCACCACAGGAGCTACCAAAGCACTATTCCTTTGATGACGTCGAGAAGCGCTGGCAGCGCATCTGGCGAGATGAGGATTATTACTTTGATCGTTCGAGTAACAAACCGCAGTTCGTGATCGATACCCCTCCACCGTATCCCACCGGTAATTTTCATATCGGGAACGCTCTCAACTGGTGCTATATCGATTTTATTGCCCGGTATAAGCGAATGCAAGGATATAACGTGATGTTTCCCCAGGGATGGGACTGCCATGGTCTTCCTACCGAGGTCAAGGTAGAGGAGAAACACGGTATCACCAAGAATGATCTGCCCCGGGAGGAGTTCCGTCGTCTCTGCAGGGAGCTCACACGCTCCAATATCGAGAAAATGCGGCAGACCATGAAGCGTCTTGGGTTCTCCACAGACTGGAGTAACGAATACATCACCATGCTCCCCCAGTACTACCGGAAAACCCAGGTGTCTTTTCTGAAGATGCTGAAGCAAGGCTATATCTACCGTTCAGAACATCCGGTTAACTTCTGCACTCGCTGCGAGACAGCGATTGCCTTCGCAGAGGTTGCCTATGAGCCCCGTGAGACAACGCTCAATTACTTCGACTTTGATGGGGTGGAGATTGCTACTTCCCGGCCAGAGCTGCTTGCTGCCTGCGTGGCAGTAGCTGTCAACCCCTCCGATCAACGTTACCAGTCGCTGAAGGGAAAGGAGCTCTGTGTCCCTCTGTTCGGGCACAGGGTTCCCGTCATTCTCGATGAAGCAGTGGATCCCTCTTTTGGTACGGGAGCGGTGATGATCTGCACCTTTGGTGACCGGCAGGATGTCCTGTGGTGGAAAAAGTACAATCTGGAGCTCAGGAAGGGGATAGACCGGCAGGGACGGATGACAGGAACAACCGGAACCTATGCGGGTATGAAGGTGGATGAGTGCCGGAAAGCAATCCTTGAGGATATGAAAACATCCGGTATCCTTCATCGGCAGGAGCCAATGGAACAGCGGGTGGGGACATGCTGGCGCTGCAAGAAACCCATTGAGATCTTGAGCGAACGCCAGTGGTTCATCAAGGTGAGACCAAAGGAGATCCTGGATGCAGCCCACCAGATCGAATGGATCCCTTCCTACATGCTGACACGGATGGAGAACTGGGTCTCGCAGATGGAGTGGGACTGGTGCATTTCCCGTCAGCGGATCTTCGCCACACCCATTCCGGTCTGGTTCTGCACCACATGCGGCGAGATGATCCTCCCTGAGGAGAGCCATCTCCCTATCGACCCCACTGTTGACCGGCCAAAAGGACCCTGCCCCCATTGCGGTTCGAAGGAGTTTACCGGTGAACAGGATGTTCTGGATACCTGGATGGACTCCTCGGTCTCGGTGATGAACGTGACGGGGTGGAATGGTGAGGGAATTCCTCCTTTCTTCCCTGCCCAGCTACGGCCTCAGGGGCATGATATCATCCGAACCTGGGCGTTCTACACCATCCTCCGTTCAGTGGCCCTGACAGGGATGCCTCCCTGGCATACCATTCTTATCAACGGTATGGTGCTTGGTGAGGATGGCTTCAAGATGAGTAAGAGCAAGGGGAACATCATTGATACTGAATCCATTATCGCCCAGCACGGTGCTGACACCTTTCGGCAGTGGGCCGCAGCGAGCGCCGCTATCGGCTCGGATATCATGTTCAGCTGGAATGATGTCATCGCCGCATCCCGATTCCAGACCAAGCTCTGGAATATTCTGCGGTTCGCGCTCCAGCACCTGGCCGGCACCGTTGAGCCATCGGTATCTTCAGTGACTGTGCTCGCGGATCGCTGGCTGCTCTGCAGGCTTTCCGATGTAGTAAAGGAGGCGGATGATGCCCTGCAGCATTACCAGTTTGACCGGGCACTCAAAGCGATACGCGAGTTCACGTGGACGGTCCTTGCTGATCAGTACATCGAACTTACGAAAAGCCGACTGTACATGAATGATGGTTCTCGAGAGAGCGCTAGGGCTGCGTTGTGGATCACCTTGGACGCCCTCTGCCGGATGCTCGCCCCCTTCACCCCCCACTTCGCAGAGGAGTGCTACTCTTACCTGACAGGAAAGAGTGTGCACACCCAACCATGGGTCAAGTTTTCATTTGAGGATACCAATGCCCGCGCTCAAGGAGCTACCCTGATCGCGATTGTCGCTGAGCTTCGACGCCATAAACATGACCGTGGCCTTGCTCTGAATGCCCCCTTCGGGCGGGTCACTATCTACCGTGAAATTCCCCTCGAAGATGGGGGTGATGCCGCCAGGGCACTGAATGCAGAGGTGCGGTGGCGGGGGGAGAAGCCGGTACTGGAACGAGAGTTGAAGGATGTGAAATTTAATATGGCGGTGATCGGACCTCGATTGAAGAATCGTGCGAAAACGTTCATGGAAGCGGTGCGATCACTTCCCCTCTCTGCAATGATCGATCCTCCGGACCATATCCTCATCGATGGTGAGGAGGTCACCCTCCCTGCAGATGCCTTTGTACCCCAGTTCACGTATACCGTGGAGGGTGAGAAGGTGGATCTCCTGACTATCGGGGACGCTTTCGTGACCATCCGGCAAGCCGTCTGATCTCAGTTTCCACGAATGCGTGGATCTCTTCCTTCCCTTTTAAAGCATCGACCAGTACGAATCGGGGTGGATCTTCAGCGGCGAGATCGAGATACAGTGCCTGTACCCGGGCAAGGATAGCAGGATCCTCGAAATGTTCGCGCTTTGCATGGTGTGTGAGCCGCTCCATCGCCAC
>Ga0153916_10003596_pt1 | contig 11558 bp, 10 predicted proteins | sample Opewatmetagenome_FD_109642 | JGI IMG/M metagenome (GOLD analysis project Ga0153916, IMG submission 109642) | Freshwater wetland microbial communities from Ohio, USA - Open water 3 Core 3 Depth 4 metaG | ecosystem: Environmental > Aquatic > Freshwater > Wetlands | place: USA: Ohio, Lake Erie...
GTGCGGTTTAAAGGGAACCGGATCGAGGCAGAATTTTCACAATTGATAAACCCCGGAAAACCCGTACCACCCTTCATCACACAGTTAACTGGCATCACTGACCAGATGATCAGAACAGCCCCACCCCTGCGAGATGTGCTGCCCGGTCTGGTAGATTTCGCTGGGGATTTACCCATCTTGGGACACAGCGTTTGGTTCGATTTGGGTTTCCTGCGTCGTAATAAAGTCCTCAAACTTAATGAGGTCATTGATACTTACGAGCTAGCTGCTGTTTTACTGCCTACCGCTAACCGGTATAACCTGGGGTCATTAGTTCAAGCTTTGGGAATACCTCTTCCAGCAACCCACCGGGCTCTAGATGATGCGCGTGTTACCAGAGCCATCTACCTTCGCCTATACGAAATCGCTCAGGAGCTACCCATTCAGACATTGGCAGAAATCGTCCGCCTGGGTGAACAAACGGATTGGGGTGGATTTTTTACTTTCTATGAAATTTTGCGTTCACGCTCGAAGGAAACCGTCAGTGCTCGTCAGGTACACTCTGGGGCACTTGGTCCCCTCTTCCAGGGTTATGAAACCCGCAACCTGCCTGCCCTGGCTCCCAACACGACACTGTATGCTCTGGATATTGACGAAGTAGCTTCGATATTGGAACATGGCGGAGTCTTTTCGCATTACTTTCCAAATTATGAATACCGCCCTCAGCAGGTAGAAATGTTGCGTTCAGTAACCCGTGCTCTTTCTGAAAGCCACCATTTAATGGTTGAAGCCGGGACCGGAACTGGAAAAAGTATGGCTTACCTCATCCCGGCTGCTTTGTGGGCAATGCAGAACAATACCCGCGTCGTCATTTCGACAAATACGATTAACCTACAGGATCAGCTCATTAACAAAGATATCCCCGACCTGCGCAATGCGTTGGGAATCGATTTGCGCGCCATCGTTATCAAAGGACGATCAAATTATCTGTGTCCCCGTCGATTGGAGAATTTACGCCGGCGTGGACCTGAAACTGCTGATGAAATGCGTGTGTTAGCCAAAGTGCTGGTCTGGCTCCAACAGACACAAACCGGCGACCGCGGCGAGATCAACCTGAATGGGCCAACCGAGCGTGAAGCCTGGATGCGGCTTTCTGCTGAAGACGAGGGCTGTACCACCGAGACCTGTTTGAAACGTACGGGAGGGGCTTGTCCCTTCTATAGGGCACATCAAGCTGCACAAAGCGCCCATATGATCATCGTAAACCATGCCTTACTATTGGCAGACGTGGCTACTGGAAACCGGGTCCTGCCAGAATATCAATATCTGATCCTGGATGAAGCCCATCATATGGAAGATGCCACTACCAACGCCCTCAGCTTCTCAGTCAGCCAGGCGGATGTGGATCGGTCCGTTCGAGAACTGGGTGGACCAACTGCAGGAGCGCTGCGTAAAGTATTGGGACTCGTTCAAGGCATCCTTTCACCAGGTGATTATGCCCAGTTTGATTTTATGGTACAAAGGTCCACCGATCACGCATTTAATTTTGATGGATTGGTAAGAGAGTTCTTTTTGTCGATAGAGCAATTTCTACTGGAATGCAGGGAAGGCCAGCCGATGGGAAGTTATGCCCAACAAGAACGGGTCTTGCCTTCCACCCGCACCCTCCCCGCCTGGTCCGATGTTGAAATGAGCTGGGATGAAGCTGAGAAACCGCTGGGATCTTTACTCGAAATTCAAGGGAATATTTTACAAGGCTTGGCTGAGCTGAATGAGGTCCTGCAAGAAAATGAAGAGAGCGAAGATACCATCAGCATCCTGAGCAGCCTTTACCGCCGTCTCACGGAAATTTTTCAAAATATACACGGAATGGTTTTTGAGCCAAACCAATTGACCATCTATTGGATTGAGATGAATCCAAACGGTCACCGGCTCTCACTGAACGCTGCCCCTCTGCATATCGGTCCACTCATGCAAAAATATTTATGGAATGAAAAATCTTCTGTAATTATGACCTCTGCTACCTTAACTGCAGCAGGCGAATTTGATTACTTGCGTGGTCGCTTATATGCCGAAGATGCTGACGAGTTATCCCTCGGATCACCCTTTGATTATGAAAATTCGGCTTTGCTTTATGTATCAAATGACATCCCCGAACCCAGCGACCGCTATGGACACCAGCGCGCTATTGAGCAAGCTATCACGAATATCAGCCTGGTCACTGGGGGAAAGATGCTTGTGCTCTTCACCTCGTATGACCAACTCAAGCGCACTTCTCAATCCTTGCGCCCTTTGCTGGCTAAGTACGAAATTCAAGTCTATGAGCAAGGCGATGGGGCTTCTCCGCACACATTGCTAGAAAGCTTTCGAACGGATGAGCGGGCTGTGCTTTTGGGCACAAGAGCCTTCTGGGAAGGGGTCGATGTACCCGGAGAAGCGCTTTCAGTGCTGGTCATTGCCAAGCTGCCGTTCGATGTCCCCTCTGATCCTATCGTAGCAGCGCGGTCAGAAACATTCGATGACCCCTTCAATCAGTATTCCCTGCCCGAAGCGATCTTGCGCTTCCGTCAGGGTTTTGGACGTCTGATCCGCACACAGTCTGACAGGGGTGTCGTAGCCATCCTGGACCGGCGTATCCTTACCAAGCGCTATGGAAAGCTCTTTCTGGATTCGCTGCCATCTTGCACGATGAGGATCGGTCCTTTGAGTGAGCTGCCCCGCGTTACAAAAAATTGGCTCAACCTTTAGATCGACAGGGCGGGTAAGAAAATTGTAAAGGTGCAGCCTTTACTCAGCTCACTTTCCACTTCAATACGCCCTTTGTGCAACTCAATTACTGCCTTAGCGATGGACAGGCCCAATCCGACTCCTCTAAACAAGTGTCCGCACACTTCCTCCAAATGGAAGAAACGGTCGAAAACACGCGGGAGAGCTTCTGGAGGTATTCCAACGCCGGCATCTCTTACTTTAATCCACACTTCTTGAAGATCAAAGCCCACCAGCACCTGGATTTCACCGCCATCTAGGCTGAATTTCACCGCATTATCCAGGATAGCTGAAATGGCTCGCTCGAGGCTGTTTGGATCGGCTGCAATCCCCGGCAAGGCTGGCGCAATTAGAAGACTCATCCCAATTTTATTTTTTTCTGCTTGGGCACGCTGTTTCTCAACAGTCGAGGCCACCACTTTTCCAACATCCACGGTAATGAAGGAAGGCAAGATGATTTCCATTTCCTGTAAGAAGAGGATGTTGTTGACCAGACCGATTATCTGCTGTAAATTATTCGAAACCGTATCCAAAACTAAATGCAACATTTCCCCTTGAATATTTTGAAGGCGGACCATTTCCACGAAACCACTCGCCGCCGTTAAAGGGGTGCGCAGCTCATGTGCTACCACGGTCAAGAACTCAGACCGGGCGAATTCTTCCTCAGCTAATCTTTGATATGCAGAAGCCAGCTCGGCTGCCTTCAATCGTAAATCTTCGATTGCCAGGTCGTTGTTGTCGCGTAAACGTCGCGTAACCACGCGCACCATCGCCATCGACATGCTGCTATTCTTCTGCACCAAATCATCGAAGTGGTCTTTGTAAATTTCCAGAACCGTCACAGGTGAGATCGTCCGAACAGATGCCGCACGGGGGGCATCTTGGATCAAAGCCATCTCACCAAAAAAATCCCCAGGTTTCAAATCAGCAAGAAAACGATCCTGGGTTTCATTGATTACCTTCGTCACCTTTACTTCGCCCTCTAACAGGATATAAAATGTGTGCTCCACTGAGCCTTCCGAGCACAACAAAGTATCGGTTGAATATGTATGAATATTACCAAGAGCTACCATTTCTGCAGCTTCTTGATCAGTCATCTCTGGAAAAGCCCGGCAGACGACATGGATAGGTTCGATTTCTTGAGTCATACGGGTCTCCTCTCGTAAAAAACGAACAATGTACTCCCATAATCTCGCTGGTCAAACTCATGTAGATTTTTTAAATCAACCTCGTACTTTAAAACCTCATATTCGACAGGGTGGATTTGCACAATAACCCAAGCATCTTCGGATAACCAATCTGGACATGCATCTGTCTTTAACAGCCCCTGCTTCCATAAGCCCTTATATTGAGGCGGTGCAATATAAACATAATCGAAGCTGTGTCTGGGAGTGCGCTCCAAAAGAACCAATGCATCCGTTTTCAACACCTCGGCTTTATTTTCAAACCCTGTAAGGTGTAAATTCCGGCGGATCGTCTCCACAGGCAACCGATTGACATCTACAAATAAACAAAAATCAGCCCCACGGCTGAGTGCCTCGATACCGACGCCGCCTGTTCCAGCGAATAAATCCAGGAAGATAGCTCCCTGGATATCAGCGCCAATAATATTAAAAAGTGATTCTTTAGCTCGATCCGTGATCGGTCGGGTCGTATCACCGGGGACCGAATAAAGCCGTCGCCCGCGCGCTGTCCCACCGATCACTCTTAGACCGCTCATAATTCAACGCTATTGCGTGCAGCTAGAATATTGGCATGGGGAGCAATCGTGGGTAAGACGCATCCAGTACCCAGGATGAATCGAGTGCCCTGTGTTACTTGAATAGCGTCCCGGGCTTCTGCAATCACCTGAATTGGATTTCCTAAAACCATTGTCTTTTCCCTCTGTAATCCCCCACATAAGATTCGCTGTGTAAGATCTTTCGCCTCCGTAAGCGAAGGATAGGTGTCACGATCATGCCAATTGATGATCTGAACCGGATAGTCGATGAACTTCTGAAACATGATCGCACTTCCATGTAAATGCAACATGTTCAACCACAAATCTCGGGCAGCTTCAAGAACCTGCAAATCATACCAATGCCCGAATTGATCGTACTCATTCTCCGAAAGGATTTCATAACTGGCTTGTTGGACGGCATAGAAAATCCCGGCAATCCCGACCTGCCGTACCACCTCAATGAACCGCAAAGTGCTTTCAGCGATAATCTTCAGACCCGTGTGCACGAAATCTGGGTATTGCCGTAAATGGACCAATAGGATTTCTAGCCCCGCCAGATTTTTTGCCTGCGCTAAAGGGCTGAAGATTGTTTGGATTACAGGTACGGGATCTGGATTATCGCTTAATTCATCAATCAGCAGTCGAAGACAAGTGAGCTGCTCACCCAATAACCCATTATAGGGATCAAGGACTTGCAAGCGTGTCCAATCCTCAGGTGAATGGATAACCCTTCGAGTATAGACTCGTGTCCCCTCGGTTGCTCCTTGCCATTCATCTTGTACACCCCAATCTTTCAAACAGTACGAAGAGGATGGAGTGACTTTTATAAAATCAAAATCATACCTGCGTTGAAAATCCAGAGTCGCTCCGGCTAATCCCTCTGGTGTCTGGTCATCTACCGGAAAATGCCGCCACAGAGCAACCGGAGTGCGATCGGGTTTTCCATCGCTCAAACATGCTTCCAAGCGTTCACGTTTGCTGGCTTGAAATTTGCTGGTATAAATAGATTCTGGTTTCATCAAACGTGTTGCCAAATCTCTTTTTCTAAGTTCCAATCCCCAGTTCTAATCATATTAATATGACCCTTAGCCAGGCGTCGCAACATTGCCACCTGATCGGAATTTTTCACTCGACCGCGACTGAGCATATCTAGAACCTTTTCGAAAGCCTGGATCGCTTCTTCGCCCTTTGAAGCTGCTTTTAATACCATCCCCAGGCTGTAGTAAGCATCGAGAAGATCGTCATTCAGGGATAGTGCTGTACGCAGATCATTTTCGGCATTTTCGTATTGCTTACGGGCATAATAAGCCATCCCCCTTTTCAAATAATCCTCTGCAGTTGTTACGTTCTGCATCGTCGAAGGGTCATCAATAATAGCTTTTTTGGCTAAAAATTTTTTCTTTGTGAACATAAATAGTTCTCCCTTTGCTGGCGACTACAAGCCCACCTGCGAAAAACTTATCCCTTACTACCTGATCTTCCATCTTGCAACCCTTTGAGCAATGTATTCAGTTCTTTCTCTTCTTTTTCTTGGCTAGAGAAAAATTCTTCCATATAAACTGAGCGACGCATTCGCAAAGTCATGGGTGCAATCTCGAAGATATCCTCAGCAGCAACCTCTTTTCGACCATCCAAAGACGCATAGGCACGTGCTGCTTCGAAAAGGGTTATCTCAGCACGTGACGAATCGAGCTTCAAACGGTTGATCAATTCTAGCCCCAACTGGGCAACAGGATCTGGCAGAATAACCTGAGGCAATGTATCTCGGATGTTCTGAATTTCGGACTGGATTAAAGCGCTTTCATCGGAAAATTGCTGGACAACACTGCGAGGATGTACCTGGTAGGCTTGCACTCTTCTGTATACCTCTAATCGCTCATCCGAGCTGCTCAATCCATGCACAACAACCCGCAATCCAAATCGATCCATAATCTGGGGTCGTAGCCGTCCCTCTTCAGGATTCATCGACCCCATTAATACAAACCGGGAGCGGTAGGTCGCAGATAGAGGTCCACGCCTGACGGTGTAGGAACCCTGAGATGCTGCATCCAGGATGGCATCCACTACTTCATCTGCCAGTAAGTTGACTTCATCCACATACAAGAGGTTCCGATCAGCCTGTGCCAGGATGCCCTTGCGCATGCGCATTCTTTCTTGGGCTGCCATGCGCTCATCCACACCACCGACCACATCGTCCAGACGTGCATTAAGCGGCAGCTCTACCAATCGCACTTTATCGAGCTTGACCAGGGGGTCCCCCATAGAATACTTGCGCGCGCAATCCGGGCATACAGCATCAAGACCCCCAATCTCAATGTCATCCGGCATGCAGCCGTAATAACATAGACTGCGTGGCGTCTGCGGGAGTAAATCGACCAGGCTGCGCACAGCTGTTGTCTTGCCAGTGCCTCGCGGTCCGATCAACAGAACTCCCCCTACACCTGGATTCACCATGGCGATCAATAAAGCCAGTTTCATCTCACGCTGCCCAACCAACGCTAAAAATGGGAATGGCAAAACTTCAGCCAGGCCTGCATCCCCTTCGTCAGTTGGCTGCCAATGAGTTCTCCCAGTTACTTTGTCAATCAATTCACGTAATGTTCGGAACTGCGGTACAAATTCCTCTCCCGCTGTTGAATTCACTGGCTGAGGGACACTTTCTTCGCTCATCCTGGTTAATCCATATCTTCGCGCAATTCACCTTCATCGAGAGATGGCATCAATTCAGGAGCTTCTTCCAAAACATCGATGGTCCCTTGTATGAGCTCGGGCATCATTGGAGCCAAAGGCACACTTGGTGGATATCTCACTGGTGGAGGCGCTGGTGGAGATTGGCGACGAAGTTGATCAAATCCTTCGGACACTTTGCGTAAGATGCGAGGATCATTCGTCAGGTAACCGACATAATGTCCGTGTACCGAAAATACTTTTCGATCATTCGTGACCCATCCAATCCATTCTCCCTGTCGGTTGAATATGTATGGATATGATAGTAAACCGCCTAGATCACCACGAGTTGTATAAATTGGAACGAGTCTGGGATTTGTTTCCATATTTTTATTATACACGCATCACTTTACATCACTATATGTCCAATATCGGTTAACAAAGAAATTCCAGAACATCACAATAATGACAGCGACAGCTAATGTGCCATTTTTTGCAAGAAATTCCGGTGAGAAAAATGGAATTTGTAGAGGCAGCCAGGTGAAAAATCGATAAAAGGGTTGCTCCAGGAAGGCAAGGATCGGGACTCTGATCAGGATACCTGCTGCATTTACAATTGTAAATTCTAACAATTGCCGTGTAATGGGTTTGCTGCGAGAGTCCGGATAAGTCCAATAGCGATTCCATGTAAAGTTGCTGATCACAGCAGCAACAAAGGAGATTGTGCCTGCTTTGATGAGAGGAATATCGAAGAAGTGAGTCAAGAGGTTCATCACGCCAAAATCTACAATTGCACCAATAACGCCCACTACGGCAAAACGTAGAAAGCGAACTCGCTCACGAGGATTAATTAAGATTGCTGTCATCCTATGCCCATTTTCATCTGAAAGTAAGGGATTGTCTTATTAAGGCCTTCTTCAAGGCTAATCTTCGGCTCCCACCCCAAGATTTGGCGGGCGCGGGTGATATCAGGGCGGCGGCGTTGAGGATCACTTTCACCGCGTAGTGCCGGCTTATAAACCACTCCAGCAGAATTGTTTACTAACCGGCTGATCGTCTCAGCGAATTCCAGGATGGTTGTCTCAACTGGGTTGCCGATATTGACAGGTTGGTGTTCTTCCGAATAAAGAAGTCGTACTATCCCATCAACTAGATCATCTACATAACAGAAACTGCGCGTTTGCTGACCATCCCCATAAATGGTTAACGGTTCTCCCCTCAATGCTTGTTGCAGAAAATTCGGCAGAACGCGCCCATCTTCCAGGTGCATGCGCGGCCCGTAGGTATTGAAGATACGAACGACGCGCGTGTCTATTCCATGATATCGATGATAAGCCATAGTCAGAGCTTCAGCAAACCGTTTCGCCTCATCATAAACAGAACGAAGCCCTATGGGATTTACATGACCCCAGTATGCTTCTGTTTGAGGGTGCTCCAAAGGATCTCCGTATATCTCACTGGTAGAAGCTAGCAAGAAACGTGCCCGTTGCGCCCTCGCAACACCCAGGGTATTGTGTGTGCCCAATGCACCGGCTTTCATAGTTTGGATTGGTAGATTCACATAACCCAGAGGGGAGCTCTTGTTCGGGCTGGCTGGCGAGGCAAAATGGAGCACTGCATCCACTTTTCCGGGAACGAATATAAAATTTGAGACATCATGTCGAATAAAAAGAAAATTCTCATTGCCAGCCAGGTGCGCCAGGTTATCTGGGCTTCCGGTAATAAAATTATCCATACCAACGACTTGATGTCCTTCAGATAATAACCGATCACATAAATGAGAGCCTAAAAATCCAGCGGCTCCTGTAATTAAAATACGCACATTCACCTCCAATCGATTCGAACTGCTAAACCATCGCCTGTAATTTGCTGAGCCTGTCCATCAGCTATACTGATTAGCCAAATATTATGCTGGTAGATCACAGCAATTGCGAATGCCCCTCCCTGATCCAATGGAGCGGGTGACCATATGACGTGCTGAGGATCTAGCCCTTGAGCGCCATCCTCAGGGAAGATAATTTTTTTATTCGATCCATCTCGATCACTGACAGCCAATTGATACCGGCTGGTCTCACTTTGGGACGGGATAATCGCCTGCAAATAAGCTAACTGCGAGGCAGTTTCCCCAGGCAGGCTACCAGACCCGTTTTGTATTGAGGATGCCGAGGGATATGCAAACATCCCTACCTGAGAAGACAGGTTGACGGATGGTCCTGCCTCAAGTGGATTCGCCATCAGATCGAAGGTTGTTGATTCTTCAGGTGAGGTTGAACCCACAGGTGCTACATGGTCAACAAAATATAAAGTCTTTCCATCTGGTGACCAGGCAATCCCAGGCACCCATGCCCAATCCCCTCCGGTTTGTAATGGGATTACGTCTCGAAGAGGCGTGATGACGGCTTTATCTTGAACGCTGATCAAGCCAATTCCATCCGGTCGTGAATAGGCAATTTCCTCACCATCGGGAGACCAGGCATACTCGGTTCCCCACCAACCGTAAACTCCTCCCGAATTTGTATCCACCAGGCTGCGCGGTTTTGATACGAATCCACTCGGGCTGACGCCTACCAAAATTAAATCATTATTCGCTTGCCAGCCAGGCGCAGCGGAACGTGGTTCTACTGTGGAATAAGCAACCGTCTTTGAATCAGAAGCAAACCCGGCAAAATGAACAATATTCTCAGCGTTAAGATCAACCAGAGTGCTCGTTTCGACATCGATTCGAACTGCCCACAAGGAATTAATCACATTTTCCTTACCTAAATCGCGGGTGAAGAGCAGCCAGTTTCCATCTTGGGAGAGTGAAAATATTCTTCCATCCAAATCGCCCGTAGTCACTACCGCCCTCCGGTTTCCGGTCGTTTTTTCCATTAGCCAGGCATTCCCGGCAGATAAGTACGCTAATTTTCCTGGGATGGGCAGAGAAGTAAACGGCGTTTGGCTGCCTACCATGACGATCTCAGGAACTGCTTCTTTCAATACGACTGTTTTCACCTCGGTCCTGGATATTTCCATACCATTTTCAAACAATCGACGGTACGTAATTTCTTTCGATCCATTCTCACCTGGTTGGCTCAATCGTGTTTCACCCACAGGCAGGGACTCATTTTGTACGGTTTGACGCTCGAACGGAATCGTCACCTGTTCAACTTCAAATTCCTCTTTCACTCGGATCAAGCGCACATTAGCCCCATCTGTCAATATCGTATAAACAGGAGGGTCACTGCGATCCAATTCAGATAGGACAATCCCTGCTTTTTCAAAAGCTTGCTGAACAGTACTGCCAGGTGCTAATTCAATCTGATAACTTTTCCCATCAGCATTGACGACTACCGAAAGCTGCGCCTGCGTCACTTCAGGCGCAGAACAGGCAACTATGCCCCAAAAAATGAGCAGGAGAACACAGATTTTCTTCGCAAACCTACCTGATCTTCTATTCTTCATAGATTAAACGGCAGTGGTATAATCCCTTCGGATTACGGGCGGTATCCACGTATTGTCAAAAAACCATCCCGCGCAGTGATACTTTCAACAAAGAAGGATGCCCCTGATTGTTGGAGGTAATCAGTTATAAGTGAATTTGCCTGATCCTGGATCGTATTTACCAGCGAGTCGGGAGCCGAAATTGGGCCCATATTCACAGATATCAATTTAAAACTCGCCCGCCCGGCAGTATTTACCTGAGGTTCAAGAACGACCTGTAAAGGGATGGAGAGCTTACCACTCTGAACATTACCAAACAATTGAACTTTGTCGTCGCGTAAATAAACCTGTGGATCGGTAAATGAAATTTCTCCCTGCTCACTCAACTTTTGGGCAAGCAAAGAAGTGATCTCTTCTTCGGATAGCGAAAGCTCAACGGTCTGACCCTGGGCAGCCTGATCAAAAGTCTCTTGCACCTTTTCCTCGAGAGTGGCAACGGCTTGCGTGCTGACGGCAATGGTTTCGATAGGTTTCTCTGGTGCTTTTGCAGTAAACCTGCAAGCCAGGCTGACCAATACCAGTAATAAAACGATTATACTTAAGGTAATATATTTTTTGATTCTCATAGCCCTGAATTATAGCATGAGCGACCAGACAATCCCAGACAACCCAGAAGCCACCAGGAGAAATATTGACGTATTAAACCTGCTCGAAGCACTGCTCTTTGTCGCGCCAGGGGCTGTTCCACCCTCCCAATTGGCCTCAGCATTAGATCTGCCAGTAAAAGAAGTGGAAGATGGTTTAAAAACGTTAGAGGCTTATTTCTCTTCACGCGGCATACGCTTACAATGGCATATGGGTCGTGTCCAGCTAACAACTGCACCAGAAACTGCTGCTTTGGTTGAGCGCTTCCTCGGATTAGAAGCCACCAGCCGGTTGAGCCGGGCTGCCCTTGAAACTCTGGCAATCATTGCTTACCAGCAGCCAGTCACCCGTCCTGAAA
>Ga0153916_10003597_pt1 | contig 11558 bp, 8 predicted proteins | sample Opewatmetagenome_FD_109642 | JGI IMG/M metagenome (GOLD analysis project Ga0153916, IMG submission 109642) | Freshwater wetland microbial communities from Ohio, USA - Open water 3 Core 3 Depth 4 metaG | ecosystem: Environmental > Aquatic > Freshwater > Wetlands | place: USA: Ohio, Lake Erie, Old...
GAAAAAGACGGTGATCCAGTCGGCGCAGGTCATCAACATGCTGAATGCCGCGATGCTGGCGACCCTGGCGGGAACCGGTCTGCTGCGCTTCGAGCACCTGCTTGCGAGCGCGGTGCTCATCGGCGGCGTGAACGCGATCATGATGCCGTCGCGCCAGTCGATCATTCCCGATCTCGTGGGCCACGAAAAGCTCATGAACGCGGTCGCCTTGAATACATCGGCGCAGAACCTCATGCAGCTCATCGGCCCGGGCCTGGGCGGTGCGTTGCTCGCGTTCGCCAGCCCGGCGGCCGTGTGGGGGCTGAACTCGGCCCTCTATCTCGGCGCGGTGACGTTCACCGTGCGGCTGCCGAAGAAGCCGCTGTACTCCTACGGCGAACAGAACGCGCGCGCCGGGGTCGTGAAGAAGAAGGCTGGTGGCCTCCGCGATGTCGTCGATGGCCTCAAGTACGTTGGCTCAGACAGGACGATTCGCACGTTGATCGCCGTGAACTTCCTGATCGTCACGGTGTCGATGCCGTATTCGATGATGCTCCCCGGCTTTGTGAAGGACGTACTGCACGAGGGCCCGAGTACACAGGGGCTGTTGATGAGTACCTCGGGCGTCGGGGCCATGGTCGGGTCACTCATCGTCGCGTCGCTGCCCGGGAAAGGGCGCGGAAGGCTCTTCATGATGTACGCGACGCTCCTCGGCTTCGCGCTCATCGTCTTCTCGTTTTCCACCAACTACCTCATGACGATGCCGATCATGCTGCTGATCGGCGCTGGCACCGCCGGGCGCATGTCGCTGGGCCAGGTGCTCATCCAGTCGTACTCGGCGGATGAGTACCGGGGCCGGGTCATGGCCGTCTGGATGATGCAGTTCCAACTTGTTGCCTTCGGAACGTTCGGAGCCGGCATGCTGGCCGAGTTGGTCGGGCCCCAGCTCGCCATCGGCGGGATGGCCTGTTGGCTCGTCATCGCGATGGCCCTCGTCGCGATCTTCGTGCCCAGCTTCCGAAAGATGGACTAAACCCGCCGCCTGCGATCCGGGCCACGCCCTGTGCTATCGTCGTGCGCGGGTCCTCTCGGGCTATGAGAGCGGCCCAGCGCCGCACAGGAGGCCCGATGGTGGAATACGCCCGTCCCGAACTTCTCGCCGAACCCGACTGGCTCGCCGAGCACGCGAGCGATCCAGACGTTCGGATCATCGACTGTGCCGTACTCGAGGCTTACCGCCGGGCACACGTGCCGGGTGCGGTGCACCTCCCGGTGCACTACTACATCAAGGAAGACGATCCGGCCGGCTCCGACCACGGTGTACTGGTCATGCCGCCTCGCCAATTTGAAGACTTGATGAGCCAGCTCGGCGTTGGTCCTGAGACGACCGTGGTCACCTACGACGACAACAATGCCCTCGTCGCTGCCCGGCTCTGGTGGGTCCTGAACTACTACGGCCATGACAAAGTGAAGGTCCTCAACGGCGGCTGGCATCGCTGGCTCACCGAGGGGAGGCCTATCACCTTTCATGCGACTCATCCCCCGCAGGCCGGGGCCCGCTTTCTCGCCCGCCCAAACCCCGCGATCTACGCGACCGTCGACCTGCTCAAAGAAAAGCATGTCGATCCCGCCTGCCAGGTGCTCGATGCCAGGACCGACGCCGAATGGGACGGGACCAACGACCGCGGGAATCTCCGTTCTGGCCGCGTGCCGACGGCCCATCACCTGGAGTGGCTTCGCTTCGTCGCCCCGGACGACACAAGGAAGTTCCTTCCCGCCGACGCGATCCAGGCGCTCCTCGACGAGGCCGGCATCAGCCGCGACCGCCCGACGATCACCTACTGCCAGGGCGGGATCCGGGCGGCCCACGCGGCGTTCGTCCTCACCTTGCTCGGGTACAACGACGTCCGCGTTTACGACGGATCGATGCGCGAGTGGGCCAACCGCGAGGACACCCCGCTCGTCAAGTAGGGCTCGGGTCGCGACGCCCAGGGCACAACAAGAAAGGCCCCGCTTTTGCGGGGCCTCCTCAGTTTTTGGCAGTGAGCGCCGTTAGACGACGGGAGCCACGGGTTCCTTCTGATCGTCATCGGCCTCCGGCAGCTTCACGATCGGCCGCTCGCCGCGCTCAACATGGATCAGCGCATCGATCGTGAACCCGAGATCGGCCTTTTCGCACAGCGACCCGCAGTAGGTCATTTTCAGCGTCGAACTCGCAGACTTCCGCCAGTCATAGCGAAGCCCACAACGCGCACAGACTTTGATGTTATCCGCGTTCACCGCTGTGCCACCGAACCCAAGTGACGTTCCCATTGCGCTTTTCCTCCCCCGGCAATGCCCTGTGACACTGCCTGCTCTGCAACCGTACTTCCAACGTAGAAGGTGACGGCGAAAGAAGCGAATTGTGACTTACGCCATCTTTTCCTACGCGCCTCTCGCTAAGCATCATGGCCGGTAAGTGACTAACGGGAGAACCGCCGAACGGGGGGGTATTTGTGGCCAAATGGCCAAAAAGGCCACCGCCCGGGCGGGCACCCGCAGATTCAGGCCGCGAGCCGCTCCCCGCGGGGCTCGTGGGGCGGGTTCGTTAGCAAGGCCTCGATCGTAAAGCCGAGGTCCGCACGCTCACAGAGCGACCCACAGTATGTCATCTTGAGCGATCGACTGGCCGACCGGCGCCAGTCGTAGGGCCCGCCGCAGCGTTTACACCGTTTGATGTGCGGGCTTTCCATCGAGGCCTCCAGGCGGAAGGGTAGACCTGCCCGGCCAATCGCCGTTCCCTCCTCGATCATCGGCGCGATCACCGGGCGGCGCACTGCTGCGGATCCCTCATCCCCGCGTGGGAGGCCCGTAGGTCCGCCAGCACTCCGAACCAGCCGAGCAGGCCGCGTAATCCTGATTGCCAGTCCCCGTGCGCTGAAGTGCTCTTCCGGGATCTTCCCACGTAGTAGTGTTCCATCCCGGCGTGCCTGAGTCCGTGATTGTTTGTCCGCGATTTCCGCCGAACGCAGGCTACACGACAGGTCAGGGGGTGTCTGGCGCGTGGAATCTCACTTCCACCACCTACCCAGGCGGCTGGACGTGCGAGCGGCCTCGCGGTCCGTGCCGTCGGTTCTGCCCGATCGTCGAGATGGCCGCCATGCGGTTTATGGAATCGATGGTTTCCTGGAGCTGGTCGAGGCCCCGGCCAAGTTCAAGGACCACCTTCGGTCGGAGGTCCTCAGCACGAGCCACTCCGTCAACAATCGTCTGGATGCTCGTCAGTGCCTCAAGGAGCAGCTCGGGATCGACCGGGACGGCCATGTTGAGCGTCTGCCTCAGTCGTTTCAAGCTCAGGTGCGCCTGCCCTCGGGGACGCCTGCCGCGCATTGGCTCCGGCAACGCCGGGGAAGGCGAGTCCACAGCATCGGAGCCCAGGCTGACCGGCGAGTCCGCGATCTCGGCAACCGGCTCAGCCTGGCCCGCGAGGACGACAAGGCGATCGGGGTAGCGCGCGGACACACCGTCAAAGACCGTCTGGGCGGGGAGAGCCGCCGAATAGGAAGTTGGATTCGTAACCCAGGTTCCATCCCGCTCGTAGCGCCGCTCCAGCCACACGTCTGGACTCCTCTGGAGATAGACCACGGTGTCCGAGCTTGCAGAGGGAGCCCGGGAACTGCCCGCACCTGATGCTCTGGCCGCAGTCTCGGCGGCGCAGGCCGGGCAGATGCCATGCGAAACCATGCTGCCGCCAACCGTCAGCATGCGGCCACACCACGCACAGACAACAGACGGCGCCTCGGTGGCGATGACGTCGAGGCCAGCCGATACAGCGGTCACGACAAGGGTTGCGTGGTCGTCGACGAATTCTGTGAGCAGGACCCGCCCGATGCCATCCGTCTCAGCCAGCGCGTCCTTGAAAGTGAGGAGCGACTCTGTTGGGGTGGGTGAGGCCTCGAGCGTCACGGTCAGGCGCGCGCTCCGGTCTCCGGCGTCTGAGAGCCGGACGCGCTGAACACCAGGGATCTCTGCCAGTGCCTCCTGGAGTTCCTTGATGACAGCAGGATCATCCAGTGACACATCCAGTGTCACCTCCGTCGTTCGAGCGGTCCGGTTGCCGGCGCCGACAAAGGGCTCGCGGCTGATCTCAGGAGGTTCAGGCGGCACACCGGCAACGGTTTCGAGGACTGCGACTACCTCCTCGATTATCGCCATTGCGTCCGTGAACTCGCGCAGCAATTCCAGCAAGCGACGATGAACGGCCACCGGGAGCGTGGCCGCCCCCTCTGGGACTCCGCTCTCCGGGCTACCGGATAGGACTTGCCCGCTTAAGCCCGCACCCATGTGTATTCCCGCAAATCGAAAGTCGCGAGAGGCTCTCTAATCGATCAGTGAAGCCCCTGGTCCGCAGGGTCATTCTAGCCACTTTCGAACGGGTTCAGCCGCGCTTGCCTCAGATTTACCTCGCCATTGATGGTATGACCGCACAATTCGGGCCCCCGAGGGCCATTCGGGCCAGTTCGAGTGCACCTCCAGTGCGGATTCTTGATTCGAAACAGGGATTCGCACTGGCGAACGTGCCTTCGTCACTCTTTGCATGCCTTAACCCCTCGGTTTGGGTTGATGACATCGTGACATTACCGGGACGACGACTGGCCGCCTCCGCCCTGGCCGTGGCCGTTACTGTGCCCCTGGACGTCCGCGTTCGGATATTGAATCCGCGGATCGGGAGGAATGGGCGGAGCGCCTGCATTGGGTTTGGTGCCGAGTGCCGTGCAGAAGTCAGCGATATTCTGGTTCGCATCCGTGGCAGCGGTGCCAAGCTGTTCAAACGCAGCCGAGTTCTGCTTCTGATAGCGCCCCTCTTCGGAGCCCCGGAAGACGGCGTTGCAGAGCCCCTGCACTTCCAGCCAGACTGTTCCGTTGCCCGACGCGACAACCGTGAGAGCCAGGGACTGCGTCGCCGAATGCGAACCGCCGTCGACAACGCGCACGGTGAAGGCGGACACTTGGACTGACGCTGGCGTGCCGCTCAGCAAGCCACTTGCGGCATTCAGATTCAGGCCGTTGGGGAGCGACCCTGCGACAATCGACCATGAGTACGAGCCTGTGCCTCCAGTTGCCGACAATGTCATTGAATAGGGGACGCCCACTTGCCCGGCGGGGAGCGAGGTTGTGACTACCATGAGGGTTCCGGCTGGATTCGGCGCGCCGGACGGTGCTGATGGCACTGCAGGCGGGACAGGAGGAATCGTCGTTGGGGTGGCTGGGACGCTCGTTGGGCTAAGTGGGACGCTCGTTGGGGTGGATTGAACTGTCGGCGGGACCGAGGGACTGGGGGCCGGGCCGGTCGGGGCCGCGCGCGGGACAACGGGTGTGCCAGCCGTCTGGAACGAGACCATCGCCGGGTTCGGGGAGAGGGTGGTGAGGGAGAGCGGGATTACCGCCCCGATCTCGCGTGCACCACCGGCGTCCGCGGTCCATTCGTCTCCGTTGGTTTCCCCGACGCTACGGTGCACACCACCAGTCGCCGCGTTGGGAGTCGAAGCGTTTGGTGCGGGACTCGTCCCTTGGCTCGTCATGGTGACGACCATGACGGTTGCCATCGCCAGCGTCGCTGCCGCGAGCGCGAATTTCGCGGCAATGCCAGTAGCGAGGCCGGGGCCCAGCCTGCGCAGCCCTTTCGACCCTTGGGAACTGATGGTCGAGGCGACCGGGCGGGGTGGCGCCGTGGTGGGTGGCAGCGCACCAGCCCTACGATTGATTGTCTCCAGTTGCTGTTGGAAGTGGATTTGGGCCCGGAGCACGCGCTTCGCGCCAGTTTCTGGGGGTAACCCGAGGATCCGGGCGACTGCGGCGGCCGGGAGCCGATAGAACTTGTGGAGAAGCAGCACGGCTCGGTCGGCGTCCTGCAGTGCCGCGAGCGCCTCCCAAACCTCACGTCGCTCGGCGGCTGACAGCCGCGAGCCTTTGCCGGGGAGGGGTGCCGGCACCGGCCGCCTGTCCGTGTTTTCGTCCCGTCCGGCCTTGTCCAGCCGCGAACTCATTGCGCGATGCCCTCACGCGAAAGCGTGAGAGTGACAGGCGCCCTGACTCGGGTCACGGAGGCTCGCTGGTAGCCTTCGGCCATGATCATCCTACGGACACCCTATACGCTCGGACGGGACCAATGTCCATTCCTAATCGGCTTGTGCTCGGTCCCTCAGACGAGCGCCGCCAGATCGTGTGGGCTACTGCGAGACGCGATAGACCCGCGAACGAAGAGGTAACATGCGCCGGCGCCGGTTTGACGGTAAATGTGTCCGCCAATTTACCACCGCTTGACATATCCCCTAGAATGCGCCCGAAACAGAGTGGCTCAGGCAAGCGCCTGGGTGGATCTGAGTGGTGGGGGCGTGCGCGCTTGACCGAGAGCGGAGGGAGCTTCGGCCATGGCATCTCAACGAGTGGTCATCGCTTTTCGACAACCCACGCCGGAAGACCTCGCTACTAGTAAGGGGCTCAGTAGTACTGAGCTGATCGAAAAGTGGGCGAATGACCTTGAGACGGATCTGGGCGAGTTTCCTCTGACACCGCTCTTTCGCGGCGAGCGTGGAGGCACCGACTGGACCCACGATTCGCCGCCTCCGGGGAACTTCTACTGGGCAGAGATTCCTTCGGAAGCAGTCGAGACGGCCTTCCAAACGATCCGAGCGACCTTGGTGGATCACGGCATCTACCAGGCGTACGTGGAGCCGCCAGCGCGTCTCGCCTTCCCCGAAGTAATCGATCCGTCCGACATTGACATCGTCCTGGGCCGAGGCCGCGGGCTTCCTGGCAAAATGCCCACGCCGGACTTCAGCCCTCGCCAGGGTTGGCGATCGACGGCGGCCGGGGTTTGGACACATGACTGGCTGGGAAACCCGCTCGGACACACCGGAGCGGACATCCAGGTGTGCGACGTCGAGGTGGACGTCAGGGTCCAGCACGAAGCGCTTTCTTCTTCTTCGAACTACCCGAAGGAGCTCGCCCCAGCGACTGAAGACGATATTTACGCGCAATGCCACGGGACGGCGGTCGCTGGCGTCATCTGCGGCCAGCTCCAGCGTTCGGGCGTTCCCGGCGCATCGGGTGTGCGCGGCATTGCCCCCGGGTCGCAGCTTATCGTCTGCCGAACGTCGGTCGCGTCCGTAACCCCGGGGACACCACCTATCGCGTCGGCGATCTACCTCAGTATCCCCTACCTGGCCAAGGGCAGTGTCTTGCTCATTGAAGCAGAACGCCGGGGGCCCCTGGCGGTTGAACCGGGCGTTAACATCCAGACCTCGATGCTGAATCCTCCGTCCCTGGCTGAAGAGGACATGCCTGCCAGCGAAGAGATGCCCTCGGTTGGGTCGTGGTCCCGGTACCTTCCTGTGGAATACCTGCCCGCTGACTTCACCGCAATCTTGGCGGCAACGGACAGGGGAATCATCGTCGTCGAGGCGGCGGGGAACGGCGGAGAGAACCTGGATGACGAGTTTTACGACTCACCGCCTCCCCCAGAATGGGGCTACCCCTTCGTTGGCACCTGGGCTAACCCATTCCGGCGAGCATCGACCTACGATTCCGGCGCGATCCTCGTGGGAGCCGGTGCTCCGCCGAGAGGCATGGCCGGACGGGACTGGGGCGCTTATCGGTCACGATTGCCACATTCCAACTACGGAAGCTGCGTCGATGTCCAGGGCTGGGGCCGTGGGATCGTGACCGCCGGTTACGGCGATCTCCAGGGCGGCGTCGACCCGGACAGGTGGTATACCGACCGGTTCGGCGGAACATCCGGCGCGGCGGCGATGGTTGCGGGCATGGTGGCGGTCTTCCAGTCGGCCCGTGCTCCCAAGCAACCGCTCACATGGAAAGCTATGCGAAAGTTCCTTTCGGCGAACGGCAAGCCGCAAACGGGCAATACCGCGAAGCACATCGGCCCAATGCCCCATTTCGATGACCTGCAATCAACGGATTTTCTAAAATTGCCTTAGAACCCGACCGGGCAAGGCTGGGGGTCCGCGCGTGTTGACGGGTGCCGTCGCGGAGGTGCGGTCGAATGGGTCCGCAATGACGGTGGTCTTGCCGCGCTCCGCCCAAAGAGGCTCTTCCGGCGAAGGGAGCCCAGCCCTGCGATGACCAAAAGCGGGCAACCGTCTTCATCCGAGCCAGCGGGCGAGGTCGTGACGGGTCCCAACAACCTGCCGGTGCCGTTGAGCAGTTTCGTGGGCCGCGAGGAGGACCTCGCCCGCATCGCCGGGGCGCTCCAGCGCGACCAACAGCTGCTGACGCTCGTCGGACCCGGTGGGGTTGGCAAGACACGTTTGGCGCTGGAGCTTGCCCGCCGATCGCTGGCCGGTTTCCCCGGGGGGACGTGGTTCGTCGATCTCTCTGCGGTCTTATCGCCGGAGCTGGTGCCGGCGACCGTCGCCTCCGTCCTGTCCCTGGAGGAATCGAGCGGAGCCGAGTTTATGGCCGCGATAGCGCGCAGGTTCGAGGGACGGAGAACGCTCCTGCTGCTCGACAACTGCGAGCATCTTCACGATGCGTGTGCCCGGTTCGCGACCACAGCGCTGGGCGCAGTTCCCGCGCTCGTGATCCTGGCGACCAGCCGGGAGGCGCTCGGTGTGCGGCGGGAGCATGTGTCCGCCGTCGAGCCTTTACAGATCCCCGGGGACGCTGAGACGGTCGCCCCTGAACAGCTAGACCGCTACTCAGCCCTGCGTCTCTGGCACGAGCGTGCGGCCCAGGTGGCCCCCGGGTTTGCCTACACGGCCGGCAACGCGAAGTGGGCCATCGAAGTCTGCCGCCGGCTCGATGGCATTCCCCTTGCGATAGAGCTCGCTGCCTCTCGGCTGTCGTCGATGACAGGTGAGGACATCCTCACCCGAATCGACGCCAGGGTCCCTGCGCTCGGGAAACGCGATTCGGTGCGCGTCCCAAGGCAACAGACCCTCCGGGCACTGATCGATTGGAGCTACGAACTGCTTGACGAGCCGCAGCGCGCCCTCTTTCGGCGGTTGAGTGTCTTTGCAGGGGGCTGGGACCTCGAAGCCGCAATCGCGGTCTGCGGGGAATCCGGTGGGAGCGGAGACGACCTGGTCGATTGCCTCGTAGACCTGGTTGATAAGTCGCTGGTCGTCTTCGAGGCTCCCGCGGGGCCGGGCCGTTACCGCTTCCTCAACACGATCTGGGGCTATGGCCGGGAGAAACTCGGCGAGAGTCCCGAAGCTGAGACGATGGCCGTGCGCCACGCCGCCTGGTGCCAGGCCCTGGCGACGGAGGCCGAGGAGAACCTGCGCGGGCCGGACCAGGCGAAGTGGCTCCGGCGGCTTGAGACGGAGATGCCGAACCTGCGGGCAGCCCTGGCCTTTTGTCTTGAGACGGATGTCACCGGCGGGCTCGAACTCGCCGGGACGCTCGCGCGCTTCTGGAGGTGGAACGCCCATTTTGCTGAAGGGAGGCGCTGGCTCGACCGGCTACTTGCAGCAGGGGCAGATGCCGGCCCGCAAGCTCAGGCGCTGGCAACCCACGGAGCGGGCATGCTCGCCTTCGAACAGGCGGACTACGCAGTGGCTATCCGGCGGTTTGATGAGGCCGCACGTCACTACGAAGTGCTCAATGACCGGGCCGGGAAGGGCGACGCCGTGTCATGGCTCGCGAACATTGCCTGGCGCCAGGGTGAGCTCGCGCGGGCGGCGGAACTGCACGCCCAGGGCCTCGCGATCTACCGCGACCTGGGCGACGAGCACCGTACCGCCGCCGCCCTGAACAACCTTGGTCTGGTCAGGGCGGACCAGGGTGACTACGCTGAGGCCCGTTCGCTCTACGAAGAGAGCCTGCGGATCAACCAGCGGCTTGGCGACGAGTTGGATTCGCTGCGCGCGCTCCACAACCTGGGGATGCTTTCCCAGTACGAAGGCGACTGGGACCGGGCCCTCGCCGTCCAACAGGACGTTCTCGCAACTGCGCGCCGCCTCGAGCACCGGGGGCTTGCCGCGATCGCCCTGCTCGAGGTAGGAAAGGCGTCGCTGCAGCTCGGCGATGCCGGGTCCGCAGGGCTCGCCTACTTCGAAGCGCGTGATCTTTTCGAGGAGATCGCAGATCCGGCCCGTGTCCTCCCTTGCCTCGAGGGTCTGGCGATGGTCGCCGTTGAGTTGAAGGAGTGTGAACTGGCGGCGGAGCTTTTCGGCATCACTTCGGCCGGTCGTGACCGGCTCGGTACACCGATTTCCCTGCCTGAGGCAGCCATCATGGAGCCGTACCTTGCGAAGGCAAAGGCGGCCCTCGGCGAGGAACGCTTCACGCGTGTCGGCCGGGACGCCTCTCTCGGCGGGTTCATTGATCGGCAGGTCGCCCGCGTCCGCGAGGCCCTCGCGCGGAGCGGTGCGAAGGTGGCCGTGAGGTCCGATGCCGACGACACGCCGTCCATCCTGACCACCCGCGAGAGCGAGATCCTGGGATTAGTCGCGCAGGGTCTGACGAACCAGGAGATGGCGGAGCGACTGGTCGTGAGCGTTCGCACCGTAGAGACACACCTGGGGAACATCTACGGGAAGATTGGCGTCCGTGGCCGGTCTGAAGCCGTCGCCTTTGCCGTCCGCAGAAGGCTCGGAGGGACGGCGAGCCCGGCGCCAGAATAGCGTTCTCGACCTGGGGCAAGCTCTACGTAGTTTCCGCAAACTCCATCGGACTTCGAAGATCCGTGCCAGCCACGATGGCAGGGGATGCCTACTGGCGCAGGCTTTGCAGTGGCCAAGGCGAACGCCGAGGTACACAACACATGGAGTCCTGAGATGTACTACAACGCTTTCGACCTAGAATCCCTGGTGGCGTATCGCCGCCAGGACTGTGAAGCAGCCGCCCGGAACGCGCGGGTCCTCGCCGAGATAGACAAGGATCCAAGGCCTCGCCCAGCCGGGCCATCCTGGCTCACGCGGCGGGTACGTGCCATCCGTGTCCCTGCGCGACATGTTCGGGTGGCAGGTGGTTAGTCCACGCAGCCGGCGTCTCCCGATCAAAGGAGACGCCGGCTACCCTTGCCCTTGCGGCAGAGTCGGGAACCTCGGCCAACACCCGCTTCAAATGGGAAGGTGATTCCGGGTTAGTCTGGTAGCGCATAGGGGATTCGAACCCCTGATCTCCGCCTTGAGAGGGCGATGTCCTGGGCCGCTAGACGAATGCGCCGCAACCCGAGGATAGCGGAGTGGGCCTGTTCCGGGCAAGGATTGAAGACGTGCTAAGGGGCCTTCGCGGGTTGGCGTGGGCGGCGATTATCGCGCTGTCTGTCGCTTCCGTGGGATGCTCGGGCGGCGCCAAAGAGACCACTGCGGCGCCCAGCCCCACTGTTTCCCTCCAGCAACTCCCGCCCCAGCTTGCGGAGATGCTCGATCGAGTCGCCAACCTTCGTGGCCTCCCCGCGCCGTCGAACCTGAAGGCGGGTTTCATCTCCCGCTCCGACCTGCCGGCGCTCATGGATCGTCTCATCACGGACGACGACCGAAAGGTCTTCGCGCAAACTACGACGCTCTACCGGCTTCTCGGGCATTTGCGGAAGGACCAGGACTACGGCTCCGTGTACCGGGAACTCACCTCCC
>Ga0153916_10003598_pt1 | contig 11556 bp, 10 predicted proteins | sample Opewatmetagenome_FD_109642 | JGI IMG/M metagenome (GOLD analysis project Ga0153916, IMG submission 109642) | Freshwater wetland microbial communities from Ohio, USA - Open water 3 Core 3 Depth 4 metaG | ecosystem: Environmental > Aquatic > Freshwater > Wetlands | place: USA: Ohio, Lake Erie...
AGCGGCGCTCGCCTACGCCGAAGCCATCGTCTGGCGCACCGATACCGACGACGCGTTCTGGGAGCGCATGCACAAGCACTTCACCGAGCCCGAACTGGTGGAACTGGGCTGCGCGATCAGCCTGACCTTCGGCCAGCAAAGCTGGCTGCGGACGCTCAATATCGACCATCATCAGGTGATGGCGGGTACCGCGGCCTCGATGGCGCCCGGCTTCGAAACCTCCGAAGCGCTGGCGAAATCCAAGGCCGATCCCAACTACTGGGCCAAGCAGAAACCGGCGGCGAAGAAAAACGTCGCGTAACAAAATGTAGGTCGGCAATCCTTTGCCGATAAAAAAGGGCGCTCGTACGAGCGCCCTTTTTTTTGCCTGAAATATCAGACAATATCGTTAACACCATGCAAAGCCGCGCGTTTCCGCCTTAAACACCTCACGCCGAATCGTTCCCACCAAAATCGCTGCCCGCATCAGCCACGTCGACTGAATCATCCGGACCGCCGCTGTCGTAGTAGTTGTTGATGACCGTGTTCTCCGCCACGGGCGGCTGCGCGGCGTTTGCCCCCCAGGCACTGCCTTGGTTGTGATGGCCCATCAGGCTTTCGATGCCCTGGAACAGAAACGAACCCGCGACGACGCCGGCTGCGGTGGTCGCGACATTGCCCAGGATGCCTGAGCCCCATGGCGAAGCCGCGCCTGCAGCAGGCGCCGCGGTTTGGGCGCGCGGCTGGGTAGCCGCACTTTGGACGGCGGCGGGTGCCAAAGGTGCGGCAGGAGCCGGCGCCTGCCCTCCCCACGCGTAGGCATTACTGTCCAGAAAACCGCTCTGGGCGCCCGCGCGTGCCTGCTCCAGTTCGGCTTGCAACTTACTTGACTGTGCCTTCATCGCCTGCAGCGCATGCTCCAGCTGCATCGCCCGCTGGACCAGCAGATAACCCGCGTCCGGCTGCCGCGCACACGCCTCGCGGATGAGCGCATCGGCTTCGGCGTCCTTCTGGCTCGCCTGGACCTGAGTGAGTTGCTGAAGGAAAAGGGTGAGTTGCTCGCGTTCCTGGAGATTCATTGCGTGACCTCGGGTTATGGAAAAGGCCCCTGTAAGACCGGGATGCCCGGGATCAGTTCAGGAGGAAGTGAAACGAACTGTCAGGGAACTTTGGCGTGCAACGAAGGAATGCGCATACCAAACAACCCGTAAACTACCATGTGCTGGCCGGACGATGCAAAAAAATGATCCGCTTAAATATCCATTCTTTTTCGCGAGCTATTTGCGCCGGCATTGATTTAAGTCAAAATAAACACTCAGAAACCGCGCTTGAATAAAATGGAAGCGAGTGGATTTATTGAACGACAGGTGGAATCGCTTGCAGCGCATGCGCGGTTCTGTGGTGGGTGGTCCGGGTGCCGCAGATATGGATTTGTTCAACATGCTCTGCGTCGCCAGTGGCACAATACACAGACCGGGAAAGGCAGCGAGCGCGTTCCGCGCCTGCCGGTTTCAGGTTAAACGCGTAGTGGAACTGGCAATTCGCGATCATGGGTGGCTTAATCGCAGAATGATAATTTTTGTGAGCAACCAAGTTTGCATCAAAGGATATTCATGTTTATCAAGACACTGAAGCAACTGACCATATTAGGCATTCTTGCTTTCGCGGTGCCGCTTGCACCCGGGGAGGCGAAGGCCCAGAGCAAAGAGCGTAGCGGCAAAGAAGTAGCGGAAGCGGTGTGCTATGCCTGCCACGCCACAGGTAAGGATGGCGCTCCGAAAATTGGCGACGAGAAAGCATGGAGCAAGCGCATATCGCAGGGTCTTACCGGCCTCACCTCGCACGCTCTCCAGGGCATCCGAAAAATGCCGCCGCATGGCGGTAATCCAGGTCTCTCCGATCTGGAAATCTCCCGCGCCATTACCCACATGGTCAACCAGTCGGGCGGCCACTGGATCGAGCCTGTCAGCAAGACAAACCCGCCTGCCGAACGCAACGGCGAGCAGGTGGTACAAGCGCAGTGCGTCAAGTGCCACAAAACCGGCGAGGGCGGCGCACCCAAGATCGGCGACCGGGCTGCATGGATACCGCGACTCAAGCAAGGACTCGATGCCGTGGTTCGCTCCGCGATCAGGGGACATGGAGGTATGCCTGCACGTGGCGGCATGGCCAATCTCACCGATTCTGAAATGCGGGAGGCGGTCAGTTATATGTTCAACCAGGGTACTGCCCCGGCAAAAGGACCTGCGGCTGCACCGGTCGCAGTTGCCGACCCTAACCATAAGGTCATCCAGGGAACAGAGATATATTTGGGCATCGTATCGGCGGAATCGATACGCGAACAGCATCAGAAGGGGGACCCGGAAAGTTCGATGCACGGAGGCATTCCGACCCGCAAGGGCTATTACCATGTGAACATCTCACTGCTCGACAGCAAGACCAAAGCCCCGATCTCCGATGCGCAGGTCGAGGTGAGAGTGGCGGATCCGGTCATGGGCGGCGAAACGAAAAAGCTCGATCTGATGGCGTTCAACAACGCGATAAGCTACGGCAACTATTTCCGGATGCAAGGCAAGGACCCCTACACGATCACGGTAAAGATCCGGCGGCCGGGCACGTCTCGGGTGATCGAGGCCAAGTTCGACTACAAGCACTACTAAATCACGCGTTTTCTGGCGAGCAGCGCGAGCGGCACGCCCAAAAGCAGCACACCGATGCCGAGCTGGGCGCCGATGCTGCCCGGGTCTTTCGACATGGCGTAGTTTGCGCTGGAGTAAAGCATAAAGGCGCACATCGCGATGAACAGCATCGGCGTGAGCGGATACAGCGGCACGCGGAACGGATTTTCGGACAGCGGCTGCTGGCGCCGCAGCACGAACAGCGACACGCCGGTCAGCATGAAAAACAGCCAGAACGCCGGCGCAGTGTAGGCGACCATGGTCTCGAAACCATCCGGCGTGAACGAAGCGAGCACCACCAGAACCAGCGCCACCGCGCCTTGCAGCAACAAGGCATTGACCGGTGCGTTCGACTGCTCGCGCCATACGCCGAGCACGCGGAACACGGAGAAATCGCGCCCGACCGCATAGTTGGTGCGGGCGCCGGTAAACACCGTGGCATTGAGCGTGGACAGCGCGGCCGCAATCACGATCAGGCTCAGCACGATCGCGCCGGTATCGCCCAGCGTCGCTTTCATCAGATCGGCGGCGACGGCTTTCGATGCTTTCATGCCGGCTAGCCCCAGGACGTTGAGATACGCCATGTTGAGCAGCACGTAGAGCACCGTCACCACCAGGATCCCGAGCACCAGGGCACGCACGATATTGCGCCGCGCATCGCGGATCTCAGCCGTGAGATAGGCCGCCTCGTTCCAGCCGCCGTAAGTCAGCAGAATGAAGATCAGCGCCAGTTGCGAAAACATCGGCGCGGATGACGCACCAGGCGCTGCCGCAACCGCCGCCGGCGCAGCGGTTCCACTCAAGCCCGCAACGATCACGGCCAGCATCGCGCCGGCGAGTGCAATGGCCAGAATATTCTGCAGCAATTTGCTCTCGCGCGTGCCAGCAATATTGAGCACGGTGATGCCGGCCACGGCTAGCATCGCGTAAATCACCGGACTCTTCGGTCCCAAGGCGAAAAGCTGGGTCGCATAATCGCCGAACACGAAAGCGATCGCCGCAATCGCACCGGTCTGCACCACGCTCATGCGCGCCCATGCAAACAGAAACCCGACCCTGCCGCCGAAAGCGCGATTCAGAAAATAATATTCGCCGCCGGTATTCGGAAAAGCACTGCCGAGTTCGGCGTAACACAGCGCGCCGACCAGGGAGATGACACCGCCCGCGACCCACAACGCGATGAAAACCTGCTCGCTCGAGACACTGCCGGCAACGATCGAAGGCGCCTTGAAAATGCCGGCGCCAATCACGATGCCGACGATCATCGCCACCGCATCGAGCATGGTGAGCGTCGGCCGCGGCACAACCGCGGCCGTGGCGCGCGCCTCGCTGCTCACTGCAGCACGCCTGCGGGCATATCCAGCCTATCCAGCGCACTGATGCGCATTTCGCCGCGCGTCTTCAGCTGCGCCTTCCAGGGCAGCGGTTTCTGGCTGCCGATCGTCACCGTGCCTTCGATCATGCCCTGCGCGACATGCCCCTGGAAGCGGTGTCTGACCAGCCCCGCTCCCTGCGGCAGATCGGCCTCGAAGCTCAGCTGATCGCCGCGCATCTTGAACAGCGGCAGGTGCGCCGGCTTGCCGTCGATCCGCACCTCCCCGCTCACTTTCTGGAAACTCTGGTCGAACTCGAACTCGTAGATCACGCCGCGTCCGCCGGTGTAAATCAGGGACTCCCATTTGCCTGCGACCGCTGCCGGCACGACATAAAAAAAGATGTAGCTTTTTCCCGGGTCGCCCACCTCTTTCTCCGGCACGCTGATCGTCTTCTGTTCATCGGGATACCATTCGCCCATGTCGTAATCGTGGGTGACGACGCGCGTACCCGGCTTGAGGGCCAGCAACCTGGGCCGCAGTTTCTCGTTCATCTCGGGCAGCAGATAACTCGTGATCACGGTGGCCCGCGACAGATCGGTCTCGAACAGGTTCTGCTCGACAAACTGCGCCTTATCGGTGACCCCTTCCAGAAGCGCGCCTTCACGCGCCTTTTTCAGCAGGTACGTGTCCAGGTCGACGCCGATGCCGCGCGCACCAAATTGCTTCGCTGCCGTAATCACGATGCGCCCGTCGCCCGAACCCAGGTCGAGGATGAAATCCTTGGGACCGACTTTGGCCATTTTCAGCATCTCGTCGACCACGATCTGGGGCGTCGGCACATAGATGACATCGCCCTTGCCGTCCTGGGCTGCCGCGGGCAATGCAGTCAGCGACAGCAGCAGAGTACAAAAAATCCAGCGTTTCAAACTCATCACCACTCCTTCGTTTTCAAAAATCCCAAGAACATTAGTTTTAGATTTTAAAATAGGACAACGCACACTCACGGCCCAGTCCTGCCCGCGCGCCACTTGATCAGCGTCTGTTCGTTGCCGACAGCGCGCTTGATGTGGCCTTCCATCGCGTTGCCGCTGACCTGGCCTTCGAAGTAGAGACTGGCCTCGTTTTCGCGGTCGGCGCTGTCGACGATGACGAACCGGATGCGATCGCCCCGCAGGCCCGTCTCCCACATCTGCGCCATCTGGCCGTCTATTCTGGCCACGCCGTCGATTTCCTGAAAGCGTTGCCTGAAGTCAAATTCAAAGCTGTGCTCGCCACCCGGCAGCGCGATGCGCGCCTGCCAGCGGCCGCCCACTTTCGCCGGCACGATCCACAGGAAGACATTCTTGCGGATCGCCGTCTTTTCGTCCGGCTTCCAGTCTTCGAGATCGAAATCATGCGCCACGATGCGGGTGCCGGGCTTGAGATCGAGCAAGCGGGGCCGCAACCGCCGGTTGACCTGGCAACAGGTACATGGTGATGACCGTCCCCTCGCTGATATCGGTCTTGAACAGGTCCTGGTTGAGAAATTTGACGCGATCTTCGACGCCGGCGTCGCGCGCGTTTTCCGCACTTTCCGCGGTGAGCTGGCTGTCGAGATCGACGCCCAGCCCGCGCGCGCCGAATTTTTTTGCCGCGGTGATCGGGATGCGCCCGTCGCCGGAGCCGAGATCGATCACGAAGTCCCGCGGGCCGACGTTGGCCACGCGCAGCATTTCATCCACCACTACCTGAGGCGTCGGCACGTAGGGCACGTCGAACGGGTATTGCGCCAGCGCCGGAACCGAAAACATAAGGCCGCACAGCGCCGCCAACGTCACCATTGCCACCACGAACCCGCTGCTTTTCATCTACTCCCTCGGCGGCTCTGGCGGCGGCAGAAACATATGCGCCGGCTTCCAGGTTTCGATGCGCGCGGCTTTCCAGGCGAGCTGCTGCTCCGTCTGCCCCCGCACGATACTGACCTCGCCTGTGATCGCATCATCGGCAATGCGGCCGGAAAACCTGTAATTCAGCGCGGCCCCGCCGGCAACCGAGAAGCCGATCTGCTCACCGTTGAGTTTGGCATCCTTGATCGCGGCTTTGCGGCCGTCGACCGACAGCGTGCCTTCGATGTTCTGGAAATTCTGGTCGAGCGCCAGCTCGAAATCCCGCGGCTTGCCGTCGAGCGCAAGCTGCCAATGCCATTTGCCGGAGGCTTTGGCCGGCACCACCCAGTAAAACACCTTGCTCGTGTGATCGCGCCCCACCGGCTTGTCGGGAGCATTCAGGGTAAAGGAAAGGTCCGGCGTCCATTCCCCCATATCGTAGTCATGGGACACGATGCGCGTGCCGGCCTTGAGCGTGCCCAGCAGCTTGGGGCGCACCATGAGATTGACTTCCGGCAGCAGATAAATGGTGACTACGGTGGCCCGGCGCATGTCGGTCTCGAAAAGATCGCGCGCATAGAACCTGGCGTGTTCGGCCACGCCGGCCTTGGCCGCGAGCCCGTTTGCCTTCTCGACCAACTGCTTGTCGAGATCGACGCCGAAGCCGCGCGCGCCGTATTTCTTCGCCGCAGTGATGACCATGCGGCCATCGCCCGAACCGAGATCGATCACATAGTCCTTCGGACCGACCTTGGCGACTTCGAGCATCTTGTTGACGACGTTCTGCGGTGTCGGTACATACGGCGTATCGCCGTAATCCTGGGCAAAAGCCAGCGCCGAGAAGAAGCCGGTAAACAGAAGCGCGCCGCAAAACTTCGCGGCGATATGACCTGCCTGACGTACTGGTGTGCTGAGTATCATTTAATTGATTGCGTTGAGGAAAGGGCGATTACGGTGAAAAGCGCAGACTGCGGATCAGCTTCGGTTGTTTTTGCAACGGCGCGTTGCGCATTCCAGTCGAGGCGCCCCTGCATATGCCTGCCGGAAAGCATCGCACTGCCGACAATGGAATCGCCTTCGATCCTGCCGCTGAACTCGTGCCGGATCGAATCGCCGCCCACCTCGGCGGTGAAAACGAAGCCGATCTGGTCGCCGCGCAAGACGGGATTCTGCAGTTTGACTGTCCGGCCGCCAACCCTGACGGTGCCGGATATTTCCTGATACTTCTGACTGAGCGTCACTTCATAACTCTGGCTTTTGCCCGAAACTGGCAACTGCCATTCCCAGGTGCCGGCAACTTTGGCCGGAACCACCCAGAAATAGATGTCGCTTTGGCCGCCTGTCCCGCCGTATTTGCCGGGCGCCTCCATCTGCGCTTTATTGTCGGGCTTCCAGTCGGCCATCGAGAAATCGTGCGACACGATGCGCGTGCCTGGCTTGAGATCGAGCAATCTGGGCCGCAATTCCAGATTGACGTTCGGCAGCAGATACATGGTGATCACGGTCGCCTGGGAGAGATCGGTGTCGAACAGGTTGCGCTGATAAAACGCCACCTTGTCGGTGACACCCGCCTGCCGGGCATTGGCAATGGCCTCGGCGATGCGCTCCGGATTGAGGTCGACGCCGAAACCGCGCGCGCCATACTTCTTCGCCGCAGTGACCACGATGCGCCCATCGCCCGAACCGAGGTCGATCAGATAATCCCCCCCGGAAACCTTGGCCATCTCGAGCATGCGCTCGACCACTGGCTGCGGCGTCGGCACATAAGGCACGTTGAGCTCCGCCGCGCGGGCGGCTGCAACAGCCAATGCGCCGGCCAGCAGCGTGGCTGCAACGCGCGCCCATCGGCGCTTGCTCAAGCAAACATCGCGAATCCGGCAACATGAAATTCGTTGCATGGCTAACCCTCCTTCGTCTGACAGAACCAAGCGGCAGTACGGACGCGTTGCTCTGATTTTGCGGTACCTTGCGGCAACCTCATCCGTCTCCCCGGAAGCACGGCTCGCCTCGGTCATTCAACTCTGGTAGATTGCGCGTTTACCAGAGGCGGGAATTATACCCGATAGCTCAACGTGGTACTCCTCTACGCGATCATTTTCATCTCCGGCGGCGCGATCCTGGCACTCGAACTGCTGGCATCGCGCATCATGACGCCCTACTTCGGCGTCAGCCTTTACATCTGGACCGGCATCCTTTCGATCACGCTGGTTTCACTCGCGCTCGGCTACTGGGCAGGCGGGCGTTACGCCGGCGGCCGTGACGGCAAGCCGCTGCCCGTCGCCCGGCTGGTACGGAGTTTCGCGCTGATGCCGGCCGTGGCCGCGATCGCCATCATCGCCGCCTGCCTAGCCTATCCCCATCTGTTTTCGCCGCTCTCGAGCTGGAGCCTTATGCTCGGCGCGTTCGCCGCCTGCCTGATCCTGCTGTTCCTGCCGCTGGTCGCCACTTCGGCAATGAACCCGCTGCTGGTGGCGATCTTCCTGCAAAGCGCCGACAAACAAACAGGCGATGCCGGTTCCGGCAAAGTGTTTTTTGTCAGCACCATAGGCTCGGTGGCAGGGGTGCTCGTCACCGCGTTCGGGCTGATCCCGTACATCAGTAACTTCGCCGCAACGCTGGTCGTCGCACTGACGCTGGCGCTGCTCTCGCTGGTGACCGCGGCCGCGTCGCCGGTGCCGCTTGCCGCGCGCACGACCATCTCGGCCGTCTCGATCACTGCCGCCCTGGCTTCGGGACTGCTGCTGTGGCAAGCCGACGCCTACACCGGGCGCATGGGACCGGTGAGTTATGGCGATAGCAGCTGGCGCGTCGAAGCCGCCCAGGGCTCGCTGTTCGGCACGGTGAAAATCCTGAAAAGCGAACCCGACCGCGACTCCGGCCGTTTCCGGCGCATCTACTTTCAGGATGGCCTGATCCAGAACACCGTCGACTCGAGCGGAAAATCGATGTCGTTCTTCTCCTATGCGCTGGAAGCGCTCGCCTACGCCTACCGCCCGCAGATGGGAACGGCACTGGTGTTAGGCATGGGTGCAGGCATCGTGCCGATGCAGCTTGCAGCGCGTGGCGTGAAAGTCGACGTGGTGGAAATCGATCCGCTCTCGCCGCGCGTCGCGCGGCAATTCTTCGGCTTCGATCCCGTCAAAGCCCGCGTCCACCAGGCCGATGCGCGCGCCTTCCTGCATCACTGTCCGCAGCGCTTTGACGTCGTGGTGCTGGATCTGTTTCACGGCGACGGCACGCCGGATTATCTGATCACCCGGGAATTCTTCCGTGATTTGAGGCAATGCCTCACTGAACGCGGCGTAGCGGTATTCAATACCTTCGCCGATCTCGAGCGTCCGCTCACCTACGCGCATTTCCTGGCGACGCTCAAGGCCGAACTGCCGCACATCGTGCTTTATCGCCCCGACTGGCCGGGTGCAATACACATCAACAGCTTTGTCGTCGCCGGCGCGCAACAACTTGCCGCACCCGTCAAAGTCACGCTCGATTACGTGCCCGAGCGCCACAGCGAAGCGCTGTGGGCAATGCTCGCCCACCCGATCCCGCTCAACGAACAGCTGCTGGCAGGCGGCGTAATCGTCACCGATGCGCGCAACGCCGCCGCGCTCGACACCGCCATGTCGCAAGTCATCTACCGCCGCGGGGTGGTCGAGGCGCTGCCAAAAGAATTTCTTTTAAATTAAAAGGTTATAGAATATCAGCGGCGGGGTTTGAGCACTACTCGCCGCTCCGGCCCGGACTCGAGCCAAGGACCTGCGGATTGACAGTCTGTTCTCACTACGTGGAGGTGACATCGTGAAATACCGCAAGAATGAAGCAAAGGAATACGCAAAGACAGTCCTGAAAGGCGTCTGGACGGCGTTGCCGTACAACTTTACCGATGACGACCGGCTGGACGAGGAAGCGATCGGCTTCAACCTGGAGCACTGCATCTCGAAACTGAAGATCGAGGGCCATTACTGCTCCGGCAACGTCGCCGAGTTCTGGGCGATGACCAACGAAGAGCGGATGCGCGCGCACGAGATCAACGTTGAGGTAAACAAAGGGCGCGTGCCGCTCATCGCGGGCTGTCATCACCAGAATCCCTACGAGGTGGTAAAGCTGTGCCGGCACGCCCAGGACATCGGTATCGACTTTGTCATCATCCTCACACCCTACCAAGGTGCGAAAAGCGATGACGCCGTGTACGAGTTCTACCGTTTCATCGCCGAACGCATCGACATCGGGATCGTGCTGTTCAATATCCCGGCGGCGTATTACCCGATATCGGCGAACCTCGCGAAGCGGCTTGCCAAGATCCCGAACGTCTGCGGCTTCAAGCAGGCCGATCCGGGACCCGCAAACACCATTGCGCTGCGGCAGGCAATCGGTAGTGAAATGGTGGTGAGCGTCGCGGACGAGACGCCCTGGCTGCAGAACCTCGCCATCATGGGGGATCAATGGCTGCTCAACTTCTGCCCGCATCTCTACCAGGTGCCGGGCTACCTGCCGGTCAACGACTACACCCGGGCAGCGCTCGCGGGCGACATGAACACCGCGGTCGAGATCTCGCGTTCCCTCAATCCGCTGCGCGCCGTCCACGCGAAATGGATCACGGGCTACGGGCGCGCCGGCGGCCGCATGCCGTGCCACGAGCAGAAGGTCTGGATGGAGTTGATCGGGATGAAGGGCGGGACGGTGCGCACGCCCTGCACCGAGATGACCGCGGAGGCGAGGAAAGAAATGACCGCCGACCTCGAGGCGACCGGGCTGCTCGCGAAGGTCCAGGGCGTGTCCAAAAACAAGCCCAGGAGGCGGGCTGCCTGAAGCAGGGATCTTGCGGTCGTAGCGCGTTATTTCAGAAAGCCATGACCATAGATGATACACGGGAAATATGAAGTTTCCATCGGGGGCCGCCGATGCCGGTGATTGACACCCACGCCCACTGGTATCCGCGGCGGTTCATCGAACTGCTCGAAAAAGAAGCTGCCGCAAACGGCGCCAACATGAGCCGCAACGAAAAGGGCAACCCGGTATTCGCGCTGCCCGGCATCTCGCAGAAATCGACGATGGTCCCGTCCATGATCGAACCGCAGCTCATCCTGAAGGCGATGGATGCGCGCAGGATCGATGCCTATGCGCTGTCGCTGACGAATCCGATGGTGTACTGGGCGCGTCCGGAGTTCGGGCTGAAGCTCTCGCAGGCGTTCAACGACGGCTGCGCCGAAGCGGCCGACCAGTATCCGCAGCGCTTCATCGGCACCATCATGCTGCCGATGCAGGACTCCGCGCTTGCGGTTCAGGAACTCGACCGCGCGGCGAAGCTGCCCGGCATGCGCGCCGTGTACATGGCGATGGAAATCAACGGCAAGAACCTGCACGACAAATCGTTCTGGCCGGTGTACGGGCGCTGCGAAGCGCTGGGCTTGCCGGTCTTCCTGCACCCGCTCTATCCGTGCGGCATCGAGCGCATGAGCGAATTTTTCATGCGCAACGTGCTCGGCAATCCCTACGAATCGGGCATCGCGGCAGCGTCCCTGATATTCGGCGGCGTCATGGACGCTTTTCCCGGGCTGACCGTGATGCTGCCGCACGGCGGCGGCACCTTCCCGTGGCTGATCGGCCGCTTCGACAAGGCCATCACCGCCAGAAAAGAGCTCGCGCACATGAAGCAGCCCGCAAGCGCTTACCTGCGCCGTTTTTATTACGACACCGTGACCCATCACCCCCGGATCA
>Ga0153916_10003599_pt1 | contig 11554 bp, 7 predicted proteins | sample Opewatmetagenome_FD_109642 | JGI IMG/M metagenome (GOLD analysis project Ga0153916, IMG submission 109642) | Freshwater wetland microbial communities from Ohio, USA - Open water 3 Core 3 Depth 4 metaG | ecosystem: Environmental > Aquatic > Freshwater > Wetlands | place: USA: Ohio, Lake Erie, Old...
ATGGAAGGCTGAGGGCGGTCAATAGCCCGGTGGATAGTTGACCTTATAAAGTGATACGGTCGTATCCCAGAGGGGGAATTTCCGCACCAGCTTGAGCCGGGCGACGATGTCCGGGAAGTATCTCTTAATCCAGCGGATCTCGCCCCCCCAGTACTTATCCAGCGTCAAGAGGTGCGTCGGCCGCAGCTCGCGGAAGGGGTCCTTGTCGTTGAACCAGCCCTCGAAGGCGGGAAAGAGCTTGAGCCGCGTTTCCAGGGCTAATCGCGGCGCTTCGTTCCCCATGATCACGCTGTCCTCAGGCAATTGCTGCAGGGTTCTGGATATCGCCTGGAGCTGGTAAACGGGCTTCTTGTAGAACTTATTGTAGTAGACGGTCAGAGAGGAGAGCGCCAATACGATGAGGATATAGACTCGGGCCCACCGGTCGAAACCCGGCTTTGATTTCAGCCACATCCAGAGAACGGCCAGGATGGCCGAGTAGACGAGGAGCCGGACAGCCGTGGTGTTGAAGGCAAAGAGGGCCGAGGGGTACTTAACGAGCCCGATCCAGAACCGGAAGAACAAGGGAGCCAAGGCCAGGAAAACCAGGAAGACCGGAAGGGCCCGGGCCCTCATCCAATCGCGTTTCTCGATCGCTAGAGACACGGCGAAGAAAAGGGCGGGGACGATGTTCAGGTAATAGCGGAGCGGCTGGTAGTTCAGGATGGCCATCTGGAAGAACGTCCCGGCCAGCCAGAGCACGATGAACATCTCCCGGAGGTCGGGCGGCGGGTTTTTCTTCCAGAGCCGGATTATTATCATGGCCGCGAATAGAAGCCCGACGATAAAGAGGACAGGAATGAGGCTCATGTAGCGGTGCATGTTGTTGCGGTAGATGTTAAAGAAGATTTTGCCGACGCTCTCCGGCCAGGAGAGGTCCATCCAGCCGCTGCCGATCTTGCGGAAGGAAGCGGCCAAGGGAAGGAAGACGGCAAAGAACCAGATGGCCAGCACGGCTAGGACTCCAGCCAGAAACCTGGACAGCCGGGGCCAGTGCTTGTCCCTCCAGGCGGAGTAGAGGACCGCGAGGAAGGAGGTCAGGATGAAATACAGGAAGAGATACTTGGAGAGCGCCGCCATGGCGGAGCAGACCCCGGCCCAGGCTATAGCCCGGGGCCGGTCTTTGGCCCGGACGATGAAATAAAAGCTGAGGATGAAGAATAGAGTCGAGAAATTTTCCAAAAGGCCGATGCGGTTGTACATCGTCCAGTAAAAGTCGACGGCGAACAGGAAGGCGAACCCGAGGGCGTAGAAGGCGGAAAGATAACGGCGAATGGCGAGGTAGAGGAAGACGATCCCCAGGAGGCCGAACACGATGTTGACCACCTTCATGGCGGCGATGCTGAGGCCGAAGGCCTTAAACCCGGCATAGTAGATGCCGGTCAGGACGGCGTTGTAAAGGACGGGGTTCCAGTCATCTGTCATCCAGGTGTCGAAGAGGACTTTGTTGCGGGCATTATGGCAGTACATCGCCTCGTCGAAGTAGATGCCGGCGCTGTTGGTCAGATGGACGAGCAGGGGGGGCGGATCCGCCTTGATATGCTGAAGACGAAGCCCGGCGGCAAGAGCCAGGATGATCAGGAGGGCAAGAGGCGGCAGGAAGCGGCGGTATCGGTCTTTCAAGTTAGCGGTTTTCCTTTCTATCATATGAGATGCCCGACGGCCGAGTCAAATCGCTCCCGGTCGTCTTGACAAAAGTCCCTGATGCTGGCACACTTTTGGCGAAATCGGGATTCCCGGAAAGAGAATCGGGAGATGATCCAAGAGAGAGACGCGGTATTTCTCCGGAATCGCTCCGGGCTTTTCCTTCTTGGGCTCCTCGTGACGGCCGTCTTCTCCTTCGGCCAGATCCACTTCACAGAAGTCAGCGCGCAGTTCGATGTCCGTGGCTACCCTTATTTCGGGGGGCATGGTGTCTCCTGGGCGGACGTGAACCGGGACGGCAGGCTTGACATCTTCGTCAAGAACCAGGGGACGGACGACCTGCTCGCGGTTCCCGATATCCTCTACATCAACTACGGGAACTATTTCGTCGACGAAGCGGGAACCCGGGGAGCGGCGGACGCCTACGCCTACGGAACGCACGGCGCCGTTTTTGTCGACTTGGATAAGGACCATGATTTCGACCTCTTCGTTTCGACAACCTATGGAGGAATCTCACCGGCCTATAACCATCTCTACCGGAACAATGGGAACGCCTTCTTCGAGGACATCACCTCCTCCATCGTTCCGGCGCAGACGACCGACCTGACGACTCGCGGCGTCGCGGCCGCCGATTTCGACGGGGACGGAGACATCGACCTTTATTTTACCAATCCGCTCCCTGATCCCGACTCGTACAACACTCTTCCCTCCCCTCCCCAGAGCCTCCCCAATTTCTATATCAATAACGGCGACGGGACGTTCACCGCCGAGTACCGGGGCATCGACTGGATCGGTTTCGCCCAGGGAGTGACGACCGGAGATTTCGACGGAGACGGAGACATCGACATCGCCCAGGCCATGTGGGGGCCTCCCTCAACCGTTTACCGCAACAACGGGGCCGGGCATTTCCGCAACGTCGGCGGCCCGATCGGACTCTCGGTCAGCAACGGCGAATTCGACAATGGCATCGCCTGGGCGGACGTGGACAACGACGGAGACCTCGACTTGGCCATCGTCGGGGAAGGCCGGATCGCCCTCTATAGGAATACAGACAATCTATACTCCCGCTACCAGGTCATCAGCTGGGCCCGGCCGATCGGCGGCTTCCACGTGTGTTTTGGGGATTTCGACAACGACGGAGACCTCGACCTCTATCTCTCCGGCGAAAATGCCTATGCGAACGACGGCCAGGGGAATTTCACGCTCATCCCGGAGACTGAATCCGGACTCGAGGATTCCCTGAAAATGGTGGACCCTCGGGGCGCGGCCTTGGCAGATTTCGACAACGACGGCGACCTCGATATTTATGTGACCAACAAGAGCGGCTATAACCGGCTCTTTCGCAACGACCTTAACAACTCCGACTGGCTCGAGGCCGAAATCATGAGTGACCACCGTGGTTACGCCGGCGGCATCGGTGCCAAGCTCGACCTCTATCAGGCCGGCTACGTAGGCGAGCCGGCCTACCTGAAGGGCCACCGGGAGATAACCGGAGAATACGGATACCTCGGCCAGGATATGCCCATTGCCCATTTCGGAGCTCCGGCGGCCGGGGGAGCCAAGTACGACCTCAGGGTGACTTTCCTGGACGGGACGCAACGGGTCTACAGTGGCCTCACTCCAGGTCAGAAAGTCCAGGTGGCCACCATCTCTCCGCCTCTAAACCTCCAGGGCGAGAAGATCGAGAACAAAGCGCTCTTCTACCGCGAGACGCTGATCGAGCTGACCTGGGAGCCAAACCCCTTGAACGACGACGTCCAGACGTACAAGGTCTATGAATTGGACCAGGGACAGAACATGCTGGCTGAGCTCCCGGCAACCCAATTCTCCTATACGCTTCGGAACATGGATAAGAACAAGGTCTATCGCTTTGCCGTCACCGCGGTGGACAGCCAGGGCCTGGAAAGCGAACCGACCACGGTGATCGTCAACGGCGAAGCCCCGGTCGAAAGGTCCGAGCGTCGGGAGGCTCGAAGCCTGAAGAGGCGGTTGTGAAGAAGGCCATCCTCTTCCTTGCCGTGGCGCTCTGGTGTTCCGGCCTCGCCCTGTCCCAACCCCAGACTCGGATCAAGCTCCTTCCGGACGAGGAGAGGTATTTCACGGTCGGGCTCATGGGAGGTTTCTATTTCCTCCAAGACCAGGTCTTCCAGGATCTCTACGGAAAGGGCGCGCCCTTTTTTGGTGGCGAGATGACTTTGCGCTTTCCGATCCGGGAGCCCCACGGCATGGACATCGCCGCCGGCGGACGGACGCTCACCAAAAAAGGCCTGACTTCATACACGGAAGAAGCGCTCCGCCTCCGGCTGACCGACCTCTCTCTCTCCCTGCGCTATTCCTATGATACCGGACGCTTCGCCCTTTTTCTGGGTCCCGGGATCGAATACGTCACCTACAGAGAAACCTATGCCGAATCTTTCCCCATCGATTCGACGCAGGGGAGCCAGACCGGGCTTCATCTGACCGGAGGGGGCTATGTCCACCTGACCTCCGCACTTTCGCTCAAGGCATACATCAAGTATTGCCGGGTCGAGACTGACAAGCCGGGGTTCCGGATCAACCTGGGCGGAACCGAGTGGGGAGTGGGAATCCTTTACCGGTTTTATTTCTAGGCCGGGCTGGCATCGCTCAGCAATAACTCGTCTCACCCCGATCCTCTCCTGTCCAATGGGGAGCAACAGTATGAGATTCTATTTTTGGGCGCCTTGCCGGCCGAGCAGCGAATAGGAGAGAAAACGCATTTCCCGGAGCCCGAGCGAGACCCGGGCCCGAACCTCGATCGTATCGCCGCCGGCATTCGCCCTCCTGAAGGGGACGACGATGTCCGTCTTCAGTTCCACCGGCGGCACGGGTTCGACCGCGTCTTTTTTTTTCAGCGCTTTGATGGCTTCGAGGATCGCCGCCGGGATGGCCATGATCGGAACGGAGTTTGGGATCTTCGGATCGTTCTGATAGCCGGGGCCGAAAGGATCATACTTGCCGGAAGGCGGCGGAACTTCGATTCCAAGGTCCCGGGTCGAAGCCAGCGTCTTGCGGCTTGAGGCGAGGAGCTCCTGGCCAAAAAACATCTCCAGGACATACTCGTCGGCCCCCGGGACTCCGGCGGGGCTTTCCAGGATGCCCTGGAAGTCCATCTGGACCCCGACGACAAGCTCACGGCGGACGACAAGGTCTCCGGCCTTGAATTCCAAAACATAGGGGAAGGTTCCGGGTTCCCGGAAGAGCTTCTCGGCCTGAAGGGTGACCGAGTTAAACCCGCGGTGGAACTGCCCCCCCTTAAGGATATTTTCGCCGTCCGTAAGCTTATAGAAGACATCGCTCGCCATCTCGATGCCGAGGAGGACCGTCTTGGGAGGGGTTGCCGACGGAGAGGTCGGGGCGGGACCGCCCGGAGACACGAACCCGATCTTGAGCACCCAGGGGTAGCGCAGCTGCCATTCCCGGAGATAGCGGAGCACGCTGTTCCGGGTGGACAGCGGGAGGAAGTTGTACCCCATGCCGACGGCGCCGTACTTCTCGAAATATTCCCCCAGCCTTTGGTACTCGCTTTTCCTGTCGCCGAGCTGACCGTAAAGGTAGGCCAGCATTCCGCAGGCCACCGGCTTGTCTTCCTCGCTGAGAGAGTCGATCTGCTCTGCCAGGAAGCCCACAGCTCCCTTGACATCGCCGGCCTTCTCATCGCCGAAGTATCCGGCCAGATCGGCCCGCCAATCAGCGGAGGGCCAAGCGGCGCCGAGGCTGGCGAGGAGCGTGAGGCAGGCGATCTTCTTTGTCATTCTATAGAAAAGACGAACGCGATCTCGAGGCTGGCGGCGGGGAAGTCATCCGGCAGAGGGGGAAGCGGTGCGCTTAGCTCGACGGCGAAGCGCGCGGCCTGATCGAAACTCCGGTCCTCAGACGAAGCGAGGACTTCCATGGACGAAACCTGACCGCTCTTCTGGATGACGATGACGATCTCGACCGCCGCGTCCGGGTTGGCCGGCCGTGTGGGGGGGATGTCCCAGTTCTTCTGGATGGCCTCGACGACTTTGCTGGCCCAGGACGCAAGGTTGTATCTTTTTACAGAGGCGGAAGTGGTCATCCGTCCGCGGAGATCCCCCCGGACGCGCTTCCCGCCGACCGAGCTGCCGTGGTATGACCAGCGCCCGCCCGCCGGGCTGCTGGAAAGATACTTGCGCCAGTCCACGTCTTTGGGCGGCGCTGGCGTCCGGGACAAGGCATCTGCCCTACCCTTTTTTCTGTCCGTGAGGGGCAGCCGGAGCCTGTCTGCAGAGGCGATCCCCGGCTTCCCCGGAGGCGTTTGGTCCAGCCGGAATCCCTCGCTGAACTTGGGCTCAAAGGCTTCGATGGCGGCAGGCTCAGAAGGCTCCTCTAAGGTGGTGACGTCTTGGGGCTGAAGCCCCGCTTCCCGGGGAAGCGTCCGGCTGGGCAGGAACTCGGGGAAGCCTTCAATGACCGCCGGCAGGTTGGCTGGATTCTGGGCCCTTTTGGGGAGCTCAAGGGGAGGCGGCGGAACGATGACGACCTGGGTGACCGGCTCTTTGAAATCGATGATCCGGACCGTGACGAAATGGGCGGCCAAGAAGTATAGAACTCCGGCGTGGATGAGGAGGGAGACGAGCAGACTGATTCCGTGGTTGAAAATCCCCGGTCTGTTCCTGAAAAGTCTCGCCTTCATCGCTCAATTATAATACACATCTCTCCTATATAGAAACCGGGCCGGGCAGATAACGTTGCGTCGGTTTGGAGAAGAGCTGGGCGCTCAGCGGATGTAGCCCAGGGCTTTCAGCCTTTCGATCTCCTCTTTGGAGAGGTTCGGCTTTTCCGCGGCGTCCTTGGGGCTGCGGAGGTACCCGTGACGGTCGAAGAAAGCGCGGTATTTTTCCACCATCAGCCCCTGCCGGTCTTTCTGCCTCGAGGCGATATTGATTTTCTCGCCGGGGTCCTTGATGAGGTCGAAGAGATAGTCCCTCTCCAGGCCCAATTCTTCTGCAACCCGGTCATCCATCCTCACCAGATGGTATCTTTCCTGGACGACCGAAAAAGCATCGACGAGCCCGGGGATGAGGAGAAACCGGCCCTTGGACCTGATGAGCATATTTTTTCCCTGGATCTCGTAGGGGGGAACGAGGCCCACTTTGTCAAGGATGGTGGGGTAGATGTCCATCAGGCTGACGGGTTGCTTGATCCTCCGGCTTTTCTCTCCGGGGACGAACATGATCAACGGCACCCGGATGCTCGAGCTGAAGGTCAGGGGGCCATGATCCAAAAAAAGATTATGCTCGCCCAGCTCTTCGCCATGGTCCGAGCTCAGGATGAAAATGGTGTCTTTCTGATAGCCGCGCCCGAAAAAGGCGTCGTTGATTTTCTTTATCTCGGAGTCGATATACTTGATCGTTGCGTCATACAGAGAGACAAGGTCTCCTTCATCAGGGTCCGGGGCCGGCATCCAGTTCTCGATGTTGACGAACACCTTCTTCTCGATATCGCTGAGCTTTCTACCGGCAGGCCTGGCTTCGACAAACTCTTTGGGCGGCAGATAGGGAGTGTGGGTTTCGATATAGTGGGCCCACAGGAAAAACGGCCTTTTCTTGTTTGCCTCGAGAAAATCCAGGATCGTCTGGGTAATGTAAGGAGTCGAGGCTTCCTTTTTTTCGCGTTTGTTCCAGACGCCGATGTATTCATCGAAGCCCTGGCCGAACCCGAATTTCTTGGAGAGGTTGGAGTTGTCGACGACGGCGATGTTGAAATACCCTTTCATTTTCAGGGCTTCCGCCAGGGTGATGAATTCGGCTTTCAACGTGTCTGAGTTCGGAGCCGTCTTGTGGACAAAGGGATGAAGTCCCGTCATCAGGGAGGCCACAGAGGCGGAGGTTTTGGGAAGAGTGCAGAAGGCATACTCGAAGACGATCGATTTCCCGGCGAGCTCATCCATATGGGGTGAAGTCGGGAACGGATAGCCGTAGCAGGACAGGTGGTCAGCGCGGAGGGCATCGATAGTAATGAGGATGATGTTGGGCAGCGAGGCGCTGTCCTTGGGGGTCGGTGAGCAGGCGGTGAGGAGGGCCAAGCCGATCCAGGCGACTGGCCAACGAGCGCAGGACCTCTTTATCATACAGTTCTATTAGCACCGGGAGGAACAGGTGTCAACAGGATGAAAACAAAGCGCGCGCCCGGAGCTCAGTCTTCAACCGGCCCGGCATAGGGGCCTTCGACTTCGTCATCGCGGAGAGCCGAAACCAGGTAGGTGCAGCCATTGAGCACGCGCAGGCCTTTGTCCATAAAAATGGAGGCATCCTTGACGAAGGCAAAAAGGCGGTAGGTTCCTCCTTGGCCATCTTGTTTCAAGTAGTAGACTTTATAGCCTTGAATCCTGGCCGGGTCGAAGATCTTAGGGTTGTGTTTCCAGAAGAGCAGTTTTCCAACGGGTCCCGCACCGCTCCGGTTAGGTCGACGCGGCAGGCGCAGTCTCCCTTCCGGCCGTCCGCCGGAGGGGTTGTCAGGGGGATACATATCCCTGAGTTCGAGGCTGAAGGGAGGGAACGGGTAGTTCCTGATTTCCTCGAACCACTTCTCGGCCATGAACTGGTAGCCCTTCTCGTTCGGGTGCTTCAGGTCGTTGCAGAGCAGGGATAGCAGGCCGCCGTCCTGGGCGGGGTAGTCCAGGAATAACTTGTCCATATCGATGAAAGAAACGTGGAATTCAGCCTGGATAATCCGGATCTGCTCGTTCAGGTAGCGCTGACGGGCGCGGACCTGAGGATTCGGCCAGGCCCAGTCCCGGCGGGGAATGATCGTGGTCAGGGTCGGAAACGCTCCGGCCGCCAGAGCCTTCCCGACCATCTCCCTGAGGCAGAAGACGGACGTCTCGATCGGCACGGGCATGTTAATGACGTCGTTAGTCCCCTCCATGATCAGGATGTACTTGGCCGGGCGCGAGACAAGAACGGTCTCGATCCGCACAACGCCCATGAGCGTGTTTTCTCCGCCGAGGCCCTCATTGATCATTTCGGTTGGCCCGAAATTCTGATCCAGGATCACATCCAGGCGAGGCGGATATCCGAGCTCGGGCGTCGGAAGCCTATCGATGTATCCGTATGTAATGCTGTCCCCGAATCCAATGTAAGCATTCTCATCCCGGTCGGGATTTAGGTACGAAGGCGGATCTGCCGAGGACGAACTGGGCCGCTCGACCGGCGCGATGGAACCTGGCGCCACCTCCCCCGTCTCCAGGCCGGCCGCAGACTTCCAGACGATGACGGTTTTCCCCGCAAGCGAGGCCGTCCGCGGGGCGAGCAGCTCCCGAACCTGGGGAGAAACCGGAGCTTCGGACCCAAACCGGCTCCCATCGTAGCGCGCGGCGAGAACCCGACCCCCTTCTTGTGATGGCCGCACCCAGCTGACGACCGGCAGGCGGTCCTGTCCGAATCCCAGAGCTGGGTACAAATCGTTCTCTTCGTTTCTCGTCAGCTGGACCGCGGCTGACCAGCCTCTGCCGTCCCGGCGGGCAAGAAAGATCTCGAAGTCCCGGCCGTCGTATCCCGACCAGGCCAGCCAGATGGATCCCCGCCCGGAACTTAGAACATCGGGGCCCACCAAAGGAACGTCCGATTCCCTGAGGACCTCGCTCTCCTGGGACCAGGCGCCTCCGTTGAATGACCTGACCACGATCCGCCAGCTCCCTTCCCTGGCCTCATTCCAGAAGACCCGGACAGTGCCTTTTCCATCGATCACGATTTTGGGACTCGCAACCGTGGCTTTTAGGCCCGTCCGGAAGGCCCATCTCCTGTCTGAGGCCATGTCCCGGACCTGGACTTGATAACCCAAGTCGGAGTAGCTTGCCCAGGTCGCCCACGGCGAGCCGCTGCTGTCGAAGGCGAGGTCGGGTGAGAAATCCGCCCCTTCCGGGGCAGAGGTCAACCGCCGGACCAAAACGCCGTCGTCCTTCAAGAACCCGACCCCGACCCGGCTCCGCCCGTCCGCCCATTCCTCCCACGTGCTCCAGATTCGGCCGGAGGCATCTTCCCTGACGACCGGCAGGACGGACGATTCGGGAGGGGACGAAATCTGCTCCTCGATGATCCTGTAGATATGCCGGGCATCGTCCGTCCGGCGGCCGTTTTCTCCAGGGCACAGCGGAGGGAAAAGGACCGCCGAACCCAGGAGGGTCAGAGCTAGAGACAGGAAAAAAATGAGGCGCCCTTTTTTCATGGCTTAGACGACTAAATTATAGCACAGAATCTTGGTGCAGAGGCGGTCCTCTGGCATGAACCCGCGAACCTCGACTTGACAAATCGTCGAGGCTTTCGGCAATATGGCGTCGGAGCTTGAGATGAGAGAGAGAATGAAATTCATCCTTCCTTTAGTTTTCTTCATCCTGGTCTTCGCGGCGTCACCGGGCGAAGTGAGCGGGGTGGCCAACGTTTCCCGCTCTTCCACCCTGAACTCCTGGTCGCCGCGGATCGCCGTCGATTCGGCCGGTAATCTCCATGTGGTCTGGGCCGAGTATTTCCCCAGCACCACGAGCGGCGAGGCTTACTATTCGAAGTATGACATCGATACCAAAGAGTGGAGCGTTCCCCTCAACCTCAGCAACTCGAACCGGGTTTTCAGCGATGAATACCGGCCCGTCGGCATCGCCATCGACGGCTCCGACCGGATTTACGTGATCTATGTGGAGAAAACCAGGATCTCGATGCGGATCTATTCCGGCGGGAACTGGGGGTCGATCATCACCGTACATTCCTGGACGAGCGGCGATTGCGACAGCGCCCGCGTCGCCGTCGATTCGAACGGCAATATCTTCACCTGCTGGTGGACCATGAACGAGTTTCGGGTCTACTCGCGGGCCCGGATCGGGGGGAGTTGGGAGGATGTCAAGCTCATCAGCATCGGGCAGTCCAAGTTTCCCGATATCGCGGTCGGAAACAGCGTCGCCTTCGCCTGTTGGACGGCGCGGGACGCGACTTCGGGTATTTATCAGATCTTATACACGAAGCGGAACAAGACCGCCGGCGCCGCATGGGATGAAGCCAAGCTGATGTACCGCGGCAGCGTCAAACAGCAGGTTCCGGCGGTTGAAATCGACTCCAAGGACATCGCCCACATCGTTTATACGCCGGTTCTCGCCGTTGGCGGCATACGGGTGGTCCGGTATTGCCGCTGGACGGGAAACGGTTTTTCTGCGCCCGAAGACATCTCGGGAGCTCAGCTCCTTCATTACCCCGCGCTCGCGGAGCGCGGCAACAACCTCTACTGCTGCTGGCAGGTCGGAGGCTACGGAGACGGAACCGGCGTCTACACAAACGAGCGAGTCAACGGCACCTGGGCGGGCGTCGGGACCGTGCCCGATTCCGCGGGAGTCACCTATAGCGATGTCGACGTCAGCCCCGACCAGAGCAAGCGCTATTACGTCTGGGAGGGCAATGGAGAAGTCTGGTGCAACCTCGGCGCGACCGGTCCCCCGGCCCCTCCGCCCCCTCCGCCTCCGACCGACGGGGACCCCGTGGCCGTCTTCACCGCCACCCCGACTTCCGGAGCTCCGCCCTTGGCCGTGACGTTCGACGGGTCGGCCTCCTATGATTCGGATGGGACGATCGCCTCCCGCAGCTGGTCTTTTGGTGATGGGAGAACGGCGGTCGGACCGATCGTGACGCATACCTACCAGAATAACGGGAATTTCACGGCCCGCCTGACGGTCACGGACGACGATGGCAACACGGACAGCGCCAGCCAGGTCATTCGAGTGTTTAAGCCCAATGTCCCGCCCGTGGCCGATTTTGGGTTCACACCCACTACGGGGATCTACCCTTGCGAGATCACATTTAACGGCGGAGCGTCACGTGACTCGGACGGAAGCATAGTCCAATATAGC
>Ga0153916_10003600_pt1 | contig 11553 bp, 10 predicted proteins | sample Opewatmetagenome_FD_109642 | JGI IMG/M metagenome (GOLD analysis project Ga0153916, IMG submission 109642) | Freshwater wetland microbial communities from Ohio, USA - Open water 3 Core 3 Depth 4 metaG | ecosystem: Environmental > Aquatic > Freshwater > Wetlands | place: USA: Ohio, Lake Erie...
ATGTCGCCAATCGCGCCCTCGAGCGTGTCGTCGTCGCGACCCCAGATGGCAGTTCCGAAGATGCGGGTCATCTCTTCTTCGACCGGCTGAATCAGGCGCCACGCGTCTTCGTGCGTCGCGCCCTTCGCGCCAATACGGAGGTGGACGCCGTCCTGGCGAGCGTAGGTGCCGATACCGATGCCGGGCATGCCGTAGAGCGGCTTCGCCATCTCGTCGACCGTGCCTTCGCCAATGCCCACGGTCTTGATCGTCCGAGTGACGAGCACATGGCCGTCGGAGCGCCGTTCAAGCTCAGGCCGGACTTCGTTGTTCCACATTCGTTCCATCTCGCCGGGCACCCCGGGCATCGAGACGATCACGTGCCCGTCCCGTTCCGTCCACCACCCGGGGGCGGTGCCGCGGGGGTTGCTGATTGCCCGGCAACTCGGGATCAGCCAGGCCTGCTTGAGGTTCGATTCGGGCATTAGGCCACGGGTCGCGAAGAAGGCCCGGACGCGACGCTCAAGCTCCTCATCGATGTACGGCGTCTCTCCGAGCAGTGCGGCGGTCGCTTCGCGGGTCATGTCGTCTTCTGTCGGGCCAAGGCCCCCGGTCGTGACGACCAGGTCTGATCGATTCCATGCCCGCTCGAGCGTCTGGGTGAGCCGGATCAGGTTATCGCCGACAACCGAGGTGTAGTACAGGTCGATGCCGAGTTCCGGCAACTGCCTGGCGATAAAGGCGCTATTGGTGTCGACGATTTCGCCGAGCAGGATTTCGGTGCCGATGGCGATGATTTCTGCTTTCACAGGCGCAGTTTAGGGCGGCGGAATGCGGCTCGCACTTACGGGAGGTGGCGCTAGCGGTGCAAGGCTGGCCGGGACGTGCAACTAATCGCGGCGTTCGATCTCGCCGAGTCTCCGGTCGATGCTCCGCACCGTGTAGCGAAAGATCGCCATCGTGATGAAGAAGTCGAGCCAGAGCAAGACAACGCCGATGCAGAGGGAGACGGCACGAAAGACGGCGGCGTCAAAAATGATCGCCAGCAGGATGAAGACGACGCCGATGCCAGACACAAGCGAGGGAAGGACAACCAGGACGGGTGTCGGCGTTCGCCTGGCGGGCGGGCGAGGCTGGCTCGACGTCATACGGCAGCCAACTCGCGCTGCATCTGGGCAAGTCCCATCGGCCCGAGGTTGAGTGCAGCCCGGTGCCATGCTTTCAGGTCGAACCGCGCACCCTGACGTCGCTTTGACGCTTCCCTGGCTTCCAGCCAACAGCGCTCGCCCACCTTGTAGCTGATCGCCTGTCCGGGAGTCCCGAGATAGCGGGTGATTTCGCTCGCCATGAAGTCTGGCGGGAACTGCGCGCGTGCCCTTGCGAACTGGTCGCCGAGATGCGCATTCCACGTCTCGCCCGGGTGGAACTGCTCGGTCCTCGGGATCGCGAGCTCCAGGTGCATGCCGATGTCGAGGATCACCCGTACCGCGCGCATCGCCTGTGCGCGGAGCATGCCCAGGTAGTAGTCGGGGTTGTCGAGGTAGCCCAGCTCTGCCATCAGCCGTTCAGCATACAGGGCCCAGCCTTCGACATAGCCAGAAGTCCCGCCGAGGAGCCGCTGGAAACGCGACAACTCCTCCGCCAGGTACATCGTGGTGGCGAGCTGGAAGTGGTGGCCGGGCACGCCTTCGTGGTAGGCGATCGAGACCTCGCCCCAGAGTGGGAACCTGGTCTTGCCGCCGGTCGGATACCACGTGCGGCCCGGGCGGCTGAAGTCTTCGGACGGGGGGGTGTAGTACATCGCCAGGGCGCCACCCGGCGGAGCGATCATTGCCTCGATCTTCCGAACCGGTCCCGGGATGTCGAAGTGGGTCCCGCTGAGCTCAGCAATCGTGCGGTCCTGGAGGTCCTGCATCCACTGGCGGAACTGGTCGACGCCCTCGATGGCCCGGGCCGGGTCGGATTCGAGGTAGCGCTTCGTCTCCTCGACATCACCTCCCGGCAGAATCCGCTCGCACGTCTCGCGCATCTCGCGTTCGATCCGGTAGAGCTCTTCCCACCCCCACTCGTAGGTCTCAGCGAGGTCGAGGGTAATGCCGTTCGCTGCGCGCGAGCCCATCTGGTAGCGGTCTGGCCCCACGGCGTCCTGTTCGGTGGCCTCTGGCATGTACGTTTCCGCGAGGAAGCGCGCGAACCCGGCGTAAGCCTCGGTGGCCTGCGTCGCGGCTCGCCCGATGTCCCACCGTAGCGAGGTTGAGTCGAGCGGGGACCGGTCGAACGCGTCGACCAGTGACGAGAAGAATGGTTTCGTACCGGGGCGGAGGCCACTCCACGCTTCGGCCTGGGCGATGTTCTCCGCAACCTGCCGGCGGGCAGCGGGTAGGCCCCGGCGGAGTCCTTCGGCGAGCGTGGCTTCAAACCCGGCGATGGCCCCGGGCACCAGCGAAAGGCGCCTCGCGATGTTCAGCCAGTCACGTTCGCTTTCGCGCGGCATCAGATCGAACACGCCGCGAAGGGTCCGCAGAGGGCTCGCGATGATACTCAGCTCGCGGAAGTACTCGCCGGACTCGAAGCGCAGCAGGTCCAGCGAGATCGCGTCGATCATCGCGTCGCGCGCGATTCGGTCGCGTAGATTCTCGACGGGCGCGGTCACGACCGCTGTCAGCGTGTCGCGGTAGAGCGGCTCGAAGGCCGCGTACCCGTCGGGCGAGTAGTCGGACATCTCATCGTCGTGCCCGGGGATACCGCTCGCCGTCGCAAGGATGGGATCCATGCCCGCGATGCCTTCGACGTACCGGTTGGCGATCTCGTAAATGCGTGTCATTGGCTGCCCTCGCGCCGAAGCCTACTACGACCGCTGACCGGGGTTCGAGCCCGGCCAGCCCAACGCCGTTGCCAGGCGGAAGAAGTCTGCGTGCACCGCCGGGGGCGCGGCGACGATGCCGCGGTCGAAGATCGACGCCACCTCACCCCGATGGTTCGTCACTACGCCGCCCGCCTCGCGAACCAACAAGAGGCCGGCGGCGACGTCCCAGGGCTGGAGATCGCCGTGAATGAACAGGTCCCACTTGCCGGCCGCCAGGTAGGCCGTGCCGAGCGCCGCCGACCCGGATATACGGAGCGACTGCATGCCGGGGAACAGGCCACGGACGAGGTCCAGCTGGCTGCTTCCGGCGACTTCGTCGTAGCCGAGGTCAACCGAGACGACTGCTTCCCGCACGCTTTGACAGGCGGTGACCGTTGCACGCCGGCCGTTCACCGTGAACCCCGCGCCAGCCACGGCCGCGTACTCCTCGTCGAGCAGGGGGTGGAGCGTCAGCGCGACGACCGGATCGGCGCCCCGACAGAGCGCGATGGTGAAGCAGAAGTGGGGGATGCCACGCGAAAAATTCTTCGTGCCGTCGACCGGGTCCACCACCCACATCCAGCCGTCTGAGCGGGTCTCGGCGGCGGTTTCCTCGCTGAGGATGGCATGGTCCGGGTACTCGGCCCGGAGGATGTCCCTGACTGCCGCCTCCACCGCGAAGTCCGTATCGGTGACGACGTTTCCGCGGCCCTTGATCCCAACGCTCCCGACGCGGCCGTAGCCGTCGAGGATCAGCCGTCGCGCCGCGGCTCCGCAGGCGCGGGCCACGTCCAACGGGGTCTTGCCCGTCGCGGAGACGGGGAGTAAATCGCTCATGCGTGCTTTCGTGGGCCCAGATCGCGGGCGCTGATGCCGTGCTCGGGGCCCCAGCGGTCGTCCGCAACCAGGTTCACGAGCGGGAGCCGATCCTGCGGCATCTTCTCTCGCTCCTGGAGGTCGGGGGGGAGCGATTCGGGTGAGCCCGGGTAACCGACGGCGACGATGGTCATCAGGCGGATCTGCGGGGGCGCGGCGAATGCGGCGCGGGCGGCGACCTCATCGAACTTGGACATCGGATGGGCAATCAGGCCGAGCGCGGTCGCCTGGGCCATGAGGTTGCCGGTCGCGATGCCGGCGTGATAGCCCCACATCTCGCGTTCGCTGCCGTCGCTGTTCGTTTCCACCCCGTCGTGCGAGGGGTTGACGGCGATGGCGACGAAGAGCGGCGCGGCCGACGCCCAGGTGCGGTTGTTTTTGGACAACGCCCCTTCGAGTGCCTTCCTCACGGCGTCACTCCGGGCGACGAGGAGGCGGGTCGGCTGGCTGTTGCCGCGGCTGGGGGCGACGGAGACCGCCTGCCAGAGCAACTCCTGGGCTTCGGGCGGGACTGGCTGCCCGCTGAAGGCTCGGCTTGCGCGGCGTTTCGCGAGGGCGGGTAGGAGGGGCATGTGACGAGTCCTGCCTGTGATTTTTCGGCTCGGCGGTTGAGAACGCTCGTGGCCATTGATGACCGCTTCGACCGGCACTATCCGGTGATCTCGTACAGGTTACCGTCAGGTGCGCGGAAGTGGGCCCAGCTCCCACCTGCGGGATCAGCGTGCACGTGCACCACATCAATCCCTGCCGCCTTCAATTCGTCGAGAGCCGCCGCGAAGTTGGTGACAGCGAATCCGGCGACTGGCGCGCTGCCGAAGTGCTGGTTGTACTGGCTGTACGGCCCAAAGAGCTCGACCGCATCCCCGTCTCTTGTCTTCAGGACGACAAATCCGTCCTCCGAAATAACCTCTTCAAGGCCCATCAAGTCTCGAAACATGCGAAGCAAGTCGTCGAACCTCCCGGTTCGGACGCCCACCCAGCTGATTCCCTGAACTTCCACGTTTGCCCCCGAGCCGCGCGGCCTGTCGTGGCGCCTCACGGTCGAGCGACATGATAAACGTGGGACGGACCGCCGGAGCGGCCGCGCGCTCGGTAGACTTGGCCCGTGCCGACCTTCATTGGCCTCGACCTTGCGTGGGGGAGCCGCAACGAGTCCGGGATTTGCGTCCTGAGTGGCGACATGGATCGCCTGCGCTGCCTCAGCCTCGATGCTGTCGTAGGGACGCCCGACGCGTTCGCGGAGATCGCAGCGAGCTACGGCGCCGACACGTTTGTTGCGGTCGACGCGCCGCTCATCGGCGGAGAGGGGCGGATGGCCGAGCGCCAGCTCGGGCGCGTCTTCGGGAAGTACAAAGCCGGCGCTTATCTCGCGACGCCCGCCTTTCTCGAAAGCATGGACGGTATGGCCGGGCCGCGGCTCGGCGTGGCGCTGCGGGCGAGAGGCTTCTCGCTTGATCCCGCCGTGCTGCATTCCGGAGGGCCGCGTGTCGCGGTCGAGGTCTATCCACACGCGGCGCACGTTGTCCTCTTCGAGCTGGCCGAGCGGCTGAAGTACAAGAAGGGCCGGCTGGCCGACCGCCGCGAAGGGCTGCGAATCTTCCAGGATCACCTGCGAGCACTCTTTGCGGAGTACGGACTGATCCTCGAGGCGCCCGAAGTGCAAACGGTCCTGTCAGCCGGGGCCAGCGAAGGGGCCGGCAGGGCGTTGAAGCAGACCGAGGACAAGCTGGATGCGCTGACCTGTGCGTACGTCGCCTACCACGCATGGAGGTACGGCCCCGCCCAGAGCCGCGTCTTCGGGGACGCCGAGAGCGGTTACATCCTGGTGCCGTGGAAAGAAGGCTTCGCCTGAGGTTACATCCGCTCGGGGGCGGTCATGCCCATCAGGCCGAGCACGCGGGCGAGGGCGATCTTCGCAGCGAGAACGAGGCGGAGACGCGCCTGCGTCAGCGCGACGTTGTCGGTGAGCACCTTGAGCGAGGGATCGCCCTGCTGCTTGAACGAGTCGTTGAAGGCGTGGAAGGCGGTGGCGAGAGTCATCGCATAGTGGGGCAGGTGTTGCGGTTCGAACGTCGTTGCCACGAGTTCGATGACGTCGGTGAGTCGCATCATCTCCCGGATGAGTGCCAGTTCCTGCGGCTGAGTCAGGAGTGAGACATCTCCGTGGGACGTGTCGATACCCTGCTCGGCGGCGCGCTGAAGGATGCCGGCGAGGCGGGCATGGGCGTACTGAACGTAGAAGACCGGGTTTTCGCTCGACTGCGTGACCGCCAGGTCGAGGTCGAACTCCATTTGCGCCCCGGGCGACCGGAGAAGGAAGAAGAAGCGAGCGGCATCCGCGCCGACATCGCCGATGAGTTCGTCGAGGGTGACGAACTCGCCGGAGCGCTTCGCGATCTTCACTGCCTGGCCGCCACGCTTCAGGAAGACGAGCTGGTAGAGCAGGATGTGGAGGTTATCCGGGTTCGCTCCGATGGCGCGGGTCGCGGTCTTCACGCGGGAGACATGGCCGTGGTGATCCGCGCCCCAGACGTCGATCACCAGGTCGAAGCCACGGCGAACGAACTTGTCGTAGTGGTAGGCGATGTCGCTGCAGTAGTAGGTCGGGCGCCCGTCTGAGCGGATGACGACGTTATCCTTGTCCTCGCCCAGTTCGCTCGAGGCGAACCAGAGTGCACCTTCGCGTTCAACGAGCTGGTGGCTCTGGCGGAGGATGTCGATCGCCTCTTCGTAGGTGCCCTCCGGGTCGTACAGCGACTTCTCGCTGAACCAGCGGTCGTAGCGCACGCCGAATTCGCCGAGCGTTTTCCGGACGTGGCGCACCATGAGTTCGATCCCGAGGGGCCCGAGTTCCGGCGACCCCGGCTCGCCGTGGGGCCGCAGGAAGCGATCACCCGCCTCGGCTTTGATCTCCTTCGCGAGGTCGATCATGTATTCGCCGGGGTAACCGTCCTTCGGGATGTCGACGTCCCGGTCAAACAGCTGCTGATAGCGCGCGTAGAGCGTGTCACCGAAGGTATCCGTCTGTGTGCCGGCGTCATTGACATAATACTCGCGCTCGACCTCGTAGCCGGCGGCTGACAACGCCGATGCGAGGGTGTCACCGATGGCCGCACCGCGGCCGTTTCCCACATGCAAGGGGCCGGTGGGGTTGGCCGACACGAATTCGACCTGTGCCTTGTGCCCCGCGCCGAGGTTGAGGTCGGCATAGGTGGGGCCGGCGCGAATCACGTGCTCGACCTGCTGCTGAACGAACTGCTGCGACAGGCGGAAGTTCAGAAAGCCCGGTGGGGCGACGACCGGCGGATCCACGGCGGGGTCGGACGGCATGTGCCGAGCGATCGTCCGGGCAATTTCGATTGGGGTCTTCATGGCAGCGCGAGCCAGGCGGAGTGGCAGGGCGCTGGCGAAATCACCATTCGCAGCGTCCTTCGGACGCTCGATGGTGTCGCCCGGCACGGGAAGGTCGGGCAGATCCCCGGCGGCGACGGCCGCCCTTACGGCAGCGGCGACCAACGAGCCGAGGTAGGCACGGACATCACGCGTATCGGGCATCGGACGTACAGAGTAGTGGGAACCGGGGCTATTGCGCGACCCGGCTCAGCCCTGGTCGAAGGGAAACTCTCGACGGCGCGCAAGCCCGGCCACTTCCTGAGCCGCCTCTTCCGCCCGGGCGACAACTTCCGGGGGATACGCGTACTTCTTCTGGTGAAGCTGGAACTCATCGGCATCAAGCAATTCGACGCAACCATTCGGGCGAACCGCGACATCGAGGTCGAGGTCCACGTAGGTGAGCTGGCAGCCGTCGAATCGAGGGGGAGTGGTGACATTGCAATACCAGAGCGACAGCTCACATCCCGGTCGTGCCAGGCGGAAAACGTTGTACCAGCGGTCGCGCCAGAAATACACGAGCGTGTCGTAGGGTGAGCGGAACTCGCCGCGGCTGGTATAGATGGGCGTCCGCGCCCGGTAGCGAGCGGTGATGAGAACGCCGTCGTCCGAAATCACGCGGAAGGGCTGAATCCAGTGCGCCGCACCGTCGTACTTATTGGCGCGAAGCAGGATTCGCGAACCGGCGACAGCGAGCGGAAGCACAGGGTTCTCCATGGCGGGATGATACACAGGCATACCCGGCGAAAGCGGAATGCTTACGTGAAGTTAGGACGAATTTACTGACAGAAATGCCAGTTAGCTGTTGGCGAAGAGGATGCCCGTGATGATTCCGCCGGCAATAGCCCCAAGGCCAAGGACGAGGCAGAGGGTCACCTGCCAGGTGCTGAAACGGTCACGTACGTCCTGGTGGAGTGGCGCGGCATTCGGGTCCGCGACAGGCGCATGCGCATCAGCCATCGGGACGACTCCTGATCGGGGTTTGGCTTCATCTTCGCCCGTTTACCGGTTCCACGCACCTGCCTGCTAGGCTCGTCGAGTGACCGAAGAACGATCCCGCACGAGGAACCGGCGCCTTATTGAGAAGACGATCACGGTGCCCGGGAACCTGCGACAGGCGTGCGACGAATTCAACACGCGCCGCTATTTCGAGTGCCACGAGATCCTGGAGGAGGTGTGGCAGGAAGAAGACGGTGCTCTGCGCGAGTTCTACAAGGGCCTCATTCAGCTCGCGGCGGCCTTCGTGCACATCAGTCGTGGCAACTTCGTCGGCGCTGACCGGCTCCTCCGGACCAGCCTGGGCTACCTCGGGCAGTACAGGGCAAAAGGGGCGCTTGGCTTTGATGTCGAAGCTCTCTGCTCGGCGGCCGAGGACTGTCATCAGCGCATCCGTATGCTCGGTACCGGCGCCATCCTCGAATTCGACCTGGCTGCAGCACCTGTCTGGAGATTCGACGGGTCGGCGCTCCCGGACGACGCGCGGCGCTGGGGGGCCTGGGGATTCGCCCCGGATGGGTCGGCACTGGAGATGACGATCAGCGTCGTGGAGTAGCCGGGGCGTTCACGGTCACCGGGTGCTGGTAGGCCCGCGGGGATGGTACTCTCTCGTTCGACGACGGGCCTGCGCCCCGGGCGAGCGGCCCTACACGAACCCCCGGAGGCGGCCGTGGCAATACCCATACTGCGGAGTTCGGGTGATCCCGACCTCGTGATCGAAGCGATCGACATCCGCAAGACCTATGACACGGGCGGCGTCGAGGTTCACGCGCTGGCGGGCGTGTCGCTCGCGGTCAGGCGGGGCGAGATGGTGGCCGTCATGGGGCCTTCCGGGTGCGGGAAGACGACCCTTCTCAACTGCCTTTCCGGCCTCGATGACTTCGACAGCGGCCTGGTGCTCATCGAAGGACAGGACATTTCCCGGCTGGCCGACGACCGGAAAACGGAGTTTCGCGCCACCGACATGGGCTTCGTCTTTCAGACGTACAACCTGCTTCCGGTACTCACAGCGGCGGAAAACGTCGAACTGCCGCTTATCGTGTCTGGAACGAAGCCGAAAGTGGCTCGCGAACTCGCGCTGGCTGCCCTGGACAAGGTTCGCCTTCGTGACCGGGCAAACATGAGGCCGAACCAATTGTCTGGCGGCCAGGGGCAGCGTGTGACCATTGCCCGCGCGCTCGTGAACACGCCCGCGATTATCTGGGCCGACGAACCGACCGGGGCTCTCGACTCTGCCACTGCCACCGAGATCATGGACCTCATAGTGGAACTGAATCGCGTGGAGCATCAAACGACGGTACTCGTCACCCATGACCCGAAAGTCGCCGCGCGCTGCCATCGCACCATTCACATGGCGGACGGACGGATCGCACGGGAGAACACGCAGGCGGAGATGGTTGCTATCGCTGGGGGCCACTGAGCTGTGAACTCGCTCTTTGGCATCTCTATGACCTACATAGCGGCGGGATGCGTTGCGCTGACCGCGATCATTTTCGGGGTGGTAGGGATCCTGGCCCTGCGCAACCCCGTCATGTTCAAGATGGGGCTGCGCAACATCCCCAGGCGCAAAGCCCAAACCACGCTGATCGTGGTGGGCCTGATGCTATCGACCGTCATCATCACGGCGGCGTTCGGGACCGGCGACACGATGACATCGAGTGTCACGAACGAGGTGTACAGCATCCTCGGGCCGGTCGACGAGCTCATCCAGTGGGACGCGACCGCCAACCCGGCTCCGTTGAACCAGCAAACGATCCCGCTGGCGAAAGTCGACGAACTCCGGCAGCAATTCGCGGGGGATCCGTCGATCAAGGCATTCATCCCCTACATCCGTGAGAGCGTGCCCGTCTTCGATACGCGCAGCCGCCTCAACCAGGCATTCTCCCGCCTGACGGCAGTTGTCCCCGGGGGGCTTGATAGCTTCGGGGGGCTAAAGGACGAGAACGGGAAGAGGGTCGACCTGGCACCGAACGAGATCGCGCTGAACCAGAGTCTCCGCGACAAGCTCGATGCGAAAGTGGGCGACACGATCCAGGTCTTCTATAACAACCAGCCCACGGATCTGACCGTGAAGGCGATCATCGCGAACACAATCTTCGGGGGCACGGTCGATCCCTTCTCCCGCGAAGGCGGGGCGGTGAGTTACCAGTTCCTGAGCACGCTGGTTGGCCGCACCGACGCGGTCGATGCTGTGGGCATTTCGAATGACGGGACAACCCGTGGCGGGCTTAGCGCCTCAGGTGCGGTCACGGCGAAACTCGAGGCCAAACTCGACGGGACGCCGTACAAGGCGATAGAGCTCAAGAGCCAGGGGGTGAAGATGGCCGAGCTCATCGGGAACGTCTTTACGACGCTGTTCATCGTTATCGGCCTGTTCTCCATTGCTGCCGGTGTACTGCTGATCTTCCTGATCTTCGTGATGCTGGCCGCCGAGCGGAAACCTGAGATCGGCATGGCCCGCGCGGTTGGCGCGAAGCGGCGGCACATCGTCCAGAGCTTCCTGGCCGAAGGCATGGGCTACGATCTCGGCTCAGCACTGATAGGCCTGGTGGCGGGGATCGGCGTGGCAGCCGCGATGATCGGGTTCGTCAAGCTCATCGTGGGGAGTCAGCTCGGGCTCGACCTCCAATTTGCGGTAGCGGCCCGGAGCCTGATCGTGGCGTTCTGCCTGGGCGTGATCGCGACGTTCATCGTGGTCTTTCTCGCCTCCTGGCGGGCCAGCCGCATCAACATCGTCGCCGCGATTCGCGACCTGCCTGAATCGCCGCGCATCAACCCCGAGGGCGCGACACTCCGGGGCTACCTGAGGGCGGCGCTGAATGGGTTCGCTGCGTTCGGTGTTTTGACAATTTCGATCCTCGGTGCGATCCATTTCCGCGGTTCGGGCTTGATGCCGCTCTTCGTCCTCGCAGCCGTGTCAGGACTCGCGGGCCCGTGGCTCGCGATGGTGAGCTCGAGCAGCGTTGGCGCGCCGAAAAGCGAGCGGAAGATAGGGGAGCATGGCCCGCGGTGGCCATGGATTGTGGGTGGGGTCCTGGTTCCCCTCGGCATCGGCTTCGCTATCCTCGCGAGCTACGGCGCGGCCCTGGTACTCATCCGAGTCGCGCGTGATCGAAAGCCCACGACCATGTCCACATGGCTCATCGTGCTCGGAATCCTCGTGGCGCCGCTTGCTATCGTCCTGGTCGCACTCCAGGACCGGCACCGCCAGGTGGCGTGGAGCGCCGGCGTGGGCGCGGTCGGGCTGGTGTCGGGCGTGCTCCTCATCCAGTGGGGGATGCAGGCGGAACAGATGTTTCTCTTCGGCCTGGGCGCCTCACTGATCGCCCTCTGGGCCGCGGTCACGCTGCGCTACTTCCGTATCCACGAGCGGCTGTCCTTTACATCGATCAGCCTGGCGCTTTTGCTGCTCTGGTACGCGCTCCCCGGCGGGCGCCTGAGCTGGCTGGTAGGCCACCTCACGGCCA
>Ga0153916_10003601_pt1 | contig 11553 bp, 9 predicted proteins | sample Opewatmetagenome_FD_109642 | JGI IMG/M metagenome (GOLD analysis project Ga0153916, IMG submission 109642) | Freshwater wetland microbial communities from Ohio, USA - Open water 3 Core 3 Depth 4 metaG | ecosystem: Environmental > Aquatic > Freshwater > Wetlands | place: USA: Ohio, Lake Erie, Old...
CTGGCTCACGGTCGGCGGGTCGGTGTTGGGCATCTCGAGAAAGCTCGTGACGCCGCCCTTGACCGCGGCGCGCGACCCGGAGCCCAGGTCTTCCTTGTATTCCTTTCCGGGCTCGCGGAAATGCACCTGCGGGTCGATGACGCCGGGCAGCAGCAGCGCCCCTGCGGCGTTCAGGGTCTCGTCAGCGGAGGAACTGATTTGCGGCGCGATGCGTTCGATGACGCCGTTATCGCACAGCAGATCGCCTTCGACTATCGATCCGTCCGGGCGCGCGATGCGGGCGTTGCGGATCAGTAGCTTGGGCAAAGGCGCTCTCGTGCGGGGAAGGGATTATCGCGGAAGTGTTGGTCGGATTTTCGATGAAAGGAAAACGGCGTCAGCCCATCTGCTTTTCGCGGATTTCGTCGAGCGTCTTGCAGTCGATGCAGAGTTCCGCGGTCGGGCGCGCCTCGAGGCGTTCCACGCCGATCTCGACGCCGCAGACCTCGCAGTAGCCGTAGTCGCCGGTGTCGAGGCGCTCGATGGCTTCGTCGATTTTCTTGATCAGCTTGCGTTCGCGGTCGCGCGAGCGCAACTCGAGCGACATGTCGGTTTCCTGGCTGGCGCGGTCGTTCGGGTCCGGCGGGTTCTCCGGGACGTCGCGCATTTGCTGCACCGTGCGCGTGATTTCGTCTTCCAGTTCCCTTTTCCAGGCAAGCAGCGCGGCGCGGAAATGTTCCTGCTGTTTCTTGTTCATGTACTTCTCGCCCTTTTTCGCCACGTAGGGCTTGAGACCCGTGACTGGCGAAACGGACTGTTCCTTTGCCTTCTTTTTGCTGGCCGGCATACTTCGTCTCCTGCAATAATGCCTTCCCCGAAGGGAGGGGGGTAAAAAATAAGCGCGAATCTATACCAGAAAGCCACCGGAGCCGCAACCGTCAGAGTATAGACAGCGTTCGGCGGCAATCGAGTTTATGACAGTATTTTTAAGGATATTACAGAGCATCCATGACACCCGAAGCGCTGATTTTCGACGTTGACGGCACGCTGGCCGATACCGAGCGTGACGGTCACCGGGTTGCCTTCAATGCCGCTTTCACCGAGGCCGGACTCGACTGGCGCTGGGACGTCGACCTGTACGGCGAGCTGCTCGCGGTGACCGGTGGCAAGGAGCGCATGCGTCATTACGTCGAGCGCTACCGGCCGGATTACGAAAAGCCCGCCGATTTCGACGTGCTCATCGCGCGGTTGCACGCCGCCAAGACGCGCCATTACACCGCGCTGCTGGGTCGCGGCGGCATCCCCTTGCGCGCCGGTGTGCGGCGTCTCATCGGCGAGGCACGCACCCGCGGCGTGCGCCTCGCCATTGCCACGACCACCACCCCGGACAACGTCAGCGCGCTGCTGCGGTACGCCGTCGCCCCCGAGGCCGAGTCGTGGTTCGAGGTGATCGGCGCGGGTGACGTGGTGCCGGCGAAGAAGCCGGCGCCGGATATCTATTATTATGTTCTGGAGCGACTGGGTCTCGAGCCGGCGCGCTGCCTAGCGTTCGAGGATTCGGAAAATGGCTTGCGTTCGGCGCAGGCGGCCGGGCTGAAAACCGTCATCACGGTGAACGATTACACGCGTGCGCACGATTTTCGCGGCGCCGCCATCGTGCTCGATCAGCTGGGCGAACCCGACCGGCCTTTCGGCGTGCTGTCCTCCACGATGGTTGGCGATGCCACGCTGGTCAATCTCGACCTGTTGAACCGGCTGCACGCGCTTTAACGCCGCCGCTTGACGCGGCAGGGAAGTTTCTCGATGATGCGTGGGCAATTTCGACTGCCTCCGGGAGTCGTCTATGCCGACCTCCTTCGGTCCCCCGCGGCACGCGCTTGTCACCGGTGTTGGCGGACCCTCAGGCGAGGCTGCCGTCACCGCCCTCAAAGCCCGGGGCTTCCGCGTAACGGCGGTGGACATGCGCGAGGTACGGCATGCCGCCGATGCGTTCGTCCGCCTTCCCCCCGCCGCTGATTCCGGTTTCATCGATGCTCTGCGCGAGATTGTGGCGACTCACGAGGTCGACTGGCTGTTTCCCACCGTTTCCGATGAGCTGGTGAAAGTCGCCGATGCGGCGGAGGGGTTTCGACGCGCAGGCGTCGCGGTGTACATCGGCACGCCGCAGGCCGTGCGGCTATGCCACGACAAGTGGGAGACAGCGCGGCATCTTGAGCGCGCGGGCGTTCCGGTTCCGGCGAGCGCCTTGGGGGCGTCCGATGCCCCGGCCGTGCAGGCGCTCGGATTTCCCGTGATCTCGCGGCCACGCGTGGGACGCGGTGGCCGTGGCGTGGTGGTGCACGATCATGCCGGCGTGTCGCCAGTGTCACCCGACGTGATCTGGCAGGCGTTTATGTCCGGAACGGAGTATGACGTGTTGCTCATGCGCCATCCCGATCCGCCGCACGCGGTGCTTGCCCGGCAGGTGTTCGAGAAGACAGTGCTCAGGGAGGGCAGGGTTGGCAATGCGACCGAGCTCGAGCCGGTTACGGCCGAGGATATCGGGTCGTTGGCGGAATCCGCAGCACGCGCGCTCGGTATCACCGGTCCGATGGATATGGATGTCCGCCGCGACGCCTCCGGCGCACCGCGAGTGCTCGAAGTCAACGCCCGCATCGGCGCACACACGCTGCGCGCGCCGGACATCTTCGCGGCGCTGTTCGCGTTATTCGATCAGGGTCATTTGGGATGATACTGGACAGCATACTGTTCCTGTTTATTTTCTTTGGCACCGTTTGCTTCTATTTCGGCGTGGCCTCGCTTGTTTATTACCCGCTGTCGCTCGTTTATCCGTTGTGGGAGCGGCGTCTGCTGACCCGTGCGCAGGCGCAGCGCTTTGCGCCTTCTGTCAGCGTGCTGGTCCCGGCCTACAACGAAGCCGCCACCATCGGCATCAGCCTCAGATCGGTGCTGGCCTCGGACTATCCGGACTTCGAGGTCATCGTCATCGACGACGGTTCTACGGACGGCACGGAAGATGAGGTGCGGCCGTTCCTGTCCGATGCGCGGGTGCGGTACTTGCGCAAGGAAAACGGCGGCAAGGCCTCGGCGCTGAACGCAGGCCTGGCGGCGGCGCGCGGCGAGATCGTGCTGTTCACCGACGCGGACAGCGTATTCGAGACCGATACGATCCGCCAGGGCGTGGCCTATTTCGTTGATCCGACCGTCGGCGCGGTCAGCGGCAACGACACCCCGCTGCAGCCGCGCGGGCTGCTGCAGAAGATGCTGGTCGTGACTTCGCACATCGGCACCGGCTTCGTGCGGCGCGCGCTGTCCCTGCTCGGCGTGCTGCAGATCATATCCGGCAATCTCGGACTGGTACGTACCGACATCCTGCGGCGCATCGGCGGTTTTCGCGAGATATGGGGAGAGGACCTGGAGGTCACGCTGCGCCTGCAGCGCGAACGCGTGCGCGTGGTCTACGGCGCGTCCACTCGCGTCCTGGCCGAGTGCCCGGGCACGATCGCGGGCCTGTGGAAGCAGCGTGTGCGCTGGTTGCGCAGCTACATCAAGATCCTGCGCCTGCACCGCGACATGGTCGGCAGCCTGCGTTACGGGGGATTCGGGCCGTTTCTCGCGTTCAACGCCTTCAACATGATAGCGATTCCGGTGCTCCAGGTGCTGACGTTGTTGATGTTGCCGTTCGTTCTGGCGGGCGGTCATTTCAGCCTGCGGGGCTGGGAGTGGGTTGCCTATCTCGGCTGGGGATTCCTGTTGGCGGCCGCGGTGATCTCCATCCTGCTCGACAAGACCCCGCGTGACCTGCTTTACCTTCCGTACGCCGTGCTGCTGGTTTTCTTTTCGCACTTCTACAACGCCGTGGCGTTGTACTCCATCTGGGCGGAGATTCGCGGGCGCGAGGAAACCTGGAACAAGCTGGCGCGACGCGGCGCGGGATGGGCGGAAGCGCCGACGCCGCGGTGGCGGCCGGAGCTGGTGGTCGCCATTATCATCCTCTGCTTCGGTGCCGGCTACTGGTTCGGCATCCGGCCGGCGCCCCAGGCCGGGCAGGGCGTGAACCCGGTGTTTGTCCGTCCTCCGGCGCGAATCGCGGTTGCCATTCACTTCGATGCCTGGCGCAACTGGCGCGATGCCTATCGCCGCTTGCTCGCGGCACCGGAGTCGCATTATCTCAACCGCGTCGCGGTCTCGGCCGGTCGCGCCGACTGGACCTATTTTCGCTGGCCAGGGCACAAGGCGTGGTGGAGTCCGGAACAAAGTCGCGCCAACGCCGATATGCTGGAGGAGACGCTCTCGGCGCTCTCGGCGCGCGGGTATCGCACCACCGCGATTCTCGACGTCTATGCGACGCGTTATCTCGCGAGCCATCCGGACGAAGCCGCGGTCGACGACCAGGGACGGCGCAGCCGGGAGGTCGTGTGCTCCACGGTGCTGGCTAACGGTGACTATGGTCGCCATCTGGTGCGTGCGGCCGAGGCGCTCGCGGCGAGGACGCGCGCCGATACGGTGGCCATCACCGAACTGTTCTATGACAGGCATTGCTTCGACAACCGTTGCCTGCTTGCCTTCAAAAAGGCGACAGGGCGCCGCGACTGGCCGCGTACCGCGACCGGCGCTATCGACCTGCTCGATCCCGAGCTTGGCGCCTGGCGCTCGCGTCAGGTGGCATCGGTGGTCGCGCGGATCGCGCGCGTCGTGCACGCGCACGGCAAGCGGCTCGCGATGGACGTGAAGCTGAGTCGCGACTCGTTGCAGCGCAATTCCGCCGAGAACGGCCAGGACTATCGTCTGCTGGCGCCCCTGGTGGATGAATTCGTGGTATGGGATTACTTCGCACTCGAGTCTCTCGCTCCCGAAACCAGCGCGAGCGTGGCTGCCTATTTCAACGACGAATTCGGTGCGCGGCGCTATTTCCTGTCCCTGGGTTTGTGGGACAAAAGCGGCGGCTTCATTTCACCCGAGTCGCTCGCACGCGCTCTGCGCGCTGCACGCGAGGGCGGTGCCTGGCGGATCTGGATCACCCCGGGTGAGGCGCTGACGCCGGGCCATTGGCGGGCGATCGCGGAATCCGCGCGCGGCGACCATGCCAGCCCATAGTGGCGCATGACGGACGCGTGATGTCGCGACAGCCACGGCGGCCGGACCCGCGCGCGGCGTGTTTGCAGATTATGCTGGGCGCGTTTTCTCGAGCACGCGCAGCGTCTCGAAGGCCTCTGCGTACTTCACGCGTGCTTGGGCTCCGCGAAACGCGGCTGCAGCGCGGATGACCTTGGGATCGGTGTACGGCTTTTGGGACTGGGTCTTGTGGCGCGCGAGCGCCTTGATCTTGTCGTCGAGATAATCGCTGACATCGACAAAATAGTCGGGTTTGAACTCCGGTGGCGTGTTGGGGTTCTCGTAACACAGTATGGTGTACGCCCCGCGGGCTGCCTCGCGCGTTACTTCGAAAACGGTTTTGTGATCCGAGTGCACGTCGTGTGGCGTATGGGTCAGGATGACATCAGGCGAAAGTTCGCGCAGCGCGCTTTCAATTACCCGACGGACGTCCGCTTTGCAGATGTGCAGGCGGGTGTCCGGAAAACTCAGCAGGCGCACCTCCAGCAGTGCGATCACCTGCGCTGATTGCCGGGCTTCGCGGGTGCGCGAGTCTGTCTCCCCGTCGTTGCCGTTGCCACGCTCCCCGTTGGTAAGGACCAGCCCATAGGTGCGGCAGCCTTGCTCGCGGTAATGCAGCAGCGTGGCGCCGGCGCCAAATTCGATATCGTCCGGATGCGCGCCGATCGCGAGCACCACCTGGTTGCGCACCGGACGGGCGAAGCGCAGGAGCCAGACCAGCCAGAACAGGACCACCACAAGGATCAACATGCTCAACAGCTGCAGGACGCGTGAGGCGATGGCAACCTCTCTGTAATAAGAGCCGCCCAGCATCACGAAGGCATAGGTGACCAGGGTCAAAGCGGCCAGCACCGGCAAGGTGGCTAACAACACATAGGCGCCCGAGTTGTGCTGGTGCAGGACACGGCGATAATGCGATACGTGCCAGTAGATCACGATCAGGATGAAGATGAATAGCAGCGGTTGCAGCCAGTCGATGATGTCAGCGAGGCCGAGCGTCTTGTCCGCGGCGAGCGTGGCGAGATCCTTGCTCAGGCGCGGATCGGTTGGAAACATCGCGAGCGCCTGGCGCAAGACCTTTTCCGCCTCGCGGTATTGGTGGTTGCCCATGTAGACATGCGCCAGACCCAGATGCCCCTCGACATTGGCCGGGTCCAGGGTGATTGCCTGCTGATAGGTTTCCTGGGCCTCGCGGGTGCGGCCCTCCCAGGCGTAGACCTGGGCGAGCTTGAGTAATGCCGAGGCGTTGCCGGGAGCGATTTCACGCGCAAGCTCGAGAGCCCGCGCGGCGCGCACGAGATCGCCTTTCCACGACAGGATTTCCCCTTGGGCCAGCAGCAGCCGCACGTTATGCTGATCCAGCTTCAAGGCGCGATCGAGGAGGCCGAGCGCTTCGTCGTAGCGTCCTTGCCAGGCGGTTAACAGACCGAGATGGCGCAGGGCCTCCACATGCTGAGGATCTTCCGCGAGCACCGACTCGAACTGCCGACGTGCGTCGTTGAAGCGGCGATCCCAGGCGAGGGTCTCGCCGTAGTCGAGGAGTATGGTGCTATCACGCGGATAGCGAGCGAGCAGCTCAACGTAATGCTTTTCGGCTTCCTGGTAGTCACCGCTCCAGGCGTAGGCCAGAGCGATATGTTGGCCGATCTCCTTCGATTCAGGTGCGTATTGCAGGGCCTTGGAGAAGGCATCCTGCGCCTCACCATAGTGTCCTTGGCGCGCGAGCGCCTGTCCCAGGCGGTCCCACACAGGCGCCTCGGTCGGGTAATCACGCACCGCCTGCTCCAACTCGGAAAGCGAATCATCAAGGGCGCGTGCGCCGCTGGTTGCGCCAAGCAGCATCAGACCGAGGAGGAGTCGAGTAATCATTCGAGCCCCCTCCACAGGCGTTCTAGAAACGCCAGACCAGCGAAACCAGCGGGTAGGTACCATTGTTCGATCCGCGTTTGACATACTTTGCGCCCACCTCAGACCACAGGTGACTGTTCGGCACGATGCGCACGCCGAGGTAGTATGCAATCTGATTGGCGCCCTGTTTGTAATCGTCGTAACGAATACGGGCCAGCGCCGAATACACGTCGTTATAGCCGTAGTCCGCTTGAAGCAGGCGCGTGCTGTTCACGGTATTGTCGAGATCCGGGTTGGTGATGTACTTGGCGGAAATCTGCCAGCGGCTGGAAAGAACCGCCTGGAAACCCGCCTTCGCCAGGGTATTGTTGGTCATGTCCGAGGTGCTGGTGGCGTTCGCATCCAGGTCGCGCAGCCAGCCGGTCCCGAGCAGGGTTTGAAACCGTGGCGACCACTGCGAGGTGATCTCCGCCTCGATCTTGTGCGACAGGAAATCCTGCCCCGAGGTTTTGAGCGTGGTTGGCCGCGCGGTATAACGCACCGCCACGATATGTTCCGGAACGATGGGAACCGTATACCGCACGCGGTACTCGACGAAGCGATCGATCGCCGAGAACGCCGTGACGGGTTGGTCGTAAGAGTACCGGGACTGGCGGACGGAGGCGTCCACGGTGTGGTTGAAGCCGAAGAAGTGGGTGTACAGCAGCTTGTGGTCGGTGCGCACGTAGGTGCGAGTGCGCGCGTCGGACAGAAAACTCTCTTCCCGTTGATAGTCCAGACCGATCTCCTCGCGCGACAGGAACGGTACCGCGAATCCGGCCTGTTTCGTGGTGAAGGAGAGATCGTCTTCGTAGAACAGATACACGCGTGGGTTGGTCTGGCGCGCGAAGTCGTACGCCGCCTGCCTGACATCGCCGTCCCGCGGCCATCTCTGGGCAGCCCGGTCGTAGAGTTGCCGTGCCTCGGCGAAGTCGTGGTCGAGCACCTGAGCCGCGGCCAGCCCGAGCACGGGCTCAGGATCGTCGGCCGCGCGTTCCTGTGCCCGCAGGTAAGCCTTCTTCGACTGCGCGATATGTCCTTGCCAGCGTCGAATCTTGCCGATGCCGCGCAGCGCCTCGACGTTGTTTGGCGAGGTCCTCAGCGCCGCCTGATATTCAGCGATCGCGTTGTCCCACTGAAGATCCTTGGCGAGTGCGTCCGCGAGCGCAAGCCGCAGGCGGATGGAATGGGGGTTCTGAGTCAGGAGAGACCGGTAGGCCTCGGCAGCTTGGGCGAAGTCGCCCTGGCGCGCCATGCGCGTAGCCTCCTGTTCGGTGACCGCAAGCGCGGGCACGATCAGGCAAGCAATGCCGGCAATCATCAACAACAGACGGCAGATGAGCATGATCTCGTCCTGGAGGTCGTCTGTGCTGAAACTCGACAGGAAAGTCAGACGTGTGAGCCGTGGAAGGCGAGGTCGCACGCTGACTGGCATTATTTTACATGCTCATAAGTACCACAATGCAACAGTTTGTGTTACACCGGCCGCTCGAACCGGTTTGGTTACATTATTCAATCGGTTAACATCGCAATCCGGTTGGATAACTGACAGAGTCTGGGAAGAAAACGCATGAAGCAGATTGCCCGGCGCACGAAAGCCATTGAGCCGTTTTACGTGATGAAAATCCTGGAGCGCGCCCGCGCCATGGAAGCGCAGGGCCGTTCCGTTATTCATCTGGAGATCGGTGAACCGGATTTCCCGACCGCCGACGCTATCGTGCGCGCTGGCGTCGAGGCGCTCAACGCCGGTCATACGCATTACACCCCGGCGCTCGGCCTGCCGGCGCTGCGCGAGGCGATCGCCGCGAGCTATCCGGCCCGTGCGCGTCCCGACGCCGGGAGAGTGGCGGTCACCCCCGGCGCTTCGGGGGCGTTGCAGCTGATCTTCGCGGCGCTCGTCAATCCCGGTGACCAGGTGCTGATGGCCGATCCCGGGTATCCCTGCAATCGCCATTTCGTGCGGTTGTTCGAAGGCGAGCCCGTGAGCATTCCGGTGGACGCTTCGACGGCGTATCAACTGAACGCCGAGCTCATTCGCCGCCACTGGACGTCGCGCACCGTCGCGGTGTTGCTGGCGTCGCCTTCGAATCCGACCGGGACGTTGATCGCGGACAATGAAATGGCGGAAATCGTGCGGACGGTGGAGCAGCTCGGCGGCGTGCTGATCGTCGACGAAATCTATCACGGCCTGGTTTACGAAGGCGAAGCCGTCACGGCGCTCGCGCATTCGCCGGAGCTGTTCGTGGTCAACAGCTTTTCCAAGTACTACGGCATGACCGGCTGGCGTTTGGGATGGCTGGTGGCGCCGCCCGCATACGTGCCGGCGATCGACAAGCTCGCGCAGAATATTTTTCTGGCCTCGAACACGCCGGCACAACACGCGGCGCTGACGGCCCTCACGCCCGAGGTCGGACGCGAGCTGCAACGTCGTCGCGACGTTTTTCGCGAACGCCGCGATTTCCTGCTGCCGGCGTTGCGCCAACTGGGATTCGACATTCCGCTGACCCCGCAGGGCGCGTTTTACCTGTACGCGGACTGCACGCGCTTTACCGATGACAGCCAGGTCTTTGCCCGCGATCTGCTCGAACGCACCGGCGTGGCGATCACGCCGGGACTGGATTTCGGCAGCCATCGCGCCGCCGGACACGTGCGTTTTTCCTACGCCAATACGCTGGAACGGCTGCGAGAAGCGGTTGCGCGTTTGGGGAATTATCTGGGGGGTGCGTAGGCCGCGCTTCTTTGCTGGCGGGCACGCGTGTACAGATACGCCTCTCTTAAAGTAAATCTCTGTTATTGCACGAAAGATCTCCGTCGGTAATTTTTACAGCTGACTTGAGCGCCAATGTCCATGTGTCTGCTGTCTGTGCCGCATTCTAAATCCTTGATTATCAGCGCCAAGATTTTTTGATACCACCGGCAGGCATGAATGGTTTCACGCCGCGGGGTATTGTCAGGCCGGTAAATCTGTAAGCCCGGTTTTACAAACATGCCGTTCATCGTTGTCGCATGAATCGGCGATAAGACTGTTTCGCCGGTTAAAGAATCGGCAATTCAGCATGTTGAGTGAAGACCCACGCTCGCGCCCGGCGACTGGCATGGGAGTTGCCATATGTATGGTCGCAAGGCCCGAATCACCTCGGGGGAGTTGGGAGGAGAAAAACTAATGAAGCTGTTCGAGTTCTTAAAAACAAAAATAACGGCATCGAAATCCGCAGAGACGGACGATGCCTGGAGGCAGGAAACGGCGGCGATGGTGTACGGCGGGGATATCTACGCCGTGTTGTTGCATGACCGTTTCGTGCGCCAACTGGCGCTCGCCAGGGTTCGTCAGGCGCAGCCTCGTCCCGATAACGTCTGGCCGTTCATTCGATAGGGGTGTCGGGGCTGTTGCCCCATTCCGACCAGGAGCCGGGGTATCCGCGCACGCGCGGGTAACCCAGGCTCTTCAGCATCATATAAGTATGCGCCGAGCGGTGATGCGTCTGGCAGTAGGCGATGACTTCCTTGTCCGGCGTCACCCCCATTTGTGACAGGAGTTGCTTCAATTCCTCCGCCGGTCTCAGGCGCAGATTGCGCGTCCGGTCGATCTCGTTCACCCAATCGAAGTTGACCGCCCCCGGAATATGCCCGGCGCGTTCCGCGCGCCGGTTCTCGCCGCGGTATTCCGCCGGCGAGCGCGCATCCACGATGACCACGCCCGGATCGCGCAGGTGCTCCAGAATGTAGTTTTTGTCCGCGACGGCGCCATCGCGGAAAGTCACGGGGTAGGAACTGCGCGGTCTTCGCACCGGCTGGGCGTTGACCGGATGCCGCTCATTGGTCCAGGCATGCAGACCGCCGTTGAGCAGGGAATAGCGCGAATGGCCGATCACGTCCAGCGTCCACAACAGCCGTGCCGCTCGTCCGCCGCCTTAGTCGTCATAGGCGACGATATGACTGTCCGGTGTCGCGCCGATGGAGCCGAGCGCTTCGCTCAGCTGGGCTGCGCCCGGCAGCACGCCCATTGCCGGCGGACGGGCAGCGACGATCTGCGCGTACTCGAGGTGCACCGCGCCGGGAAGGTGAGCCTGCGCGTAGGTTTCCGGCCGGCTCAGGTCCACGATCAGCAGGTTTTCCGCGCCGAGATGTGTTTCGAGTTCCGCGGGCTCGACGATCAGCGGTAGCAGGGCTGGGGCCATGGTTCTTCTTGCCTGAGGTGGCGCGTGAAAGAGATTGCAAGCGTCAGGTTATTCTAACGCCATGCCTCCGGTACCGCGACCGTCGCGGTTTCCGAGGGCAGCAAAAGCCGTTAAACTTGTTTGGTTATTCTAAGCTGGTTGCTCCCGTGGAAATATTCAAGATCTTCACTCTCGAGGCCGCGCATCACCTGCCGAACGTGCCGGCGAATCACAAGTGCCGGCGCCTGCATGGCCATTCCTTCCGCATCGAGATCCACGTCGCCGGGCCGGTGCAGGCCGAGGCCGGCTGGATCATGGATTTCGCCGATCTCACTCGAGCATTCCAGCCGCTGTATGAACAGCTGGATCATCATTACCTGAACGAGATCGAAGGCCTGGAAAATCCCACGAGCGA
>Ga0153916_10003602_pt1 | contig 11553 bp, 13 predicted proteins | sample Opewatmetagenome_FD_109642 | JGI IMG/M metagenome (GOLD analysis project Ga0153916, IMG submission 109642) | Freshwater wetland microbial communities from Ohio, USA - Open water 3 Core 3 Depth 4 metaG | ecosystem: Environmental > Aquatic > Freshwater > Wetlands | place: USA: Ohio, Lake Erie...
CCTTTTTCACTAATTCTATATCCGAGCCTGTATCGAACAATGTGTTGTCTTGTACCGTTCCCATGCTCACCAGCACAACGAAAAAAGCTAATAGTAGTGTCACCAGTGTGGAGAAAGTAACAATATAGGCGGGAGCTTTGGCGCTGCTCTCTTCGGTTATGTGACTTTCGCGTTTCAATTGTACAAGCTCCGCTCAAGCAAGACAATCTCCACCATACGTTGGCCGGCCGCACCACTTTGGGCTTGGACACGCGCCTGCGCATTTTCCCTGTGCACCGTTCCTGTAACCGAGAGGCTGAATCGGTCTGTGCCAAGATGTTGCTCCGCCGCCAGATAATTAAGCACTGCCCACGCCCGCTGCAAACTGAGGTTGTCACCCTCTTTTCCACCGCGATATCCACCTTCGCTTACAATCACACGGTCTGGAACCTTTTTTAATAAATAAGCCATAGCCTCCAGGATGTCGCGGCCTTGCAATGAAATGGTTGTTCCTCTGCCCCAGAAAATACTTTCCGATGGTATCAAAAATACCCTACGGCTGCTCAAATCCTTCGAGGCAAAGTCCTCTTTCAAATTGGCCCGACCCGCTGTTTCTGAAGTTGGTGTCTCACTGCCAGTTGCACCAGATTCGGCAGCGATAGCACCGAGAGTGTTTAGTAGTGCATTGTGATACCTTTCGTCGGAGCGGCCAAGGCCGGGCATAATCTTGCGGAAAAAATCTCTTGTCTGCCGAATAGTAGGACCGCTGCCTGGGGCCGAGAAAGTTATGAGCAGCACAAAAAAAGTTAATAGCAGCGTCATGCAGTCGCTGAAAGTCAGCATCCATTCCGGCGCCCCTGGCTCTTCTTCCGGCGGCGGCTGTTTCCTTGTGAACCCCATTTTATATATTAGCCTTTACTTCTTCTCTGTGGCGCTGCGAAACAAATACGTGCATCCTCTCACGAACGGCGGTAGGGGCTTCACCTTGTGCGACGGCACAAACACCCTCTATGATCATCTCCTTCGCGATCGTCTCTGCTTTGGAATAAAGCACTAATTTCCCTGCCAACGGAATGAAGATCAGATTGGCGGCCATCGCACCATAGAATGTGGTAATTAGTGCCACTGCCATTCCCGCCCCAATCATTTCCGGCGAAGTCATATTTCGCAGCATCTGAACCAGGCCGATCAGCGTTCCTATCATTCCAAAAGCTGGAGCTGACGAGCCCATAAACTCCAGGATTTTTTTACCATCTGCGTGCCGAGCCTGAAGGTATTGAATCTCAAGCGATAGAATCTCACGAATTGCCTCGGCGTCTTGGCTATCCACAATCATCTGCAGACCCCGGGCAAAAAACGAATCATCCAGTTTGCCGATTTCCTCTTCGAGCGCCAGGGCACCATCACGTCTGTTAATGGCTGCAAAATTGACCATCTTCTGTATCAATTCGGACTTGGATGGTATTTTGGTGACTATGGTTTTCTTGACTACGGAGAATATTCCCAGGAACTGTGGTAGCGAGAAATGTATAAGGGTGGCACACAGCATTCCGCCTATGGTGATCGCCATCGAGGGATAGTCGACAAATATTTTCCAACTGCCGCCCGCCATAATGGCCCAGGTTATGACGGTGAAGCCCAGAAGTATTCCTACTATTGTTGCTATGTCCATAACACCCCCTGTTTTTGCGTTCCAGCGTAGGGTGGCGCTTGCACCACCAGCTCCTGTCGGTGGGCTAAAGCCCACCCTACTTTACTTCGACCACCTGCTTTAATTTCTCACACAGAGCCGCTGCCAGTTTGGGCTCGGAGGTGACTAACTCAGCCAACACCTTGGCCTTGGTCCTTTCAGTCATATAGTGCAGAATCTTCACTGCGTCATCCATATTGCCGCTGCCTCCTCCGGCGCTGCTGCCTTGGGCCTGGGCGGTGCACATACTACTGAGTATTTTGCCGGCACTGGCGGCATCCATCTTGTCATAAGTAGCTGCGATTTTCGCCAGGTTGGCCTTTTCAGCCTGAGCAATCTCCATCCGACTCTTGAGCAGCTTATCCCGCTCTTCTTTGAGGCCGGCAACAATTGTGGCAAGGTTTACCCGCAAATTATTGAGGTTTTCGATGTCCTTCTTCAGCGAATCCGCAGTCATCTGCAGCCGGTGCTCCCGAGTATCGAGGCTCGCAAGTTGCCTGTCATACTGTCGTATCTTTTCCTGAACCTCATAGACCAGAGACCTGAGCTGCTTGTCTGTCATCGCCTTCTTCATAGCGTTATCATCAGCAGCAAGTGCACCGACTACGTCGTCTGTCGGCTTCGGCAGCTTTAGTTCGACTTCCTGCCCTACCACCAAAGGCTGATTTGGCTCACTTGGGAGACTTACTGGCGCCTTTTTGGTCACCCGTGCAAAAACAAACGCCCCGGCAAAGCTCACCAAGCCTGCGGCTGCCGTCACTACGATTAGTTTCTTACTCACCGGTTTTCTCCTGGTCTGGCGTGACCTTTAGACACGGATTTACACGGATTCACACTGTTAGCAAGAACCTCCGTGTAATCTGTGAAATCTGTGGTTTCATTCTGTTTTCGAGCAAAGCAAATTGTCGCTGCCTCATCCAATTCTTTCTGCTCGAGTTTTTCTTGCTCTTTTATGAACCGCATCCTTGCCTCCGCTCGTAATTTCTCCAAACCTTCCCTGAAACGCCTAACCTCCAAAAGCTCTGCAATTTTTTCCCTTTGCTGTGATTCCATTTCGATTACTTTGCCAGTTAACTTCTTTATTTGCTCGTCGCTCGTCATCGAGTACTTCAAGAAGAACTCCTGCTGGCGCAGCCGCTTATGAGGTTTCTTCGCCGCGACATCTGCGATTATATCTTCCAGTATTCTTTGCCGCGTCAGCAGCTCACTTCGCGTTTGAGCCAATCTTTCTGTTAGCTCGAACAACTCGGTTCTTTTTGTCTGTTCCTGCTTAGCTTTGATCTGCAGAACACGCTGCAATCGCCATACAAACCTTCTCATCTTACAAGTTATGGTGGGGCTTGCCCCACCATTTCCTCTCGGTGGCTAAAGCCCACCTACTGCTAACTCTTAGCACTTATTAACTCATCCCATGACTTGGTGATAGCAATCAGCCGCCTGACAGTTTCTTCGAAAGTCGTTCTTTGAGTAATCGGCTGAGCAAGGAATCCGTTTATCCTATCAATGAGACTAATCGCTCCATCTATGCGCCGGTTGCTACCGGGCGAAAAGGCACCGATGTTTATTAGGTCCTCAGCATCGGCATAGGTGGCGTAGATTTCTTTGAGCTTGACAGCAGCAGCTCTGTGCTCTTGACTGACTACGGCTGGCATCAATCGGCTGACGCTTTGTAGGATGTCCACGGCTGGGTAATGTCCCCTGTCGGCTAATTTTCTCGATAGTACTACGTGCCCATCCAACAAGCTTCTGGCGCTGTCGGCCACGGGGTCGGTCAGGTCGTCGTTCTCCACGAGGACCGTTATGATGCCCGTGATGCTGCCTGTTTCAGTGCGTCCCAGACGCTCAATGAGCCTTGGCATCAGTGAAAAAACGCTCGGACAATAGCCTTTTGCGGCGGGCGGCTCGCCGGCAGCCAGGCCTATCTCACGCTGCGCCTGGGCAAAGCGAGTAAGTGAATCCATCATAAACAAGACATTCTTAGCCTTGTCTCTGAAGTACTCGGCAACGGTGACAGCCACAAACGCCGCTTTTACTCGCTGTATAGGGGGCGAGTCCGATGTGGCAACTACAACGACACTCCGTGCCAGGCCTTGGGCGCCAAGGTTTTCCTCGAGAAATTCGCGGACCTCTCGGCCCCGTTCGCCTATCAAGGCTACAACGTTGACTGCCGCCTCGCTGGAGTTGGCAATAGCCCCCAACAGAACACTTTTGCCCACGCCGCTGCCTGCGAAGATGCCTATTCGCTGACCCTTGCCACAGGTTAATATCCCATCCATAGACCTGATCCCCAAGCCCAAACGCTCGGTAATTTTTTCGCGGCGCAACGGCGGCGGACTACTTACATCGAGCGCGCGGTTTTCTGCTCCCATCCCTTCGACTTCGCTGCGGGCAGGCAAGGGACCTTTATCATCAATAGGCTCTCCCAAGCCGTTTATGACTCTGCCCAGGACATTTTCACTTAAAGCAATGCAACGAGGAGTGGTTCGGGCAGTGACTATATCGCCCGGTGAGATGCCTTCTATATGTGCCAGCGGCAGCAGGATACGCCGGTCACCTCGGAATCCGACCACCTCCGCCAGCACACGCCGGCCATCGCGAATACGGATTCCACAAAGCTCACCAAGTCCCACTATTGGTCCGGTCGATTCAACCGTCAAACCAGACACTCGTACCACATAACCCTGGCAGTCCAGCAGATTCACCTTCTGCAGCGCCGAGTGAAATCTCTTAAAATCAATCAGACAACTGCCAGACGGATTCGCAGTCATAGACTATTCCGCCTTCTCGAGCGCTTCACTAATTCGGGCAAGGTGCTCGTCAATTAGCGATTTGATTATCCCCTTTGGGGTCTCGACTAAACATTCTGCCGGTCCAATATTGGAATCGGCAATAAATTCAATACCAGCTAAGACACTGCCTGAATCATCCTTGCCGGCCGCGCCTGTATGGAAACGCTGCAGTTTCCGCAACTGAGCCAGGTCGGCAGGATTTAAGTGCACCACTACATCCTGATGCACAGGAGCGCTCCTTACCGCCTCTTTGACGATGGCTTCGATCTGGTAATCTCCCTTTTGTACTTTTTGCATCAAAACCCTTCGGGCAATCTCCACTGAAAGCTTGGCAATTTCCTCTTTCTGCTTGGCCAGCAGCTCATCGTAGAACTTGCTGATTTTATCGACGAGACTGCTGAGCACTCGGTAAAGCTGTGCAGTCTCGGCCTTTTCCTTTTCCAAATCTTGCATAACTCTGACCGCCGAGTCCGCCAGGGCCGCTGAGTCCAATTTTGATTCTTTCTCTGCGTGCTCAGCGTCCTCCGCCGTTAGTATCTCTACCGACGTCACCGGCTTGTTAAGGTTTACCGTAAACATGCCAGACATTGTACTACTCTTCGATAAATCTAAGCTCACCTTTACTATTCATCTCGCGCAGAGCACTGACAATCTTTTCTCTGGCTTGCTTGATATCTTCTTTCTTCGGCGCGGACATAAGCGACGTTTCTTCGTCCACCTGAGCTGCAGCTCGTTCGGAAATGTTGGATTTTATTTTTTGGGTAATGGCATCCTCAGCCTTGTGCAACGCTAAGGCCAACTGCCGTCCGTCAACTGCTCGCAGCGCTTCCTGCAGCGACCTGTCGGCTACTTGTGGTATATCATCCCAGACTATCATCAAGCTGGTCACCTTTTCGCCGACCTGGGCGTCCTTTTCCTGCATAGCACCGAGGACACCATCCCGGACTTCCTTGTCCAGGTTTCGCAAAATCACAGCTACTTTCCTTAAAGACTGCTCCGGCTGAGCCTGTGATGCACTTGCTCGGCGAGCAGCGATGACGGCTTCAAGCCGCCCGCGAACCGTCTCGGCAATTCGCGCCTTTGCTTCGGCGGTGACGGCATCGACGCCGGTCATTCTGGTGATAGCGCTCACCCGCATACCTTCACCCAAAAGGCCGATAATCGCTGAGCTTTTCTTTGCCGGCAATTCTGACAGCACTACCGCCACTGCCTGAGGACGCTCATTTTCAAGAACCGATGCCAGCGACTGTGGATCAGCCGAACGAATGGCTATAAATGGGTCTCGCTTATGTAGTAATTCCTGTATCTCTGCCTGGATCTGCTGTGCCTTCTCCTGCCCTACGGTGCTATTCAACATTTCCTTTACAAAGGTCTTAAGATGAAATGCCGGCTCACTCTTCAACGAACTGGAAAACTGTCGGACTACGTCACTGCTCTGCTGGGTCGTGTCATAGCCAGCGGCGTCCAGGTAGGTCAATTCCGCCGCCAATTCCTGAACCAGTTTTGGATCGACGCCCTTAAGAAGCTCCGTAGCGGTGGCAACATCGAGGCTCATCAATAGAAGTGCAGCTTTTTGCCTGCCTGTCAACACCATTTAGCTGTCACTCCTTTTCTTCGACCCAACTGGCAAATAATCGCCTGACCTGTTCAGGGTTACTGTGCAGGGCGCTGGCTATTTGTCTACGCAACATTAACGGCTCTGCATTTGACTGGCCAGCCGGCAGAAAACCGGCAGATGCCTCGCCTGCCGGCAGTTGTCCGGCCTCGGCTGCCAAAGCCGCTTTTTTCCTGGCACCGCTGAATATTCGAAAAACAAGCAGCGCACAGATGGCCATAATGCCCAGAGAAGCGTGGCGGGCTATCGCAACGTAGCGAGGCCAGTTCGACGGTTCCTCCTCAGTTGGTAATTCTACGGCTCGATGAAACTTGGCGGCAACCACTTTAAGCGAATCAGTTTCCTTTAGACCCAGTGCGTTTCTGATGATCAGTTCCACGTCAGACAGCTGCATTATCATTGCCGGCTGTCCCGCAGGCCCTGCTGTATTGGCATCAGGGACAGATAAGTCAACAAAAGCAGACACCGACAGCGATTTTATTATGCCGGGCAGTACAACCTCCTGTTTTACAGTTTTGCCCACCTCATACTCGGTGGAAATAGTCTCATCCTTTTTTGTGCTGCCTGGCGTGGCAGTTCCACCTGTGGCTGATGCACTGGCCTGCCCGGTTTCAGTAGTGGTTTTGATCTCTTCTTTTGTGGGCACTTTTGCAGTGGGGTCGTAAGTTTCAACGACCGTACTGACACTGTTCATATCGATAATAGCACTGACTCCTACCGTGGCCCGGCCAGGCCCCAACACAGCCGTAAGCATATCTTCGACCTTTTTAGACAGGTTTTGTTCAACTCTTTCTTTATACTCCTGAACAGTACCTGCGCCATTGGCGAAAGCCTGGCTCGACTCACTGGAAAGAAGGCGGCCCTGGCTATCAATGATGGTTACATTTTCTGATTTCAGCCCTTCAACGCTGCCGGCCACCAGATGGGTAATCGCTGCTATGTTCAGTGGACTTATTCGATAGCCAGGCATAAGACGAAGAACTACCGAAGCAGTGGTTTTTCCAGCATCAGAAGCAAACAGCGTCCGCTCAGGGCTGACTATGTGCACCCGCGCGTGAACCACGCCTTCTATCATTTGGATACTCTTGGCCAGCTCTTCCTGCAGCGCCCGTTTAAGGTTGACATTTTGAACAAAGGGGCTAACACCGATCTTTTCGGCGTCAAATATCCTGTAACCCCCCTGCTCAGCAGCAGGCAGTCCGTCTTTGGCCATATCCAGACGGAGCTGATAGACCTTTTCCTCGGGAACGTATATGGTTGCCCCGCCATCTTGCAACTGGTAAGAAATGCCTTTTTCGCTGATTTTTTCGGTGATCTTGGACGCTTCAGCCGGGGACAATCCTTGATACAGCATTCTCATATCAGGTCTGCGGGCCCAGTAGACAAGAATCGCGCTGATGATTCCACATGCCAGAAGAACTGCGATCAGCAAAGCTCGCTGAACCAGGCTAATCTTGTGCCAAACTGCAGCTATCTTTTGCAAAAAGCTCATTGAATTTATAAGGGCATATTCATTGTCTGCTTGTAGGCTTCAATCAGCTTATTCCTGACGCCCACAAGAAGTTTGAAGCTCATATCAGCTTTGGCCACCGCCGAGACTACCGAGGTGATATCCTGGCTTTTTCCGGACAGCAGATCCTGTACGGACATATCTGACGAACGCTGAAGGTCATCAACCTTGGATATGTACTTTCCTACAGCCTTGATAGCCTCACCAAAGTCCACCTTCTCGGTCGGCCTTTGGCGGATTTGGAGCGGTAGTTTGTTAATGTCCGACAGTATCGATCCCACGTTGGCATTAAAATCAATCATGGCTTTAGCCCTGGTTTATCGGAGCAACTCAAGTGTCGTTTCTACCATTTGTTGGTAACGTTTAAGAACTGCCGCGTTGGCTTGATAGGTACGAGTAGCGACGGTCAAATTCATCATCTCAACAGGCAAATTCACATTGGGCATCAATATGTACCCATTCTTGTCGGCCTGCGGGTTGCCGGGATCGAAAATTGTTTGAAAATCGCTCATGTCCTTGACTATCTCGTCTACTATCACGCCGCCTATCTCGTCAGACCCGTCCCGAGCGAAGCCGAGGGATTCTGCCTTGAGTACAGGCTCAAGCCTGCGATACGGCTCACCTTTGCCGGCATCGGTCGTGCGGGCGTGGGCAACGTTTGATGAAATCACCTCCATATTCTTGCCCTGTGCCCGCATACCTGAGACCGCTATGTCGATAGGCCCGAAGATGTTGTTACCGTCCATTCGCTCCAGTCCTTTTTAACTTTTCCGTTGCTGCAGTTGGGTTTACGAATTTCTGGCAATGCGGCCTATTTTGTGTCGATCGCCAGTTCAAGTTGTCTGTACTTCTTGGTGAGCACCCTAATATAAGTCTTATGACGGAGGGTGTTCTTGACCATTTCGCCAACTTCAGTCTCCAGGTTGACGTCGTTGCCGTTGGCCTTGAGCGGCGTTCGATTAGGCCGATAGAGCTCCGGCTCAAGTTCACTGATGTCCAGGTCTTCTGACGAGTTCAAAGCCCCTGCGAGTAGCTGTTCGAATTGGACGTCAATCCTGCGGTAGCCGGGCGTCTCAAGATTGGCAATATTGCTGGCGATCGCCTTCTGGCGAAGGCTCTCAGCCTCTATGCCGGCCTCGATTAGGTCTACGATGCTGCTTGTCTTGGCCACTTCAATTTGCTCCCAACCCCCGGCCGTGCGGGGGTAAGTCTGCCCCTGCGGCGGTCCCCGCTGCGCGGGCCCCAAAGCAAGGGGCGGTATAAACAATCTCTGCTCAACGCCAAATTCAGCAATAATCGTGCCAAATGCCACAAGTCAGCATTTGGTGCCTTGTCAACCGCCTAACTGAATTGAAAAGGCCATTCAAGAGCGTGCGGGCACTTTCATGGATAGGACAGCAGTGTCAGGATTCTTTACACCGCGCGTGTTTCTTTAGCAGCAAAACCGGAAGAATTTTCCTGCCTGAGGAATGTTCCTCCGCTGTTCCCGCCGACAGGGACATATACCGCGCGAATCGCCGTCTACTCAGTGTTTATAAGTCTCGTATTTATAAAGGCTTATCGTGCTGTGTTGTTCTTACTTGCGTTGGTGGCACGTGACTTGCTAACTATGAATCTGGCTCGTAGAAGGACTGCGTATGGATGTCAACCTCTCAAGTATCGGGATCTTATTTGCAGGTACGACCGGCTCCGGCTCTACCCAACCAGAGTCGACGACGACAATTAAGACCAGCCGGTCCCATAGGGTAATAGGTGGCGGCTCGCGCCACGCAGATAGTTATCAGGCAGGTAAGACCGATAATAATGGTGGTAACAGTCGAGATGGGCTTGCTGAGTCATCACCGCCCGACTTTAGCCGCATGCTCCGCGAAGAGAGAACGCGCCGTACACCGCCCGATAATATAGCTGAAATCAAGCCTCCAAGAACACGGCGGCAAAATGATGGCACGATAGAGGCAAAAACACAGTTTCCACTGCCGGCGGACATTCCAGCCTTGAATCTGTCACCATCTGTGGGGGCTGAAGAATCAATGAAAGCCGCTGCCACCTTCGGGACAAGCCCGCCATACGTCTGGCGGGCTGGGCTCAAACCGATTCTCAGCGACGTTTCTAATGGCGCGAGCGCAGGCCTCAAGGAACAGGCACGAGTCGTCAACACTGGCAAAGAGCCAGCATTGTCTACACAAGAAATGCAATGCCTGAAGTCCCAAAGTAGAAGTCCAAAGCTAACCGTGCAACCAGCATCGGACCAAGGTGAACCTGCCGGTGGTAAGATTATGACCGCTCTTATCAACGGGAAAAAACCACTGATAAGCAACTTTGCCGACTCCTCCGAAGCGGCTGCGAAGGCTGGATTGGAGCTCGCCCACAGTAACGACTTGAACAGCAAGCAGAGACTGTCTGAAAGTCGGAGAAAACCTCAATGGGCTACCGAGAAAACGACCGAACACAAAAGTACAAGTAGTCAAGGACTTGCTAAATCCATTGCCAGAGAAACGCAGACCGGCGATGGGTCGGCCAATAGCCGCTCCAGAGGACCCAACGGAATGCGATCAGAGATATGCTCGGCCCAGACGAAGACCGCCAGTCCCGACAAGTCGGGATACTCTTTTCATACCTTCCAGACGGTTCTTTCAGAACAATCATCAACCCTCAGCCAAACGACAAGGATCGTCAACGATGCTCCACCCGGCAATGCCGCTGGAAGCATCAGCCCACAGATAGCCGTATCTATCGAAGGCTCTCTACGCCAGGGAGACACAAATCTTACTATTTACTTGAATCCGCCGGAACTGGGCAAAGTCCTCGTCAGGTTCCAGCAACAGCAAGACCAGATAACCATCCTATTGGAAGCCAGCAAGCCGGAAACCAGACGCGAGATTGAGTTGACACTGCCCCAGATAATGCGCAGTTTACAGGACTCCGGAGTTCAGATAAGGCGCCTGGAAGTGTCGGCCCCAAGCGGATCCGACGAGCTTGAGCAGCAGCTTGACGCCCATGCACCGGGACAGGATAACAGCGAAACGACCCAGCATCATTTCACCGGAGAAAGCGACAGCGACCTCGATTGGATCGGAGTTCTCCACAGCAGTACCAACGATGAGGAATCTTTTCACGAATGGCTGACGAGCACCGTCAAAGACCGCCATCAAGATGATTTTGCACCGCCACTGGTCTCTACTGGCGGTTCTATTAACATGCTCATATAGACAGCCCAATCACAAGTCAGGGCATCAGGGTATCACTTTCCCTGGTTTTCTGATCTCCCAATTTTCTGATTTGCTGATCAGGACAGAGCTATACCCTAAACGGTGACGTCTCTACGTTTTCAAACAAAGCGAGTTCCTCGGCGACCTTTGAAATAACCGGCTCCCATCTTCCCCTTTCCGCTTGCCTAAACAGGCGCATACTGCGATACCATCGAGTCCTGTCGCCTTCAAGACCCCATCTCCAATCAGGGGCGGTGGTCAACATGGTCCAGACCTGAACACCCAAAGCCCCTGCGAAATGTACCGTGGAGTTGTCCACTGAGACTACCAGGTCCATCGCGGCCACTTGCGCGGCAAAACTATCAAGATCTGAAAGAGAACTAATTCTTTTATCTTCCAATATCTCTACACCAAAGCGGTCATAAGCCGTCTGCAGCTCTTCCGAGCACTGGCCGTATTGCAGGCTCACAAAACGTGCAGCCGGGCAATTTAATATAGGACCCCAGTATTCCAGTGGTATGGACCTCTTCGGCCCCTCCTGGATGTTTCCACTTCTCCAGCTTATCCCGACCAGCACAGGGTTGCCATCGCGTTTGTACTCGGTGCGGAGCTGGTCGCGATGTTTCTCGTCGGGCATCATAAAGGGACTCTGAAAGGGCATGGAATCGGGGCACAATCCCAGCACTCGCGGGATGGAAGCCATAGGGATCTGGTGGGTAATTGACGGGTCACTTTGGGCTAAAAGCGGCGCCGGCGGGTTC
>Ga0153916_10003603_pt1 | contig 11552 bp, 7 predicted proteins | sample Opewatmetagenome_FD_109642 | JGI IMG/M metagenome (GOLD analysis project Ga0153916, IMG submission 109642) | Freshwater wetland microbial communities from Ohio, USA - Open water 3 Core 3 Depth 4 metaG | ecosystem: Environmental > Aquatic > Freshwater > Wetlands | place: USA: Ohio, Lake Erie, Old...
CAGTAGTTCTACAAATTCCTGAAAGGCTGCGCGCTCTGCCTCCAGGCGGGCAACAAAACTGCGGACGTCGCCGTTGCTCATGACTGCGCGTCAGTCCTTTTGTTTGGTCAATAGTTCTTTGACTGCCTTGAGCAGTCGGTCGGCAACGACGTCGGAATTGATCTGGAAGCGCCCCTCGCTGATCGCTTGCTTGATTGAGTCGACACGCGCCGTGTCGGCGACTTCGATGCCGGCCAGGCTGCTTTCCAGTGCCTGTAGTTGTGACGAGAGCGGCGTGATGCTGACTTCGTCCCGCGCGGATGCCTGTTCACTTTGTGGCGCATTGCTTTCCCCCCGGTTCTGGCGCGCTTGCGTCACTTTCGTGCCGCTGCCAGTAGTGGTGGACTTAATCGATCGGTCGATCTTCAAGGTCATGCCCCATAAATTCGTTGCAAAACGGCCATTAGTGGACAGCGTAATATGGCCAGAACCGTGTTGTAGGGGATATCGGCAGCAGATCGGGAAACTTTAGAATGCCCCGGGCCGACTCGTCATACGCCGAATTCAACTCCAAAAGTATAGCAGTCTTCGGAAGGAATCGCACACGGGATTCCCGGGCCGGTTGCGTGACGGTGGTCGTGGGCGGGCTCGAAGAAATACCGGTGACAGCCTTGTTAAGGGGTGAGTTCCACAAGTCCTGGGCCCCGCGCGATTCCGCTTACGGCCCGGCCCGACGCGGTGCGTACCGAGACGGGTTGTCCGATGGACGCGTTGGTCAGCGCAGTGCCTTCGCTGTTGACTTTGAAGCCACGACCCTGCACCAGTAACCTGACCTTCTGGCCTTGGACCACGGCCAGTGGGGAACGCAGCATATCGACGCGCAAGGCGGTGCTGGACGGCACGCCAACGGCTAGCAATTTTCCGAGCGCCGGCGCTATGTCTGTGAGGGTGCCAGCCGGCAATTGGGTGAGATCGCCATCGCGGGTAACGAGATCGGACGTGGTTAGCAGGTGGCCTTGTGGCAGGGGCCGAGAAGTCGTGACGACGCTGGCCATTACATTAACCGTAATTGGCACGTAGATGGTCCAGGGGCTGGGCTCATCGCAGCGTAGCCCTACCGTGCTGTTACCCCAGAGCTTGCTTCCGGGAGGCATGAACGGCATTGTTTGCTTGCAGCGGGGCAAACGCAGCCGCGGATCTATCGCCCCGACTTTGATCAGTACCCTGCCAGGCAAGTCGGCAGTTTGCGAACTGGCGTAAGACTCCACGGCCAGGGCGAGAGCGGCCGTTGTCTCCCAATCCGCGGAACCGTGGGCAATTGCGGGGAGAAACAGGTACGGCAGGCAGTGAAATAACGCAATTTTCACGAACCAGGGACGGCCACTTGCGTAAGTGACCCCCCTGGTCCGGTGCTGGAGTGTGTTTGAAGGCATCGGCTATTCTAGCGCGAAAAGCGGCGGTTGCATCGGCACAATATCCCATACGGGGGGTGTGTTCGCGGATGGGTTGTAGCCACGGAGCGGCGAAGGGGTAGCCAAAAAGAATATGCGAATATGCTAATCGGATGCAGTATCAAGTTGACCTTGTCGTGTATCAAAGATAAAGTCGAGTCGATGCGTAAATGTAAGCTCACAGTTCTCGGGATTGTCATATTCTGGCTCGCTATGGCGCCACGTTTTGCATCGGCCCAGATTCTGGATAGTGTCGAGGTCAACAGGGCGGACGGCGCCGCGGTCATTTGGGTCCACTTCACGGTACCGGTACGGTACGAGAAGCATTTTCCGTCCGAGTCGGGCCAGATTCTCCAGATATACGTGACTGTCTCACCGGTTGGGGGGCAAGTGGTGAGCGGAGGACGGGATGCCAAGACGTTCCGCGCCAAGCCGGGGGATCCCTGGTCGTTACTAGAGGTCGACTACGATGGGGATGGTACTGAGGGTCCGCATCTCGTCCTAAGGTTCAACAAGCCAACACAGTTCAGGGTTCAACAAGGCAAAGACGGGCGCAGTATCGTGGTGCTCGTTCCCGCGCAGCTCGGAAAAAATGGCGCAGCCCCCGTGGAACGCGGCGATGACGGGGCTGCGCTAGAGGATGAGAAGTCCTACGCACTTACCCTGGCTTCTTCGGGCGAGCCATTTTCCGATTTCAGCGCCTTCGCTGCCGGTGTGAAAAATATAGTGCCGGACGCCAAGGTATACACGGTTGCCGCGAAGCTGTTCGGCAAATCTGTTTATTACACCAGGGTCGGTTTTTTCGATACCTATGAGGGAGCCGAGGCCGCCAAGGAAAAGCTGCTGGCGGCCTATCCTGGGGTATGGACAACGCCGGTCGGGAGCATCGAACGCGCCGCGGCCACCGGTGGCACGCCTGCGGCGGAGCCGCCACTCGCGGTGCCTCCGCCGCGGGCCCCACTCCAGCACAAGGATCCGGCGAAAGCACCGGTGGATATCGCGGACAAGGCAGCGGTGCGGCGCGAGGATGCCGCGCCCACCGTCGAGTCGCAGAAGGGCACGCAACCGGGAAAAATGCCGGGTAAGGCCCCGGCGGATTCGGGCGGCAGCGCGCTCGCTGAACGGCGCGAGAAACCTGTCGGCGTAGCCGGTGCAGCCCCAGCCGATTCACCCAAGGCGGACACGCTGATGGCAGAAGCACGCACGGCGCTGGAGCGCGGCGATAACGCGCAAGCGAGCAAGGCGTTCAACGCTATCTTGTCGCTGCCCGACAACAAGCATACCCAGGAAGCTCAGGAGCTGCTCGGGCTTGCCCTTGAGCGCAACGGGCAGCCTTCAATGGCCATGGTTGAGTATTCCCTGTACCTGAAACGCTACAGGGACAGCGAGGGGACGGAAAGGGTGAGGCAGCGCCTCGCCGAACTGCGCAGCGCAGCGAAGGCCGCGGCGCAAAATCTGGCCCCACCGGCGGATGGCGTTTCTGCCGAAACTAGAAAGATCGAACAGTTGATGAAGGACGGGCGTGAGGCTTTGACGAAGGGCGAAAATCTGCGCGCCGTCGAGATTTTCAACACGCTGCTGAAAATGCCCGACAATCCGCAAACGCGGGACGCCCAGGAATTCCTCGGGCTGGCCCTCGAGCGCGCCGGCAGGACGCCGCAGGCGGTCGTGGAGTATTCGCTCTATCTAAAGCGTTATCCCGATGGCGAGGGGGCCGACAGGGTGCGTCTGCGCGTTGCCAACATTGCTCCTGCCGAAGTGAAATCGATAGCCATACTGAGGCCGGCCAAGGAACCCGGCGCGGGCGAGTGGTCGGTTAACGGCACCGTTTCGCAGGACTATTTTTACGGCAAGAGTCAGACCGATGCGCTCACTGCCAGCTCTACTGGGGTTGAAGTGCGTGAGCCGACCGTCTCCAGGGTGGATATGAAATTCCTCAGTACCCGCGCGTCGATCACCGGGCGCTATCGCAGCGCCCGCTATGAGAACCAGATCGTGGTCGACGGCGATGCCACCCACACCTACCTGGAGGCGACGCAGAGCAAACCCCGCATCGGCTCCTTTTACGGGGAGATAAAGGACAGGGAGATTGACTACTCGGCCAGAATCGGGCGCCAGTCCGGGAGCTCTGGCGGTGTTCTGGGCCGCTTCGATGGCGGCCAGTTCGGCTACAAGCTTTCTCCCAGGCTTCGCGTTCACGCGGTGGCAGGAGTGCCGGTGGACACCATTGCACCAACCTCCGACCGGAAGTTTGCCGGTGCCAGCCTCGAGATGGGAACCTTTGCGCAACACTGGAACGGATCGGCCTATGTCATCCAACAGCAGGTGGACGGAAGAATAGATCGCCAGGCGGTGGGTCTGGAGTTGCGCTTCTTCCATCAGATGGGGTCGGTTTTCTCCCTGATGGACTATGATGTCCACCATAAGGCGCTCAACCTGTTCCTGTTGCAGGGCAACCTGCTGCTGCCGGACCAGACCAGCATCAACATGTTGGTCGATATCCGCAAATCCCCCTACTTGCTGACCACCAACGCTCTTATGTATACCGGCCCGATGAGGGATGGCACGTATCCCACCTCCATTGCTCAGGTGGTGCAAGAAAAGGGTTGGAGCGATGCCGACATCACCGAGCGCATCAAGGCTTTTGCGGCAACTGTGAAGACGTTTTCCTTGGGGGGCTACCGCCCGTTGACCGAGAAGTTTCAAGTTGGTGCTGATTTCTCAGCCTCCAGCACGTCCGCGACCCCGGCTCTGGGGAGCGATCCGACGGCGCCGGATTATTACCCTGGTTCCCCTGATAGCGGCACCAGCTTCAGCTACTCGATGAACTTGATAGGCAGCAGGTTGTTGCTCAAAGAGGACGTTTCCGTGCTCAGCGTCGGCCGCGGTACCGGCCCGACCTTCACCTCGACCAATGTGGGGCTGACGGTCAGGGCGCCATACAGCGCGAAGGGCTATGTCAACGCCAGTCTCAGGTGGAACAAGCAGAACACCACCATGGGCACCGACTCCAATCGCTTGACACCGGCCTTGCGGCTGGATTACCGGCTCGCCAAAGATATTACGATAGAGGCGGAATACCAGAAGGAGTTCTCGAAAACGCGCGGCCCCAGCTATGGCGATGATACTAACAGGGACTTCTACAGGGTCGGCTGGCGCTGGGATTTCTAGCTCCCTCACCTAACTACCGCACGCTGCGCCAGACAGTTGTACTACCGATTCAAGCGCTGCTCGCGCGCATTCCCCGGCAGTAAATCCTCCCAATTGAGGGCTGGTGGGCCTAGGTCAGCTTGTGCCGTACTTGGTTTCGACGCTGATGCCGATTTTCTTCAGAAAGGGCGTCGGTAACACCCCGCCGGCGCAGACGATGACTGCATCGTTGGGCATTTCGACGGCATTGCCGTTATATTCGATGATCACCGTTTTTGGCACGATGGACTTGACGCTCGAGTTGAGCATGACCTGAAGCCGCCCGGCACTCTTCAATGCATCGATTCTGGTGCGGTTCTTGTCCTTGGTACGCGAGAAAGCGTCGCCCCGGTACGACAGCGTGACCGTTGTGCCGGGCTCGTCGGCGATGCTGGCAGCGGCTTCCAGCGCGGCATCTCCGCCACCGACAACGAGCACGTGCTGGTCAACGTATTGCGCCGGGTCGATCAAGCTGTAGACCACCTTGTTCAGTTCCTCGCCGGGAACGTCCAGCTTGCGCGGGGTGCCGCGTCTACCGATGGTAAGCAGGACCGTCCGAGTCTGGTAGGTTGCGCAATTGGTCTTGACGGTGAAGCCTTGCTCCTCGGGAACGATGTCTTCCATACGCTCCTGATAGTTGATTTTCAGGCCCGTTTTCTGTTCGACGTCCTGCCATAATTGCAGGAGTGCTTCCTTGGTGGTTTCCCGCATGTTTACCGGGCCGATGATCGGCAGGATGAACGGCGCTGTCATCACGATCTTGCCGCGCGGGAAGTGTGCAACCGTGCCGCCGAGAGCCTCTTGTTCTACTGTGACGAACCGCAGTTTGGCCTGCAATGCGGCCAGCGAAGCGGAAAGCCCGGCGGGACCGGCGCCGATGATGACCACGTCGTACAGTGCGCCGTTTCCGCGCTGCCGTATGATCGACTCCATCGCCTGCCGACCTTGCTCGATGGCATTGCGGATAAGCCCCATTCCGCCCAACTCGCCGGCGATGAAGATGCCGGGTACGTTCGTCTCAAAAGTGGAACTTACGTGAGGGATATCCATCCCCCGTTTTTCCGTGCCGAATACCAGCGCGATGGCATCATGGGGACAGGAGGATCTACAGGCGCCGTGACCGATGCAATGGCTGCCGTGAATGATGTGGGCCTTGTTGTTGATCATCCCCAGCACGATGCCTTCGGGACAAGCTTCCACGCAGGCGCCGCAGCCCAGGCAGCGCTGGTGGTCAACGACCGGGTGCAGCGACGCAGGCTCGCCAAGCCCAGTTTGTTTGGAGAGTTCCAGTGTCGACAGATTGCGCCGGTCGCGGTGCTTGTGGCGCAGGCGGTAGACAAGAAAGAACAGGACGCCGGTGAGTATGTAAAGAGAGTAGCCGACATACTGCTTGGAAAGCAGTTTGGCTAAGAGGTCTGGAGGCAGAAGGACTTCCATGTCAGGCTGATCTTGGCATATGTCGCGTGTGCCTGGCTACTGAATCGTGCGCACCGGGGCTCTTGGGCACGTATGGGTACTTTAGCACTTACTTAAGTCTTCTTTAGGTTATCGACGGTTTAATTTTCTTGCTAACTCTGTCAGTGGCTTTTTGGCACTTCCGGCCTGTTGCTCCTTGTCCATGGGTTATTGGCGGTGTGATCGTGAAGCTGCGGCGGTTGGACGTTTTGCCGCGGCTTGCTTGCGATGCCGAAGGCCCGCAACTGCCCGCCGTCGGTTGAGAATTTACCATACGAACCTACATTTGCAAAAGCCTGTGTGCAGCGTTTGCAAGGCCGCGTGCGTGAACGGCAAACGCGCGAGGAGTTTACTCGCCCAACGGCCTGCAGCTTGTCGCGTCTGCCCCGAAGCTGAAAGCATCGGTCCATTGCCGGATAGGGGGGGCGAGTGTAAGATTCATGGAGCCGGCCAGGATTGGTGCTGAATACGTCTGAATTTGCGCCATTATATGGAATTGGAATGGTATCCGGCCGGCGCAGGGATGACGAGGCCGGGCATGGCCGGCTCGGGCCGGGGAAAGTCCCGGACTCCAGCTTTGGGTGGCGACGCGTCAAGCAACGCAGGCAATATAACGAGGATTCGATATGAGCGGGAATCAAGAAAGTTGGTTGGGCAAGAACAAGACCCTGATCTTTATTCTGGCTGGTTTTTTGGCCGGCGCGGGAACGATGTTCGTTCTGACCAGCGGTAAGCGGGAGGCGGCAGTGGAAAAAGGGGCGCCGCTGATGCCATTCACGGGATCCATGGCAGGCCGCATGGCCGGGACCGTTGCGGGATCTGGACTGGGTGCCCCGGCGGACTCTGGCAATGCCCCCGGTCTTGGTGATTTATTACCACGGCTGGAGGCCAAGGTGGCGGCTAACCCTGGCGACATCGATGGGCGCATTCTTCTGGCGCAAACCTACAATGAGCTTGGTCAGCGCGCGAAGGGTCTGGAGTCCATGCGCAAGTTGCACCAGGAACTCCCCCTGAACGACAGGGTTTCCTTTGCTCTCGGCGCGCTCCTCATGAAAAGCGACGCCAAGCCGGATCTGCAAGAGGCGCTAAAATTGCTGGAGGTGAGCGCTGCGAGCAAGCAAGCTGCGATCAACAATCTGGCGCGCGTCTACCAGGGGCAAGTCATGGTGAAGCTCGGCGACTCCAAGGGCGCGATCAAACTGTGGAGCAGCTATCTGAAAACGCTTCCTCCAGGCGATGAGCGCAGGGCCTCTATCGAGGCGGAATTGGCGAAAGCGTCGAAGTAGACCTTTTCCATCCGAAGCGGAATGAATCAGCAACAGTCAGTTGTCAGTCCTCCGTCAGACGGCTGGACGATAAGCGCCGAATCGTGGCGCGGCGCGGGCTATGTGTTGTTTTTGCTGGCCATGGCAGCCGGCATCGCCTGGTTCACCGTTAACGGGTTCCCCTTTAAACCAGGTTCCGACCTCGGTTACAACGTTGGACTTATCGGCAGCGTTTTCATGCTGTTGTTGCTGTTTTACCCGTTGCGCAAAAGGGTGCGCTGGATGCACACCTGGCTACCCATGAAGCACTGGTTCCGTGCCCACATGTTTTTGGGAGTCGCGGGACCGGTTCTCGTCGTCATTCATTCCACACTCAAATTCGGCTCGATCAACTCCCTGGTCGCCTTTGTCAGCATGTCTATGGTGGCGGTTAGCGGCCTGATTGGCCGCTTCATCTACGTAAGAATCCATCACGGCCTTTACGGCAGGCGCAAGACCCTGAAAGAACTCAAGCAGCAGCAGGCCAAAGGGGAGCAGGATCTGCGCGCGAAATTCCACTTTTCTCCACAATTGGAGGAGCGTCTGCACCATTTCGAGACTGTGGCGCTTGCGCAGCACCGCGGCGTATTGCGCAATACCTGGCGCTTTTTTACGCTCCCCCCGGCAGCCTGGTGGACGTATCGGCAATCGTGTCGCGACCTGCGGCATGCTCTGCAGCGGCAGATGGGGACGGGGATAGCGACCCCGCGGGAATTGAAGCGGCGCTATGCCTATGGCAAGGCTTTTATCCGCACCCACGTAAAGACGGTGCAGGCGGCGTCGCAGTTTCACACTTATGAACGTCTGTTTTCCCTGTGGCATACCATTCACATTCCACTAATGTTTCTGCTTGTGATTACGGCCATAATCCACGTCATCGCTGTGCACATGTACTGACCATGATATTTTCGTTGGCACGCATTGTTTGGTTTGTAGCGGGACTGGCTTTTTGGGCGGCGCTGTTTCCTTTGGCCCATGCGGACCTGGGTCCCATCGATAGCATGGTGATGCCGGGCGATGTGATAAAAGGCCATGCCAAATACGAAAAAGAGTGCAAGAACTGCCACAAGCCGTTCGAGAAGTCCGCCCAGAGCGAAGTATGCAAATCCTGTCACGACCACGCCAACATCGCCAAAGACATCGAGACCGACCATGGATATCATTCCCGCGTCAAAAAGCAGGAATGCAACGACTGCCACACTGAGCACAAGGGGCGAGATGCCGATATCGCGGCCTTCGATCACAAAAAATTCGACCATAAACTGACTGATTATCCGCTGCGGGAGGCGCATGCCAAACCCAAGGTCAAATGCGAAGACTGCCACAAAGCGGGCACCAAGTACCGCGATGCGCCGGACACCTGCAATGGCTGTCATCGCAAGGATGACGTCCACAAGGGGCGGCTAGGCGAGAAGTGTGCCGACTGTCACGTCGAACGGACCTGGAAGGAATTTCGCTTCGATCACAGCAAGACCGACTACCCGCTACTGGGCAAGCATTTCGACGTGAAGTGCAAGGAGTGTCACGAGGATCAGCATTACAAGGACACGCCCAAGGCCTGCAATGCCTGCCATCAAAAGGACGACGATAAAAAGGGCCATAAGGGCCAGTTCGGCAAGAAATGCGAGACCTGCCACGTCGAGAAGGGCTGGAAAGTGATCATCTTCGATCACGACGACGACACCAAATACCCGCTGCATTTCAAGCATCAAACGACTAAGTGCACCGCCTGTCACACCGGCCGTGTCTACGAGCAGCATCTGCAGACCGACTGTTACAGCTGCCACCGCAAGGACGACGTGCACATGGATCAGGAAGGCAGGAAGTGCGAGGATTGCCACGACGAGCGCACTTGGAAAAAGGCCCAGTTCGATCATGACACCAGCCGCCTACCGCTGGTGGGCAAGCATAAGGACGTGGCGTGCAAGAAGTGCCATGCGGCTGCCACCTACAAAGACGCGCCGCTCGACTGCCTCGCCTGCCACAAGAAAGATGACGTGCACAAACGGCGTCTAGGTCCGCTGTGCGAACTTTGCCACAGTGCCAGCAACTGGAAGGCGTGGAGCTTCGATCACAATACGCAGAGCAAATTTCCCCTCAACGGCGGCCACAAGAAACCGGACTGCTATGGCTGTCACAAGGATCCGGTCGTGCGAAAAAAAGTCGTGCTGTCCAGCGACTGCTACATCTGCCACCGCAAAGACGACGTGCACAAGACTCAGGAAGGCAGAAAGTGCGAGCCGTGCCACGATGACCGGGACTGGAAAAAGGCTATCTTCGACCACGACCTGACCACCTTTCCGCTGCTCGGCAAGCACAAGGACACTAAGTGCAAGAAATGTCATGAGGCGCCCACATTTAAGGATGCCAAAGGCGAAGAGTGCCTGTTTTGCCACAAGAAGGACGACACTCACAAGCAGCGTCTGGGTCCGGCGTGCGAGCAATGCCACGACGCAAAGAACTGGAAGCGCTGGGATTTCGATCACGACAAGCGCTCGAAATTCCCGCTGGAGGGCGCCCACAAGAACCTCGATTGCTATGCCTGCCACAAGGGTAAAGTCGAGAAGAAAAAGCTCGTCCTGGCGGCTGATTGCTACAGCTGCCACGACCAAGACGATGTTCATAACGGTGCTTATGGGCGTTTCTGCGAACAGTGCCACGTGGTGTCTTCATTCCAGAAGATCAAGATCAGGCGCGCCACGGGGAGCGGTAAATAGGACGAGCTTGTCATCATTACGCAGAGCTTACTTAGAATTCATTGTCATATCGAAAAGTTTCAGATACGCTGTGGTACAAAGCGTCTTCAAAGAGAGCTCTCGACCTTCACGTGGTTGAGAGCCCTGTATCTGGATGGAGCTTTAGCTGCGACAATGCGGCGAGCTGTGCATCTTGCGGCAGTTGGCAGAAGAATCCCAATAATACGGTGGCAAGCCACCGGTCAACCCGAGGGGCGGTATGGGGAAGCAGGAGTATGCAGCGGTCAAGTCACCCCGCGAATTCGGGGCGCTGGCTCGCGCCGCGATTCTCGCGGCGCTGTTGCTTCTCACCTTTTTTTCTTGGTCCGCGCAAGCTGCGGCTGCGTTCGATCACAGCACCATAGGCACTGCCGCCTGCGTCAGTTGTCACAGCGGGACCAACGCAGCGCCCAAGGCGGGTTTGGTCCAAGGCCATATTGCGACCGCCGGCGCTGCGTGCAATGCTTGCCACACGCCGTCGACCACGGCCGACTTCAGTAAATGGACCGGTGCCAGGGAGGCACCAGTCGCACCGGAAAGAGTAGGGTCTGGACAGCGACGTGTCGATTTCGTACATCTGGCCACTGGTTTTCCCCTGACCGGCGCTCATTTATTTCTGACTTGTGAGTCCTGCCATGTCAATGGCGTATTCCGCGGCACTCCAACCCAATGTGCCCGCTGCCACGTAACTGGCGGCATCGCGGTCACCACCAAGTCGGCGGCTCATATTGTCACCGATGTAGCCTGCGATACCTGTCACTCCACAACCTCGTGGTCGGCGCGAGCAACGTTTAATCACAATGAGATTGGTAGCGCCACCTGTGCCAGTTGCCACAACGGTACCAACCCTCCGCCTAAGGCCGGCAAGTCGATTACGCATATTCCAACGGCCGCGACTTGCGATACATGTCACACCTCCACGGCTGGCTTTACCACGTGGAGCGGGGTTGTATTCAACCATGCCAGCATAGGTGGCGCGGCCTGTTTTACCTGTCACAACGGCGCGTTTCTTACCGCAGCGGACAAGGTCAGGGGCAAGTCTCCCGACCACATTCCGACGCGCGCAACGCCCAAATGCGACGCCTGTCATACCTCCGTCACCGTCTGGAAGCAGCAGGTCATGGACCACGCTCCTGTGGCATCCATCGCGTGCGGTGACTGCCACATTGGCCGTTATGCCAAGGCGGTGGGCATGTCCACCAAGCACATCCCCACCGCCAGCACCAGCTGCGAAACCTGCCACAGCTCCACCAGCGCCTGGGGCCCGGTCGCCAAGATGGACCACGCATCGGTCGCCGACACCGCCTGCGCCCCCTGTCACGAAGGCAACCCCGTAAGCGCCGTCAGCGGCAAAGGTCTGGGCCACAGCGTAAGCCACATCCCCACGGGTGCCGCCACCTGCGACAGCTGCCACACGGGCAGCAGCACCGGCAACTACA
>Ga0153916_10003604_pt1 | contig 11551 bp, 16 predicted proteins | sample Opewatmetagenome_FD_109642 | JGI IMG/M metagenome (GOLD analysis project Ga0153916, IMG submission 109642) | Freshwater wetland microbial communities from Ohio, USA - Open water 3 Core 3 Depth 4 metaG | ecosystem: Environmental > Aquatic > Freshwater > Wetlands | place: USA: Ohio, Lake Erie...
CGCAGACGAGACGGTAAGGGTAAGAATTGAAAGGAATAAGAGGTAAAAACCTTATTTAAACGGGAAAAAACGAATGCCTCGTGGAAATCCAAACATCCCGCCGGGACCCGGTAGACCGAAAGGCGCAAAGAACAAATGTACTATCGCCAAGGATGAGTATTTCACTGTTTATTTCCAGATGGGCGGGAAGAAACTATTAAAGAAAGAGTTGAATGAATCTAAGCGGAGTCGGTCAAAATTCCTTCTTGATACTTTACCGGCCCTCATGCCTAAAAAGACAGCAGTTGAAGTGTCAGGGGTAGAGGGAGGTGCTATTGAATTTACAAACACAGAAATTGCCGTGAAGATAGCCTATATCCTTGACAAGGCAATTAAGAAGATGAAGGAGGCAGAACAAGAAAAGATTGAGGAGAAATAGATGAAAAACGCAAATTGTATTGATTGTTTTTATATGAAAGTTAAAAACGAAAAAGCAAAATGTGTAAAGGGACATTTTTACGTTGACAGCGGCGAGAAAATTTTTAACTGCAAGAAACAACTCGAAAGATACGGTTGGATCGTAGGCTTCGAGTTGTGGAAAAACAAAGAATGTAATGATTTTTATAGTATGGATGGAAAATGACCGCAATCGAATCCACAGCTTCCCAAATAGCTAAGCTCGCCCAGGTCTGGGATTTCGTCGAGGAGAAGGATAAGCAAGATGTCCTTAACATTCTCCGGTATGATCTTCCTCGATGGACTCCTATTGTGGGAGCACAACAAGAAGCCTACGACTCTGAGGCCGACATTCTGTACTTTGGTGGAGCTGCGGGGGGTTCAAAGTCGGATTTACTTCTTGGCCTTGCCCTGAATCGACATCAAAAATCAATCATCTTCAGGCGTGAAGCAACGCAGACTGTGGCTCTGGTTGATAGGCTCGCGGAGATCCTCGGAACCCGAGAAGGGTGGAACGGTCAGCATTTGATTTGGAGGATACCCAGGGGACAGATTGAATTTGGTTCGTGCCAGAACCTCGGAGACGAGCAAAAATGGCAGGGGCGTCCCCACGATCTTTTAGCCTTCGATGAAATAACTCACTTCCTTGAAATTCAGTTTCGATTCCTCACAACATGGCTCAGAAGCACAAACCCACAACAGAGATGCCGGATCGTCTGTACCGGGAACCCGCCAACAACTGAAGAGGGTAGATGGGTGATTCAATATTGGCGCCCATGGCTCGATGACCATTATCCTAATCCGGCAAAACCAGGCGAGTTGCGCTGGTTTACCACTGTCGATGGGAAGGACGTTGAAGTTAAGGACGGACAGCCCTTTACTCATAACGGTGTACTTCTAAAACCTCTCTCTCGCACTTTTATCCCTTCCAAGGTTCAGGATAATCCTTTTTTGATGGGTACGAATTACGAGGCAACCCTTCAAGCCCTTCCAGAGCCATTGCGCTCTCAGATGCTTCAGGGTGATTTCAAGGCCGGGATGGAAGATTCGGTTTGGCAGGTCATTCCTACTGGCTGGGTGGATGCAGCTATGAAGCGGTGGGTCCCGGAAGGAAAGAAAGGGAAGATGGACGCCGCAGGCGTTGATGTTGCCAGAGGAGGCAAGGATAAAACCATCGTTGCGACTCGGTATGGGATGTGGTTCGATCAATTCAAAACATTTCCAGGGACAGCGACCCCAGACGGTCCGAGCGTGGCCGGTATCGTGGTTTCAGTCATTCGAGACGGCGCACCAGTTCATGTTGATGTGATCGGACCTGGAGGATCGGTGGTCGATCATCTTCGAGGGGCAAACGTTCATACGGTTGACATCAACGGAGCGGAGGCCCCGCCTCCTGGGGCCGTGGACAGGGCGACGGGTAGGCTGAAGTTCAAGAACATGAGGGCGTGGTTATGGTGGAAGATGCGGGAAGCGCTTGACCCGAAGTTAGGGGAGAACCTCGCTTTGCCAGTTGATTCTGAGTTGAAGGCCGATCTTTGCTCTGCACTCTGGAAGATGACAACCACTGGGATTCAGATTGAGAGTAAAGAGGACATCATCAAGAGGCTTGGGAGAAGCCCAGACAAAGGGGATGCTGCGGTTTACTGTCTTGTGGATACACCGAAAAGACATCCATCCTACGATAATTGGAGGGATCGGGCGAAGCGTGGAACATGGAGAACCGCATGAGAATAAAAGAAGTAGAATATACTGTAAACGAAAATGGGTGTCATATTTGTTTCAGTCACAGCAAAGATCGTCATGGCTATCCCCAAATATCAGTCATCAAAAATGGTAAAAGGACAATGACGAGGTTGATCCGCACGTTATGGGAACAAAACAATAGTTCAATTCCAGATGGTTTATGTGTTCTTCATTCCTGCGATACTCCTGCGTGTATCAATTTAAATCACGCTTGGTTAGGTACTCAACTTGAGAATATTCAGGATTGTGTGAACAAGAGAAGGCTTCACGTTTTTAACGGAGGTCAAGCTGGCGAAAAGAACAATCACGCTAAGTTGAATAACGATGATATTACTTACATTCGGAAGGTGTATACCAGCGTTAGGGGAGTCCGAAAGAGATTAGCGCAAATCTTTAACGTGGATGCGGATTACTTAACTAAAATAGCACACGGAAAAAGATGGAGTCATTTATGATCTCATATATCAGTGGTTTACGCCGTGAATACCACCACATCAAAACCAACCGAGAGGATTCCCAGGGTTACGAGCCTGCCATGGTGATCCTGCACCAAGGCAAGAAAGGAAAGAGTTTTATTATCCCGATAGATTCGATTTGGAAATATATAGATCCGATTAACAACCAAGACGCTCAGCCCTCGGACCTCGAAGCCTTTAAGGACATCGTAAACAGGGCCATGTGGTACAGGAAATGGGCTGTAGTTGTCAGCGATCGGGAACGGGCGAAGCTCGACCTTGCCGCTTGTGCCTTTGCCTCTGCCTTATGGAACGAGAACAAAATTCTTCCCTGCACCGGCTACAACCTTGCCAAGATGATCCAAATGTTTGACCTCGAACCAAGCCCCCAGACGGCGGCGCAGCTCCTTCTGTTCATCCAAGATGGCTTAGACACTTTGAAAGATATACCTCCACTTCCACCAGAGGAAGAGAACATAGCGGGCGAGATTACGGTTTGGCAGGGGGGGCAGAAGATTGCGAGCAAGGAGTTGACGGTGAAGGAAAGCGATTTGATTATGGAGGAGCAGGAGGCGTGAAATCTGACCGCAACATAACTCTACTCCAATCTGACGTTCAGCAGTTTCCGACAAGTCCCGTGGTGATAGTCCTCACGACTGCTGGAGAGGCTCAATTTCCTATCGGCAAGAATTTCAGTGGTGATTTCACTCTGAACTTTAACGATGGCGGGCTGGCCGGGGTATGGAAAAAGGAGAAATTGAAATGAATAAGTCAACTTGTTTTTGCGATCACTACCCATTTCTGAAAAGGAAAACGATTCAAATTAAGGATGGCGACGGTAACGTTCTCGCCTGGCAAATGTCCATCTGCCCGGTGTGCTGGAGACGGTTGGATCGAGCCAGGGAACCAGTACCGCCAATGACTTCGGTGCCCGAGAAGAAGAAACCTCGACCTCGGGACTGGGAAGCGGCGATGCTGGCCGACGAGTTAAATAAAAATATTACTTGACAAACATTTTTAAAAAGTGTATAGGGTAGTTTAATTGAATCCTGAAGAAATACTTACCGACATATTTTGTTATTGTGCTGTGATGGAGGTGATTGTTCATGCTCCCGTAGAAAAAATGGAGACAAGGGAATTATTAAAATTGGTTGGATTCCTGAACGCGATTAAATTGAAATTGGATCAAAACGGAGTTACGATAGAAGGATTGAACCAAATTAACTAAGAGGGTAGCTTAGCCAGGTCCCGTCCCCTCGGGTTACCGTGAAGCCCCGATCTTGCCAGCATAAAAGCTGGGGATAGGGGCTTTTTCTTTTTGGACCCATTAGATAAAGGCAAAGCACTCCAGACAACCAAGCCCGCCGAAGATAACGAAATTCCGCATACCCGCCCCGACCCTGAAGGACGCAGGCATGAGCTCGAATCCCCAGAATGGCAGAACCGCCTCCGAAAGCTGTTGAACTGGCGGCGTCAAGCGCGTGTCGCCCAAGCCGACAACCGCATGGAGATGGCGATTGACGAAGACTTTTACGATGCCATTCAGTATGAAGCGGACGAGTTAGAAATCCTCAGAGAAAGAAACCAAGCCCCCGCTACCTACAACGTCATCAAAAACGTAATCAATTGGATCATCGGCTCAGAACTCAAGGCCCGTATCGACTACCGAATCTTACCCCGAACCAAGCAAGGCGCCCAGGAAGCCAAAACCAAGACAAAGATTCACAAGTATATCCAGGACGTAAACCAGGGAGAATTTAAGCGCTCCAGGGCGTTTCAGGAGTGCATCAAGGGCGGTGTCGGCTGGCTTGAGTATGGGGCCCGTAATCCCACCCTCGGGAACGAGATTATTTACCAGAGGCAAGAGAAATGGCGGAATATGTGGTTTGACCACCTCGGCCTTGAACTCGATTGCTCGGACTGGCGTTTCGTTCTCAGGGAAAAATGGGTTGACCTCGATATCGCGAAGGCGATGTTTCCCGAAAGGGAAGATGATCTAAGGGTACTGGCCGAAGGCGTGAATTCTCTTTATCCCTACCTACCAGATGATGTTGTTATCACTGACTATGCCTCTGAATTTGACCTTGAATCCGATCTTGACAGTCTCTTTGGTGGTCCCTTCGACGGAGTTAGGGAAAGAGTGAAGCTCGTTGAGATGTGGTACAGAATGCCCGATAACGTCAAGATCATGCGTATGGTTGATGAGGATACGCCTTATGGCGCCTTGGATGGGACGATCTACCGGAAGGACCAGGAGGATCACGATTACCTTGTTAAAGGCGGGTATTTCACCACGTTTGATACGGCTATGCTCACCGTCAGGCAGGCGATTTGGGCAGGAGCTATCTACCTTCAGGACATTCTAACACCCTACAATCATAATCGTTTCCCGTTTGTTCCGATGTTTTGCTACCGGAGGCAGCGCGATAATATGCCTTACGGGGTCGTTAGGGACCTCAGAGACCCGCAGAGCGCACTGAACAAGAGGAAATCAAAAGCCCTTTTTCTCTTAACCGCCCAGCAGATGATTTATGAGGATGGGGCAATCAACGATCCAATCAAGGCCAGGGAGGAGATGAACCGGCCCGATGGTCAGATAGTTCTTGTCAAGGGCGCATTGCAATCAGGAGCATTTCAGAGGGTTGAACATGGACAACTCGCCCAGGCCCACGTCGCCCTTGCCGAGCAAGACCAAGCATTTATTGAAAACACGGCAGCAGGAATCACCTCTGAAAACCTTGGAAAGACCGAGAAAGACCTTTCCGGTAAGGCGATTCTTGCTCTGCAAGGACAAGGAGTACAGGCCCAGGGAGTTCTCTTCGACAATTACTATCTTGCCTTCCAATTGGCCGGAGATATCGTTTCATCTCTTATTGAGCAGTTTTACGACCAGGAGCGAGAAATCCTAATCACTGGAGATCAGTCCAATGATGAGTTTGTCGAAATCAACAAACGGACCCCAGAAGGAATTGACAATGCCATTGGGAGGGAGAAGTCCAGGTTTATTGTGGGTAAGCAGGATTATCGGGAGTCGATCCGAATGTCCATGTTTGAGACGCTTTCTCAACTTGTTCAATCTCTTTCTCAGTCAATGCCCCAGGTTGCCCTTGCCTTGTTAGACCTCGTTATCGACTACATGGACGTTCTGCCGAACAAAGACGAAATGGTTGAAAGAATCCGAAAGATTAACAAGCAAAAGGGTTCAGAAGACGACATGACGGATGAAGAAAGAGTTAGAGCCCACCAGGAACAGCAGGCAACCATGGCCCAGCAACAGGCAGTTCAACAGATTCAGATGGCGATGGCAAAAGCTGAACTGGCGATTAAGCAGGGAGAAGCAAATCAAAAGAATGCCCAGGCTCTACAAGCTCAGGTTGATGCTTCCATGAAGAAGCTCGAGGGGTTCTTGAAGGCTCTTGAAGTGGCCGGGATTATCAGGACCACGCCTCAAATTGTCCAGGCCGCCGATGCTTTGATAGCAGAGGCCGAGAAAGCACCGGGGGGTGGTAATGGTGAGGGAAGAAGAATAGGACAGAACCAAGGGGGGATGCAATGAGAAACCCGTTCAAGATGGTTGGAGAAGCCCTCGGCCAAAAACCGAAAGATGAGCCAAAGCCTGTAAGTTCTCATCAGAGTGAGATGGATCTCCTTGAGATGTATAAATCAAAACAGATTGAGAAAGACCCGGAAAGGCTCAAACGAGCAAAGGAACTGGCAAGGGATAAGCTAAAAAAAAAGAGGGGAGCAACTAATTATCCAGAAGAACGGATAGATTAACGGGAGGTTTAACATGGCCTTTTTTGAAAAACGTAAAAGACACGGAAAGCGCAACCTTGATGCTGGTTTTCCTTCTGAGGATCGGTACGAAACAGAACAGGACTTACGGGCATTAGTCAAGGCGAAGAAGATCCAAAAGGATTTGCCTCGTCACCAGGGCGTGAAGAATTTGGCAAGAGAGAGGCTTGCAACCCTCCGGCGCAAAGGGGGGAAGCGTCAGGGGATGATCGAGAGGCATGACAACACGATCACACCTGGAAGACACCATTTTGGCGAAGTGAGAGAAAAGAAATATCCACAAGAAAACGTAGACTAAAAGGAGGATATCATGGCGCTAACTTTAAGAGGTACTTTTTTATCAATTCCAGAAGGGATTACGACGGGCTGTGTCAGTTCTGGAGTGGGCTACATGGGGACAGTTAACGGTAAAGTTTATGCCGTGACATTTCTCACCGGCGTTATTGCTCCAGCCCTTGCCAGCCTTGACGAAAAAGTTGTTGCTGTGGCGACAAATGACTCCGTTCTTTTCATAGCAACGGACAAGGGCAAAATCTATGGGTATCCTATCAGCAACGGCAATGGAGTTTTAACCCTGTTGGCCGAAGTGGATAAGCTAATCGTAAATATGCTGGTAGCAACATACCTCTATGTTGCCTTGGACAATGGGACAGTGATTTCATACACGATTTCGTAAAACGAGCAAGGAGGAATAACGATGGCAGGCGAAAATGAGGAAAAAGAAGAGGAAGTAAAGCCGGTAATCCCGGAAGATGAGGATGTTGACAAGCCGCCCGAGGGTTACACCGCTGAGGAGTGGCAAGACCTTTCTCCTACCGAGAAGGAAGGTATCTTGATTGGCAAGGAAGCGGAGGCCGAAGGTGAAGAGGACGAGCAGGAGATTGATGAGGAAACCCTGAAGGAGATAGTGGGGGAAGAGGAACCAGAAAAGAAGGAAAAACCTGAGAAGAAAGAAGTTCTACGTGAAACCCCTAAAGAAGAGGTAAAGGTTGAACCTGAGACGCCCGAAGTGGAACCGGAGAAGAAGGGTCAAGAAAAAGCACCTGAACCAACTGCCATCGTTTCTGACGAGGAGTTACTTCGCTTTAAACCTTTTGTTTCTGAGGCTGAGATTAAGGTGGAAGAGGTTGTGCCTCCTGAGATTCAGACCAAACTCGATACGCTGGATACAAAGTATGATGCCGGGGAGATCACGTTAAAGGAATACAACGCTCAGAGGGATGCAGTCAACCGGGACATCATCCGTCAGCAAGTTCGCCAGATGGATCGGCTGAGGGAAAACAGGGTGTGGGATAAAGAACAGGCTTATTTCTTTCAGAACCGACCTGAATATATGGGGAAAGATTTCAAGGCAAAGGCTCTGCTTGGAGCAATCAAGGAGGCGGTTGCTACTATTGGAGCGGAACCAAAGTATCAATCTGCGCCGGGAATGGAACTTCTTTTGGTTGCTGATAGGGCTGTAAAAGAAGCCTTTGGGTTGAATAAACCTCCCGAGAAGAAAGAAGCGAAGGCAGACAAGAAATCAGAGAAGAAGGTAGAGGGAAAGCCTCCCGCCAAAGTTCCTGATAACAAGACGCTGACTGATATTCCATCCGCTCAAGGGAATCAGACAGATAGTCCCTATGCTGCACTCGACAAGCTCCACGGGCAGGCTTATGAGGATGCCCTTGAAAAACTTACTCCTGCACAAAGAGATAAGTATGCCGATGGTTCGAGAGTAGGAAGATGACGTATGGCACTTATCAAACTTCTTAATGTTGGTGACGAACTGATTTTCGATTTGAAGGAGATGGACAGGGTTGAGTCAAAGGAAATCTCTGTAACCATTTGTGAAAAGGGCGGAAGGGTGGTGGTATTAAAGCTAAGAGCCCATCGGTCAATACCGATCAGGGTATTCAAGCAAGAACTGGTCGAGAGAAAAGAAGAGATAGTTGACGATTTAAAATTTCACTAATAACGACTGAAAACCTACAAGGATCGCCTATGACGGCCAAAGCAAAATTCACGGAAGGGAGGTTAAAAACCTATGGCACAGACAATTATCGGTCTGAACGATGCCAAGGCCGTCAAAAGGTATTCGGGAAATCTGGCGGTCGATGTTGGCAGAAAGGGGTATTGGACCCGTAAGTTCATGGGTAGGGGCGAAGTCCCGACTCGTCCTATTTGGCAACTCACCGATCTCGAAGCAGATGCGGGGGAGCAGATCACCTATGATCTTTCCATGCAGTTGAATATGCAGCCCGTGGAAGGAGACACGGAACTCCACGGCAAAGAAGAGGCCCTTAGCTTCTTCACGGACAATGTTTACATCGATCAGATGAGGGGCGGCGCTGATTGCGGAGGCAGGATGACCCGGAAACGGACCCTCCACGACCTTCGTAAGATCGCCAAGGCCCGCTCAACCGACTGGTGGGCAAGAGTCTTTGACGAGATCATTTTCATGTACCTTTCAGGGGCAAGGGGAACTAACACCGAGTTTGTTTTTCCAACGACCTATGCCGGGTTCGCAAACAACTCGTTTACGGCCCCAGACTCCAATCACATCGTTTATGGCGGGGTCGCAACGTCAAAGGCTACGGTTGCAGCTACCGATAAGATGTCAACTCTCCCCATTGATCGGGCGGTAGCTTACGCCGAAATGATGGGCGGTGGTGGTCCTGCCTTTTCTGAGATCCCTCAGATCCAGAAGTGTGAAGTTGATGGGGAAGAAATGTTCCTGTGTATTATGGACTCGTACCAGGCTTTTGACCTTCGACGCAACACGACTTCGATGGATTGGGCTGACATCCAGAAAGCAATCGCCACTTCGGTCGGAAGAGACACCCCATTTCTCAAGGGTGGCCTTGGAATGTGGAACGGTGTAGTTCTTCACAAGCATCAGAACGTGATTCGCTTCACAGATTATGGTTCTGGTGCGATTGCGGCTTCTCGGGCCCTGTTCTGCGGATTGCAGGCAGGCGCTCTCGCTTTCGGAAGTCCCGGTCAGAATCTTCGTTTCGGCTGGAACGAAGAAGGACGGGACAATAACAACAGGGTGGTTATCACCACGCACACCATCTGGGGCTTCAAAAAAGTTACCTTTAATGGTAACGATTTTGGCGTCATGGCAATCGACACGGCGGCAACCAGACCGTAATCCTAAAACAGAAAGGAGGTAAAACACCATGGCTAACACCGTAACTTATGCACCTGATCTTTACTCCAGCCCGCCGAAAAATGCGATGCCTGGCGCAAGGCTGGAATACCGGGAGATGGCTATTGGCACGACGGAAATGCTCACCACGATCATTTTTGCTCTTGGCATTCTTCCGGTTGGACACAGATTGACTCACTTCAGGGTTGAATGTACCGATATGGATAGTGGATCATCGGCCACCCTCGACGTGGGTCTCCTCAATAGTTATTACAACGAGAAACTTGCTTCCGCTTCTCATGCCGGTTGGGATGCAGGAGCGTCTCCTGCCCTGGTGAACGCTTTTGACAACAGCGCCATCACGGGCACGACCATCAACCTTCTGCTTTCGGCATCAACTCTGCCGCAGGCCGGTGGATGGGTAGAACCCGCAGCAACAAACCCATATTCCCACATGATCGGGGTTGACCCGACACATGATAGGATTATCGCGGCTCAGTTCAAGGCTGCTCCTGGAACGGCTGTTGATGGAACACTGGCGTTCATTGTCGGAATGGATTGGGATTAAACCTTTTAACCTTTAATGCTTGGGGGTGGATGTCCTCGGGCGTCCACCCCTGATATTCATACGATTAAGGAGGACGAGTACGATGAGGATCGAATGTTTGGTAAAAAGGGAAGGAGTAACTTCTATCTCTCTTTCTAATGTAAAGGTTCCCTATATATTTCAGCCTATCCCGTGGGCGAAACCTGGGGAGTTTGTCACCTCATACTGTGAAGTAAGCAACGCCGACCATATCGCATATTTCTTAGCCCATGGTCGTCAATACAGACAATACGACCCTGATGTCTCGCTCAAGGAATTGCAGGTGGACAGGATGAAAGCGAAGAAAAATATCTATGCCGGGTATTCTGTTTCCAAGTTTCACTACATGGGCAAAGAAGGGTACGCAGTTTATAACAAAAAAGACCCTTCAAAAACCTTGTACGCAGGGGCAAACACCACGGAATTTGTAGAAAAAATGGCAGATGTCATGCCGTGGCCTACAGAGTTTGAAGCCTTTGAATGGCTCAAAAATGAACTCGAATTTGAAACCATGGGGGACGATCTTCAAGAACCGATTGAACTTCCAGACCCCGAGCGTATTGAATCTCTCGAAAGATTGAACGCAGAGCAGGCAAGGGTGATCGAAGAATTGAAAGCAAAACTGGAAGGTGTATCCTCAGACAAGAAGAAACCGGGGAGGCCCCCTAAACTTTCGTCAGAGGATGTTGATAAGGTGGATTCTGTCATTAAACAGATCACAGGAACTTAAAATATGGCTTACACCATCCAAAACCTAATCATGGACATCCTGCCTCGGGTGGGAAGGATTGAAAACAGATTCGGTATCACCATCTTTGGTGCGGCCAATTCGGTCCAGTCCATGATTTACAAAAAACTCTTGGAACGCCACTCGGATCTCCTTGCTTCTGGGAGTCTTGCTCTTAACATCCCTGCCTATGGGTATTACGCCACTCTTCCTGTTGATTTTGTGGCCTTGGCAGAGAAACCACGGGTAGAAGAGTTATTTACTGATTGGATGGGCGGGATAGTAACCGCCTACGATCCTTTGACGGGTATCTTAATCTTAACGGTTAATCAGGCAAACGGAACTGACACCCTGGCACTTTGGAATATCGCAACTAACGGGACCCCTGAAACATCTTCTTATATCCTCGGAAGTTCCACGACCAGTCTCACGGTAGGAACCGGAAGCAAAACGCTGACGGCTTCTCTCAATATGGCTATTTCAGCGGGCGACTATATTTGGCTTCTTCCCAATGATCTTCCGGCTTCCTTGATAAAGAGATATCATCATGTCACGCCGAGTTACCTTGATGACGACCTTGACCATGCTGAGAGAACGTGGTGGGAGTGGTTCGGAATTTATGGGAATAGTTGGGAGCCTCCGGCACTCAGGCCCCGGTACTTCAAGGTTATCGGGAC
>Ga0153916_10003605_pt1 | contig 11550 bp, 33 predicted proteins | sample Opewatmetagenome_FD_109642 | JGI IMG/M metagenome (GOLD analysis project Ga0153916, IMG submission 109642) | Freshwater wetland microbial communities from Ohio, USA - Open water 3 Core 3 Depth 4 metaG | ecosystem: Environmental > Aquatic > Freshwater > Wetlands | place: USA: Ohio, Lake Erie...
CTGCTACGTCAGCAAGGATTTGTCTCAGGAGTTAATCAGAGCAGTATCTGAGAAACTTCGTGCAGTTGCCCGCGACCCGGGCGATAATTAATTTTAGGGAGGGAGTATGGGAGAGATAAAGTTATCACGCGAATTTGTCTTAAAGGAACTTGAAAAGGCGGTAGATATAACCCCTGTAAAACCAATGAAGGCTACTATAGCGTTTCATCAGATGGGCGAGATTTCAAGTGATGTAGAGGATTGGGTTTTGGTAGATAGGGAAACTCCTGATTACTATATCGGAAGCTGGATTACTGGCTATGGTTATGTCGGAGTTCTATTTCCTAAATCTACAACTCGGGAATTGACCCCAGACGAACAGAGTGAGCTAGAAACAAAATGGAAGCGGAAAGATTTTAGGATAATCTAACGCCCGATAATACGTATTATGTTAGATGAAAGTCTTGAAACACAATAAACACAAGGAGATAAACAATGAAAGCAACAATCAAAATAACTCAAGAAGTAAAAGTCAAAACCCTGATGGTCGATATAGAACCTCGACATATAGGGGATAGCGAAGATGATGATATGCCGACTGATTTCCCTTTGCTTAACGAGGATAAGACCCGCTGGATTGCCAAAATAGACATTGATACAGGGAGAATAGCAGACTGGCCACAAGGGGAAGTCCGTGAGATGTATATCAAGGTTTGTGATGCGGGTAATTATACACTACTAGATAGCGCAGGGAACAAGTTAGACGAACTTACACAAGAATATGTCCCTAATAAACTGGTGCCGGGCGAATATGGTGATTATATCGACCTAAAAATAGATTCGGACGGTTTTATCACGAACTGGTATGAGCAACCAGAATTATCGGACTTTCCAAAATTCGATAATGAGGATGATTAACTGCCGTATTATGTAGTATAAATAAAATTAAAACAACGGAGAATAAGATATGGCAACAATAAACGAAGAAAGAATAAAAAGGAATAATCCAAATATAGAAGCAGTCACAGGTCTCTATGACCGTGATAGTCGTCAACGCCGCAGGGCTGCAATAAGGGCTGAATACAAAAGAACAGGGGTTAAGCCTGCCAAAATGATTTCGGCATAGGGAGGCGATGATGAAAATACTTAAAGCAATACTGCAGCGGTATGGAAGAGGGTGAAGGGATGAGTAAAGAACTACGTGAGAAAGCTAAATGGGTAAAAATACCCGGAACGAATCGGTCGTACTTCTTCCCTTTTGCCCCTCGCCGTATGGATATTGAGGTACTGAGGGCAAACAAAAAAGGATTTAAGGGCGTTATTATAAAGGAGGTGAGGTGATGAATAAAGCAGAAGAGCAGTTACTTGTATTAAAAAAGCGTTTGGCGGCACAATATGCAGTGATACAAAGGGCGCAAAACTATAGAGATACGCCGATAAGTTTTGCTAGTAAACTAAAAGAGCGCTGCGAGGAGTATCTATCAGAGGGTAATCAAAGCGATTACTATACCACCATCATCCACTCCATAGACGGCGGACAAATAAAAGACTGGCCCAGCTTTGTTGAATACATGACAGGCGAGGACTATGAACAAAAGCCCAAATGCGAATACTGCAACGACACAAAGGAAGTATCAGCACCGCATTATACTAAAGGTGGTGAGATACCTGACTGCGACTTTATCAAGTGCCCAAAGTGTGGGGGTAAAGATGAGTAGGATAGAATTTACTTATTACGGCATTCCCACTGGCAAGGGTCGCGCCAGGGTATCAACTCGTGGCGGGTTCGCCAGGGCATATACCCCTAAAAAGACACAGGAGGCTGAGCAGAACCTACAGGCGCAAGCTGCTCAGTATAGACCGGAGAAATTGATGGAAGGGCAAATAGATCTGATTATGCGAATATATGTGCCAATACCTAAATCCTTCCCTAAAAAGAAAGCCCTATTAGCTTGGCAGGGAGCATTGATGCCGACTACGAAGCCTGACATAGATAATATCATCAAGCTAGTTTGTGATGCCCTTAACGGTATTATATGGCATGATGATAGGCAGATAGTTCAATTAGCGGCAAGCAAGCATTATGATGATACACCTCGAATAGAATTTGAGATACAGGAGATATAATGACTAAAAACCAACCAATAACCTTCGCTCAGCAATTACACAACGCTAGGGCAAGGCTCAACAGGGGCAAGCACTATGAGAAAGGCAAATATCCCCGTGACCCCGATTACTGGTCATGGCGCAGGGTAGGCGAGAAGATAGGTTATAGTTATCGTACCCTTGAGGACTTGGCGGCAGGAAGAAGAATACCGAAATATAAATATACCGAAAAAGATATATTATCAAAAATAAGAAAATTAGGCAAATAAAGGATTTTGCCCTATTGACATATACGGCAAAAACGTATATAATAGATGAAATTCAAGGAGAGAAGAGATGGCTAAACAGATAAGACTCATAGAAGATTGTGATGACTATAAAAAGGGCGACATATTCCCTGTTACTGAATTACTACAGGATGAGGACGAGCATCTTTATTGGGTAGAATTTGCGATAGACGAGGATAGTGCTGATTTTTATTATTTCAGGAAGTCTACCGGCATGGCATACATAGGCGAAAATAACGATATTCCTTTTGCTGTCTTGGAGGAGGTACTCTAATGCTCTATCAATGTTCCGGCTATAGCCGACTTGTGTGTGGGGGATGTCATCGCGCAGAGAAGCATGAAAAGGCGGAGGGTTGTCATACTTCGTATTATTGTTCCATAGCTCAAGAACGAATCCATTGCGAGCCAGTGGAGGAGGAGGGAGATGAGTAAGATACAGATAGTATGCAATAAGGCGGGTGAGGACAATCTTTGCAAAACCTGCCTTCACGCTCGACCACATGATGACAATTTCTGCACAGAAGAAGATGAATGTATTGCAGAATTAACAGTTAAATGTGTACCTGTCGCCGCCATCGATGGCAAGGAGGGGGAGCGATGTACCAAATAAAAGTGAGTTATCAAACAGGAGATAGTTTCGGTAGTAGTGAGACTGATACTACATTAGATATAGAGTGGAACAATATTGAGGCAGCCAAAAGAAATCTTGTTCGTATTGAAGAACATTATGAGTTATATGAGCTTAATAATAATTCGCATTATTCACTCAAGAAGCAAGACAAAGACAGTCGTATCAAGGAACTACAATCACGGGACTGGTATAGAACATCTCAATTCGACAAGAAAGGTTTTTGGAGCCTATTTCTTGAACTAGATAATGGGAAAATGTATGCGCAAAGTGTAAGTTGGTGTGGTTATTTTGAGTCACTGATTGGGGCAGAAATAATACTTGTCTACCAGGGCATAAAATTTGATAGGGCGCACAAATGAACCCTAACGCCGCTCTTATCTACCTCGCCACCATCCGACTACGGCGGGAACAGCGGGAGAAAATAGCGCGGATGAAGCTGGAAGCAGTGAAGGGATGGGAACCGAAGGGGAAAGTAATTAAATTTTAAGGGAGGGGGAATTATATGAAGAAAAGAGTTGTATTGACTAGAGAAGAAACAATGACGGCGCTATTGGATTACCTTAAAAAGGAAAATAGCATACGTCCCGAAGAGCGTATTGCCGAAGCTGAATTAGGCGATGATGATGAGGATTATTTCTTCATAGATATTGAGGTTTAATAACCATGAAAACCTTTATCAAACTAATCGCCTCACAGCACCCTATCGAGGCTACTGTCGCATTTATCGTTATCGTATCGGTTATCCTCGCTATGTACTCTGCCTGTTGCGGGGATATTGAGAATAAGGCAGGGATGAATAATAAGTTAATTTGGAGGGAAGGGAGATGAGTGAATATCCGAGCGAAAGACAAATTGGTGAATTAAAAGACAAGGCAAGAGAAATACCAATACAGTACGATGCTGTGATGGATATAGTAAGAGATTTATGGGACTATGATTATGGACAAATTATAGAAGACCACCTTGTTATGTCCCAACCAGGTATCGGGCACACCCTTATCACTGGTGGCTGGTCAGGCAACGAGGATATATTATCAGCGCTGTCCGGCTCTATGTTCGACATGATACACTGGTATAGTTCAGAACGTGGTGGTAAACATGTTTACAGGAGAGAAATGTAATGAACCGCAAACTCAAAAACTACAACGAAATCAAATACGATCTGCCCGACACCTCAAAGGGTCTGCCAGCATTTTGGGCAGTGCTATTTGTGATGACTGCCTCAGTAGGTCTATGGACGCTGGTGCTATGGTTAGGGTCGATGTTAATACATGGAGGGAAGTGATATGAAAATATGGTGTGATGATTGTAATGGGAGAGGCTATATACCTGTGCCGGGCAGATGTTCTGCTGAATATAAAGAATGCCCCACCTGCGCTGGTTTTGCCTATACCCTCCAAAACTGCTCGAACTGCCGCCACCAAGACGGCAAAATCGGCGGCACTGCTATAGATGTGAAGGATGGTGTTATTGTCGAAACCGATGCAACTCAGTATCACTGCGCCCATCACGAGCAGTATCTACCGGCTGGCATAACTTGTAAGGAGTGGAGGGTTAAATCATGAGCAAAGATAAAAAGCCTGAATGCCGAACATGCAAAGAGCGTGTTGTGGACAGTGGCAATGAGGGCACAAATTGCTATATTTGCCGATTCACATGTTATCCTGTGCCGGACGAAGGGTTGCCCCCAATAGATAAGAGGGGATATAATTGCCGATTTAGTGAGTATGTAGAAAAGGGCGACAGAAAAGTGGTCGCCGATGCTCTCAGGGCAGGGATAGAGGCGATAATCTCAAATGAATTCCTCCCTTATGAATTAAATATGGTCGAGGTAATTAGCGAAGGGGTTGATATATTAGGCTTCTCGGGATTGTATTTCGAAAATGGTAATGAAATTTGTTCCTGCTCGCTAAAAGACTTCATGCCTTGTCGAAATCATCGTCTAAATTGTGAATTAGTCTACATCAAAAAGGAGGCAAAATCATGACACCATTCTGGCAAGGATTCATAAAGGGCTATCCACAGGGCGTTATAGCGGGGCTATTAATTGGCATAGGTATATTGATAGGATATTATTTAATACCTCACAAAACGATAACCAACTCCGGCACGACCTCGAATACTGCCAGTACATCGGCGCAGATACCGACCGAGACGATACGATATGAGAGAGTATATATACCAGTACCGGGATTAGGTGGCGTTATGGCGGCAAGCAAAGCTATTATCCCGATAGTACCTGCCTCGGTTACATCACAGATACGTGATGAGTTTGTTTCGGTAGATATGCAATGTGTAGCCTCCGGCTCCGTAGACGCAACGATTTATAGTAACCAGGTGTATAGTGCCTCGGGAACCACTTACGTGCTCCAAACAGCCTCTTATACGGCTCGAGGGCAGATACCACAATCATCGAATAAATTACTGGTAGGCGCTGCTATAGATACACAGGGCAGCACGGCTATTATTGTTGGCTATAAACTATTCTCGACTCCTTCAATATGGGGAGTACCGGGGATAGACTGGACGGCGAATTTAATTTTAATGAGGTAGAGAGAATGTTAAAGGCAATAGGCGCTTTGGTAGTTGCTATGGTTCTTACGATATATAGTAGCTTATTAACTGGATGGGTGCTAAGTATTATATGGGGCTGGTTTATCGTTAAGATTTTTGGGCTCCCTGTATTATCAATTCCATCAGCTATAGGCGTGGCAATTGTTGTGAGCTATGTAACACATCAGGTAAGTACTAAAGAAGATGATAGGGAGATTGGGGAAATACTAGGCAAAGGGTTTCTATATAGCACGCTCCGTCCCTTGATAACTTTAGGATTAGCTTGGGTAGTGCATTTATTTGCTTAGGCTGGGCTGCGTTGACATTATTTGTAATATTCAAAGGATAAATATGAACACGATCGAATTCAACAAAAAATACACCAAGCTCCCAGTGGGGATAAAAACGGCAGTGCTGATGGCGGTAGAGCCAGTGAGATTGCTAAGCTTGACAAAGAATTTTGTACATGCCGATACTGAGTATCCCACAAGGGAAGGGCACAAACATCATATCTTATATACAATGTTCCGCAATGGTGTTGATATGGTTTTACTTTGCCTCGTCCTCAAGTCCGATACCGGCGCGATATTTACTACGCTGAGGAAGGATAATAGTGAGAACCGTCAAAAATATATGGGCAACTATGTTGGCGGCGGGCAGTTTGAAAAGCAACGACCTGAATTTAACATCATCATCAAGGAGGACTAAATGAGCGAGAATAAGATAAAAACTATCAATACAGTTAAATGCCCTGTATGCGATGGCGACATGAGATTAGCGTTCTATGCGGAAAATATGGAATGCAGAAGCTGTGGGGTCGAAATCCCGATAGCAGTAATTAAAGGCTACCAATCCCGCATTGACCGTGCGGTGGAGGAGGCGGTGAGGAAGGAGAGGGAGGAGATGCTTAATATTGTCAAATCCAACAAAAAGCATTTCATGGATGAGTATAAAGCTAGTATGGCGGATGGGGAAGAAAATGATAGCGCTACCGATATGGTACTAGCTTGTGATATGATTCTGAATGATATAAAAAAGCATAGCGCGACATAATAACCATTATAGGACATAAGAGCAATGAAAACTAAACGACCATCACCCGACTGCGTTTGCGGTTGCCGCAGGAAGGCTGAGATAATGGGCTATTCTAAGGTATGCCTCGACACGAAAGCTGCAAGCGGCTATTTTGACGAGACAGTGCAGAAGGGGATAGAGAGAGCTGAGAGGGTAGGGAAGAAAGGGAGGGTGACGAGATGAGTACAAAAATACAATGGACAGATAAGACATGGAGCCCCGTGACGGGCTGCTCTAAAATATCGGCAGGTTGTAAAAACTGTTATGCCGAGAAAATGACAGCACGGTTGCAGGCGATGGGGTTGGAGAAGTATGAGCACGGATTCAAGAAAGTTGTTTGCCATAGTGATGACCTAACCACTCATTTCCCCGGTAAATCAAAAATGATATTCGTAAATTCTATGAGCGATACCTTCCATAAGGATGTGCCTACTGAGTTTATTCTGGATATATTCGACCAGATAAGGCAATATCCACAGCATATCTTCCAAGTGCTCACAAAGAGGGCAGAAAGGCTGCGAGAGATAAAAAGCTATCCGACAAATGCTTGGGTAGGTGTGACGGTTGAGAATAGCGATAATATAGTGCGTATACCATATCTACAAGAGAGCAACGCTCATATTAAATTCCTATCTATTGAGCCATTACTAAGTGATATATCTTTTTTGCCATTGGGTAATATAGATTGGGTTATTGTCGGAGCTGAGAGCGGTCATAATGCCCGTCATTGTGATATTAAATGGATAAGGAATATCAAAGAACAATGCAAAGTTGCCAACGTGCCGATATTTATTAAACAAATACAGGTGGATGGGAAGCTGGTGAAGGACATAAACCAGTTCCCGCCTGACTTACAGATACGGGAGTACCCTATATGAGTCAATACCTAGACCAATACACCGCTTACATGTTCGAGCTTCCCACTGTCGAGGCGGTGCAGGACAAGCAGCTCGAAGTCACGATGGCTTTTGAGAGTGGCAAAATGGACACGATGGTGTATAATGATAAGATGAAAGCGTTACTAATATTAGAACAGCAACACACCGACACCGAGGCGAGGCGCGCTAGGTGGGTTAACGCGGGGCAGGTGAAGAATGGCTAAAAGTAAGTTTGCAGAAATAATCGAAACGCTAAATGACGAAGAATTAAAACATGTATTCTTCTGTTTAACAAACGAGAAAGCTTATCGCTCTATGCAAATAGTTATGCACACTCCTTCTCATTCTAGGGCGATACAAATAGATGCCCTCACTAAAGAATTAAATAAAAGGAATTGGAGTTGGCGGGTCGAGGATAAAGACGTTCTTGATAAACTCAAATAAATGCCCCGACTCCTCCTCATCGCTCTACTCTTCCTCGCCACTACAGTTCGGGTCGGCAACGGTGAAATGCCAACTAAGACGGTGCTGGATAGTAAGGGGATAAAACATGTAGGCAGATACACGGGGACATGGGCGGGGTATAATATATTGTATGATGATAAGTGGAAAGAGATTTACAGATTTGAGAGGTATTGATGAAACAGGGACTTAAAATTGGTGATTATTGCCATGCCTCTAAATATAGCGATAGAGACCCACATGACCCTTGGGCTATTGGGCTATTAAAGGAAATACTTATAACTGGCAAAAAAACTTATTATAAAATAGAGGGAAATGAGCGATGGTTCCCTTGTTGTAGAAAAATTACCCCTAAATATGGGGCAAATTACATCAAAACCATGAAGCTATTATATCCTAATGCTTAAATCCTTTTAACACAAACACCACCCTCTCCCTGCCGTACTCAATGATCCATCGCGGCAGGAGGGGTACGCTTTTCTTTTTCTTTTTATCGCTTCATATTCCCACAACTCGTATAAATCCTCTATAGACGGCATATCAGCTAGCTCCTTATCGCTACCATCAGGGTAGTTCAATAAACTATCTACAAGGCGGGATAAAGTGGGTTGGTATTCGGAGGGGATGATTTGTGAGGACATGTTTATTTGATGGTTTGAACTCACCGGAAATACCGGATAGTTCGATAATTAGTTATAGAGCCAAAATCTTATTTGATGGTTGTTTGATGAATGCCTCTGTTTGTCCGTATGCGAAGCATATATAAGCACAGAAGCTGAAGCTTTTTGTAGGTCACGCGCATCTTGGTACATGACAAAACTTGATAACTATAGGCAGGATTCGAACCTGCGACCACACCGTTGACACCGATGCCTCTACCGGGCTGAGTTACTATAGCATAAATATATTATATCATACCTGTTATTTTTGGGTCAACAGGGAAAACCGACAGCACCCGTACACGGGGCATGAGGATATTATAGCATAAAAAAAGAGCGGGGTCTTTTATAATACCCGCCCTTGCAATAATCTTTATAGTAATCTTCTTTATATATAATTTAAATTATTAATAACGCATAAGAGTACCCCCTGAATTTATATTCATTATACCACATCGTGCATTTTTTGCACATACTAAAAAACCCCACCTGGAGGGTGAGGTTCGAGGAGGATTATCTTATGATGAAACGGCTAACCAAATATGTAGTTGACGCTACGGGCAGTATTACACTTTGCCGTGTTAAGGATATAATTATAACATATTCAGGTCCATAGGGCAAAATATCCCATTCTTATTTACATGGAACCACGGGGGAATTGAGTAATTGCCGTCAAGTATATTGGCTAGTGGACGGTATTCTATATGCAAGTGAGGACCTTTGCTAAATCCGGTATTGCCAACAAAGCCGATTTGAGTATCATGGATTACACGGTCCCCGGGCCTGACAAGTCTCTCATCCTGATGTGCCATGATAATGCCGAGCCACGGGTAGGCATCCGGGACAAATACCACGTATTGACCGTACCCGGCAGTATGGTCCTTGTCGTCCTGCCATTGAGAGGTTATTATCTTACCTATCCCCGGTGACATTATCTTGGTCCTGAATGTATCGGCAGGATTCTTTCTTGCTAGGTCCCCACCACTATGAAAGCCTCTGCCGTATAAAGTATTGTAATTACCAAACTTCTGCGTAGCAATTACATCCGGCTCCCTTATAGGGCAAAGCAATATATTATCTTTCAGCATGGTCCGTGTCCAATCCGGTACGGTCCCCGGAGATAATAGCTCCAGTCAGTTTATTATTCGACTGCATAAATATCTTATCCTTAATCGAATCAGGTGTTTTTTCGTAGGCAAATGCCGCTACAATGCCGAGGAGCGCCCCGCCATCACCGACCGAAGGGATTAGGTAGTGACCGCCTACATAGCCAAGCACCCCGCCGATACCTATCGCTATAAGCGGGTAATAGTCAACCGCCTTATTGCCCTTATCCAGCTTCTTGATTACCTGCGTAGAAGCCCATGTTATGGCTATAACTGCCAGCCCAAATAGTAATTTTTCATTACCGATTATCATATTGATGTCCATTTCTTCTCTCTAAGTTTATTTTTATAATACAGAACCACAACCCATCCTATCATAGCCCATTCTGAAATCAATCCGTAAGTCATAGCAAATTCCTTTTTCGTGTTATAATATTAGCCTGAATGCGTCAATCAAAAAATTGATACCTTTGGACACGAGCTGAAAACGTGTGAAAACTTCTATCTTTTGTAAACCCCTACGGATTATATTATCATAGGGGTTTTTTATGCGCCTAGAAATGTCTTGAGCCATGATTGAAAACCTAATTTAATTAATGGGTATATTATTGTCCATAACCAACCAGCAAAACTCGTTAAAGCGATACCGGCAATCGCCATCCATCCCTTGTGCTTATTCACTACCGCCCAAAACCCCTGTAAATCTTTTCGTTCTTTTAATGCTGGCTGCATGGTTTCCATAAAGGATATAATTTTTTCGGGCTCTAGCTTTTCTACACCAGCTCTGATGCCCTTTACTTCTCCCATTATCCCATCTAAAAATGTCATTGTTTCACTATGTTTGCTTTGAAAATGGGTATGCTCATCATCATTTTTTTTGAATTTTTCTTTATTAATATCGCCAGCGGTACCCATCTCTATTTCTAGTCCATCAAGCTTATTATCCAGTCGAAAAACTTCTCTGTTTACCTTGTTTATTAATGCTGCTATATGCGCCTTCATATCATCCTCAGATATATCACTGGGTAGTACGTCAGGAGGTAGTTTTTGCTGTGCCATACTCTTCCTTGCTCATCCCTACACCGTCACTGCCCCGGCATTCTCGGGGAGACTCATATAATGAGCGTATGCCTGCGCTATTGCATTTGAAGGGGATAAAATATCATAAACACATTCATGACATCGGGAGCCATTCAATATATCAATAACCTCGCCAGTTGCCGAAGTCTTTATCTCGACATCATATCTAATTTTATAGATACCCGCATCGTCTTTATAACAACTCCCCCAGCTTATGCGGTGATACGCATTAGCTATTAAAATGCCTTTGAAATTATAGTCTTTCTGTATTGCCATGTCGCCTCCTATGCTATTAAATTACCAAACAAATACCATGTGTCCGCAGCCTCTTTAACAAGAGTTGCATCACTATATTGTCCCGCCATAGCTTTGTTCCCAGCTAATGAATTAATTGTCACGCCTGCACCCGCTGCGATAGTGAGCTTCCCAGCGCCATCTTGCGCTACTCTGATTATAGTGCCTATTGGGAAGTTGGTAGTTGCCGAAGGCTCTACTGTAGCTGTGATAGCAGCAGCGTTGCTAAATGTGACGAGTTTGCCCTTATCCCCTATCACAAAAGAATATGTAGTACCGACTTGTGCATTAATTTGGTATTTGGTATTATTGAGGGGCGAGCGAACCGTGGCGCTTTCGCTAAACCATAGGTCTGTACCATCATACTCCACCCGCCCCGCCGTGATAGCGCCCAAAGTGGCGGAGGTGAACTCTATTAGCTTAGTAAAGATATTCAACCAG
>Ga0153916_10003606_pt1 | contig 11549 bp, 7 predicted proteins | sample Opewatmetagenome_FD_109642 | JGI IMG/M metagenome (GOLD analysis project Ga0153916, IMG submission 109642) | Freshwater wetland microbial communities from Ohio, USA - Open water 3 Core 3 Depth 4 metaG | ecosystem: Environmental > Aquatic > Freshwater > Wetlands | place: USA: Ohio, Lake Erie, Old...
AATTGATCTATGCCACTTCTGATTATGCTGCTCCGGATAAGATGCTGACTCAATTGCAAAATGGAATAACCGACATACTAAAGAAACATCAAAAGGTGTCCAATGACATTGCCTACATCGGTATCAGTTGCGGAGGTCCTCTGGACAGTAAAAAGGGGGTAGTTTTATCTCCTCCAAACTTGCCGGGTTGGGATGAAGTGCATATAGTAGAATTTTTCGAGAATCAGTTTTCAATACCTACTGCTATCCAGAACGATGCCAACGCATGTGCCCTTGCCGAATGGAAGTTTGGTGCAGGCCGCGGAACCCAAAATATGGTTTTCCTAACATTCGGTACCGGTCTTGGAGCAGGGTTGATACTGGATGGAAAACTTTACTCAGGGACTAACGACAATGCAGGAGAAGTGGGCCATATTCGTTTGGACAACTTTGGACCAGTGGGCTACGGCAAGGCAGGTTCATTCGAGGGTTTTTGCAGCGGTAGCGGCATTGCTCAACTGGCCCGGTTTAAAGCAATGGAGAGGTTCCAGATGGGAGAAAAGGTCTCTTATTGTGAAAGGATTTCGGAACTACAATCTGTAACCGCACAGCGGGTTGCCGAGGCTGCCAATAGCGGGGATCCACTTGCTCTGGAGGTTTTTGAGACTTGCGGAACCTACCTTGGCAAAGGACTTTCGATACTAATCGACATCCTGAACCCGGAGTGTATCGTCATTGGGAGCATTTATGTTCGTGCCGGCCACCTTTTAATCCCATCACTTGAAAAGGCTCTTCAGGTTGAGTCCTTACCCCTAGCCCGGAAAGTTTGCCGCATTGCACCTGCTGAACTCGATGAACAAATCGGCGACATGGCATCTCTTTCTGTGGCAGCCAATAAATTACAATAAAATATTTACAGATGATAATCGATCAGATCAAAGGAAATTTTCAAAAGGCACAGGAGGTGCTTTGTAGTTTTATTTCTGACCCGCTGAACTCCCAGCAAAGGTCTCAAAGGCCGTTTTCCTGCCGATAGTAGTATTATCCTGGCAACTGTTAGGGAACCTTACCAGGTTGTGATTCAATTCATATAATAGATCAAATTAATTAATGTAAGTTGCAAGTCTAGTCAGGTACTATTTCCAGAAATAAATATAGAATGCAATGATTACAGAAAGAATTATACAAGAATGAACCACATCCCATTTATTCCAGCTGGCCCGGGTTTCGGCTCGTTGTTCCTTGGTGGATGATGCAAAGGTGAGCCCCAGTATCTTTTCATCACTTGCCCTTTTGGTAAACATTGATACAATAACAAGCATAATAATGCAAATGAAAAAGTTTGCTATCTCATAATGAAGCCAGTTGGTTTCAATAAATATCTTATGATAAAATGTCGTGGCATCCGTAAATCTATTGGCAAAAATCGTAAAAAAGAGCCTTATCATTCCAAGTGTAAAACCTGTGATCAATGCAGTTAACCCTCCTGCCGGTGTAGTGCGTTTCCAGAAAACTCCAAATAGAAATGCTACTGCAATACCAGGGGCCAGGATTGATTGGACATCCTGTAAGTATGCATAAAGCACTTTTCCTATACTTTTCATTACCGGGATCCACAGGATTCCAAGTATAACCACTGATGCTGTAGCTATCCTGCCTACAGTCACCAGATGTTTTTCACTTGAATCCGGTTTATATTTTTTATAAAAATCAACTGTAAATAATATTGCAGATGAGTTAAAGAGTGATGCCAGGGAACTCATGAGTGCTGCCAGTAATCCACCTACAACAACTCCTTTTAGTCCGATTGGAAGCAAATAAGTAACAAGAGTAGGAAAAGCTGCATCTGAACTGGACAAAGGCATAAGTCCTTTCTGGTTTAGAGCATATGCTATTAATCCGGGAATGAGAAATATGAAAACCGGGGTTAACTTTAAATAACCAGCAAATATTGCACCACGCCGCGCATGCTTCTGGTTTTTAGCGGATAGTACCCTCTGAACAATGTACTGATCAGTACACCAGTACCAGAAACCAATAATTGCTGATCCAAGTAATACTCCTGTCCATGGGAATACCGTGTCCTTGGGTGAACGGATCAGGCTTAGCATGCTATCACCGAAAGGTGTCTGGTTTAGATCACATATTCGTTCGACTTCCCCCCATCCTCCAACTTTTACAAGTCCAATTATTACAATTAGTATTGATCCAATAAGTAATATTGGCGTCTGAAATACAGAGGTATACATGACAGCCTTCATGCCTCCGATGACTGTATATATTCCAGTAATAACAACAAGTCCTACAGCACTTATCCAGAAGAAATCAATTCCCCAGATCTCGTCAATTCCAAATACATTCTTAAAAACCACCCCTCCTGCATATACTGTTACTGCCACTTTTGTCAATATATAACTGACAAGTGAAATAATTGATAATAATGATCGGGCACTTGAATTATAACGTCTTTCAAGGAATTCAGGCATGGTATACACCATACTGCGTGAATAAAACGGAACAAACACCCATCCTAATATCAATATAAGCCAGCCATGCATTTCCCAATGGGCCATTGCCATCCCACTTGAAGCTCCAGCTCCGGCAAGTCCCACAAGATGTTCCGATCCGATATTTGATGCAAAAATAGATGATCCAATTGCAAGCCAGGTAGCATCACGGCCGGCAAGGAAATAATCTGACGAAGTGTCTTCCTTCATACGGCTTACCCATACAACAATCCCGGCAAGCACTAAGAAGAAAAGACCCAGGACAATCCAATCCAGATAATGAAAATATTCCATAATTTTTTTATATTAAGTTAGTGATTAGGGCTAACATGAATGCTAATATAATATGAATTATTTTAATTTTATTTTACGTTACATTGCTACAGTATTATTAACAATGAAGCAATCTGACAATGAAACCATTTAAACATATAATTTGACCTTTGATCCAACAAAAGCATAATAGGTAATATAAATATAACAAATTAAAGGTACCAGCATGGCCAGTGCCATACTACCTGTCCTGTCTGATATCAAACCCATAATTGGGGTTAAGGCTGCACCACCGATTATTGCCATAATGATCATTGAACCTCCCAGCTTAGTGTTGGGTCCGAGACCTTTTATACCTAGCGCAAAAATAGTCGGGAACATAAGTGACATAAAGAAACTGGTAAAAAATACAGCCCACAATCCAACCCAGCCGGGATAGACAACACCTATGCCAACAAGTATCACATTTATTATGCCATAAATACCCATAAGCTTTTGTGGTTGAAAATATTTCATCAGGAATGTTGCTGTAAATCTTCCAACACCGAATGCGACAAGACTTCCTGTCAGAAAATATCCTGCTACTTTTTCAGGTTCTCCTGTATAATCCTGCATGTACTGTATAAAAAAACTCCAGGTACCCACCTGAGCCCCAACATAAAAAAACTGGGCAATTATTCCCCTGATAAAATGGGGGTATTTAGACAGGTCCCTGAATCGTCCTTTTGATGCATTTCCTACTTTTTCCTGTTCATCTGCTGATTTTGGAAATTTTGTACGAATAAGGATAAATGCCCAGACAACCATTACTGCTCCAATGATCAGATATGGCTTGACAATACGCATAATTTCCGATTGAAGATATGCATCATATTCCCCTGCTGCTTTCATGGTTGCTATCTCTGGTTCAGAATGCTCAATCCCTGAGAAAATAAAAAGAGTACCTATCAATACACCTGTAATTGCACCTAACGGATTAAAGGATTGTGAAAAATTTAATCGCTGCTCTGAAGTCCGTGGGTCCCCTAAGGTAGCGATAAATGGATTGGCTCCTGTTTCAAGAAAAGCAAGCCCGCTGGCAACTACAAAAAGTGCCAGAAGAAAAAACACATATTTTCCAATAATAGCAGCTGGCCAAAATAAAAGCGTACCGAAGGCATATAAAAATAAACCTATTACGAGTCCTGTCTTGTAGTTATACTTTTTCATTACAAAGGCTGCAGGCATTGCCAGTGCAAAATATCCGAAAAAGAAAAAAGTCTGAACAAAACCAGCGGCTAATCTTGATAATTCAAAAGATTTCATGAACTGCTTAATCAGGACGTCATTCAGGTTTACAGCAATACCCCAGAACATAAACAAAGCTGTCACCAGTATAAATGGTAAAATATTTCCTGTTGGGAAAAGACGGGATTTTTCACCGGTATGGTTTTGTGACATAATTTTTTACTTGTTAAACTTGCGATAAAATCTTTTAAAAAAAATTTAAATTTAATATCATTTAATTCTGAATGCTGAATACTGAGCTCTGAGTTCTGAGATCTGAGTTATCTTAAAATGCATATTTGATTTTTTCCAGTTCCACACCGAAAATCTTAAGCGTAATCTCATTCAGGGTCCTTTCATCGCCCTGGAAATGGAATGTCTGATGTATGTGTCTCAATGATTCACCAGGCTTCAGGTTTGCGGCAGTTGAGGAACTTTCTAATTCATAGAAAGGCCCCATTTGACTTCCATCACTTAAGGGACCGTCATTATATGAATTTAAGACATCTCCTTTGAAAGGTTCATCCTGGATTTCCCACATGCTATTCACATAGTCCCGGGCATCATCACGGAAAGAAAACCTTACCACAGTAAGAGTTTTACTGATAGAATCGTAACTCCCTGCCAGAGGTATCACGCGTAAAGGAGAAAGTCCGATTTTTCCCCTGGCCAATCCATCACCCCTGAATAAAATGATTCCATCCTGAATTTTTAACCGGTCGGGGGGTATTTTACCGAAATAGGTATCATTGACTATTGAGCCATAAAGTGCTTCGTCTCCCTTTTTATAGGGAATAATAATAGTAACGCCCGGTGATGGAGTGAACATGCCAAGAATCCAGATCGATGGCATTCCTGTCTCCTTATTCCAGGTTTCATTACTGGCATTTTTTAAAATGGTTTCAGATTCAAATGCCACAAAATCAATATTGTCGTTCAAAGTAATACCTAAATCATTACTGGCATCATCATTATTTAACATTCTTAAATTCCTTGATACCTTCATATCTAATTTGAATCCGGAATAATTAATAAGCTGTATGCCCCTCTCAAATCGAGCATAATTATCTCCGGATTCTATCAGATTAAAGGGCTCAGTATCAATTTCCTTTGGAACAAACCAGTTTTCAAATTCAAAAGAGGAACCTTCCTCAAAGTATAAAGAGAACTGTCCCCCCTCTGGCCCAAACCATACCCTGTCTTCTCCACCAAAAGCATTAATATGTTTTTCCAATTTTTGCGATTCAACAAGGTTGTAATTAATCCAGCCATAACTGGTCCCTTCATTACCACTTGCAGTGCTGGTTATAACTCTGCCCTGCCATTCACTGCTGGCAATTATCATCGCCTTGCCAGAATTATCCTTAAGTACAACGGGATCTATATATTTCTTCAGAAATTTTAGATCATAGCCAAAAGTTCCTTTTTTGTATTCTGTATTATCCATGATTTTGGATTTCTTGTTTTTATTACTAAATGTGGAGCACGAAAAGACAAAAATAAAGATCAGAAGGATGCTCATGATCCTGCTGAACCAAAGATTCATATTATTCATATCATTATAGTTCTCAGTTCTCGTTTCTCAGGTTACTACATTCTATATTCTTTACTTGAAGGTGGACTTGCAATCCCGACTTCCGTCGGGATCAGTTCGACTTAGACATTTTGCTTCGCTTTGCTCGCAAAATGTCAGTCTCACTGACTTGTGGACTTACCCGTAGAGTGGTCCGTACGCAGCACATGCCCTGTAATCAGCTCCTTCTTTATCCATTCCAAAAGCACTCCATGCACTTGGCCGGTAGATCTTTTCTTCAGGAACATTATGCATGCATACCGGTATTCTAAGCATAGATGCAAGTGTAATAAGGTCTGCACCAATATGACCATAACTGATGGCACCATGATTTGCTCCCCAGTTAGACATAACAGAATAAACGTCACTGAACGCCCCCCTTGCAGTCAGAATCGGCGCGAACCATGTAGTTGGCCATGTTTCATCAGTCCGTTTATTTAGTATATCATGTACAGTCCGGGGAATATCGACACTGAAACCTTCAGCAATCTGAAGGGCAGGACCTAGTCCCTTTATGAGATTTATCCTTGACATAGTTACCGGCATGCCTCCGCGTGTTAGAAAGTTCGAAGAAAATCCACCACCCCTGAAATACCCTCGATTTGCCGGATACCAGGTAGTAGCATTCAGACACTTTTGTGCTTCACTTTTTGTTACTTCCCACCAGGGTTTCATTATTGGTTTTCCATTCTGCTCCTGCTGGCCGGTACCATCGAGTGTGGCAGATCCGGAATTGATCAGATGAATGATTCCGTTTGCAGCTTGTCCCTGAAGGCTTTTGCCAGTCACACGTTTAACTGCAGCTGGACTCCAGTATGTCCTTACATCAGCAAAAATCTGTGCGGTATTTGTCAATAAATGTCCAAAAAGCATAACGGTACCATTCAGAGAATCATTTTCTGTGGCTACCATAAAAGGCTGACGAATCCCATTCCAGTCGAAGGAAGAGTTTAATATAGCTTCTGAAAAATCACCATTCGGAAAATGATCTGTCCACTGTCTTTGTCCCTGAAATCCGCCTACTATAGCATTCCTTCCTAAAGCTTCCTCACCAAAGCCAAGCTTTTCAAGTGCCGGATTTCCAATCATAAGATCCCGCAATATAATGGTCATTTTGACTACAAATTTCCATATTTCATCTTTTTTTGCTCTGGATAATTGTTTCTCAGGTGTATTGAGATCTTTTCCTTCTTTACAGTTACTTCTTACCCATTTATAAGCTTTTTCGAACTCTTCCTTATCATATATTTCTTCATTTACCCTGCGGATTATTTCAGTCATATCGATATATTCATTTCTCATACCCAGATATTCCTGGAAAAGTCTTTCATCCACGATAGATCCTGCAATTCCCATGGATACTGAACCAAGCGACATGTAAGATTTACCTTTCATGGTTGCAACAGCCAGTCCTGCCCGGGCAAACCTGAGAAGTTTTTCCCTTACGTCCTGTGTGATTTCCTTATCACCAATATCCTGGACATCTCTTCCGTAAATTCCGAACGCGGGTAATCCTTTCTGATTATGTCCTGCCAGTGCGGCAGCTAAATAAACTGCGCCAGGACGTTCAGTGCCATTAAATCCCCATATTGCTTTTGGCAAGAATGGATCCATATCAATTGTTTCGCTTCCATAACACCAGCATGGTGTGACTGTAAGAGATAATCCAACTCCCTCTTTCCGGAATTTTTCAGCTGCAATTGCCGCTTCAGCCACTCCGCCAATGGTTTGATCAGTGATTACACATTCCACAGGAGATCCATCAGAATGCCTCAGATTTTCCTCCAGAAAACGGGCAGCATTTTTGGCCATACCCATTGTTTGCTTTTCAAGTGCTTCCCTGACACCGCCCATGCGACCATCGATAACAGGCCTTATACCGATCTTTGGTAAAGGGCCCAGTAACCTGTTATTCCCTTTAGTTTTTAACATGATTATTTAGTTTTTAAATTAAAAGCTATATATTTCAGGTTCTGAAAATAGTAAAAAAAATCTTCTAAATTAAACTATCAATAAAACCCATTTGATTTTCTATATAACAAATCTTGCAGATTATAATGAGTTATTTAATTTTATAATATAGTGATAATACTATGTCTAAGAAAGTTATTGTCCTTGGTTGCGGATTGGTTGGTAAATCAATCGCAATAGATCTTGGATCGAAATTTGAGACAGCTGCATCAGATCTGCAGACGACTGCATTTGAAACATTGAGAAAATCCGGTATACGAACCATTCAAACGGACCTGAGTGATCTTACCCGGCTTGAAAATCTCATTTCAGGATATGACCTTGTAATTGGGGCTCTACCCGGGAATTTGGGGTATAATACTCTTGAAGCGGTTATAATGACAGGGAAAAATATTGTCGATATATCCTTCATGCCGGAAGATTATTTTAAACTCAATGAGATTGCCCGGTCAAAAGGAGTAACTGCAATTGTAGATTGCGGAGTCGCCCCTGGGATGGGTAACATTATCCTTGGTTACTATTATAAGAAAATAAAAATTGATAGTTTTAAATGTTATGTCGGCGGACTTCCATTGGTTCGTGAATGGCCTTATCAATATAAAGCTGTTTTTAGCCCCATTGATGTGATTGAAGAATATATCCGGCCGGCCCGATATATTGAAAATGACCAGCTTATCACTAAGGAAGCGCTTTCTGATATTGAAATCCTGGATTTTGATAGGATCGGAAAGCTGGAAGCATGGAATTCAGATGGACTCAGATCTCTTCTTAAAACGATGCCTGTTCCAAATATGATAGAAAAAACCATGCGTTTTCCAGGTACAACAGATTATATTAAAGTCCTCAGGGAAACCGGTTTTTTCTCATATCAGGAAATTGATCTTAATGGACAAAAGATCCGGCCCATTGACCTGACAACGAAATTATTGTTCCCATTATGGAAAATGAAACCGGGTGAAGGTGATTTTACTGTCATGAAAATTATAATCAAAGGTGATGAAAATGGCAGAAACAGGGAATTCATGTATGATCTATATGATGAATACGACCCGGTGTCAGATACATTATCCATGGCAAGAACAACCGGCTATACCTGCACTGCTGTCGCAAATCTGATCCTCAGTGACAGTTTTAAATCGCCCGGTATATGTCCTCCGGAGTATATTGGCATGGAAGAAAGAAATTTCAAATTCATTATGGAGTATCTCATGAAAAGAAATATCATTTACAATCTGACCTGAGAACAAAATTAAACCAATTCAGCTGTCAATGAAACAATATTTAGTTGCTATCATACTTGCTATTGTAACTATTCTGTCGGCTTGTAATAAAACTCCTCCCCCCTCTCCTTTCGGGCCTCTGCCTTCGGAACGGCAACTTGCCTGGCATGAATTGGAGTTTTATGGCTTTGTGCACTTTAACATGAACACATTCACAAATAAAGAGTGGGGTTTTGGTGATGAAAATCCGGCTTTATTTAATCCAACTGAACTGGATTGCCGTCAATGGGCTCAGATCTGCAAGAATGCAGGAATGAAAGGGATAATTATTACAGCAAAGCATCATGACGGATTCTGCCTCTGGCCATCAAAATATACTGAACATTCTGTTAAAAATTCACCATGGAAAAATGGTCAGGGGGATGTAATCAGGGAACTGGCCAATGCATGCAAGGAATATGGCCTAAAAATAGGTATCTATCTTTCTCCATGGGACAGGAATCATGCAGATTATGGGAAACCTGAATATATCACATATTACAGGAACCAGTTGCGCGAACTTCTGACAGAATATGGTGAAATATTTGAAGTCTGGTTTGATGGTGCCAATGGCGGAACAGGTTATTATGGAGGTGCCAATGAAAGCAGGTTAATTGATCGCGAAACATATTATGACTGGCCAAATACGCAAAAAATAGTCCGTGAATTACAACCTGATGCATGCATGTTCAGTGATGCCGGGCCGGATGTCAGGTGGTGCGGAAACGAACAGGGATGGGTAAATTCTACCAACTGGAACCTGTTGCGACTGAATGAATATTTTCCGGGATGTTCATGTGCCGAACAGCTGAGGACAGGTGATGACGACGGCACCCACTGGGTTCCTGCTGAAGTGGATGTTTCAATCCGACCGGGATGGTTTTACCATGAATCTGAAGATACTCTTGTTAAATCCTTATCAGATTTACTGGATATTTATTATAAATCTGTCGGCAGAAACGCATCATTGCTTTTAAATATACCTGTCGATGCACGCGGATTAATTCATGAGAAAGATGCAGAAAAGTTATTGGAATTTGGCAAAACAATTAAATCTGATTTTTCGGATGAAAAAGCATCAGGAAAAACAGTTCAAGCATCAAATGTGAGGGCTAATTCTGAAAAATATAAAGCTTCAAACGTCAATGACATTGATAAAGAAACTTACTGGACCACAGATGATGGTGTCACCAGTGCATCAATTGTCATAGATTTTGAGGAAGCAACAGAGATAAAGCATTTCATTGTACAGGAATATATAAAGTTGGGACAAAGAGTACAGGCATTTAGGGTTGAAGCATTTGTAGATAACCGTTGGATTGAGATCACTTCAGAAACAACTATTGGCTATAAGCGTATTATGAGATTTCCAGTTGTCAATGCTACGAGCATACGGTTTGAGATCCAAAAATCAAAAGCATGTCCGGTCATTTCTAATATTGAAGTATATTAAATCCAAAAAAATATTTCCTAATGTCAAAGACCTCAGACTTAAAAAACTTTTTACTTAATAAGGACAAACCCTCAGAAAAAATCCTGTTCCACCCTATTCTTATGCAATTTGCTGCAAAATTAAATCACAATACTTATGAGGAATTTATGACTGACTTTCATGTTCTGGTTGAGTCGAACATTAATTGCCTGAACAAAATTGATCACGATGCTGTAGGATTAATTTCGGATCCTTACAGAGAAACTTCGGCTTTTGGAGCTTCAGTAAGATTTTCAGGTAATAATAATCCTGTCTGTGAGCCAATTGTCACTAACATTTATGATCTTGATCTGCTCAAAAATCCTGATGTCTATAAGTCAGAACGGACATCTGACAGAATTAAGGCAGCTGAGTACTATAAAAAATTGATCGGTGATGAAGTACCCATAATTGGCTGGATTGAAGGTCCTCTGGCAGAAGCTGCAGACCTTGCAGGTGTAAATAATATCCTTATTGATATTCTTATGGAACCCGATTTTGTAAAGAAATTGATGGATATCTGTGTAGTTACTGCAAAGGATTTTGCCAGGGCTCAGATAGAAGCCGGTTGTCTGGCAATTGGAATAGGTGATGCGCTGTGTTCTCAGATTGATCCGGAAACATATTGTTCATATGTCCTTCCATTGCATCAGGAAATCATTGACTTTATTCATGAATTGGGAGCATTTACCAAATTGCATATATGTGGTGATATAACACATCATTTACCAAACCTGGCATTAACCAGGACTGATATTCTTGATCTCGATTGGATGGTAGATTTCGCTACCGCAAGGAAAAATTGTAAAAATGAATTGATACTTTGTGGTAATCTTGATCCTGTTTCTTGCATTCAGAATCTGACTCCTGAAAAGATATCTTTATTATCAAGTAAACTGGCTGAAGCTCAAAAACATACACGATTTATTCTTTCTGGTGGTTGTGAAATCACCAGGGATACTTCATTAGAAAATATCCTGGCTATGAAATCCTTTCAAAAATTTTAATGTTTTTGGCTTATTAATCTGATGTCTATTAAAAAATTGTTTTGTTTTTTTTATATTTATCCATTCTAAAAAAATCATTATGAATGACATTCTTGAAAAAATTGCACATTGTATTGAATTTGGGAAAATTAATAAACAATCACCTTACCCCCCTGATATGAAAGGGCAGGACGGTGCGGATGAATTCACAAAAGCTGCACTGGAACAAGGGGTGGCGGCTAATGACATACTGCAAAAGGGCCT
>Ga0153916_10003607_pt1 | contig 11547 bp, 7 predicted proteins | sample Opewatmetagenome_FD_109642 | JGI IMG/M metagenome (GOLD analysis project Ga0153916, IMG submission 109642) | Freshwater wetland microbial communities from Ohio, USA - Open water 3 Core 3 Depth 4 metaG | ecosystem: Environmental > Aquatic > Freshwater > Wetlands | place: USA: Ohio, Lake Erie, Old...
AGGCGCATGGACTCGATGTTCTCCTGGGTCGGCAGGCCGACCTTGCGGGCGAAGCCGTCGATCGGAATCCTGAACTGGTACCACCCCGCGCTGCTGGACGAAACGATGTAGGGATTCTGGAGGGAGTCCGTCGAGAGCGGGATCTCGTACTGATAGTATGAGTTCGCGAGGTCGACGACGCCGTTGGAGTTGAGATCCTCCGTGTCCGGGACACGGCCGCCCGGACCGTTCATGTTCCCCTGGGTCCCGTTGATGCGGCCGTAGTTCTGCTGCTGGTTGTCGTACGCGTAATCGTCGCCGGAGGGGTCGCCCGCCAAGTCGGGATACCGGTCCGTGAGCGTCCGGTAGCGGGCCCGTTCCTGGTCGTCCGTCAGCATGTCCAGCCCCACATCCTCCCCTTCCTGCACCGTTCCGTTGGGTGTGCTGCCGAGGACCAGGTCCTCCGAGTTGAGCTGCCGGTTCGGAACGGCGTCTTCGCTGATCACCCCCAGATCGAGTATCATTCGCGCAGTGGAATCCTGCGGCACCCTGTCCAGGCGCATCCAGAGTTCGATGAAGTTGACGTTCTCCTTCGTCAGGTTGATGGCGGAGATGGAGAGAGGTTTCATGATGCCGCCCCAGTTGCGGGTCGGAGTGAGGGTGCTCGCGAGGTCCACGCTGTAGTTGAATTGCCCCCTGGTCATCGGGAAGTACTCGAGATCGAGCACAGTGAGCTGGTTGTTCTCCGGCGCGACTCTCTTCCCCTGGTAGACGTCGGTCATACGGACGTCGGTGGGAAGGCGGTTGAACCAGACCATTTTCCCCTTCGAGAACATCTTCGTCGTGTCCGGAACGCCGTAGAAATGGGCGTTATCAGCGGGAGGAGAGGGCTGGAACCATCCGATGTAGGCGATTCCGGCGGGGATCAGCCTCCGCACCCCTTCGAAGTCATCGATGTAGGCGACACCCTCTCCGCCGTCACCGGCGATCGAGCTCTTCTTCGTATTGGGATCGGGGACCATGTACGCCGCTTCCCCGGAGAGCTTCAGGGAGGACAGCTCGCGCGTCTGAAGGAACGGCGAGGCGTCAAGCAGCTTGGTGACGAGGGGGAGCTCAATCGTCGTGGACCCGTCGATCCCGAAGATGGTGTTGGTGTTCGGCTCCTCGCCCAGCCGCACCTTGTCGGAGAGGGTCTGCTGGTTCAGGTTCATGATCGTGAAGCCGAAGTTGGTCGTGGGATTGAGGCTCACGTCCCCCCGCGCACCCAGCAACGACTTGGACGCCAGCTGGAAGAGATCGTTCTGCTCGAATTTGATCTGGAGGTTTGCCCCCGGCACCAGCGCCTGGTCGTTCCTGATGACGACCTCGCCGATGATGTAGTCGACGGTGTAGTCGATATTCGGCGTCAGCTGACGGCCGTCCAGGAGGACCTGGACGCTCCCTTCCACGATGTTGAACCCGAGGGAGTACTTTGATGTCGCCTCGCCCGTGGCTTTCCCGCGCATGAGGTAGCGGTTGCTGAGGCTCTGTTGCGCGAACGTCTGCGTCGTGTCGTACACTTCCGGGTAGACAAACTCCGAACTCGCCGGCAAGGCAGTTCCCTGTGCGGCAAAGTACTGCCGGACCCCGTCATCGAACGGCCGGAGCCACGGGAAGAGGATCTCCGCGCGGTCCTGGTTCACCGTCTTCCCGACCCGGAAATCGAACTGCCCGTCGCCCTGGGGGGCGGGGGTATCGTCGGCGTTGTACCGGTCCACTCCAAGCACGCGCAGCAGTGGCTGGTTCTGGATGCTGTTCTGGTCCTCCCCGCCCGGGACCTTGCGGACGATATCCATGCTGAACCCCTGCTTCTTCAGGTTCCTCCCGATGCCGGGGATCGAATAGATGTTCTTCAGAAGCATGCGCCATGCTTCCACGTAGGAGGGACCGTTCGAAATCAGATTCTTGGGCTTGACCATCTTGAGGATCAGCTTCTTCGAGAGGGCCAGGCTGTCGGTGCCGATGTCGCGGCTCAGCTCTCCGAACTGCGCACCGTCCGCGCGCCGGTAGGCGAGCGCGACGATCTGCTGGTCGCCGACGTTCGTCTTCAGGGAGAGAACGCCGATGTACCCATCCCCGTCGAGATCGTACTGCGTGCGGTCGAGCCGGACGAACGGGCCGGTTTCGATTCTCCCCGGGAGATCCTGCGCATCGCGCATCGCGTCACCGTAGCCGGTCCCCCGCAAAGGGAGGTCGATGTAGGCCACACCCTGGCGTTCCTGCGGATCCGGCACGTTCCCCTGCCGCTGCACCCAGACTTCCTCCTCGACGATCTGCAGGTTCCCGTCAACGGTCGGCGGGTCATTCTGAAAGTACGGTTCGAAGGTCTTGATGTACGAGGTGTCGACGAAGAAGTGGCCGGTCGAGTACTCGTACGCGCGGAATTCGAAAGTCTGTTCCTTCGCACCCCCCGAGACAGACACTTCCTTGATCTGTCCCTTCTTCTGGGAGGCGAGCGTCGTGAGGGTCAGCGGGCCCATCTGGAATTTCGCTTTGATGCCGAACAGCGCCTGGCTGCTGCCGACAAAGGAGGAAGGGGTCGCGAGCGAGACGTTCCCGGCTTCGACACTCTGGACAATCTCGTCGTCGAAGCCGGTGTACTTGAGCTTCAGCTGGTTCTCGTACTCGAACTCCCGTTTTGTGTTCCAGTCCGCAAAGACACTCAGCTTGTCGCCGATCAGCCCGTTCACGTTCACCTGGACATCCTGGCTGAACTCCGGTTCGTTCCGGGTCTGGTCGAGGGCGGAGATGGTCGTGTAATCCTGTTTGGTGCTCCGGAAGCCTGCCTTGATGTCCACCGACCCGCTGATATTCAGACTGATCGAGTTTTTCCCGAAAATGCTGAAGATCGGGTTGGGCGGGACAGGGATGTTAATCTGCGTGATGCTCGTGAGGAGTTTGCCCAGGTCATCATCCTTCTGCGTTAACTGGTACCGGCGCGCTTCGTCCGCCAGCATGCGGCGCCGTTCAGCCCGACTGCGCTGCTTCAGGTAGTCGGCAAAGGAGGCACTGACAGGTGTTTTCACGTCCACCCCGTCGTACGTCTGGCGGAATGTGACCGCGCTCCCGGTGGAGTCGATCTCTATCTCTCTGCGCAAGCGGGACCGCATGGAGCTCGCAAAGAGCGGGTAGGTCCGTCGCGGCGAAAGCTCGGTGAAGGGAAGGTCGGTGCGGCGGTACGTGAAGGAGCGCAGGCGCGCGGTAGAGTCCAGACAGACGACGTAGGTGGTGTCAGAGACTTTCAACTTCCCGCCACCTGCCTGCGCGGCCCGCGCGGAATCCCGCGCAATCGAATCCGCCACTCCGAGTTTTCTTGCCTGGGTCTAGTCCTGTGCGCCGGGCAGGCCCGCCTTACTCGAGTCCGCTCGCGTGGTCACGGCGCGGGCACGCGAGGTATCCTGGGGGATCTGCAGGAAGGGCGCGACCCCGCCGCCGGGATTTCCACCCGTAAGTGTGGACGGGGAGAAGAGGATAAACGTCAGTGCTGCTGCAATGCCGCAGAGAATGGAGAAAACGACCCGTGGTCGCAAAGGGGAAGGCTCTTTTTGGCGGGTGAAGTGCACCACGAATCTCTTTGTGAAATTGCCCACATCGCTCGGGACCGCCATCCGGCCTCCTTCGGGCTACTGCCAGCCTCCCCTCCACATCCGCGCAGCAGGCTGACATCCCGGTGGCCGGTCGGCCCATCCATCCACCGCTAAATCACTAGCAAAGAGAATCGATAGAGCACTCCATCACGTTCGGGGTTTCAAGAGAACATAGACAAATCAAGAACAAATATCAAGATTTTGCCCTTCGTGTACAAACTTCCTACATTCCAGTCGGAAATGGGGATGCTGACGCGGAAAGCTGCAAAGAGGGCCCTCCACGTATGATTCACGCCGTCGAATTTGGGGAGATAACGAAGACTTTTGGCGGGACGGTCGCACTCGACCGTGTCTCTCTTGAGATCCGCACTGGCGAATGCCACGCCCTCATGGGGGAGAACGGGGCGGGCAAATCGACGCTCGGCAAGGTCCTCGCGGGAATCCACAGGCCCGACTCCGGCACTCTCGCCCTTTCCGGCCGGGCGTTCCGGTTCTCAGGTCCCCGCGAAGCCTCGCGCGCCGGCATCGGCATGGTGCACCAGGAGCTTGCCTTCTGCGGAGACCTCACGGTCGGAGAGAACCTGCTGCTTGGCCGGTATCCGCGGCGACTCCGCTTCTTCGTGGACAGGAAGAGACTCTTCACGGATGCGAAGGCGCTTCTCCGCGACATCGCTCCGGATATCCGCGTCGATGTCCTTATGAAGGATCTTTCGGTCGCCCAGCATCAAATGATCCAGATCGCAGCCGCGGTCGGCACCGGAGCGCGCATTCTCATCTTCGATGAACCGACGAGCGCCCTTTCGGAGGCGGAGTCCCGGCGGCTCTTTGCACTCATTGATCGGTTGCGCGCACTCGGTGTGACGATCCTGTACGTGTCGCACAGGATGTCCGAGGTCTTTCAGGTATGCGACCGGATCAGCGTCCTGCGGGACGGGAGGCTCGTCGGGAGCGTGGAGAGCAAGGAGGCGAGTCCGGAGGAGCTGATCCGGATGATGATCGGGAGGAACCTCGAAGAGTACTTCCCGGGAAAAGTGCAGCCGCTGCCGCGCACCCCCCTTCTGCACGTCGAGGGGCTCTCCTCCCCGCACGGTTTCCGGGATATCAGTTTCGACGTCCGCGCGGGAGAGATCCTCGGTTTCGCCGGACTCGTCGGATCGGGACGGAGTGAGCTCGCCCGCTCGTTGTTCGGGCTGGACCGGGACGCCGCGGGGACGGTCATCTTCAGGGGGAGGGACATCACGGGGGCTTCGATCCGGGAGAGGATGGACCTGGGGATCGGGCTCGTGCCCGAGGACAGGAAGCGGCAGGGGCTGGCGCTCGAGCTCAGCTGCCGGATGAACTTCTCCCTGACGATACTGGATCGGCTGAGGAGGCTTGTCTTCCTGGACGCGGCGAGGGAGCGGCAGGAACTCGAAACGCACTTCACCCGGTTGAACATCAAGGCTCCCTCCTATCACGCTCCCGCATCAGCCTTGAGCGGCGGGAACCAGCAGAAGGTCGTCCTCGCGAAATGGCTCGCGCGGAACGCCGGACTGCTCATCCTGGACGAGCCCACGCGCGGCGTGGACGTCGGGGCGAAGGCGGCCATCCACGCGTTGATCGACGATCTCGCCTCCCGCGGGATGGGTGTTATTCTGATCTCTTCAGAGCTCCCTGAAGTGTTGCACCTGTCGACGAGAATCCTAGTGATGAGGCAGGGGCGTCTCGTGGGCGAGGTGAGCCGGACGGATGCCACGCAGGAGATGCTGCTGCGCATGATGTCAGGATTGACCGGATGAGGATCACCAAACGAGAGGAACACATGAAGGCCACAAAAGCCAGAGCGGCGCGCAAGCGTGCGCAGGAAATTCTCTCCAAGGCGAGGATCGCCATCACGCCGAAGGAAGCGGAAGGTATCGACGTCGCCGATTTCGGTCTGGGGGATCTCGCGCACATCGGCCTGGAGCTGATCGTCTACGAGAACAACAGCCGCTACTGCGCGAAAGAGCTTGTGTTGTTTCCCGGGCAGACGTGCCCGGAGCACCGGCATCCTCCCTTGAGCAACGCGAACCCGGGAAAGCAGGAGACATTCCGCTGCCGCTGGGGGGAATTCTACCTGTACATCCCGGGTACTCCCTCAGGAAAGCCCAGGGGACGCATCCCCAGGAAGTACGCTCCCTACTTCACTGTCTGGAACGAAATCGTGCTGCGCCCGGGAGATCAGTACACGCTCCCGCCCAACACACCCCACTGGTTCCAGGGGGGGAAGAAAGGGGCGGTCGTGTCCGAGTTCTCCTCCAACAGCAGCGATGAGACGGACCTCTTCACGGATCCGCACATCCAGCGGGTGCCGGCGTACGAGTGAGGGCCTTCCCGTTCACTTGCTCCTGGTTGATTCCCAGGTCCGCAGTCCAAACCGGCTGAGATAGATCGGGATCAACCGGTAGAGGGGGTTCATCTGCTCGATTTCGCGCAGCATCGAGCGCTTCTCGTGCGAGAGCGGACCGCTCAGCAGTGTCAGCGACCCCCCCGATCCGCCAGCCCCGTTGACCTTCCACCCGATCGCGCCGTGCGCGCGCGCCAAGGCGATCACTCGCCTGGCATCCTCACTGACAAGTTCCTCATGCAGGCGCTCCTGCGCCTCGGTATTGTCCACCATCGCCCGGCCAAACGCTTCGAAGTCGCCGTCGTACAGGGCGTCGCGGGACCGTTCCGCCGTCCGCCGGAGGTCGTCGATCTTCTTGCATTCCGGCCCCGCATTCTCGAGCTCGCGGATGACTTTCTTGTGCACATCCGATGAACTGTGCGAGGTCCCGAAATAGATGAGTGAGAGCCTCCGTTCCAGCTCCCACCAGGCCGCGTTCGGGATCTGGATCTGGGACACGGTCGCGTGCGGGAACTTCTGCATTTCGATGAAATTGATCCCTCCGTAGGCGGAGCAGATCTGGTCCTGAATGCCGCACTGCAGCCCCAGGATGTTCATCTCCACGTGATGCGCGGCGTAGGCGACCTCATGCGGGGTCATCCTACCCGGCGTCAGCCGGTCGAGCGCGCCGATGAGAGCCACGGAGACCGCTGCGGAGGTCCCCGTGGAGGCCCCCGCAGGGGCTTCAGAGTAGATGGTGACCTGTACGGCGAGGTTCTCCGGCACCTTCATGTACTGAATGGCCGCTTCCAGGAGCGGGTGCTTGGTGTAGTCCCGCGCCTGTGTCTTCATCGCGTAGCGATCGCCGTAGTTCTCCGCCTGGATGACGATCCGTTCGGGGCCCCCCTCGTAAGGGAAGACCTCAATCTGCACCTCGGCATACGGGTAGACACCGATATTGAAGATCTTTCCGTGCTCTGCGAACCAGGTGTCGGTCCAACCTCCGTTGTCGGCAATCCGGATCGGGGCGACGCTGTTGACGGTGCGCAGGGGGAGGCGAGCTGGGTCGGCCGTTTTCATCGTTCCACCGGGAGAGGTTTCTGGATAATCAGTGAAATCAATGTAGAAAGAGGCCCCGGCAAGTTCAAGGACCCGCGGAAACCGCCTCCCTTTTCACGGCGGCTGTTCTCTCCGGGAGTTTGGATTTCCAGTGGGAATCTGCTACTTTGCATTTTGCATTCCTCAAGGGAGCCACTCGGGACACACGACCATGGAGACAATCTACCTCATCGCAAGCGGAGACCTGCGGCTGGCCGCCAATCAGGACTGCGAGGCAGCGCAGGCGGAAATGGAACAGAAGGTCGTCAAGGCCGTCGAGAAACTGGGCGGGAAGGTCAAGCGCGCGCACGCGTTCGACCCGGTCAAGAAGCACGGTTTCATCGACAGCCAGAAATACGGGATGGAGGTCTTTGCGAGAATACCGCGGAGGGCCCCCCTCATCGTCGCGGAATCGGTCTGGCAATACAGCCACCATGTCCTGGCGGGGCTGTACACCCACCGCGGACCGATTCTCACCCTTGCGAACTGGAGCGGGATGTGGCCGGGTCTGGTCGGGATGCTCAACCTGAACGCCTGCCTCACGAAGGCCGGCATCGCGTACAGCACTCTCTGGAGCGAGGATTTCACCGACGACTTCTTCACGAAAGGGCTGCGGAGATGGATGAAGAAGGGGCGTGTCAAGCACAAAACCGGACACGTCACGCCGTACAAGGACGCGAAGGTCCCCGCGTCTGCGGAAAGACTGGGGAAGAAGTTCGCCAGGGAGTTCCGCAAGAAGAAAGCGATCATGGGGATCTTCGACGAGGGGTGCATGGGGATGTACAACGCCATCATCCCCGACGAGCTTCTCCACGGGCTCGGCGTGTTCAAGGAGAGGCTCAGCCAGTCGACCCTCTACGCGAAGATGCTGACAGTTCCCGATGCGGAGGCACGGCACGTCTACGACTGGCTCCTCGCCAGAGGGATGAAATTCCATCTCGGGCACGATGAGGCGACCGAACTGACGGAGCATCAGGTGCTCGAGCAGTGCAGGATGTACATCGCCGCAGTGCGTCTTGCGGCAGAGTTCGGGTGTGCCACGATCGGCATCCAGTATCAGCAGGGGTTGAAGGACCTTGTGCCGGCGTCAGACCTGGCGGAGGGACTTTTGAACAACGTCGACCGTCCCCCGGTCGACGACGAGAGGACGGGAGAGGAGCTCTACGCCGGCAACGCGCTCCCGCACTTCAACGAGGTAGACGAATGTGCCGGCCTTGACGCCCTCGTCACCTACCACCTCTGGCGGAAGCTCGGTTTCCCACCCGAGAACACGTTGCATGACATCCGCTGGGGAAGGCAATTCAAGGAGGATCGGCTGAACGCATTCGTGTGGGTCCTGGAGATCTCAGGAGCTGTCCCGCCGGCGCATCTCGTGGGCGGGTACGCCGGGGCCACGAGCGAGCGCCAGCCCCCGATGTTCTTCCCGTTGGGGGGCGGTTCCATCAAGGGTGTCAGCAAGCCGGGGCACGTCGTCTGGAGCCGCGTGTTCGTCGCGGATGACCGACTCCAGTTCGACACGGGCCTCGCGGAGGTCGTGGAACTCCCCGCTGAAGAAACGGAAGAGCGCTGGCGCCTCACGACGCCCCAATGGCCCATCATGCACGCGCTCCTCAGGGGCGTCACCCGCGACCAGATGATGGCGCGCCACAAATCCAACCACATCCACGTGGTCTACGCTCCCGACCCGGCATCCGCAAAGAAGGCGATGTACGCCAAGGCCGCGGCGATGAGGGAACTGGGGCTCAAGGTGCATTTCTGTGGAACAGGGTTCTAGAAAAGAGGGGCCGGTGCGTGCGCTGCTCCGCTCGTCGCTGGCGCGGGCAGTTCTCTCCCTCCTCCTGGTGATGGCCGTCGGCATAGTCTTTAACGCCGACGGGACCTTCTTCCGGTGGGACACTCACCGGGACATGCTCCGGCAGGTCTCCGTGTTCGGAATGCTGGCCTGAGGGATGACGCTGGTGATCATCGCCGGCGGGATCGATCTCTCGGTGGGCAGCCTCCTGGGACTCTCGGCGGTGCTCTTCAGCCTTTTTTCGATCCAGCTGGGGTGGGCGGCGCTCCCGGCGGCCGATGCCACCATGTGTCTCGCTGCAGTGGGCGGCACGCTCTCCGGGTCGCTGATCGCACGATTCAGAATCCAGCCGTTCATTGCAACACTGGCGATGATGGTCTTCGCGCGCGGGGTGGCCAAGCTGGTCTCGGGCGGCCAGAAGGTGTCCACCGCGGTCCTCCTCCCGGACGACACGTACCAGTACGTGGACGTCCCGAAGATTTTCGACCTGCTGAGCGCCAGGGTTGCGGGTGACAACATCGCCGTCGTGGCGCTGGTCCTCCTGGGATGCATCGTTTTCTGCTGGCTTCTCCTCTCGAAGACGCCGATGGGGCGGCACATCTATGCCATCGGGGGGAATGAAGAGGCCGCCCGGTACGCCGGTGTGCCGATTGAGAAGACGACGGTCGCGGCCTACTGCCTGAGCGGGCTCTTCTGCGGCATTGCGGGCATCTGCCAGGCGGCACAGGAACTCCAGGGGGACCCCGAGGCAGGGAGCACATACGAGCTCACCGCGATTGCCATGGTCGTGATCGGCGGGACAAGCCTGCGGGGAGGACAGGGATCCATCTGGCTCACCGCGTTAGGCATTCTCATCATCGGGTATCTCGAGAAAATCCTCTCCATCAACGCCGTCGGTGAAGAGACCCGGTTGATGCTGACCGGGGTGATCATTGTCGTCGCAGTCCTGTTTCAGAAGAAAGACCAATAGATGACGGGATCGCTCGCATGAAGCAAACCGTTTTCCTTCTTGCAGTCGCAGCCATGCTCGCCTGCCTGGCGAGCCCCCTCCTCGCCCAGCGGCCCCGATGGACCATTGGCATGAGCCAGTGCAATCTCGGGGAGCCGTGGCGCGTGCAGATGAACGCCGACATACGGAAAGCCGTCGATGCGCATCCGGAACTCCGGGTGAGGTTCAAGGACGCGCAGAATGACAACTTGCGGCAGAGCGCGCACCTCGAGGAATTCGTCCGGGCCGGGGTCAGTTTGATCATCGTCTCTCCGAAGGAAGCGGCACCGCTCACCCGCCCTGTCGCCGACGCATACCGGAAAGGGATCCCGGTGATCGTCCTGGACCGCCGGGTGCTGGGGGGCGAGTACACCTGTTTCATCGGCGCCGACAACAGGAAGATCGGGCTGGCGGCGGGACGGTGGATCGCGAAGGTTCTGGGGGGAAAAGGAAAGGTCGTGGAGCTCAAGGGGCTCATGACCTCCATCCCGGGGCAGGACCGGAACAGCGGGTTCCGGGAGGGGATCAAGGGGACGTCCGTGGAGATCATCTTCGAAGCGGATATGAAGTGGCTGGAGCCGAATGCCCGGAAGGAGATGGAGTCGGCCCTTGCCCGCTTCACGAGGATCGATCTCGTCTACGCCCATAACGATCCCGGCGCCCACGGAGCGTACCTCGCAGCGAAGGCCGCGGGGCGGGAGAAGGAGATGAAATTCGTCGGGATCGACGCCCTCCCGCAGGAGGGGCTGATGTACGTCCGGCAGGGAATCCTCGCGGCAACATTCGAATACCCCACCGGGGGGAAAGAGGCGATCGAGACAGCGCTTGCGATCCTCAACGGAAAGAAAGTCCCGAAAGAAGTCACCCTCCCGTCGCGCGTCTACACGAAGAACAACGTGGGGCGCGGCGGAGAGGAACTCAAGTAAGATCCTGGACACTCTAACAGGGAGGCTTCCATGAAATATTCCACCGTTCTTCTCATCATTGCTCTCGGAGTCAGCATGACACTCGAATCAAACGCTCAACAGGGGTACAACGGCCTGGGCATGGGGCTGGGGAACCTCTCCCGGCTCTCGAAAGGAAAGAGCCGTTCCATCAGCGCGGAGAACTTCACCGGTGAGAAAGGGAAAGCCGGCATGGCGAAGGAGGGAACCGGTTCAAACGCCGCGCGCGATCTCGGGCAGGGATGGAAGATCTCTCCCTCCGTCAAGATCAAGGCGAAGCAGACTTTTCTGATTGCGGACATCAAGGGAGCCGGGGCAATCCAGCAGATCTGGATGACCCCGACCGGACACTGGCGATATTCGATCCTGCGCTTCTACTGGGACGGTGAGTCGACACCGTCGGTCGAAGTGCCTGTGGGAGATTTCTTCGCGTGCGGCTGGGGGGAATACGCGCAGGTTTCGTCCCTTCCCGTCTGCGTCAACCCGGGAAGCGCCTTCAACTGCTACTGGGAGATGCCGTTCCGGAAGTCGTGCAAGATCACGATGGAGAACATCGGCGACGACGACATGACGCTGTACTATCAGGTCAATTACACCCTCACAGAGGTGCCCGAGGACGCCGCGTACTTCCACGCCCAGTTCCGGAGGAACAACCCTCTCCCCTACAAAGACGACTACACGATTCTGGAGGGCGTGAAGGGGTGGGGACATTACGTGGGGACGTACCTCGCGTGGGGCGTGAATAATGTCGGATGGTGGGGGGAGGGCGAGATCAA
>Ga0153916_10003608_pt1 | contig 11547 bp, 8 predicted proteins | sample Opewatmetagenome_FD_109642 | JGI IMG/M metagenome (GOLD analysis project Ga0153916, IMG submission 109642) | Freshwater wetland microbial communities from Ohio, USA - Open water 3 Core 3 Depth 4 metaG | ecosystem: Environmental > Aquatic > Freshwater > Wetlands | place: USA: Ohio, Lake Erie, Old...
AAAGGAGAATTGAAAGAAAAAAGGCGCGGCTCTATTTCCGGCATGGACACCCCGCACTCTTCGCAAGCGAAATGCTCGGAAAATATTTCATCTTTTTGTTTATTGTTAACTATAACGATCCCTTTACCCAGCTTCAGCGCCGTTTCCAGCGAGTCGGCCAGACGCCGCGTTGACTGCTCTTTTATAACCAGGCGGTCGACCACCGCGTAAACGGTGTGCTTTTTATTCTTAACCAGCTTGATGTCATTTTCTAATTCGTATTCGCCGCCGTCAACCATTACTCGCGTGAAGCCGGCACGCCTCAGCCGTTCGAATTCGTTTTTATGTTCCCCTTTGCGGCCTACTACTACGGGCGCCATGAGGTAGAGCCTGGTGCCGACCGGTAGGTTCATCAGCTCGTCTACCATTTGCTCGGGCGCCTGGGCCGCTATGGCTTTGCCGCATTTGTAACAGTGGGGGTCGCCGGCGCGCGCGTAGAGGAGGCGGAGGTAGTCGTGGATCTCGGTTACGGTGGCCACGGTAGAGCGCGGGTTCTTGCCGGCCGATTTTTGTTCGATGGCGATGGCGGGCGAAAGGCCCTCGATGTATTCCACCTCCGGTTTATCCATTTGGCCGAGGAACTGGCGGGCGTACGCCGACAGGGACTCGACGTACCGCCGCTGCCCCTCGGCGTAGAGGGTGTCGAAGGCGAGCGTAGATTTGCCGGAACCGGAGACGCCCGTTATGACGACGAGCTGGTCGCGCGGGATCTTGACGTCGATATTTTTAAGGTTATGCGCCGCGGCGCCTTTTATAAATATATATTTTTTAGCGGCCATGACGTTCGCCGTGAAAAAGGGGCATAGCGAACTATGCCCCGACGCCGGCTTCGATTGCCTTGCGAGGGCTTAATACCCGGGGAGGATGTACATATCGGCGACGTTTATGCCGGTTTTTTTCTCGCCCGAGCCGACGTAAATGGACGTGGGTATCCACAACTTAGTTTCTTTGTTGTAACGGCCGTAGTATCCGATGGGGTCGACGCCGGGGGTATACTTCACGTCGCCGTCCTCATCTTTCACCGCGGCGATATAGTACTTTTTATCCGGCTCCACTAATATGATCGAGTAATTCCCGCCGGCGTTGGTGACCGAAGCGTTGCTGAGCGGCGTTTCGCCGGCTACTATCTTGCCTTCGTCCAGCAAGAGGACAAACGCGCCGGAGACGTTTTCGCCGTCGTCCTTGACGTTCCCGGCGATGCCGCCTTTATCCATAGCTTCTTCGCACGCGAGCGTCGATAACGCGACGGCGGCCGCGAGTATTATCCAAAAAATCTTCACGTCGATTCCTCCTTTTGTATGAATTCTAACATAAAACCCGCCATAGGGCAACGTCATCCCGTTGACGAAGGTCCGCTATAATTTCGCGTCGGTTTCATGAGTTTGGCCGGGCGCCAAATAACGGCTCCGCCGCGGCTTTATCGCGACGGCGGTGAAGGCCGGGTCGTCGGCCCCCTTCCAATACTCCTCCGCCGCATACGGTATTTTTTTAAAAATCCGTAGCCTGGCCCTGGCGTCCTTTATAATCCGCGCGCAGCCGGCTATGCGATAATAACCGCGCCACCGGCCCCGGGTTACCGGAATACATACTTCGACGCGCGGATCCTTCTCGAGCTGTTTTACTTTCGCGTTACCGGTTCCAGCGCAGAAATAGATATCGCGGCCGACTAAGAAAATAGAAACCGGCCTGAGGGTGGGGCGGCCGCGGCCGGCTATCGTCGCGACGTAACCCGTTTTGTATTTCTTGGGTTCGAAGTATTTTCTAAAGATGTCGAAATCGGCCACTTTGACCTCCCGCTTACTTAATAAAGTATAATTCCTCACGGGTTCGGCGCCGTCGCTGCCGTTCCCTCGACGGTCAGAGCCGGCGCCGCCTTTTTACCTTCCAGGCGGTTTTGGGCCAAGGTTAGCAGTTCGTTCGCCGCGTCGGTTTCGGCGGCGGTAGCGTTTTCGTCCGCCGCCGTTAGGTATACGAGCCTTTGAGCGTAAAGGCGCGCCGTTTCGTAATCGCCGAGGTCATACCAGATCAAGGCCAGGCGCCTAACGGGAGGCCGGTACTTCGGCGCCAGATTAGCCGCCGTTTCGAGCGACGATACCGCTTCGTCGACGCGGCCCAACCTTTGTAATACCGCGGCGCGATCGTACCACACGGTCGGGTTCGTAGCCCGAAGCTCCAAGGCCTCGTCGTATTGTTGGAGCGCTTTCTCGTACCAGCCCTTACGCCGGAAAAGCAAACCCAGGTTGGCGTGAGGCTCGTCGTACGCGGGGTCGAGCGCTATGGCGGCGAGATATCTTTCGCGCGCGTCGCCCGCACGGCCCAACGAATAATAAGCGACGCCGGCTTCATTTTGGATTTGGGGGTTGTTTTGGTAAATGGGCACGCCGGCGTAAAACGTGCGCGGGGTCTCGAACGTATCGGCGGCCGCCTCGCCGGTACGGCGTTCCTCCGCCCGGGCCGTTGCGGCGCGCGCCGCTTCCGCCGCGGCTATGACCGACGACGGCGTCCCCAAAGCCACTTCGGCTATTTCCGCTACGTCGTCGTAGCGAGCGGCGGCGTTGCCCTCGGCCATGACCGCGGCTAGTTCTTGCGCCTCGAGGCCGCCCGTTTCTACGTCGCGCTTGAGGACGGCCATATCGTCGAGGGGACTCACCGCTTCCGCCGGTGCCGGGGGGAGCGTTCCCTCGACGGAAGGCCGCGCGTCTTCGCGGCCTACGGCCGAAGCCGCGCCGGATACGAGAGCGACCGCCGCGGCTAAATAAGTTAAAAAGCGCATAACGTATATTGGCGGAGGAGGGATTCGAACCCACGACGCCGCGGATATGAGCCGCGTGCTCTGACCAACTGAGCTACTCCGCCGACGCGTATAATATACCGATTTAGGCCAACCATGGCAAGGGAAAAAATAACCGCACCCTTGAACGCGTTTTGAAAGTCTTTACCGGGGCCGGGAGGTGGTTCGGAAAAGTTTGATGAATATTAAAGCCGGCCGTTTGCGCGGCCGGCTTCGGGTTTGGCGCCCTGGCGAGTTTTTAGTACATGCCGCCCATACCGCCCGACGGCGCGGCCGATGCCTTTTCGTCCTCCGGCTTCTCCGTTACCAGCACCTCGGTAGTTAAAAGCAACCCGGCGATCGACGCCGCGTGTTGTAGCGCGAGGCGTACGACTTTCGTCGGGTCTATGATGCCGGCGGCGACCAGGTCCTCGTACTTGTTCGTTTCGGCGTTGAAGCCGAAGTTTATATTATCGGCGTCTTTGACCTTTTGGACTACGAGCGAGCCCTCTTCGCCGGCATTATCGGCTATCTGGCGGAGGGGCGACTCCAGCGCCTTGCGGACGATGTTGGCGCCGATCTTCTCTTCGTCTTTGAGTTTAAGGCTGTCGGGGGCTCCCATGGCGCGGATGAAAACGACGCCGCCGCCCGGGACTATACCCTCTTCGACTGCGGCCCGCGTCGCGCTCAACGCGTCTTCCACGCGGGCTTTCTTCTCCTTCATCTCGGTCTCGGTCGCGGCGCCGACGCTGATGACGGCGACGCCGCCGGCGAGTTTGGCGAGACGTTCTTGGAGTTTTTCGCGGTCGTAATCTGACGTCGTATCCTCGATCTGGCGCTTAATTTGGGCGATGCGACCTTTTATGGCGTCGTCGCTGCCGTAACCGCCCACGATGGTCGTATCGTCTTTGTCGATTTTTACTTGCTTAGCCTGGCCCAGGTCTTCCATTTGGATGTTCTCGAGCTTGATGCCCAGGTCTTCGGTTATGGCCCGGCCGCCGGCAATAATGGCGATGTCCTCGATCATCGCTTTGCGGCGTTCGCCGAATCCGGGCGCCTTCACGGCGGCGCACTTCAAGATGCCGCGTATTTTGTTGACGACGAGCGTCGCGAGCGCTTCGCCCTCGACGTCTTCGGCGATGACCAAAAGGGGCTTACCCGTTTTGGCGATAGTTTCGAGGAGGGGTAAGAGGTCGCGGAGCGCGCCTATTTTCTTTTCAAAAATGAGGATATATGGTTCCTCGAGTACGCACTCCATCTTCTCGGCGTCGGTAATGAAGTAGGGCGATAAGTAGCCGCGGTCGAACTGCATGCCTTCGACGACCTCGAGGGTCGTTTCCATCCCCTTGGCTTCTTCGACCGTGATGACGCCGTCCTTGCCTACTTTATCCATCGCGTCCGCGATGAGGTTGCCGATGGTCGGGTCGTTATTAGCCGATATCGTACCGACCGCGGCTATCTCCTTGGATTCTTTGACGTCGTCGGAAATATCCTTGAACTTGGCTACCACGGCGACGACCGCGGCGTCGATCCCGCGTTTTATGGCCATAGGGTTGGCGCCGGCGGTTACCATTTTCAGGCCCTCGTCGAAGATGGCTTCGGCCAGAACCGTAGCCGTAGTCGTGCCATCCCCGGCCATGTCGGAGGTCTTGGAGGCTACCTCGCGAACCATCTGGGCGCCCATGTTTTCAAAAGGCTTTTCGAGCTCGATCTCTTTGGCGACGGTGACGCCGTCTTTGGTAATAATCGGGCTGCCGAATTTTTTATCGAGGATGACGGTTCTGCCTTTCGGGCCGAGCGTTACTCTAACGGCGCGCGCGAGTTGTTTGACGCCTTTCTGAATCGCCGCCCGGGCGTCTACGCCGTATTCTAGTTGCTTTGCCATTAACGGACCCTCCTAGGGGGGTGGGGATATTATTTCGAGGGTTTCTTTTGTCCGGCTTTCTTGCCGGATTTGTCTTCTTCGATGATGGCGAGGACGTCGTCTTCGCGCATTATGAGGTATTCTTCGTCGTCGATGGTCACTTCGTTGCCGGCGTACTTGCCGAATAAGATGTTGTCGCCGACTCTTACGTCGAGCGGTACGCGTTTGCCTTCCTCGTCTAAGCGGCCCAAACCTGCGGCTATAACTTCGCCACGTTGGGGTTTTTCCTTAGCGGTGTCCGGGATTATAATACCGCCCTTGAGCACTTCCTCCTCCTCGAGGCGTTTGACGAGGATACGGTCTCCTAATGGACGTACTTTGACCATGCGGGGGCTCCTTTCTACAACAAGCGTGAATAACCAGGCACGGGTATCCGGTTGTTATACTAATCCTTTATTAACCTTCGCAAATAATATGCCAAAAAACGTTTGCCGCAAACGGTTTATTATCAATTGGTTACGTTGCGAGGTCATTCAAGGCCGTTTGTCAAATTGACCGGTTCGTTTTTCAGTTCGCGTCATATTGGCGTAGTTCGTTGAAGTTTTTATATTTCGCCGTTTTCAAAAAGGTTTATTTGACATATCCCAAGGCTTTGAGGTCGGGCCGTCGGCCGAATATTCTGGCTTCGTCAACGTCGCTCTCGGTCAAGTCGACTCGCCGAGCTACCCACAATATGAGTTCGTCCCTCAATTCCTCGCCGCGGTGGTCGAGGGGTAGGGGGTTTTGTTCGCCCGGGTCGGCGGTTAAATCGAAGTATTCGTACGAGATATCTTTGCCGTCGGCCATCAAGATAATTTTTCGGTCGGCTTTTACTAGCGCCGCGAGAAACGGACCGTCGGGTTGCCGGAGGGTAGAAAATACTTCGCGTTCTTCGGGGAAGTTACCGCTGAACAAGTCTTTTCGGCCTTCCATCGTGCGCGGTACTGGTAGGCCGAGATAACTGAGGGTCGACGGCGCCAGGTCGATCAGGCTGATCGGCGCCTCGGCGCCCAGGGCGGAACGGCGTTTCCCGTCGGCTTCCGGCAGCGCTATTACCAGCGGGACGCGCGTGACCTCCCCGTAGAGGGTTTTACGATGCTCGAAGTTGCCGTGTTCGGTGAATTCCTCGCCGTGGTCGGCGCTAATGATCACCAACACGTTGCGCCGGGCCTCTATTTCGTTTAAAAGGCGGCCTACGTATCCGTCCGTGGTTTTAACCTCGTAATTATACAGCGCTTTTATCGTCGGTATGTTTTTAACGTCCAATTTGCTTCGGTCCGTGCCGTAACTCGTTTTTACCAATAAATACGGAGCCGCCGTGCGCAGCACGTCGTAGGTCGGTTGGTACGGGTAATGCGGGTCCAGATAATGAACCCAAACGAACTTCGGCCTCGTGGATTTTTTCCTCAAGACCGCAAGCGCTTTCGTCGTCAACCTGCGGCTTATCGCACCCGGTTTTTCGGGCTTAAACGTGCTCCCCCTTATGGCGAAGTACCAAGCCGTGTCGTAGAAGTGTATGGCGGCCAGGAACGGGTTGAAGTCGGCGTTATAGTAAGAAGTAAAACCGCGGTGGAGCAAGCGCACCGTATCGAGGTAGGGGTTAGCTACGATGACGTACGTATCGTAGCCGTGTTCCCACATAACCTGGGCCCATGTCGGACGAAGGTTTTCTTTATACTCCATGCTATTCCCGCGAGTAACATTGTAAGACCCGGTTAGCGTGCTGGCGAACGATTGCAGCGTGGACGGCGCCGTCGACCAGGCGCCGCCGAAAAAGAGGCCGTTTTTTTGCGCGAACTTAAAGATTTCGGGGGAAAATTCGGGCCCGAAAGCGTCTGTCCGCCAGGCGTCCAACGTGACGAACACGACGTCGGGGAGCTCGGCGGGCGTAGGCCGGGACCAGCCGCGGTAGAATTCAACCCCGTACGAGGCCGCGCCTACGACTAAGCCCGCCGCCAATATTAGTCGGCCGATGGCGGTAAAAAGAACCTTTACCCGGCCGAGACGTCGCCACAGCCGGCTTAGTAAGAAGAATAGGGCGGCGGTTATTAAAAGCGTTGGCGCGCCGACGAGCGCCGGGAGGCCGAGGCCCGCTTTTATCGGTACGCCGAGCCGTTCGTAGAGGACGTACATCGCGACGACGTTCAAATTGACCGCCGTAGCTACGGCGACTAAGCCGAGCAAGGACCGCCTGGCGGCGAACGCCGACGGGGCATCGCGGCGCCGGAGCCGACGCCCTAAGCTTATAGCGAACGCGAATACGAACCAAAGTACGTAGGATAACAACCCGTAGAAAATTATGCGGCCGTTAAAAGCCGCACCGAAGTCCGGGCTGTAGTAGAAACCGGTGACGTATAGACCTCGGTGGATCAACGTTTCGGCCAGCGCCCAATAGACGCCGATACTTATCGCCGCCGCCGACCACCCGATTAACGGCGCGACTTTCGAGAAAATATTTCGGGTAGGATTATTACCTTTCATATTAGCACGTTCGACTCGGCGATTACATATAACCCAGCGCCCGCAAGTCCGCTCGTTCGCCGAACGGCGACGGAACGCCGGGGCCTTCTTCGCGTACGACGTTTTGTTCGTTGAGCCACGTTTGGAGTTTCTGTCTTAACAGCTTGCCGTCTTCGTCCAGCGGTAGCGGGGTTCGTTCGCCGGGGTCGGTGTTCAAATCGAAATATTCGGTCCGGACGTCGTCGCCTTTGTTTGTTATTACGACTTTTTTCCCATCGATAGTTAGTGCCGCGACGAGATATTTCTTAAAGTTAAGTGAAGCGAAGACTTCTCGGCCCGTGGAGATTTCTATCTTCAATATATCGTCCCGGCCTTCCATCTTCGACGGCACGGCCAGGTCGAGATAGTTTAGGATGGAGGGGGCGACGTCGATCAAACTTACCGGTACGGACGTTTCGCTCGGCCCGCGGCGTTCAGGGTCCGCGTGCGGCAAAACTATTACTAGAGGGACCTTACAGACTTCTTCATACAGCGTCTTGCCGTGCCCCGTCCGGCCGTGTTCGAAGAATTCCTCGCCGTGGTCCGACGAAATGACGACCAGCGTGTTGGGGCGGGGCGCGAGTTCGGCCAGAAGGCGGGTGACTTCCCGGTCCGTGCTCTCTACCTCGCATTCGTATAGCGTTTTTATCGCGTCGGCGTTTCCCCGCGATAACGCGCCCTTATCCGTACCGAGGTCCGTTTTACCGGTTAAGTGCGGCGCCTTTTCCCGCAAGACTTCGGCGGTGGGCTGGTAGGGGTAATGGGGGTCGAGGTAATGGACCCAAATAAACTTTGGTTTTTGGGATGACGCGCGCACGAGATATAGCGTCTTTTCGGTTAGTTTACGGTTCGCCTCGCCGGGCGTCTCGGGGGCGAAGCGCTGAACCCGTTTCGCGAAGTACCAAGCCGTATCGTAAAAATGAATAGCCGCTAAAAAGCGGTTGAACCGTACGTAGTCGAAATGAACAAAGCCACGGCTTAGGAGACGAATGGTGTCTAAGTAAGGATTATGAACGACGGCGAACGTATCGTACCCGCTATCGCGCATTACCTCGGCCCACGTGGTACGTACGTCGTCTCGACGCTCGAGGCCGTTTCGGTCCGTTACGTTGTACGAGCCCGTAAATATGGCGGCGAAAGACGGTAAGGTCCAAGAGGACGGCGCCTGGGCATTGGTGAAAACGATGCCGTTGTTCCGGGCGTAGGCGACTATCCCGGGCGAAATGTCGCCGCGCAAAGCGTCTGCTCGCCAGGCGTCGAGCGTAATTAATATAACGTCCGGGAGGTGGGGGGGAGGAGGGCGCGCCCACAAGACGTAGTTTTGATAGAAGACGACCGAGGCGGCTCCGACCGCGCCCGCGACCAAGACGATAGTTGACGCGTAGGACAAGATAACGCGCACGGGTCGAAACCTTTTGGTCAGCCAAACGGCGGAAATTACCATAAGGCTTACTATGGCCGCGGGGACGAAGACGCCGCCGACGACGTAGAACACCCATTTGTCGAGAGGTACGCTTATTTTTTCGTATATAACGTAAAGAGACAATAAGGCCAGATTGACCCAAACGGCAACGGCCGCGGCAGCACATAGCGCGCCCCGGCCCGCGATCCGGGGCGTCCCGTCGCGACGTCGCAGGCGGGACCATAAGTTAAAGGAAAGGCCGAAAATTACGGTTAAGGTTACGGTTAACAGGCCGTAGAATATGAAGCGTCCGGTAAGGGCCGACAACGGGGTGCGGCTGAAATATATTCCGGAAGTAAAGGTCCGTTGGATTAGAAGCGTTTCGGCGCAGGCCCAGTAGAATCCCACAACTAAGGCGCCTGCCAGCGTTAGGGCAAGCCGTAAGATTTGCGACAGGACGGCTCGCGCCGGCCGTGGACGCTTAACTAAGATCCCGTCTCCTTTATATCGCGGTATGCGTCCGGGGGCGTGAGTATTTTGAGTATATTCGCGACCGTGTCTCTAACGTCGCGCCGATGGGCGACGACGTCGACGAAGCCGTGTTCCAGTTGGAATTCGGCGCGTTGGAAGCCGGGCGGCAATTCCTGCCGGATGGTTTCCATAATTACCCGCGGCCCTGCGAAACCCATCAGGGCGCGGGGTTCCGAAATTATAACGTCGCCCACCGACGCGTAGGAGGCCATGACGCCGGCCATCGTGGGGTCGGAGATAATTACAACGTATGGCAGGCCGGCGTCGGCGAGCTGCGCCGCGGCGGCGTTGGTCTTGCCCAACTGCATCAGCGATATGACGCCTTCCTGCATTCGGGCGCCGCCCGAAGTCGGCGCTATTACAACGGGCCGCCGATTTTCGACGCCCCGTTTAAAAGTCCGGGCGATTTTCTCGCCGACTACGCTCCCCATCGAACCGCCGATAAAATTGAATTCCATAGCCGCGATAGATATGGGAATTCCGTCCAGCGTCGCAAGGCCGCTTACCACGGCCTCATTCACGCCCGCCTTTTTGGTCATTTCGGCAATCCGTTGAGGGTACGGTTTTTTATCGACGAAATATAATACGTCGACCGGGGAAATGTCGGCGTCGTATTCCCGAAACGATCCCTTGTCCGTCAGAAGGTCGATCCTTTTACGCGCCCCCAGCGGGAAATGATAATCGCACTTTGGGCAGACCATAAGGTTGCGTTCGAGCTCGGCCGCGAATAGCGGCTCCCGGCAACCTTTGCACTTAACCCAGACGCCGGATGGGATTTTTTGTTTACCGGCGTTATTTTCTTGACGTTCGCGTTTTCTTCCCACTATGGGTTTTGCCCTTGGGGTTCGGCGGTATTAGAATCGGGACCCATTAAAGAGCGGGAGTTTCCGCGTAATTATAACATAGAAGCTTTCCGAATTCTTTCTCGCCGAATTTTTTATGATTCTCCCGCTCGAGTTCACGCCCCATATAATGGAAAGGTTGCCCGGGCCAAAGTTGTAGAATCAAATGTAAGGGAAACTGATGATCGCAACGTCCGCGATAGGGTAGCGCGATGGCGCTGCGGCCGGCGACGAGGAATTCCAGGTCCCCGGTATGCATGCCGCCCGGTATAAAAATTCTGCTTGACCCGCTAGTTTATCTTGGATATACTGAGTGCGTAACGGGCGATTAGCTCAGTTGGCTAGAGTACTTGCTTGACATGCAAGGGGTCGCAGGTTCGAGTCCTGCATCGCCCACAAACCCCCGCCAGGGGGTTTTTTATCGGGTGAAAAAGCGAAGGAGCTTTGCGCCGGCGCTAGGCGGGAAAAGAACGCGGTATCGTCAAGCGTTTTCGGGGTTTTTCCCGATAGTAATTTATAAGCCCGGTACCCCGGCCTCGCTTTCCCCTTCCTCGTCGGGCGGCGCGTTTTCTTCTTGGGGCGCGGGTTCTTCTTCCGGTTCGAACTCGATATACCCCTCTTCTTCGGGTATGACGACGTCGGGCGGCGGCGGGCCTCCGGCGAAGAGGAGCGACACCGAGGCCAAATGCGAATCGCCGAGGGGGCCGCCGATTCGCATACAATAATCGAACCGGAAGGTATTTATATAAAAGCCCACGCCCGTCCGCGGCCTTTCGTCGCCCGTGTAATAACCTCCGCGGAGAGCGACGTATTTTACGGGCGTAAATTCGACGCCGGCGCCCGCGTCGTAGAACGCCTCTCGCGTGACTTCTATGGACGCGACCGGCGAGACGACGTTGAAGAGGTTATAGCTGGCTCCGAGCTCGAACGTCAACGGCGGCGCGTTTTTCAGCGATTTCAGCTGAAAATTAGGGGCCACGACGTTTCGGGCGACTGCCCCTAAGTTGAGGTCGTTCCAGGGTTTGTAGGTCGCGCCAAGGTCTAAGCCGAAACCGGAATCGTCGTAGTCGGCGACTTCCCGGGTGACGTTTTTAAGCGCCAGGCCGAGAGCTCCCGCGCGCCCCAGCGAGTGAGCGTACCCGACATATAACTCGACGTCGGTATCGGCGAAGGTGCGGCCGGTGAGGCCTTTATCGTTCGCTTCGTATATATCGCCGGCGCGCCGGTACGCCACCGCGGCCGCGAGCGTTCCCAAAGAACCCGCGCCGCCGACCTCCTCTCCCATAGAATATAGCAAAGGTTTCGCGACGACGGCGTCGCCCAACGTAACGCCGCCTATCTCGGCGAAGGGTGCGCCGTAGGCGAAGGAGATCTCGGTGGCGTCGAGGGCGGCGAGGCCGGCGACGTTCCAATATACGGCCGCGGCGTCGTCGGCGAGGGCGCCGTACGCCCTACCCAGCGATTCCGCCCGGGCCCCCAAACCCCAACTGGCGGCCGCGTCGGCGCCGCCGCCGGGGTTCCTGTCCCAAGCTAAAGCTATATTGGCAAAAGCGGCTGCGGC
>Ga0153916_10003609_pt1 | contig 11547 bp, 2 predicted proteins | sample Opewatmetagenome_FD_109642 | JGI IMG/M metagenome (GOLD analysis project Ga0153916, IMG submission 109642) | Freshwater wetland microbial communities from Ohio, USA - Open water 3 Core 3 Depth 4 metaG | ecosystem: Environmental > Aquatic > Freshwater > Wetlands | place: USA: Ohio, Lake Erie, Old...
CGGATTTCGACGACAGCAAGACCGACGACCTGGATGACGACTGAAGCCGGGCAAGGGAGTTCTGGCAAACCCCATCAGGGATGTATTTAAACATTCTCTCGATTTCTGAAATGCTGGACTTGGGGAAATACCTGGCCACTTTTCTGCGATCTGAGCCAGCAGCATTATCAATTCGGAGAACGGAGGCTTCTCGGTTTATATAGCCAAGAGTCCAGTAAATTCCTTCCGAGCAGCATTGGGAAGGTTCTGCTTTCATGCCCCTGCGGAGATCAGTTACTGATTTGGGAGCGAACGCTCGCAGTCGATTGACTTGCCTCACAGCGACGACTGTCCTCGTGATGATGCTATTCACTCCCCTGTCGCTATTCTCTCCATCTGCTTCGTCTGATCCCGGAATCGTCGACAACGGAGACATGACCAGGAGCTTTCTCTGGAACTTCACAGACGCAGCTGACTATGCGCTTTACAACTGTTCCGTGACAGGCGGCATGGGACAGCTTTCGTCAGTCAACGAGACCGTGATTGAGAACACCAGCGCCCAGTTCATTCTGGGCACTGGAACGAATGTTGACACCCAAGTCGCGCAGGATGCGATGGTCATCAACGACACTTCTCTCGCAGTCCAGACGCTCACGCTCCAACCGGGACCGGAAGGGTTGGACAACTACCTCTACGAATGGTTCGCAGGGTATAGCCCAGACACAGAAGACCTGAGACTGAATGGGGAGTACGATCCAGTCCCCTCGTCCAGTCACCGAGCGAGGATAATCATGCAGTTCGACTTGTCCACGGTCCCCGCCGGAGCGACGATCGAAGATGCTACACTATGGCTCTATGAGAAGCCGAGCAAGCCTGCAACGATCTACTACTCGATTCATGCCGTGAACCACAGCTGGGACGAGCAGAGCGCGTCCTGGAACAATGGCTGGCTTTCTGCCGGCGGGGATTTCTCAACCGAATCGTTCTTGAACGGCACCGTGGATGGCACGAACGGATGGCATTCCTTTGACTTGTCTAGACTTGTTGACCTATGGACGAGGGGATCGGTGCCGAACTACGGCTTCATCATTGTCCCGAGAAACGATGCTGCCGACGGGACCAAGGACTTCACATGCTCCGATGTATCGAACAAGCCGGAGCAGAGACCGAAGCTGATTGTCAATTACACGCTTGGAGAGGCTGGTGGGATGTACGAATCGCAACCCATCGGGCCTGGCACCAATTCGACGTTCACTCTTGCTAGCTGGACTGATGGATTCATCTCGAAGGCGACGGATGAGTTCAGCACCGGCACCATCTCGTCGAAGTGGAATTGGACAATCGACCCGACCCTCGCAGGTGGCTCGGTGAACTTCGACCATCCAGGATGGCTGAACGTCACGGGCTCGCAGCCGACACTGCTCACGAACGCATCGATTGGATGCAACTATCTCTATCAGACCATCAGGGGGAACTTCCGCGCTGAGACAAGCCTCCAGGAGCACTTCGCGACAGTCTGTATGGGAGCCGGGCTCCAAGTAAAAAGCGATGATATGACATGGCTGGCGCTCTACAAGGGAGGTATTCAGGCTAGCGGTACCATCGACGCGAAGGTCTGTAAGGGAGGATACACTACCGCGCTTGGATCCGTCCCGTGGACAGACTCGAATGCATTCCTTCGGATCGACAGGACGAATGGCACATATCAACTGCTGGCCAGCGCTAACGGCACCACATGGATCGTCGTGGCGAGCTATACGCCTCAATACGATTTTGGGCAGGATTGCTCGGTGGGATTGTTTGTATTCTCAGGGGACTTCCCTGCCAACCCTGTTGTCGAATTCGACTACTGCAGGATAGAGCCTGTTGAACAGACGGGCGTTCTCGAGTTGTCCGCCAGGACCGGCAATTCCACTTCACTTGTGGATCCGTCGTGGGGTTCGTGGAGTGCGCCATTGGGTCCAGGCACGGGTGCCGTTCTTGGAGCTCCTGGTCGGTACATTCAATACAGAGTCACGATGAACACGACCAGCTCTTGGCTGTCCCCTATGTTCTCAGGTTTCGATTGTCACTACGAGAGGTTCGCCGCAGACGGCACAATAACCACTGGAGTGATGACCCCGCCTGCCTTCCAGACATGGGAGTCGATGACCGTGTCGCAGTGGCTCGCGGCAGGTGCTATCGAGTATCTGTACTCCACAGACAACGGGACTAGCTGGACGAGCCTCGGTTACGGGACCTCATTCGCTCTTCCGGTGCCGGTGCAGACTCTTATGATCAGGGCCGCGTTCACCACGCAAGATACTGCGGTCACTCCGTCAATCTTCATGATGGAGGTCGTCTACAGGATCACTCACGCATGCTTCTACGTCTCCGCGACTCCGGCTACAATCGAGGCCGGAGAACCCTTCACGGTGTACATCGAACCGAAGGACACAAGCAACAACACCGCCGCATGGGAGGGGCAGGTCACGCTCCACGCTGTCAACGCAATTGACATGAGCGATGCGTCCTCTGAGCTCAACCAGACCCTTGCCACCGTCCCCGCAAGCGGTCAGTTGACCATCTCTGACATGAGGTACACAGCGGCCGAGACGATCAGGATACTCGTTTCTGGCGGTGGATCGAGCGGAATCAGCGGACCTATTGTCATCGTTCCAGGCCCCATTGACTCGCTTGTGGTCGAGCCTGACGTCACCACACTAGTGCAGAACTCCTCGACAGTGTTCACAGCGGATGTGTGCGATGCCTTCGGGAACGCGATTACTGGGATCACAATCAACTGGTATGCAGACGCCTCCCTGGGCATCTTGAATGTCACAACGGGTAATTCCGTGACCCTTACAACGGGTCTCATGGATACAGGGGGGTTCCTGAACGTTACTGCATTGAGCATGGTCGTATCGAGGTTCATAACCGTGACGTCCATCATGTTCCAGCCGCAGATCGATCCCGACATTCCCATTCAGTCTCAGCTAGAGGATTTTGGCTCATGGAGTCTTGACATCGGTCCTTATGTATTCGACAACGAGGACAACGACACTGAGCTCAAGTGGTACACGACCAACGAGACCGTGGTGACAGTTGTGGGCGATAACCGCACCGGGAACTTGGTGATCACATTCTCGACGATCCCGAACGTGGCTGGAATCAATGTGATCGACCTCTGGGTGGTCGACTCGGACCGGATGACGGGAAAGGGAACCATAACCGTGGATATCACCCCGGTCAACGACCCTCCGAAAATCGCGCCAATCGACCCGCTCACTGTCAAGTTCAACGATCCGTACATCTACGACCTCAAGTACTATGTGGAAGATGTCGAGGCGCCCCCACAAGTGCTCACGCTCTCTGTTGACGCTGGGAGCACGCCTTATGTTACCGTGAACGACCTTTGGCTGACGTTCACCTATCCGGAATCGATGAACGGCACTCAGCAGACCGTCGTTGTAACCGTCACCGACGGAATCTACGCGTCCTCGACAGTGCTGCTCGTTAACGTCACGGACGACATCGTCCCGAGGGTGATAGGCAATCTGCCAAACATCGTGATGAACCAGGGCGATGTCTGGATCGGCGCATTCGACCTAGACAATTACTTCACGGATCCTGACGGAGATATTCTGTTCTACGCGCATGGCAACACTCATGTCGGTGTCACGATTCAGCCTAATCACACGGTGGACTTCTACGCGCCGACCAATTGGGCAGGAGATGAGCACACGGTCTTCAAGGCTGACGACTCCAAAGGCGCGAGAGCCGAGAGCGCTCTCACCGCGACGATAATCGCAGTCAACCAGCCCCCGAGCATATCGCCTCTGCCTGACCTGGTTGTGCGCTTCGGCCAGCAGTACAGCTTCGATCTCGGTCCATACATCAGGGACCTCGATGACGATTTGTCCGAGCTCCTGGTGACCACGAACGAGTCGCATACTTGGATTGACGGATTGTTCCTGAATATGGAATTCCCCGCCGGAATGACCGGCATGAGAGTCTCGGTCAACATAACCGTCAGCGACGGTGAACAGTACGATTGGTGGGCCATCAACGTGACCATCTCGATGGACTATCCTCCAGAGATCCTGACGTTCCTTCCAGAACACTCGTTCCTGGAGGACACCCCGATTTCATATCCTGTCGTGGGAAACCTGCAAATCTTCTTCAAGGACAATGACAGCGACCCGCTGACATTCACCGCGTTCACCTCCACTACGAATGTGACTGCGCAGGCAATCGTCGTGGACGGCAACTGGTCCGTCACATTCATCTCCGACCAGGACTGGAACGGCTTCGCGAACCTGACCATACGGGCCACCGACCCTGCGGGAGCTCTAGTCGAGACCACAGTGTCGCTCATAGTCGTCAGCGTACCGGACAAGCCCACACTCTCGCTGCCCGACTCGTTCACAGTCGTCCAGGGGACGCACGCGATCCTCGACATAAGCAAGAACGTTGCGGATCCAGACTCTTCGTCATCGGATATGCGGTTCGACCTCAGCAGCGAGTACGCGTATCTCATCAGCATCCACAACGGGATAATCGTGTTCGAAATCCCTGAGGGGTTCCTGGATGACGGGGAGAAGTCCAGAGACATCGAGATAACGGTCTCAGTGTTTGACCAGGACAATCTGATGAGCACGGACACGATGACAATCACGATTACGAAGACTCTGGTCGTACAACACTCTGATCCGTTGCTTTGGCTCGGTCTTGCTGCCTTCGGAATCGCTGCTGCGTTGATGGCCGTCTTCGCTATCTCGCGCAGAAAGAAGCCTTTCGTCGTGCAAGACATGATGCTCGTCCACAATGACGGCTTCCTCATCGGGCGGTTGGCCAGTCATGCGCATGTCGACGGAGAGATCGACCAGGACATCCTGAGCGGCATGCTGACGGCCGTCCTGAACTTCGTGGAGGACTCGATGTCTAAGAGCCAAGAGAGCCTGAAGACCTTTGGGTTCAAGGATTACCAGGTGCTCGTGCGGAGGGGCACGAAGACCTTCGCGGCCATCGTCTATGAGGGCGACATGCCCAAGGACATCGAGAAGACCCTCGCCGAGTTCATCACGACCTTCGAGAGGGTCTACAAGAAGAAGATCATGAGCTGGACGGGCGACATAGAAACGGACTTCGCAGGGGTCGAGGTGCTCATCCAGGGGTTCGTCAAGGAGCACAGCAAGAAGAACAGCAAGAAGACGGGCGGTCTCTGGACCCCTAAGATTGGTGCAGGCAAGGGAGCGGAGAAGTGAGCCTGAAGAGAGCAAGTTGGAACGGCATTGAAGAGGGTTGATATGACTGTGTCTGGAGGATGGAAGACCGACGGACGCATGGTTGTCTGTCTCGCTATTCTGCAGGCCTCTCTCTTGGTCCTGGCGTCCTTGGCGATTGTGATTTCGCCTGCGTCAGCGGATCCCATCGTCAACGCAAATCCGGATGGCACTCGGGAAATCGTGTGGGCATTCGACGAGCCCTTGAACTACACGCTGAACGGAACGACGGTCGCGGGAGGGCTCGGGAAGCTCGAGTACATCTACAGAAGCCTAGCCGAGAATACCTCCTCCTCTTTCGAGCAGGGCGTGCGCTTCGAGAACGTGTCGACAGACACGGTCAATGACTCCGTAACGCTCGATGGCGGACGCGCAAAGGTTCACAACATCATTATCCAGCCATTCATAGGAGGAGTGGATACACACATCCGTGAGGACATGCCGACGACGAACTACGGCGACGATACCGTCGTCGAACTCAGCGGAGAGACAGGCAAGACGAGGCGCGCTCTCTTCCGGTTCGACGTGTCATCAATACCCAGTGACGCGGTGACCGTGGACGCGACGCTCTGGCTGTGCAACGCCGGTGGCACACCTACGCCGCTTGGCTTCAGCTTGTACGCGCTCTCAAAGCCGTTTGACGAACTCACAGCTTCGTGGAATGAGAACTCCTCTGGCAGCCCGTGGGCATCTCCTGGAGGGGACTACGATACTGTCCTATACGACACAGGCGCGCTGACAAACACGCCCGGAGTAACCGGGCTAGACATGTCGAGATTGGTGGATCTCTGGGTTGGGAAGAAGAAACAGAACTACGGAATCATAATGCTGCCATCAGCGACTCTGCTCAACAGCTGGAAGGGAATCCTCTCGAGCGAAGACCTCACCAGGCCAGATCTTCACCCCAAGCTTGTCGTGAACTACACCCTGCCAGGGATAAGCGGCATCTACGAGTCCTCCCCGATGGGGCTGGCCACCAACGCTACATTCAGACTAGCTTCCTGGACGAACACGACCTTCTCGTTTGCGACCGACCTCTTCGACGGGTCGAACATATCGTCAAGGTGGGATTGGCTGAATGACCCGTGCAAGGGCACGGGGTCGTACGATACCACCACCAATCCCGGCACGCTCACGGTAGTCGGGGACGGCAATCCCGGGAACGACCTTGACCACTCCGGAATAAACTTCATGCACCAGAACATCTCGGGGGACTTTGTCGCCTCGACCTTCGTGATCAATCCATATCCGGACAACAAGACCGGCTCAGGCATTCTGATATTCGACGACAAGTACGCTTATGTGGGCGTCTATCTGATGGGCGAAGGAAGCGGCTCGAGCGTGTTCGTCCTCGCGAACGAGGGCGGAACTGAGTCCGTGAAAGCTATCGTCCCCTGGGTCGGCCACTCATGGGCGTTCTTCACAATCATCAAGACATCCTTTGGGATGATGGTGCTCGCAAGCTCAGACGGCACCTTCTGGTCGTTCACCTACACCTACATTCCTCCGGCTCCGTACATGGATCGCTTGTGGGTCGGGCCTTTCGTGTATTCGACCTCGGCGACCACCGCCGCTGTTTCGATCTTCGATAGCGTCGAGATTCAGCCGCTTGACCAGCCAATCGAAGTCGATGTGAGGGCGAGGGTGGGCAATTCTACATCATTGATCGACAAGTCTTGGGAGGCATGGGGCGATTCGCTCCCAACGCAGACGGGCTCCTACATCAACGAGACCGGCAAGTACATCCAGTATCAAGCAACATTGATGTCGGCCCAGGACTGGTTCACGCCTGCCTTCACGGGTTTCTTCTGCGACTACGAGATGTACACGGCGAAAGGTACGATAGAGACCGAGGATTTCGTTCCGCCCGGATTCAACTCCTGGGTCACGTTCTCCACATCGGAAGACGACTCCGTCGGGAGCGTGCTGTACAGCTACTCGACAGATCACGGCGAGAACTGGACCAAGGCATTCGCCGGCGGGTCATATTCGATCACGACTGAGGGCGCTAGCATCATGATAAGGGTCTATCTCTCGACCGATGACACGCTGGTCACCCCGAACGTCGACTCGATCAAGGTCATCTACAACGCGGCCCTGTACACCTTCTGGGTGACAGCGCCCTCAAGCGTCGTCGCGGGCGAGGAGTTCGAAGTCACAATAGAGGCGAGAGACGAGACGAACAGCACCGCGACGACCTGGAAGGGGCCTGTGATGCTGGAGGCGATGGATGAGACGGGCAACTCCTCCGCCCAGGGAAGACTGGAGTTCCCCTTCACATGGATCACCGAAGGCGGCAAGGTGACGATATCCAACGAGAAATACCGAGTATCCGAGACGATAAGGATCCGAGCGACCTCTGGCTCGACCACCGGGATCAGCGAACCCATAGAGGTGCTTGCTGGTCCGCCCAGCCTGATCGTCATCAATCCGAATGTCACGCAGGTCCTCGAGTACTCGGAGAAGGAGTTCGTCGCCACGGCCTACGACGCATACGGGAACATAGTGCCTGATGCGGAGTACACGTGGCAGGCTGATGCTGTTCTCGGGATGCTGAGCACTACCGCTGGAAGATTTGTCACCCTGACAACGGACGGTCCGGATGTCGAGGGGTACCTCAACGTCACGTCCGGAAACGCCTCTGCATGGCTCTTCGTGAGGATCGTTCCTCACATCTATCCCCCGGAGTTCATCGGCTTGATACCAGGGCAGGTCCGAGACGAGGACTCAGGGTCGTGGACCCTGAACATCAGCTCCTATGTAGTAGACCGAGAGGACAGCCAGAGCGCGCTCAGGTGGTTCATCACAAACGAGACTGTCATAGCGATCACAGACGGAGAGAACGAGACTGGTCAGCTCGAGATCGAGCTCACGACGATCCAGGACACGTTCGGCTACAACAACCTGACCCTAGTGGTGGTCGACTCGACCGGCATGATGAATACCACCACCATCCCGATACTCCTCAACGGCATCAACGATAGACCGAAGATAGGCCACATCTTTCCTCTGACGATCGAGCACGACTCGTCATACACCTATGACTTCACGTGGTACGTAGATGACGTGGACAATGCTCATTCCCAGCTTGCCCTCTCAGTGGACAGCGGGAACGATCCATACTCGACAGTCGATGGCATGCGCATCACTTTCACTTACCCATTCAGCATGATAGGGACCGACCAGTATGTCGCGGTGACGGTGAGCGACGGTTACCTGGAGAGCTCCACAATAGTCAGGGTGACCGTCTCGGAGAACACTGCACCAACCCAGACGGACAGCCTTCCAGATCTGTCGATTCACCAGGGCGAAGAGATAGTGGGATATCTCAACCTGAGCGAGTTCTTCGAGAACCCGGACGGGGACATCCTCACATTCTCAGCTGTCTCGGAACATGTGGACGTCACCATCCAGGATAACGGCACAGTGGACTTCCTCGGACCAATGGACTGGTTCGGGCAGGAGTACGTCATATTCGTCGCGACCGATCCTTCCGGGACGAGGGTGGAGGACGCGATGCAGGTCACCGTGATTGAGGTCAACCAAGCTCCATCGATAGAAGAGGTGCCAGACTTAGAGGTCCGGTTCGATTCAAGGTACGACTTCGACCTCCTGCCATATCTCAGCGACCCCAACGATCCGAGCGATTCACTATCGATAACCACGAATGACTCACACATTAGCGTGCTCGGTTCTGTGATATCGCTCCAGTACCCGAGGGCGATGAACGGCACGACGCTGCCGGTCACGATAACGGCGAGCGATGGCGAGCTCTCGGATAGCTGCACGATAACCGTTTCAGTATCCGACAATCGTCCTCCCGTACTAGCGGTACCCAACATGCCAGACCACGAGTTCATGGAAGACGTCCCGGTCCCGTACCCAGTGGGCGCGGACCTTGAGGACTTGTTCACCGATCCTGAGTACGGCTCGTCGCTGACGTTCTACGCGTTCTGCTGGGATGAGGAAGTGAACTCATCGGCTTCGAACGATACTCAGGATGACTGGTCCGTGTGGTTCCAGGTGGAAGAGGACTTCTACGGCGACTGCAAGTTCACGGTAAGAGCGATGGACCTCGACGGAGCGATCGCCGAAAGGACAGTCACGCTCACGATACTGCCTCTCCCGGACTCCCCGTCGTTCGACCTGCCTGCGGAGATCAACGTCACCGAGGGCACCAGGATGGCTCTGGACCTCTCGATTGGCGTTTCAGACCCTGACCCTGAAGATACGGACTTCACTTTCGAAATCCTGGGGACTCAATCCGATCAGATTCAGATACAGGGAAGCGTGCTCGTCAGCGAGTTCTCCGAGGGATTCCTCGAAGACGGTGAGGATTCCAGGACAATCTCGATCCAGGTGAGAGCAATCGACCCGAGCGGGCTGGCGGCGACAGACACGATTGACATCGTCGTCGTGAAAGCCCCGGGCAAGGGTGGGCTGAGCACCTGGGTGTATGCGGCTCTTGGAGGGCTGGGAATCACCTCAGCCGTCCTCGGAGCGGTCGCGTGGAAGAAGAGGAAGAAGCCGTTCATGGTCCAGGACATGATGCTCATACACAACGACGGGCTTCTGATCGGAAGACAGGCCCAGGACCAGCCAGGAGCGATCGACGAGAACATCATGAGCGGGATGCTCACAGCGGTGTTGAACTTCGTCGAGGACTCGATGTCCGCGAACCAGGACACGCTGAAGAGCTTCGGCTTCGAGCACTACATGGTGCTCGTCCAGCGAGGAGAGAAGGCGTATGCGGCGATCGTATACGACGGGGACGCACCTGAACAAATCAGCAAGGAGTTGGCGAGTTTCCTGGGGAAGATCGAGCGTGTCTACAAGCACGGGCTCGAGAACTGGTCGGGCGACCTCTCAAGCGATTTCCCAGCAATCGGCATGCTGATCCAGAACTTCGTCAAGGAGCACAGCAAGGCGAAGGGCGGCAAGGTCAAAGGGATGTGGGTCTCGAAGAACGAGCCAGATGTAAAACGCACAAAGTAACTATTAAACCACTTTCGATATGACCTTTTTCGGAATAACCTCAATTCTCCCTTCTGCCCAAGAATCTGCGGGAGACAAGGAGCATCGCCAACACCAAGACTAGGGGAGTCACAAGCGACGGAAACTCGGGTATCTCCGCGGCAGTCGTGAACTGCCACGTGAAGTTGGCTTGGTTTCCCTGCAAATCCTGCATGCTGCATTCCACTGAGTAGTTCACTCCTGGGAGCAGAGGAGCTTGTGGGACAAGCTCAAGCCTGTGTTCGGTCGCATTATATGAGAAGTCCGCTGGAACCCAGACCCCATACTGACCAGTCTGATACAGATGCAGGGATGTCGGGAAAGGAACGACAGACTCGCTCACCCACACCTTGACGACGGCATTCGTGGGCACGGAATCACCCGTCGGCTCCCAGGCCGTCGCGTAGGGTTTGCCCAGGTAGGCGACGCCCAGGAATTCGTCCCATTGGGTATCCGTCTGGAACTGGTCGCCGATCGACAAGTACAGCTCGTCGAAGTACGCGTCCACCCATGGGTAGTAGATCGAGATGCCGTTGACATGGTCCACGGGCAAAGTGCAGTTCACGGGGTCGGTACCGTGTATCTCGCTCACGACCGAGGCGTTGAACGCGTCCATGACATCAGAGACAAGGCTCTGTGCTTCAGGACTGAACGAAAGCGCTTCCCCTAGCTGTTCGGACATGTGATAGATGTCCACGATGTCGTGCCTGCGCCAACCGTTGTAGTCCTCAGTGAGGTTCCTTGCGAGGCAGATCTCGTCATACCAGACGTCCTTGTTTGCGATCAAGCTTGTCGCGAGGGCGTCCAGCGCGTTTACGAGCGGGTCGATCGTGCTGAGGTCCACGACGGAGAGAGAGAACGAATCGTTGAGCATGAAATCCTTGGGCGTGCCTGCGAGACCGTAGTAGTAGGTCGAGTAATCCGTCATGAAACGGCTGCATAGGTCGAGAACCGATATGTTCGGATTGTCGACTATCGCCTGCAAGGAGCTGTAGTTGAGCCCATCAGCAGGAACGACCACTTCGGACGCGAGCAGGTAGTCGGCGTAGCCCGCCACCTCAGTGGCTATCTCGATTGAGCCCATTCCACAGGCATCGAAATCAATGATATCGTAAACAAGCGTTGGATGGCGGCTTGACAGGTCCGAGAGGGCACTAGCCAGCGAGCTGAGGTTCATGAAGGTGCCGTTGGTGTAGTCCCAGTTGACGCCATACCAGTCACCGCCGTGGTCCCACAGGTCGAGGAAGTAGTGGTCCGCAGGATGGTTTAGAACAGTCCAGTTCACGAAGTC
>Ga0153916_10003610_pt1 | contig 11545 bp, 9 predicted proteins | sample Opewatmetagenome_FD_109642 | JGI IMG/M metagenome (GOLD analysis project Ga0153916, IMG submission 109642) | Freshwater wetland microbial communities from Ohio, USA - Open water 3 Core 3 Depth 4 metaG | ecosystem: Environmental > Aquatic > Freshwater > Wetlands | place: USA: Ohio, Lake Erie, Old...
ACCGCCTTGTGCTCCCGAGAGATTCACCCTCCCGTCCGGGCCGGGCAGTCTCTTCCCGGACCCGGCGGGGAGATGCTGCGCTGGGCCAAAAGGCGGTGGTTCTTCCATAACTTGGAGCTTTACTTCCACCGCTGTAGCAAAGATATATGTTGTTTGTGCTCTCTTTTTGCGGAGGCAAAGTGAAGGGGTACAGAAAGGTTTGATCCTACCGTTTGGCCGGCGCGCAGCATCTCCCCGCCGGGTCCTGATAATCCTTCTGAAATCATGATAGAAAATAAAAAGTGAAGGGGGGAATCTAACTATTGATCGAAGACCCCGATTTTGGTATTTTAAAGATCAGGCGCAGATCCCATCGATCTTTCCAGGTGGATTCATAAAGGAGGCATTTTTGATGTTTGATAAAAAATTTTTAGAGGATTTGAGAAGGCAACAGGCGGAATGGGAAAAAAATCTGGGAAAAGACATCGAATGCTACGGAGAGCGCCGCAAAGAATTTTCTTCCAGTTCCGGAATCCCTTCCAAAAGTCTTTACACTCCCTTAGACTTAGAAGACGAAAAGATTGATTACCTCCGAGATATTGGATTCCCGGGGCAGTATCCCTTTACTCGAGGAATTCATCCGAATATGTATCGGAGGGAGCCATTCACGTTCAGGATTTATACAGGCTTTGGAACTCCCAGAGAAACCAACCAGCGGGTTAAATACTTGTTGAAATTAGGGGTAAATGACGTACAGTTAGCCGCTGATCTTCCTACCCAAATAGGCTACGATTCAGATCACATCATGGCCCGGGGGGAAGTGGGCAAGGTGGGAGTGGCGATCGATTCATTGAGAGACATGGAGATGATTTTCGATGGGGTCCCTTTAAATTCCTTTAAGCGGGTTAGCACCCTCTTCAACTCCCTGGGACCCATCGCCCTCTCCCTCTTCATGGCTCTTGGAGAAAAGCAGGGTTTGGATATCAAAGATTATGTAGTGGACCTGCAAAATGATGTCATCAAAGAGTATGTTTGCCGAGGAACCTATATATTTCCCATGGAAGCGGGCGTCAGGCTTTGCACCGATGTCGTCCGTTTCTGTGCCGAGAACGCTCGCAACTGGTATCCCACGACCATTTGCTCCAATCACCTGAATGCGGCAGGAGCCGGTTCTACGGCAGCTACAGCTTTTGCCATCGCCAATGGGATAGTCTATATCCGCAATATCTTAAAGCAAGGCATGCCCATCGACCGATTTGCTCCCCTGCTCTGTATGTTCCTGGACGAGCGGGAAGATTTTTTCATCACCATTGCCAACCTAAGAGCCACTCGCCGGCTTTGGGCCAGAATCATGAAGGAACAGTTTGGTGCCAAGGATCCTAATTCCATGGCGCTAAAAATCACCTCTTACAGCCATGGAGGAGAAACTCTCCGGGAACTCTTGAATAATTCTGTCCGTATTGCCTATGCCGCTCTTGGATACGTTCTCGGGGGTGTGCAATTCCTCTATAATGCCTCCTTCGATGAAGCCGTCTCGTTAGCCTCCGAAGAAGCTGTGAGGGTGGCGGTGCGAACGCAACAAATTTTGGCTCACGAATTAGGGATGACCAATACGGTGGACCCTATGGGCGGGTCTTATTACATAGAGACATTAACCCATCAAATCGAGCGTCGCATGAGGGAGATTTTAGAAAAAGTGGAATCCTTAGGAGGGGGTCTGGAGGCTATTCGCAAAGGATATTACCAGAGTGTCATCGGGGAGGGAGCGAGTCTGCGTCAGAAGCGGTTTGAGGAAAGAGACATGGTCTCTGTAGGGGTCAATGTTTATCGTACGGAAGAGGAAGATCCGGAACCGCTCTTTCGGATAAATCAACAGTCCGAGGAAGAGCAGGTCAAGAATTTGCAAGCCTTGCGCCGCGAACGAAACTCCCGGGAAGTCCAGTCGGCCCTATCCGTGGTAAAACGGGTGGCCAAAAGCGAAGAGAATCTTGTCCCCGCTATTTTTTCTGCCGTTAAAGCTTATACCACAGTGGGTGAGATCAGCGACGCTCTGCGAGAAGTTTTCGGCGAACACAAAGAGGCCGTGTCTTATCTTTGAGAGGGACCCATGAAAGAAAAAATTCGCATTCTCATATCCAAGGTAGGATTGGATGGACATGATGTAGGCGCGAAACTTGTGGCCAGGGCCCTGCGGGATGCGGGAATGGAAGTCGTTTATGCCGGCCTGCGCCGTACTCCCGAAGAAGTGGTGAAAATAGCCATTCAGGAAGATGTGGATGGCATCGGCATCAGCATCCTCTCCGGGGCTCATATGATCTTTTTCTCTCTCATTTTAAAACTCCTGGCGGAGAAAAATGCCTCTGACATCATACTCTTTGGGGGAGGCGTGATTCCGGTAAGGGATATCAAAGAATTGAAGCATCTTGGAGTGAGAGAATTATTCACGGCTGGGACGACGACATCGCAGATCGTTGAGTTCGTTAAAAAGGAGGTCGGAAAAGGGAGAGGAGAAAAGGGTTAATGGATCTTCCTTTGATGCCCTCGCCAGTAATGATCACGCAACGATCGCCGTAAGATCTTCCCGGTGTCACTCTTGGGTAATTCCGCCAAAATATCCACACTGGTAGGTTTCTTATAGCTGGCCAGCCTGGCTTTGCAGAACTCAATCAATTCCTCGGCCGTGGCCCTCGTGCCGGCTTTCAGCACCACGGCTGCCTTAATGCTTTCTCCCCACTTTTCATCAGGAACCCCGAAAACCGTCGCTTCCATAACCGCCGGATGCTGGTAAAGCACCTGCTCCACTTCCTGAGGATAGACATTCAGCCCACCACTGATGATCATCTCGCTCTTGCGATCCACCAGGAAGATATAACCCTTCTCGTCCATCCGGCCAATGTCCCGGGTGTAGATCCACCCGTCTTTGAGAGTCTCCTGAGTGGCCTCAGGGTTCTTCCAGTAGCCCAGCATCATGTGGTCGCCCTGCACCAGGATCTCACCCAGTTCTCCTGGGGGAACTTCTTTTCCTTCTTCATCAGCCACTTTAACCCTTACCATCGTGTAAGGCCGGCCGATAGAAGCCAAGCGCGCAACCCGTTCCGGGGAGCCTTCGATGACATGGTCTTCTTTTTTGAGGAGGCAGATGGTCATGGGGGCTTCGCTTTGGCCGTAATTTTGTATGAAAATGGGGCCGAATATCTGAATGGCTTCTTTCAACTTCTCCACTGGCATGGGGGAGGCTCCATAGATAAGGGTCCGAACACTCCTGAAGTCCCGCTGTTTTATTTCAGGTGATGCCATGAGCCGCACTAATACGGTGGGAACAGTTTTGATAATCGTAACTCGCTCTTTCTCGATAGCCCAAAACGCCCTTGCTGGGTCGAAATCCTCGACCACTACGTGGGCAGCCCCCCGCAGCCAACAGGGCAGGATAAACGTTCCGGTCGCGTGATAGAGGGGTTGAAGACCTAAAAACACGTCTGCAGAATGGAGGTCGGGGATCATATCCAGAAGGAGGTTTCGGGTGACGGAAAGATCACTTTGCCAGGTGACGACGATCCCTTTGGCCTGTCCGGTTGTTCCACCCGTATAAAAAATACGTCCGGGCTTCTCTCCTTCTAATTCAACGTGTAGATCTTTTTTGCTTTGGCCATTGATAAATTCTTCATAAGGAATCGTGTCCGTTTGCCTCCCATGCAGAAGAATCACGTCTTTTAAAGTGGGTATTTGATCGCGCACCGAAGAAATTTTTCTCCACTGATCCTCTCCGACGAAAAGGGCTCTGGCCTCGCAATCATTAAGTTGCCAGACCAGCTCTTCCGGGGCTAATCTTGAGTTTAAGCCTACATCAACGGCGCCCATCTTAAATTTGGCAAATAGGATTTCTATATGCTGCGGGCAATTTCGCAGCAGGGAAGCCACCCGCTCCGCTTTTTTCACGCCCAATCCCATCAGTCCATGGGCCAGAGCATTCGCCCGCTCATTCACTTCCTGAAAACTCCATCGCTTTTCCCCGAAGACAATCGCGGTCTTGGTTCCATAATATTCGGCATAGCGGGAGATCAAAGTCGCCTGATCCATTTCTTTTTCCTTCTTAGGTATTTTCCCAAGTCATCTTTACGGGCGAACCAAAATATTTATTCATAAGTAAGGGTTAATCAATTCGAACCCATGGTCTCTCCTCCGAACCGCGTCCATAGATGAAAATGGTCCTGCGGCCGTGAGCCGGCACCATCACCGCTTTTCCGGTAAAAGTAGAAGCACTTTGTCGGGCCAGCCAAACCGCCGCCGCGGCCACGTCTTCCGGCTGAACCCAATGATCAGGATTTTCTTTAGGGAAAGTCTTTCTGGCCCCCTCGGTGTTGGTAGGACCGACCGGACAGAGGGCATTGACGGCGATATTGAATTCTTTTACTTCTTCCGCCAAGCCAAAGGTCAGTCTTTCCACCGCGGCCTTGGAAACCCCGTAGGCAATACGCCCTTTCCCCGAGCGAACCGCGGCAATGGAAGAAAGATTGATGATGCTTCCTGCCTTTTGTTCGATCATTTTGGGTAGCACAGCTTTAATGCAGAGAAAAACTCCCCGAAGATTGGTGGCCATCGTCTCGTCCCAGCTTTCCACCGGGAAATCCACTAAGGGAGTATGGTAATGGGGGAAAACCGCTGCATTATTGACTAAAATATCTACCCGTCCGAATTCATCTAGGGCTCTTCCCACCAGGGTCCGGACATCCTCCTCTCGGCTTGCATCTGCTCTTACCGCAATCGCCCTACCGCCAGAGGATCGAATTTCTTTTTCCAATGAGAAAAGCGAACCTCCTTCGCTCCCTTCTGTTTGGCCACGGGAAGAAATAATCACTCCAGCTTCCTCTCGGAAAAAGGCTAAGGCGATGGCTCGCCCGATTCCCTTGCTCGCCCCCGTTACCATGGCGTATTTCCCTTGCAGCGAGTGATTCGTCATTTTTATTCCCTTCCTAAATTTAAGGAATTTCTCAAGAGCAGGTCTTCCCACTGTAGGGGGGGTCACCAACAATTTCCATCTTCTATTTTTTATTCCTGAGGAGATTCAGAGCGCTTTGCCAGGGCTTCGGGTGGCTCAAAACCCCGATAGCCAGGATCAGGGAGCCCAGAAGGTCGGTCCTCGTTCCGGGGGTAATAAGGAGCATAGCGGCCACGAAGAAGAGGGCTCGCTGAAAAACATTCCACCGAATACGTCCCCAGTAAGAAGTGCCGATGAAGGTCATGCTGATGGAAGCAATCCCAGCGAGAGCCGTGATCGAGGCCTGGAGAACATTCACCAAAGGAGCGTTGAGGAGCAACGCGGGATGATAAATGAAGAAGAAAGGAGCAATGTAGGCCGAAATCCCCAGCCGAGTGGCTATCCATCCCGTTCTCATCACCTCCGAACCTGAAAAGCCACAGGCGGTGTAGACTGCCCCGCACACCGGAGGGGTGATGGCCGATACCACGGCAAAATAGAAGATGAAGAGATGGGCGGCCAAGGGAGGGGCCCCCATTTTCAGCAAGGCCGGGCCGCCCACGGCTACCGTGATAATGTAAGAGGCGGTAGTAGGAAGGCCCAACCCCAAAACCATGCAAATCATCGCCGTGAGGACCAGCGTGATGAAAAGGCTTCCCCCGGACAGAGCCAAGACGACCGAGCTGAACTTGACCCCCATTCCGGTAATGGCGATCACCCCTACGATGATGCCGGCGGAGGCACAGATGGCGCCGATGCCCACGGTGCTCTGGGCCCCTTCGCTTACCGCCTGGATGAACCGGTGCAATCCAAGGCGCGTCTTTTTTCGGAACCAGGAAACGATGACGATGGAGGCGATGGATAACAATCCGGCCCGTGACATGGAAGTACCGACAATGATCAATTCATAGACCAGGATGACCACCGGGATAAGCAGGTGGATTCCCTCTTTCACCACGGGCCAAGCTCGACCCAGTTGTTCCTTGGGCATTCCCCGTAGTCCCTGCTTCACCGCCTCAAGATCTACCATGCAATAAAGGCCGACGTAATAGAGGATGGCCGGGAGAGCTGCCGCCACGATGACATCTCCATAGGAGATATTCAAGAGTTCAGCCATGATGAAAGCGCCGGCGCCCATAACGGGCGGCATGATCTGTCCACCGGTCGAAGCCGCGGCCTCTACCGCCGCAGCAAAAGCAGGCTTGAATCCGGTCCTCATCATCAAGGGGATGGTAATGCCCCCATCCACAGCCACATTGGCCACCGAACTTCCACTAATCGTCCCGAAAAGAGAGCTGGAAAAGACCGAGACCTTGGCCGGCCCTCCGCGCCAACGACCGAACAGAGAGTTCGCCAAGGTGACGAAAAAATCTCCCGCTCCAGTCATCTGGAGGAAGGTGCTGAACATCATGAAGAGGAAGATGATCTGGACCATTGCCACCATGACCGATCCAAAAATCGCCATCGGCCCCAACATGAAGGCAATAACGTTTCCTGTTTTCAGGCCAATGTGGCCGAATAATTGAGGGGGAAGGAAGCCGCCGAAGAACGCATAGGCTAGGAACCCGAGAATGGTAATCGGCAGCGCCCAGCCGAAGGCCCGCCGGTTGAGCTCGAGGAGGGAGATCATCAAGAGGATACTGAAGAAGATATCTAGGGGCTCGACCGTGGAGCCATACGTCCATTGCAATCGTTCCATTTCAAGGATAACATAAAGACAAGGGGCCACGCCCATGACCATAAATAGCCAGTCTATCGTCCCCATCTGGCCCTTTTTCTTCGGGCTGAATGGGATCTTCAGGTATCCCAAAATGACTACTAACATCAACACCCAGGTCATGAAGGCCCATTGGTCGATAGTCACAAACTGAAGAGCAGCGACTTCGAGGGCGGCGTAAGCGATCGCGATAACGGTGATGACCTTGGCCATAAAGCCGGTAGAGGTCCTCAATTCCTTGACTTCATCGTCGAGCGCAGTAATCTGCTCGGCCATTAGTTTCCCTCCCATTTAGAAAATAGCTCAGACTTCCCCTACCCGGCTGGAGACTGACCGTGTCCCACATTTTTTGCTGAGCACAAGGCGCGCGATAATAGGAAATTGCCTTCTCATATATCCTGACGATAAAAATTTCCTTAGTTTTCCATCTGTTACTCTCCCCTCCCTTGATGGGTGGGGGTTAAGTGGCCAGCAACCCAAGTTATGGGTCAAGATCAGGGCTGGAGAGGGGGAAAGAAAGGGCCACGACCCAGAAAAAAGCCTTCTACCTAGCGGGTAAGAATAGTGACCGCGCAGGCCATCCCTCCTCCACCTCCCAGAGTATGAGTCAGCCCCGCCTTCGCCCCTTTCACTTGGCGTGCCCCGGCCTGGCCCCTGAGCTGCCAGGTGATTTCGGCGATCTGCGCCAACCCTGTGGCTCCAACCGGGTGGCCTCTCGATAAAAGACCGCCGCTGGGATTAACTGGAATTTTTCCGTCGATTTCCGTGCTCCCAGAAAGGAGGAGATTTTTGGCTTCCCCTTTTCCACAAAGGCCCAGACCTTCATAATGACAGATCTCAGCAATCGTGAAACAGTCATGAAGTTCAACCACATTCAGGTCTTCAGGGCCCGAACCCCACATTTCATAGGCCCTCTTCGCGGTATGGGAAGTGATTTCACTGATGTCATTCGGCTCTCCCTGCACAAACACTTGGCTGCCCATCGCGCAACCCGCCACGGTCACGTGCGACCCAGGGCGAAACCGTCTGGCTTTCCCCAACGTGCAGAGAACCGCCGCCGCAGCCCCATCCCCCGTCGGAGAACACTGATAAAGGGTAAGGGGCTCACATATCATCCTGGAGTTCAGCACCTCTTCTGAACTTATCTCATGCTGATACTGGGAATAAGGATTATTCACGCTATTCCTGTGGTTTTTCACGGAAACAGAAGCCAATTCTTTCCGGCTAAGACCAAAATCCTCCATGTATCTCCGGGCAATCATCGCATATTTGGTAGGCATGGCGCCCATCCCCAAAGGCCTCTCGATATCGTCCTGACGGCTGGCATCGATCATCCCCTTGAAAGACATCTTTTCCACCCCCAGGGCCAGGGCGACATCATACATGCCCGAAGCCACGCTCTGATAGGCCATGATAAATGAGCTGGAGCCGCTGGCACAGGCATTTTCCACGTTTAAGATGGGAATTCCAGTCATTCCCACCCGATTAAAAACCCGCTGGCCCATCGTGCTTCCCTGAAGGATATGTCCGCAGAACGCCACGTTGATATCCTTCCACTCCACCCCTGCATCTTCCAGGGCCGCCCAGCAGGCCCGCTGGCCCAGCTCCTCGATCGCTACATTGGGGTACCGCCCAAATTTCACCATGCCCACACCCAAAACAGCTACTTTCTTCATGCCCTACTCCTTCTCTCGAAATGGTCTAAATTGATAGGTAAGAACCTCTCCTTTTTCTGGATCATCGAAGGCCTTGCCGATGACCAACTCCATCTGCATACCGATGCGCAGCTGGGATGGTTCGGCCTGGACGATGGGAGCCAGGATTCGCTCCCCTTCGGGAAGCTCAACTTTGCCCACGATGTAGGGAGTCTTTCCCTGGTACCCAGGGGGAGCTTGATGGATTACCGTATAGGTATAAAGTTTCCCCTTGGCGGAAAGGGCGATTTCCTCCAGCTCTTTCGCGGAGCAATGCGGGCACTGAATTCTTCCCGGGAAAAAAGTTTGGCCACACTTCTGGCAACGGCTTCCGATCAAATGAGGCGGTTCGATACCCGAAGGCGAAAAATAAAAAAGGCCTTCCCGAATCGCCGCCTTCTTTTTTTCTTCGGTCAAGCGACTCCTCCTTTCAACCCAAGGCTAAGGTTGAGGTTTAGGCTATAAGAGCCATTACTCATTATCTTTCCGCTTTCACTTCAATGGGAAACCATTCCCCTTAGTCTTCTTTGGCATCGGAGGGGTTGATATCCCTGTACCCCTTTCGATCAGGCCGGTCGCCAGCGATTCCAAGCTTCTATTTCTTGTTCCAGATGAACTTCATTATGCTTCGCCAGGTACGGGGGTGGCTCAAAATCCCCAAGCCCAGGGCCAGGAAGCCCAAGAGATCGGTCATGGTTCCAGGAGTGATGAGGCCGATGAAGGCCCCGCAGAAAAGGATGCGCTGGAAAATATTCCAGCGGATATTCCCTCCAAAGAAAGAGGTGCCGATGATGGCCATGCTGACCGCAGCCACGCCGATGGTCGCCGTTATCGCTGCCTGGATGATTTCCATCAGAGAACCCTTTAATAGCAGCACGGGATGGTAAACAAATAGGAAGGGAACGATGTAGGCGGAGATTCCTAAACGGGTCGCCGTCCATCCCGTCGACCAAACTGAAGTTTGGGAAAAACCGCAGGCCGTGTAAACGGCCCCGCAGACCGGGGGAGTGATAGCCGAGATACAGGCGAAATAGAAGACAAAGAGATGAGCGGCCAGAGGATTGACACCAAGTTTCAGCAAAGCGGGGATGCCTACGGCCGCCGCGATAATATAAGCCGCGGTGGTGGGTACTCCCATGCCCAAGAACATACAGATGATCGCGGTGAACAGGAGGGTCAATAAGAGGTTGCCTTGAGCCAAAGCCACTACCCCGGAGCTGAACATGACCCCTAGCCCGGTCATCGAGACCACGCCCACAATAATCCCGGCTGTGGCGCAGACCGCGGCGATGCTGAGCGAGCTCATCGCCCCCTCTTTTAATGCCAGAATGAGCCGATGGAGCCCCATCCGGGTGTGCTTGCGAAACCAGGAAACAACCAACACCGAGGCGATGGAGTACAACCCTGCCTTCTGGATGGAAGTCCCAGCAATGATCAGTTGATAGAGGAGGATGATGACGGGAATGATTAGATGCCCTCCTTGTTTCAGAGCCCACCACACTTTGGGCAATTCTGAGCTAGGCAGGCCACGCAACCCCTGTTTCACTGCTTCCAGGTCAACCATGCAGTAAAGGCCAATATAATATAGGATGGCCGGAAGGGCTGCGGCGACAATGACATCGCCATAGGAAATCCCCAAGAGTTCGGCCATAATGAAAGCTCCAGCGCCCATGACTGGAGGCATGATCTGGCCGCCGGTAGAGGCTGTTGCTTCCACGGCCGCCGCAAAGTGCGGGCGAAAACCAGTCTTGATCATGAGGGGAATGGTGATCCCGCCGTCCACAGCCACGTTGGCCACTGAGCTTCCGCTGATGGTTCCGAAGAGGGAACTGGAAAAAACCGATACTTTCGCCGGCCCGCCACGCATGCGCCCGGCTACGGCATTGGCAATGTTGACAAAAAAATCTCCCGCGCCGGAGATCTGGAGGAAGGCGCTAAAAAGCATGAAGAGAAAAATGATCTGCACCATAACGCTCATAATCGTGCCGAAGATGGCCATATTGCCGATCATGAAGCCAATGACATTTCCCGCTTTCAAGCCGGTATGCCCAAAGAAAGAAGCGGGAAGGTAATTGCCAAACAGGCCATAGGCCAGGAAGCCCAGGGCGACTAAAGGCATGGCCAGGCCGAAGGATCGTCGGGTTAGCTCCAAGAGGGCCAAAATGAGAACAGCACCAAATACGATGTCTAGAGGGAGCACGGTTGACCCGTAAGTCCATTGCAAACGGTCCATTTCAATAAGAATGTATACACAAGGAGCTACGCCCATGGAGAGGAAGAGGAGATCCAGTTTGGTGATCTTCCCCCGGCTCTTGGGACTGGATGGAATGCTGAGAAATCCCAGGACCATCACTAGGATCATTACCACAGCTTCAAAAACCCATAGATCGATCACCCAGAACTGGAGCGCGATAATCTCGAAAAAAGAAAAGCCTAAGGCGACGATGGTAATAAAAGTGGCCATCAGCCCCGTGAAGGGTCTCTTCTGCTGGATTTCAAATTCCATCCCAGCAATTTCTTGTTCAGCCATTCTTATGCCCCCTTCTTCGTTTCCTTTAACAGGTCAGGATGATGACCAATCTGGCCATTCCGCCTTTCAACTCAAGGCTGAGGATCTTATTGTCTCCAATGTTCAGCCTGAGGCTGATCAATCCCCGGTCAAAGTCAAGGTTTAGACTATAAGAATTTCAATCTAAGCCTCAGACTGCGGACAGCGCTTTTTGGAGGAACTCCACAATATCCCGCGTACTGGTCCCCGGGCCAAAAATCTCCTTCACCCCCGCTTCCTTCAAGGCCGGAATGTCTTCCTTGGGAATGATCCCCCCCATCACAATCGGAATCTCTCCTATCCCTTTGGCCCTCATCAGCTCAATCACCCGCGAAGCAAACTCCTTGTGGGCCCCGGAAAGGATGCTCAAACCAACCATATCCACATCCTCCTGCAACGCCGACTGAACAATCATCTCCGGCGTTTGCCGCGGCCCCGTATAAATCACTTCCATCCCCGCATCCCGCAGAGCACGAGATACCAATTTCGCCCCTGTCTCGTGCCCATCCAAACCAGGCTTGGCAATCAATACCCGAATCTTCTTGGCCATAAATACTCCTAAATAATGGTTGGAGGTTTGTATTCCCCGAAGATCTCCCGCAAAATGCCGAAGATCTCCCCAATCGTGGCAT
>Ga0153916_10003611_pt1 | contig 11545 bp, 10 predicted proteins | sample Opewatmetagenome_FD_109642 | JGI IMG/M metagenome (GOLD analysis project Ga0153916, IMG submission 109642) | Freshwater wetland microbial communities from Ohio, USA - Open water 3 Core 3 Depth 4 metaG | ecosystem: Environmental > Aquatic > Freshwater > Wetlands | place: USA: Ohio, Lake Erie...
CCGCTCCAATTCATCGCCCAGGCCGATGCACAGGGCGAGTTCCGTCTCGCGCTGGACCGGCTGCCCGCCCTGACGCGGGACGCGCCCGCGCCGTCCTACAGCGCGAAGCTGAGCGTCAGGGCCAGCGCCGGCGCGCTGGCGACGCGCCCGCTCGATCCCGCGGCGCTCACGCCCGTCAGCATCGCCAAGGGCAGGAACGCCCAGGGCAAGAGCCAGTTCGCCAGCACGCTGTCCCTGGACATCACGCCCGGAACAGTCCGTCCCGTCACCAGCCCCAAGCACGAGCTGATCGTCCTCAAGGCCGATTGACAGTTTCTTCAACGGTAGGAGAGCAAGCCCATGTCTGAATACCTAGCCCCCGGAGTCTTCGTCGAGGAAGTCAGTTTCCGCCACAAGTCCATCGAAGGCGTCGGCACCAGCGTCTCGTCGCTGGTCGGCCCCACGCGCACCGGCCCCCTGCGCGGCATGCCGGAAGTCGTCACCAGCTATGCCGAGTTCGAGCGCGTCTACGGCGATGCGAGCGACCTGAACTTCACCGTCGGCACCTCCACCCAGGCCGTCCCCAACTACACCGCCCACGCCGCCCGCGCCTATTTCGACAACGGCGGCAAGCAGCTTTATGTGGCGCGCGTCCTCCAGGGGGTCAACGACATCACGGCCGACGGCGGCGGCACCAGCGCCGCGGTCGCCAGGAGCAGCGACGCCGTCACCGACGCCGCGTTGCGCGCCCGCTTCCCCGGCGCCATGGGCAACTACACGCTGGAGCTCAACTGGTGGGAAAGCGAAAACCTGCTCAGCGCGGTGCAGGTGGACGCCGGGGACGAAAACGAGATCGTGTATCTCGAGTCGGTCAACGTCGCCGCTGCCGCCAAGGCCAGCGGCGGCCCCGCCAACGACAAGTTCCCGGTCAACGTCCAGGGCGTCTTCAAGCGCAAGGGCCCCAACTACGAAGTGGTCGGTACCGCGCTCGTCACCGACCCGGGCACCGGCAATGCCGTCGGCGGTACCGCCCTGGGGGGCTTGAAGATCGCCGAGTTGCCGGCCAGCACCATCGTCCAGCGCGTCCGCGTGCGGCGCCCGAGCAACGGGGTGCTGGCCGACGGCACGGCGGCCGTGCTGCGACTCGGCAAGGTCGTCGATCTGACCCCCTTGAACAGCGCCTGGGTGCTGGGCGCCGGCAAGGAGTTCTACGGCTTCGTCAACGCCGCCGGCGACACGCTCTCGCTGCCGCTCGCCCGCAATGCCACGCTGGCGGCCGACCTGGAGCTGCCGCTGGCGGCGCTGGGCAACAACCTCGCGGACGTCACGGCCGTCGCCGTCGCCCTCTTCGACCTGGACGTGCACCGCGGCGGCAAGAACGACGAGGTGATCTGGAGCGCCACCGCCATCACCGTGGCACCGGGCACCGAGCAGAGCCTGGACCAGGTGCTGAGCGCCACGCCCCAGAAGAAGTCGGCCCAGCTGTCCCAGCCCATCGCCTGCACGCTGGCCAGCGGCGTCACCGGCCCCCGCGTGCTGGCCGCCCTGGACGCGCTCTACAAGGCGGCGGACCTGCACCCCCCCAGCAACTCGCTCGATGATCCGCGCTACATCATCGAACTCAAGGGCGGCCTGGACGGCAAGATACCGGTCGCCATCGACTACGCCGGGGAAGAGGATGAGATCCTCGGCAGCACCGGCCTGACCGCGCTCGAAGGGGTCGAGGACATTTCCATCGTCATGACGCCGGCGGCCGCCGCCCATGCCGACAGCCACGACGCCGTCGTGATGGAAGTGCAGAAGCATTGCCGCAAGATGCGCTATCGCATCGGCATCGCCGACAGCCGCCAGGGCATGTCCCTGGGCGACGTGCGCACCTTCCGCAACAACTTCGACGACAGCCGGCTCGCGCTGTACCACCCCTGGGTGCTGATCGCCGACCCGACCCGCCAGCGCGAGTCGCTGGCCGTGCCGCCGGCCGGTTTCATTGCCGGCATCTACGCGCGCACGGACGTGGACCGCGGCGTGCACAAGGCCCCCGCCAACGAAGTGGTCCTGGGCGCGTTGCGCTTCGAGCAGGAAATCAACCGCTTCCAGCAGGAACTGCTCAACCCCAACGGCATCAACTGCCTGCGCTCCTTCCCCGGCCGCGGCCATCGTGTCTGGGGCGGGCGCACGCTCTCCAGCGACCCCGAGTGGAAGTACGTCAACGTGCGGCGCTATTTCCTCTACCTGGAACGCTCCGTCGAAAAGTCGACGCAGTGGGCGGTGTTCGAACCCAACGGCGAGGCGCTGTGGGGCAACATCCGCAGCGGGGTCGAGGACTTCCTCTTCAACGAGTGGAAGAACGGCCGCCTGCTCGGCGGCACGCCGAAAGAGGCCTACTTCGTGCGCTGCGACCGCTCCACCATGACGCAGAACGACATCGACAACGGTCGCATGGTGTGCGTCGTGGGTGTGGCCGCGCTGACGCCGGCCGAGTTCGTGATCTTCCGCGTCGGCCAGAAGACCGCCGACGCCTGAATCCACCTGACAGGAGAGCAGACAAATGGCCACGCAACGCGATACCCCCTACTCCGGCTTCAACTTCCTGGTCGAGCTCGAACCCGGCCAGGGCAAGGAAGTGCAGGCCGGTTTTTCCGAAGTCTCGGGACTGAATGCCGAGGTCACCGTCGCGGAATACCGTGCCGGCAACGCGCAGGTCAACTACGCGCACAAGTTCCCCGGCATCCACAAGGCCGGCGACGTCACCCTCAAGCGCGGGGTGATCGGGGCGCAGAACCTCTACGACTGGCTCGAGATGTGCCGCAACGGCAAGGTCAAGGACGCCAAGCGCAACGTGGTCATCAAGCTGCAAAGCGAAGATCGCCAGGACACGGTCGTCAGCTGGAAGCTCGTCAGCGCCATGCCCATCAAATGGACCGGGCCGACCCTCACCGCCAAGGGCGGCGGTGATGTGGCGATCGAGGAGCTGGTGCTGTCGGTGGAGATGGTGACGCAGGAGTGATGCGGACCCAGGGCTGACCCATGCTGCTCGCCAACAAGCGCATCGAGATCGACGCCCGCGCCCAGGCCGCGCAAGCCGCGACGCTGGAGGTGGTGATGCTCGGCCATTGTCCCGCGCAGGCCGGGCTGCCCAACTGGGCGCGGCTGGCCGCGGACCCGAGCGTGCTGGAGGAGATCGCGCAACTCGGCCTGGGCAGCGCCTGCGCCCGCCTGCGCGAACTGGCCGCCGGCGCGAGCGCCAGCCCCGAGGACGAGCGCTTGCAGGCGCTGTACGACCTGCCCCTGCCGCTGCGCTCCTTCGGCCAGTTCCAGTCCCTGTTCCCGGGCGCTTTCGCCGCGGATACGCAGTACCGCAGCCTGCTCGGCGGCCAGCGCGCCTGGCTGCCGCTGGCGGTGCAGGACTTCTTCGAGAACGCCCTGCCCGGCCAGGCGCTCAAGCTCTGGATGATCCGCGTCGACGAGCGCCAGGGCAGCGCGGCGTTCCTGCCGCGCGCCGAAGCCGACATGCTGGACCCGCGCACGCTGGGCCCCTTCGAGCGCGCCCTGCTGATCCCGCGGGCCGCCATCCTGGCGCTGCCGGACCTGGAACGGCTGCAGATCCCGGCGCACCTGGCCGACATCGCGCGCCTGCGCCTGGCCAACCCGGTGCCATCGTTCCTGCCCTGCGGCGCGCAGAGCGACGATGACCACCGCGAGCGGCGCCACAGCGAGGAAATGCCGGCGCCTCCCGCCACCTTGCCCGCCGGCGAGATCCTCCTGCCCATCTCGCGCGCGCTGGCGCGCCTGCGCCCGGACATGCAGTGTCTGCTCAGCGTGCCCCTGGCCGCCTTGCCCGGCAGTGAGCTGCCCGGGGCCGATGAGCGGTTTCTGGCGTTTGCCGGCCGCCTCGCGGGCCTGGATGACAGCGGCGCGCTGGATCCGGCCCGGCTGGGACGCGCAACCGACGCGGCGCGCCACCTGCAGCTGCTCTACCCCTATCTGCGCGGACCCGATCGCCAGCTCGGCTCGGCCGTCGGCCTCGTGGCCGGCATGCAGGCCGCGGTCAGCCAGCAATACGGCGTGTGGCGCTCCATCGCCGGCCGGCCGCTGCCCGGACGCAGCCTGCCCTGGCCGCCGCTCAGTCAGCACGCCGCCACGCAGCTGCGCCAGCAACCGGGCGTCACCGTCCTGCTGCAGCGCAAGAGCCAGGCGCTGGTCGATGACGAGCGGCTGTGCGCGCCCTGCCTGCCCGCCGCCGCCCTGCGCCAGCTCACCGCGGCGCGGCGCGATGACGAACACTGGCGCTCGGCCGAGGTGATGCGCTTCATGGGCTGGCTGCGGCGCGAGCTGCAGGCGCTGGGCGAGCGCCTGGTGTTCGACACCGATGCGCGCGATCCGCGCCCGCAGCTGGCGCTGCGCAGCTTCTTCAGCCGCCTGCACAGCCTGGGCGCCCTGCGCGGCCAGCGACTCGACGACGCCTACACCCTGACCCAGAGCGCCAGCGACGACGCGCGCCTCGCGTTCGACATCGAGATCGCGCCCGCCTATCCGATCGACCGCATCCGCATCAGCTTCCTGCAGGACCGCGACAGCGACGGCCGCACCAGCACCGAAGTCGAGGTGGCCCATGGCTGAAGCGCGCAGCTCGGGGGAATTCATCCCCTTCCGCTTCCACGTCACCCTGTTCGAGAGCGAGAACGTCGGCCGGCCGCTGTGCCAGGGCGCCTTCAGCGAGGTGAGCGGCCTGGAAGCCAGCATGGCGCCCAAGGCGTACAAGGAGGGCGGGCGCAACTGGGGCGAGGTCCAGCTCTCCGGCCCGAGCACCTTCCCGCCCATCATCCTCAAGCGCGGCATCACCGAGCTGCCCGACCTGTGGAACTGGTTCGAGGCCACCACCCTGGGCGCCAACTACGGCCTGCGCTACAGCGGCCAGATCGATGTCTACACGCCGGACGGCAAACCGGCGCTGCAATGGAAGCTGGCCCGGGTGCTGCCCACCAAGTTCAAGGGACCGGACCTCTCCGCCACCGCCAACCAGGTGGCGGTGGAAGAACTCCACCTCGTGCACGAGGGCCTGACCCTGCAGCGCCCCCAGTAGCCCCGCCGCCAACCATCGCCCCGAGGACCCCATGGAACAGCCCCCCATCACCCGCGCCAAGCTGATCCCGATGCAAGGCCAGAGCCCGGTCAGCGACGAGAGCGAGCACATCGAGGTGCAGTTCAACCCCGCCACGCTGCGTGTCACCCTGAGCAACACGCTCAAGGCCGACAACCGCGGCGGCAGCGGCGGCAGCGGCAATGCGGCGCAATTCATCGACAAGAGCGAATCGTCGCTGAGCGTGGAACTGCTGTTCGACACCAGCGTGAAGTGGGAGCGCGGTGCCGGCGCCCGCCCGGAAACGGTCGCCGAGGCCAATTCCGACGTGCGCCTGCAGACGCGGCGCATCGCGGAGAAGTTCATGCAGCCCCAGGACGCCGAGTCGACGCGACCGCGCGCGCCCTTGCGTTGCCGCTTCCAGTGGGGCCGCTTCCAGTTCAGCGGCATGGTGTCCAGCTACAGCGAGACGCTCGATTTCTTCGCCCCGGAGGGCATCCCCCTGCGCGCCACCCTGGCCCTGACGCTGAAGGAGGACCGTTACCAGTTCGACCTGAACGAACAGGGAAACGCGCCCCCCGCCCGGGCGCTCCCCGGCTTCACCCCTGGCGGCAGCGGCGTCAGCGCCGCGCAGGCGACCCAGGCCGCCGGGCAGGACCCGCGCGACTGGCGCAGCGTCGCCACTGCCAACGGGCTGGAGAACCCGCGCTTCACCCCCAGCGCCGGCGTCAGCGTGCCCGGCATCGGAGACATCTCATGGCCGTGATCATCAGCGAGATCGAAGCCGAGGTCAGCGGCGAGGCCGCGCCGGAGAGTGGCGCCGCGGGCGAGCCCCGTCCCGCCGAAGCGCTGCCGCAGCAGGCGCTGCTCGACCTGCTGGAACTGAGCCAGGAAAGGAAGGACCGCCTTGCCGTCGACTGAGCAAACCCCTTTTCTGAACGTCCGCCCGCGCATCAGCATCGACGGCGCGGAGCGCGCCAATCTGGGCGAGGCGGCGCTGGCGCTGCAGATCCACCTGCCGCGCAGCGGCATGGCGCATGCCGAGCTGCGCCTGCTCAACTGGGGCCCGACGGAGAGCGGCCAGCCCGACTTCCTGTTCCAGAGCCTGCGCCTGGGCAGCCGCCTGGAGATCCGCCTGGGCGAAGGATCCGACCCGGCGGCCTTCGCCGGCGAGATCACCGCCATCGAGGAGCGCTACGGCGACGGCGCCCCGCAGCTGGTGCTGCTGGCCGAAGATGCCTTGCACCGCCTGGCGCGGCAGCGGCACAACCGCGTCTTCGAGGACATGCGCCTGGACGACGTGATCCAGCAGATCGCGGGCGAGGCCGGTCTGCAGGGCGACGTCAGCGTGGCCGGCGGCAGCGCCACCTGGCTGCAGGTCAACGAGAGCAACCTCGCCTTCCTGCTGCGCCAGCTGGCGCACTACGACGTCTCGCTGCGCCTGCACGAGGGCCGCCTGCGCGTGCGCGACGAGGAGGCCGACCCGCAACCGGTGCAGCTCGACCCCGGCAGTGCGCGCCACATCCGCCTGGTGGCCGACCTGAACCGGCTGCCGACCGACGTCACCGTGCAAGGCTACGACCTCGCAGCCGACAGCGCCGTGAGCAGCCGGCACGACCAGCTCAGCCCGGCCCCGGCCGGCGAAAGCGGCACCGCCCTGCTGAGCCAGCTCGGCTGGGCCGGCAGCTCCATCCTGCCGCACCCGTTCACGCGCAGTCAGCAGGAAGCCGAGGAACTCGCCCGGCGGCAATTCCGCCAGCGCGCCCAGCGCTTCCTGCACGGCGAGATCGTCTGCGCCGGCAATGCGCGCCTGCGCAGCGGCAGCGAGGTGGAACTGCGCCAGGTCTCGCCGCGCCTGGTGGGCCGCTACCGGGTGCTGGAATGCTGGCACCAGTTCGACACGGCCCAGGGCCTGCGCACCCGCATCCGCGTGCACCGTCCGGACTGGAGTCGCTGACCATGCTCGACCACAGCCTCGGCCACCTCAACGAACTGCACCTGGGCACGGTGCTGGACAACGACGACCCGCAAGGGCGCGGCCGCATCCAGGTCCGGCTGCACAGCACCGGCCTGGAACTGTGGGCCAGCGTGGTCGTGAACAGCGCGGGCAATGGCTACGGCGTGAGCCTGCTGCCGCGCTTGCAGGAACAGGTGGTGCTGGGCTTCATCACCGCCAATGTGGCCGTGGTGCTGGGCGCCGTCTGGAGCGGTGGCAGCAGCGGCCCCGGCGACGCCACGCCGGTGCAGCAGCGCTACCTGATCCAGACCCCGGCCGGCATCCAGGTCCTGCTCGACGACCAGGACCCCAAGCTCAAGCTGACGACCCCGGCCGGCTACCACCTCACCATCAACGACGCCGGCAGCGGCACCGTCACCATCGAAAAGGGCAGCGAGAAGATCGAGCTCGACAGCAGCGGCATCCACCTCACCAGCGCCGCCAAGGTCAGTGTGCAGGCCAGCCAGGTCGAGGTCTCGGCCGGCATGGTCAAGGTCGACGCCGGCATGAGCCGCTTCTCCGGCGTCGTGCAGTGCGACACCCTGATCAGCAACTCGGTCGTCTCCAGCAGCTACACCCCGGGAGCGGGCAATCTATGGTGACCGCCACCCTCGAACGCCCGGCGGCGCGCAGCACGGCGCACCATCATGCGCCGCGCCTGCACAACCCCTGGTTCGCGCCCGGCGAGGAGGGCGTGACCCTGCACCGCTATTTCGACGAGCAGTTCGTGCCGCGCTTCATCCAGGAAGCCATGGCGCATCGCCTGGGCGCCACGCGCGCCCAGGCCTGGTACAGCGCCGACCGCTTCGGGCACCAGGACCTGCCCACCCTGCGCCTGCCCATGCACCAGACCTTCTACGTCGCCTGCTGCGAGGTGAGTTGCGAGTTCCATGCCGCGGCGGCGCACGCCCTGCCCGCCTTCGACCCGCAGCGCATCCTCAATGCCGGCTTCGTGGTGCGCCGCCGCACCAGCGCCGGCGAAGTGCAGCGCTGGATGCTGCGCGAGGGCCAGCCACTGGGCTGGCAGGGCGGCAGCATCGCGGCGCAGGATCCCGACGACTATCGCCGCTATCTCAAGCTCAAGCTGGTCGCGGCGCAATATCCCGAGCCGAGCTACAGCGGTGAGGAGACCCACCCCCTGCATGCCTTGTCCGTGCGCAGCCGGCCGACGGAGACGGGCAGCCGCCAGCACACCCTGTTGTGGGGCTACCTGCCGCTGGGCGGCAGCTACCGCAACGAGAGCGCCGCCCCGCCGAGCGCCGCCGCCGTGCAGGCCCTGGCGCAGGAAGTGCACTGGCCCTTCGGCCTGCGCGACAGCCGGGCCTGGCAGCCACAGGACCATCGCCCCGCCCTGCGCGGCATGGCCAGTCTCGCCCTCTACGAACTGCTGGACCTGCTGCTGTTGCGTCATCGCGTCTTCGATGCCGGCGACGGCGACAACAGCGCCTTGCGCGCCACGCTGGCCGACATCCACTTCTACCCCAGCCTGACCCCGCGGCCCCCGCACCCCTTCGACCCCTATGACGCGCCGCCCGCGGCCACGCGCGGCGAGAGCCTGCTGAGCTGGATCGACGGCAGCCGCGATGCCCTGCTCGCCTGGCTGAGCCGGATCAGCAGCGGCCAGGCCAGCGTGGGCGCACTGCCGCTGCCGCGCCAGACCGGCGTCGATGGCGCGGGCGCGCCGCTGAGCAGCGCGCGCGGCGACGATCTCTACCTGACGGCCGCCCAGGCCCAGACCCTGCGCGCGCAGCTGCTGGCGCGCGGCAGCCGCGCCATGGCGACGGCGGACACGGGCCTGGCGATGCCGCGCTACGGCCCGGGCAGCGACGAGCGCTACTTCATCGTGCCCTTCCTGCGCTGGCGCGACGAATGCGGCTGCGAGCAGATCAGCTGGGGCGCCCAGCACAGCATCGACTTTCGCGTGGTCTCGCCCTTCGACCCGCAGGCCTCGCGCCCGCGGGCCATCCTCCTGCCCGGGCTGGACGACCTCAAGCGCGGCGCCGCCAAGGGCGTGACCCTGGTGGTCCCCAGGTCGCTGGCCACCCTGCTGCGCAAGATCAAGCCCGACATGGACCTCGGCACCGGCGGGCCCGGCAACCCGAGCGGGCTGTGCTGGAACTTCAGCCTGAGCATCCCGGTGGTGACCATCGTCGCCTTCATCCTGCTGATGATCGTCATCAACCTGCTGAACCTGATCTTCTTCTGGCTGCCCTGGGCCTTCCTGGCCCTGCCGCGCTGGTGCGGCAAGGCCCTGAGCGAGGAGCGCTGACATGCTGCGCACCGAACTCCTCAGCTTCCCCCTGCTCGACGGCATCGGCACTGACGGCCGCCTGGCCTGGCAGAGCGGCAACAAGAGCGTGCGCGAGGTGATGCTCAACATCCTGCTGACGCGGCCCGGCGAACGCCTGATGCGGCCCGAATTCGGCGCCGGCCTGCTCGACTACATCCACCACCCCAACAACGAGACCACGCGCGCGCTCATCGTCGACGCGGCGCGGCGCGCCCTCAGCCGCTGGGAGCCGCGCGTGACGCTGGAAGAAGTCAGCCTGCTGCCCGACCCGCTGCTGCTGTCGCAAGTCAACCTGTCCATCCGCTATCGCCTGCGCCATGACGGCAGCAGCGGCAGCCTGGACCTGTCCTTGAATCTGGGCGTCTAGGAAGGTGATCACGATGCCGCTGCCCGTCCCCGACCTCGACGACCGCCGCTTCGACGACCTGAGCGCGGAGCTGCAGTCGCGTCTGCTGCGCCAGCTGCCCGAGCTGGGCCACATCGCCCCGGGCGACCCGGTGCACGCCTTCGTCGACCTGTTCGCCTGGCTGGCCGAGAGCGTGATCTACCGCGCCAACCGCATTCCCGAACGCCAGCGGCGGGCCTTCCTCAACCTGCTGCAGATCCCGCAGCGGCCGGCCCGGCCCGCGCGCGGCATCGTCTGCATCGACGCCCTGGGCAACGAGGCCCAGCTGCCGGCCCTGCTGCCCACCGAGACCGCCCTGGCGGCCGGGCCGGTGGCGTTTGCCACGGTGGGCGAACTGCTGCCGACGCCGCTGGCCCTGCACCTCATGATCAAGGCGCCGCTGGATGCGCAGCAGCTGAGCGCCGAAGGCATCGACCTGGTGCAGCTGCGCCACCAGTACGGCGTGGAGCCGGCGGCCTTCCGGCCCACGGTTCTCACGCCCGGGCGCGACCGCCTCGGCACTGCCGGCGCGGCCGACGGCGCGCTCTACCTGGCCCTGGGCCTGAAGAAGCCGACGCTGATCGCGCAGCGCGAGCGCGTCGTGAACCAGCTGGCCGGCGCGGTCATCAATCTCGGCCTGGCGCCGCAACTGGAGCTCGACGGCGAGGTGGCCGCCAGCCTGACGCCGCGCCGGCTCGACTGGGACCTCGCCTGGTGGCCCGATCCGCAGCAACCCGGGAGCGTGACCTACCTGCCGCTGGAAGTGGTGAGCGACAGCTCCGGCGGCGGCCGCCGCACCGGTGTCGTGCGCCTGCGCCTGCCGCAGAGCCGCGACCTGCTGCAGCCGCCGCCGGTGGTCGATCCGCAGTATGCCGGCGTCGGCGACACCCCGCCCGAAGCGCCGGCCGAACTGGCCACCGGCCAGCTCCTGTGCTGGCTGCGCCTGCGCTGCAGCAGCGACGAACTCGAGCTCGGCTACCTGGGCATCAATGCCGTGGACGTGCTCGGCGTCGGCGTCGCGCGCGACCTCATGGTCGGCCTGGGCAGCGGCCAGCCGGACCAGTCGCTGCAGCTGCCGCACACCGACATCGAGGACGGCAGCCTGGAACTGGAGGTGGAGGAGACGCAGCAGTACGTCCTCTGGCAAGCGGTGCAGCACTTCGCCGGCAGCGGCCCGCAGGACCGCGTCTACCGGCTCGATGCCGCCAGCGGCGTGGTGCAGTTCGGCGATGGCGTGCGCGGCCAGCGCCCGGCAGCGCAGGCGCGCATCCGCGCACGGCTCTACCGCTACGGTGGCGGCAGTCGCGGCAATCTGCCGGCCGGCAGCATCAGGCAGATCGGCGCCCAGCCCGGCAAGCTAGCCTTGCGCCAGGCCTGGCCCACGGTGGGCGGCGTCGATCGCGAATCGGTCGAACAGGCGGAGCGCCGCATTCCGGCCTTCCTGCAGCACCGCGAGCGCGCGGTGACGGTCGACGATTTTTCGCAACTGGCGCTGGACAATCCGCTGCGGCCGGTGGCGCGCGCCAACGCCGTGGCCGGCTTCCTGCCCGGCGCCAACCTGCACACGGTGCGCCGCGACGTCCCCGGCGTCATCAGCCTCTTCGTGCTGCCGGAGCTGGCGCCCGCCTGCGGCGTGGCGCCGCGGCCCAGCCTGGGCCTGATTCGCGACCTGCACGGCTATCTGAGCGCGCGCACCCTGCTGGGCAGCGAACTCTATGTGCTGAGTCCGCAGTTCCAGCCCATCGCCCTGGCCCTGTCGCTGGAAGTGGTGGACCCCACGACCGAGCAGCAGACCCAGCGCGCGGTGGAGCAGGC
>Ga0153916_10003612_pt1 | contig 11544 bp, 9 predicted proteins | sample Opewatmetagenome_FD_109642 | JGI IMG/M metagenome (GOLD analysis project Ga0153916, IMG submission 109642) | Freshwater wetland microbial communities from Ohio, USA - Open water 3 Core 3 Depth 4 metaG | ecosystem: Environmental > Aquatic > Freshwater > Wetlands | place: USA: Ohio, Lake Erie, Old...
AACGTACCCGTCGCCAGCACGAACGGGTCGGTACAGGTCAGGGACCGCTTCACCAGGGCATAGTACCCCGCGTCTGCGACGGCACCCACCAGGGCAAAGAGGGACCAGATCACAGGGAAGAGATGCGTTCCCTGTCTATATAGGGGTTCGGACCATCGGTACTGGCCTTCTCTGTATCATCAGAAAAAGGGGGGGTTTGGGACCGGTCTCAACCGGGATGATTCCCCCAATCCACAGTTTGACCGGCAGTATATCACGGTGATTCAGGGCTGGGTGTAGTCCCCTTTCATGGACCACGTGACCGTTCCCTCTCCCTTCGAGAATGTCTTTTGCTGTATTCCGGACAATCCTCCGCAGACGTCAGCCTGGACGTTCACGGTGGTGTCCCACGGCACATGCACCTTGCCGCCGTTGGCGATATTGCCGATCCCGGTCACCCGGGTCTGCAGGGGGCAGTTCACGCCCGCCAGGTCAAAGACGAACTTCACCGTCGCGTACTCGTAAACGAGTTCCCTGGCACCCGCGCCAAAGCGCGTTGTCTGCCATGGGCCGCTGATGGTACCAATGCCGGGGGTACTGGTCCAGGCGCGGTACCTGAAATCAGTATCGGCCGGGACCTCGAATTTGTCATTGTATCCCGTGTACACAAAGAGGCCCTCAATCTCCAGGAAATACGTAGTCCTGTCATAGAGCTGAGTCATGCCGTTGATGAGCTTGACCTTCACCGTTGCGTACTCCACGTCGAGGGGCTGATCACCGGCAACGAAAGAGGCTGTCTGCGACGGGCCGATGAGGGTGTTCACCTTCGCGCGATAGTCCACGAAGGTCCGCGGTGGGACATGGAACTCCTGGCCGTTCTCAAACGTGCCAATATCCTCCACCTCAAGGGTGTATGGCCAGGACAGGTCATCGGGTCCATTGTAGAGGTGGACCTGTACCGTCGCATACTCGTACGTGAGGGTCTGGTCAGGTGGACCGATGGTGGCGGTCTCCGTCGGACCCCAGACGGAACCGATGGCGGTCGTCGTAACGGCGTCGAAGGAAGCGACCGCACCCTCCGGCGCATAGAAGACCTCGCCCGTGCCCCTCTCGTCGACGTCATAGACATACAGGTAATAGGTCGGGCGATTCAGCGGATCACCGTTGTTGTGAAGCTGGACCGTCACTTCCGTGTACTCGTAAGCCAGCCACTGGGGGCCGGAGCCGAAGGACCCGGCCAGCAGGGAGCCACACATACTGTTGGTGCAGGCCTGGTAGGGGACCTGGGTTCCCGCCGGGACCTCGAATACCTCACCGTTGAACTTTTGCCCGATGGGGTCTGCGATCAACAGATACTGGCCAGCGGAACCATCCAGTACCGTCGATCCGTGATGGAGGTAAACCTCGACCGAAGCGTACTCCACGGCCAGCTGGTTTACACCGTCGCCGATGGTGACAAGCCCGGATCGGGGTCCCCTGATGGAACCGGTGTAGGCCACGTAGGTGACGGCCCTGGGAGCATTCAATATGAACGTATCCTCATTGTGAAACCTTCCCAGGATCGTGGTTGATGTTCCATCGAAGACATCGATGTAGTAGGAGCTGGTGATACCGGGTTCCAGCCCGACCCCGTCATTGTGCAGGAATACCGTTACTGTGGTCGGCACCGCGGCGACCGCTGCAGGGATGATCAGCAGCAGCACCGCGAGGACCACACCATAGATTTCCAATCGCTTCATTTCCTCTGCCTCCTTTTTCCTTTCCTGACCCGGGGACCCGTATGGGTGCCCGGGCTCATTCATATCCTGTTCGCATGACGGTACCGTGTTCACGGTCCCAAAAGGGGAGACTTGCGTCTATGATGGGGTTGCGGGGGTGGATCGCTCTTCCTGGGTGTTAATCCGCCCTGCTGTATCGGATCGGTGGTGGGGGTGGGATCCTTCCAGGCAGTACCGGAGTCCCTTTCTCCTCATGCCGGACTCCTGGTGCCCTTCCGGGTATGGAGGGATCCCTGCGCTGCTGAAGGTATTGTTCCGGTATTCCGACCTTCCCACTGCCTGTATTCAGGGGAATATTGGTATCGCTCTCCGGGGCTGTGAACCCATAATGATGCGGAAGGGAACAGGCCGGCCGTACCCCGTTCCCGTTCCACTCCCTTCTCTACTGAAGTTCTTTATAAATATTTCCCTTTGTGTTAATGATAATTGTTGATTTCTTCCAAGAATGTTCATGATAAGGCATTGATATCAATATGAATTCTTTACATTTTTTTATTACTACCCAGCCGGGGTGACGCAACACCATAGGACGCGCGGGGGCAGAAACGGGAATGCCCCTGGCCGGCAGGGTGTGTGCGGTTGCGTATCACCGGGCCTCCCGGAAGGATTCCCGGATGGCAGTCCCACGGATCCCACCGGGTGCAGGAAAGATGAAAGGCCCGGAAATTCCTTACCCGGTTCCCGGCCGGCAGGTCCGGACTGTTTCCATGACCCGAACGTCCCTTCTCCGGTGGGGATACCAGCCTCCGGGCACAGGTTTATCCCTGCCTGAAGGCCAGCTCCGGTACAGGATTCCATGGGTCCGCGACCACGTTGTTTCAACCGGTTCCTGCTGGCGGTCATCCTTCTGCTTGCCCTGATCCTCTCCAGCGGGTGCACGCTGCCGACGGAGGAAGGCCCCCGCATTCTGGTGCCTGGGCCGTCCCCGACACCCCCGGCGGAGACACCTGCGACCGGGACACCCACCGGTCCCTACCCAACAATCCCGGCATCGGTCTCCCTGCCCCTGGCCGGGACCCCGACGGCCGAAAACCCGCCGGGGACCGTGACCGTGCGGACCTTCACCTTCCGCTCCGGTGCAGGGACGTACACCCTTTCCGTTCCGGTGAGGGAACCGCCGGCATCCGCTGCTCCCATGTCCCGTGAGGACGACTGCCCGATGGCCCGGTGGCAGGCAGGGAGCGAGGGGCAGGTCTCCTCCTATTACCTGGGCAGGATCTTCTCGGCAGAAGAGGAGGAACTGTACACCGCCCTTCTCCGGGAACTCTCCCGGATCCGGCGCATGGAGGGGCTCAATGATGACGAGTACCTGGAACTGGTCACGAACTTCATCCAGCAGGTCCCCTATGACCCGGACGCACCCCTCTGCCCCCGGACCCCTTCTGCCGTGATCCGGGAGGGCACGGGTGACTGCGACGAGAAGAGCGGGCTCCTCCTGGGGCTCCTCTCCCATGAGGGATATGACGTGGCCCTCCTCCTCTTCACAGAGCAGCACCATGCCACGGCCGGGGTCCGGATCATCTCCCCCACCCGCCCCTCCTTCCGGGTCTTCGGGCCGGCTGGGAGGAACTACGTGTACATGGAGACCACCGGTCCCGCGCTCATCGGGCTGTACCAGTCCCCCTTCGCAACGGCGGCACCGGTGGTGGTCCCGGCGGGGAACGGCACGACCCGCTACCGGGCCATCAACGACGTCATGTATATCGTCGGTGTCCAGAAGCGGATGGAAGAGCGGATGGCATTCCTGGCCGCGACCGGGACCGATCACCTCCGGGAGATCAACCGTCTGGAGGTCCGGCTCACCAACGGGACCTACGATACCCGCGACGAATTCGATGCAGATTATGCCCGGTATTTTCGGCTGATCACGGAGTACAACCGCATGGGTGAGGATTTCCAGGCCATCCAGGAGGTCTACCAGTTCCTCCGGGACCACCAGTACGACCGGGCCGGGTGCCGGGCACGGATCGACAACAGCAAGGTGGAGCTGCTGCTGTGAGGGCACGCGGACCCCGCATGCTCCACTCTCGTCATTGGCTGACTATCGGCATCTCCGTCGTGGATGCGGCGTGGTATTCCTCTCCCCGGGATGCCCGTTTGCCATCGCCGTCCGGCGGGAGATGATCTTTCACATTTTTTTTCGGGTGCAGACCGGCGGTTTCCCATGATATTGATTCAATAACAGAGAATAAATGACGATAAACACCTGATGATAGAAGGATAAAATAGCCATGCTTATATATTATGAAGGAAAATGAATTGCTCATAGGACAGGTATGAACGACACCCACGTCCGAATCCTGCAGGTGGCCCTCCTGGCCCCCCCTGCAGCAGCACTCGGCTTTGCGAGGGGAATCGACGTGACGGTCACCCACGGGATGGTCGCAGGAGTCCTCACCTGCACATTCATCGTCTCTGCCATCATGGTCCTGGGCTTTGTCATGGGCGAACTGTATGGCTCCATGACGGGACGGCAGACCGTAAGATCCTCCATCCCGCGGTACCAGAAGAAGATCACGCCGGATATCCTCTGACAGGCCGGTTCGCTGCGGCGCGGGAAGATTCCCGCGCCAGCGGACCCCCCCGGAAAGGGGGGACTCTCTCTTTTTCAACGCGGGAAAGCCCGGACATTCCAGATTCGATTCGTTCCGCCCTGAACGAGGATCCCTCACGGGTACTCGTGTACGAACGGGTCCGGCACCCCGCATTCCATTATGATCTCAGTACCCCTGTTTCACCCACCAGTCGGCGATCTCACCTGCCGATGTGATCCAGGCATTCCTGTCACGGGCACAGGCGAGAAGCTTCCGGTAGATCTGCAAGTGGGTACGATGGACCGCGCTCATGAAGATGGGGGTATGGAAGAGCACGGTCATCACCCCCCGGCACGCCGCCACACGGTCCATCATCGTGGCAAGGCGCTGCCACAGGTCAGGGGGACGGGAGAGGGCCTGGCTCTGATCCATCATGCAGAGGGGGATCTCCAGGATATCCATCTCCCTTCCGGTCCGGAGATCGAAGGGCCTGAAGGGATGGCACATGCCGTTCCGGAACCCGGGCGTCCCGGGATACCCCAGGGTGGTGTCGTAGAGAAAACCGGCCTGTTCCAGGGATACCCACGTCTCCGGGACCTGGATCCGGAGGAAGTGGTTCCGGTATCCCCGTACCTCTGTCCGGAGCATTGCCTCGAGACGGGTCTTCTCCTGATGCATCGCCTGGGCATCCGCATAGCTGTAATAGCCGCCGTGGATACCCACCTCCCACCCCCGGTCCTGGATCTCATCCAACTCCGCTGCCAGATCCTCGATGTGGTAGCGGAACCGGTAGATATCCCGATCGGTGGCCATGAAGTAGAAGGATGATGTCCCGCCGTACTCCTCCTCCAGATCCATGATCTGGTGAAATGCGCGATAGTGGCGGGGGAACCAGGGGAGGGGGGGGTCATTCCTCCCCTGCCATGGAAGGGAGGGGAGATGGGTGGTGAGGGCGAGGAGGCTCTGGAACGTATGGGAGAGGGGGGGCCGGACCTCATCCACGTCATGGGTCAGGCAGAGGGCAAAGTCCCGGCCATCGGGATACTCCACGGTGTAGCCATGCTCCACCAGAAACTCGGAGACCACGGGGCGGGCTATCTCCCTCCACCGGCTGGCTGAGGACGGGAAACGCCCGTGCCTGTCCAGGAGGGGGAAGCCGTATTCCTCCTTTCGGGTGTAGAGATCCCACAGCTGCGGATTGGCCTCGAGGAGCTGCTTCAGATCATCCCCCATGGGACCTCCCGGAACGGACTGTACGAGCGGAAACGCCGTGAAGAGATACCTCATCCTCCCCGGGTTTAACGGTATCGATCGAGACTCTGCAGGGGTCGTCGTTGCCAGGGGCCGGACGACCCCGTTCTGCAGCGGACACGCGGAGATGCTCATCCCGTTCCATGAAGACCCCCCTGCCACCCCCCGTCTCCGGCCGGCAGGGGCGAAACCCATGCCTGTCCGTGGACCCGAACCCTATATCGGGTTCAGGATCCGGTCCCTTTTCTCGTAAAGTATCACGGCCCCGATAAGGGAGACGATCGACAGCATGAGGTCCTCGGAGAGGCTCATCTCCCCCGCTTCCAGCGGGGTCGGCAGGTCCAGCGCTCCGGAAAAGCCGGCCGCGAGCCCCAAAAGGACCAGGAGAACGATGGCTGCCGGGAAGAGGCGCCGACCTGGAGACGCAGGGTCATGGCCGGTCCACGTGGCGATCCGTTCATGGAAGATGAGGGCCGCGAGCAGGATGATTACCAGGAGAAAGATCCACTCGGAAACGGAGGATACCTCGGCCAGGGACTTCACGGCGACGTACCCGGCACCCCCGCAGGCGCAGGGCAGAAGCGGCCCGAGGGCCGGGTAGACCCAGGTCACCGGGTCCAGCCATGCCAAGTCCATGACCTGGTGGAGCAGGACACCGGCAGGGAGGAGAAGGGCAAGACCGGTATGGTATCCGCGAGAGACGATGAGGGCTGCAGCCAGGATGATGAGACAAAAAAGCAGCGTATGGCCGAAAGTCTGCCCGATACTGGTGGGACCGGGAAAGATAAAGAGGGCGAGGGGCTTGTCCAGGAGATCGGGGAGCAGGGCCCCCAGGACGGCCACGCCGACCGCCGGGCGTATGCGGAGGAGATAGGATACAGAGATCCCGAGGACCATCCCTGCAAAGACGTGGCTGAGGATCAACATCACGCACCCTCTCCATCCATCCCTCATGAATCTTCGGATCTGACCGGGATCCGGCGATGACAGAACTCCCTTGTGGGGGCCCGGGCGGGGATGATCGCGAGTGGGTGCTCCTCCCACTCTCTGTATTCCGGGCGGAGGTACTGGCATGCCAGAAATGGGATCGCCTGGGATCGTCTGGATGGCACGTGCCCGCCACCCGGAGTGGAGAGATGCCCCCGTTACCATCTCATCGGGACCGGGGAGAGAGCAGGTGGACTTCCGCCGCTCCCCCGCTGCCAGATATTTTTCACAGATATTATCCCCAGAAAACGCAAAGCAATTCCCACACAATCCCCCCTGCCCTGCGAGCATCCTGCGGGGCGTGAGGGAGGTTGCGGTTGGGAGTGTGCCCGTGGTCCGCGACTTTACCCTTGAGAAGTACCGGCACCTCTGCCGCTGTCTCCTGGATCGGGGTTTCACTCCGGTGACCCTCTCCGGTTATCTCCTGCAGCCGAACCGGGAGCCGTCCCGGTGCGTCATCCTCCGGCACGATGTGGACCTCTTTCCCTCGACCGCCCTGCGGATGGCGACCCTGGAGCGGGACCTCGGCATCCAGGCCAGTTACTACTTCCGCTACCCCTTCACCTTTCACCCCCCCACCATCCGCGCCGTTGCCGCCCTGGGTCATGAGGTGGGCTACCACTACGAGGTCCTGACCAAGACCGGGGGGGATGCTACCCGGGCGGTCCGTCTCTTCGGCGAGGAACTGGCAGCCTTCCGGGCGGTGTGCCCCGTCGTGACGGTTGCTGCCCATGGCGGGTCGCGCTCGGTCCATGATAACCGGGACCTCTGGAACTGGTGCCAGTTCCGGGACTTCGATCTCCTGGGAGAGGCCTATCTCTCCATCCCGGACTTCCTGTACTTCTCCGACACCGGCCGGACGTGGAGTCCCCGACACAAGGTGAGGGACAGCATCAGGAATGGAAGGATCCTGCCGGACCATGTCAGTACCACCGCCGAACTGATGGAATGGGTGGGTATGACAGACGAGAAGCACCTCTCCCTCAACGCGCATCCCGTGCGCTGGCCTGCGGGGATTGGCGAAGAGGTCATATCCGCCGGCGGGGATTTCCTGTACAACCTGGTGAAGCGCACCATCCGGGGCATACGGAGCATGAAATCATCCCCTCTCGAGACGGACCGACCCGGGCAGGGGTAGAATCACCGGCAGCGGAGTTCCCAAAGGTGAGCGGCCTGCAGGAGAGGGGGGGGATACCGTCACAGGGGGTCACCACGGCCATCCCGATATCATATTTACCTTGCTGAGTGAACAGTATGCGGGAATTTTCCGGTGAACCATGAAAATTGTCGTGGATATCGGGCACCCGGCACACGTGCATGTGATGAGGAACTTCATCCGCGCGATGGAGAAGAGAGGCCACGAATTCCTCATCACTGCCACCGATAAGGAGGTCATCATCGACCTGCTGGAACGGTACGGGATCCCCCATCATAACCTCGGCCGGATGGGGCGGTCCCTCTCCGCAAAATTCCTCTTTCTCCTGGCAACGGATTACCGGATGCTCAGGCTGGTCCGGGGGTTCAGGCCGGACATTTTTGTCGGTGTGGGATCCATCCGGGCAGCACACATCGCATGGCTTCTCCGCAAACCCTGCATCAACTTTGAGGATACGGAGCATGGCACAGAGCAGCTCCGGCTCTATCTACCCTTCGTCAGTGCCGTCTGTACCCCATCGTCCTACCTGCGGGATCTGGGAGAGAAGCACATCAGGTATGACGGCACCCATGAGCTGGCATATCTGCATCCTGCCTGGTTCAGTCCGGATCCGACGGTGCTGAACGAGCTGGGTCTCGACAAGGGGGACAGCTTCTTCATCGTCCGCCTGGCGGCCTTCACCGCCACCCACGATACCCGGAGCGAGCATTTCCGGCGTGAGTATCTCCCCCAGCTCCTCCAGCGACTGGACAGGGAGGGGAGAGTCCTGATCTCCACCGAGGTACCGCTGGATGCATCCCTCCAGCGGTACCTCTTCACCCTCCCTCCGGACCGGTACCACCATGCCATGGCATATGCCCGCCTCTACATCGGGGAATCGTCCACCAGTGCAGAGGAGGCGGCACTTCTGGGGACCCCCGCATTGAACTTTGAACGGATTCTTGTCAATGGTGTACCGCATACCTTTGGCGAGTTCAGCGGGGTTCTTTCGGAACTGGAGAACCGGTACGGGCTCGTGTACTGTTTCCACAATGAGGATGCCCTCCTGGGTCGGCTGGATGACCTGCTCTCGCGGGATGTTTCTGCCGTCCGGGAGGAGTGGCAGCGGAAGCGGGAACGCCTGCTTGCTGAGAAGATCAATGTGACAAAGTTCATGGTATGGTTTGTTGAGAATTATCCGGAGAGTTTCCGCGCCATGAAGGACGACCCGGGTCTCCAGAAGCAGTTCCACTGAGGTCAGGAGCTCTGAAATGTGTGATCCCCATGATTCCCCTGGCAAAACCCACCATCACCGATGACGACACCCGGGCGGTCCGGGTCGTCCTTGAATCGGGGAATATCGCCACCGGATCCGTGGTGAAGGAGTTTGAGGGCAGGTTTTCCGAGTACATCGGGAAGAAGCATGCCATCGCAGTGAATTCCGGCACCATCGCCCTCTATCTCGCCGTCCGGGTGCTGGGCCTCCACCGGGTCATCCTCCCGGCCATTACCTGCCCTGAAGTCCTGAACGCTGTCGTGCATGCGGGGGCCGAGCCGGTGATCGTGGATGTGGAGGAATCCACCCACAACCTGGACCCGGACCAGCTCCGGGGGGACCGGGTCCGGGGTGCCGATGCCGTCATCATCACCCACTGCTACGGCCACCCTGCCAGAATGGATGAGATACGGGATACCTGCCGGGAAGAAGGGTGGACCCTTGTGGAGGATTTTGCCCAGTCCACGGGAGCAGTGTACCGGGGGAAGCGGTGCGGGAGTCTGGGCACCATTTCAGTCACCAGCTTCTATGCCACCAAGTCCCTTACCACCGGGCATGGGGGCATGATCCTCACGGATTCGGATGAGACGGAACGCCTGCTCAGGATAGCCCGTGGCGACGATGCCTACCAGTACCTGGAGAACTTTGCGCCCCTGAACCTGAAAATGACGGACTTCCAGGCGGCGATGGGGATCCGGCAGCTCGGGCGTCTCGAGGAGTTTGTGGAGAGGAGGAGTCGGGTGGCATCGATGTACCGGGACCGGCTGAAGGACGTGGAAGGAATCACCCTTCTCCAGGAACGGGACGGGGTGAGGAACTGCTACTACAAGGTGGTGGCCATGGTATCCGGAACCAGCAAGGAGACCTTCATTTCGCGGATGCGGGAGCGGGGTGTGCACATCGGAATCGGGTACGATCCGCCCCTCCACCTGACCCGGATCATGACGAGCCGCGGCAGGACCGCAGGACACCTTCCCGTGGCGGAACGATGTGCTGCGGAAGGAGTCTCCCTGCCCGTGTTTCCCTCCATGAGCCGGGAGGACGTGGACCGGGTATGCGGTGCTGTCAGGGAGGTGCTCCGGTAATGCGCACACCGGACCGGATCCTGATCCTGTCCCCCCACCCCGACGACGGGGAGATCTCGGCGGGGGGCACCATCGCCCGCCTCGCCGAGGAGGGGCATGAGATCCACTACATGGCCTTTTCGTCCTGCGAGAAATCCCTCCAGCCCTGCGATCCGCTGGACATTCTGAAGCAGGAATGCCGTCAGGCCACCGGGAGACTTGGCATTCCGGCAGAAAACCTGGTCCTTCTCGACTTTGAAGTGCGGGAGTTCCCCCACCACCGCCAGGAGATCCTAGACCGGATGATTGAACTGGGCCGTACCATCCAGCCGGATCTCGTGATCGCCCCATCTTCCTTTGACACCCACCAGGACCACCAGGTCATCTACCACGAGAGCATCAGGGCTTTTAAAAAGATCTCCTCCATCTGGGGGATGGAGCATCCCTGGAACAACATCGTCTTCCGGACGGATATCTTCGTGGCCCTGGAGGAGCGGCACCTGGAGAAGAAGATAGGGGCTCTCGCCCAGTACAACTCCCAGTCCTACCGTCCCTACTTCTCGGCTGACTATATCCGGTCCTCGGCCTATACCCGCGGGATGAACGTAGGTGTCACCTATGCCGAGGTCTTTGAGTGCATCCGGATGATGATGTAGGGGGGGAAGGCCCCGGGACGCTCCCGGGGGCTCCCCCCCTCTCCCGCCGCGTGTCCTGAGGTTTTCTCTGGTCGAAAAATGACAGTGTCACCTGATTTTTCATTCTGCTACCGGGACGCTCTTGGGGGCTCCCGCCCCCGCCGCGTGGGCATCCCCCCGGGAGGATTGGGTGATCTTCAGTAATATCGACATACCGAACCATCCTTATGGTGGGGGGGGTCGTCCGTGCGGCGTGGAACCGCAGATGCTCCCGGAGCATCCCCGGCATCCCGCGGGTGGGATGTCAGAAAAGAGATATGTTATTGTGACGGGGCCGGTGCACCCGTACCCTCAGCATCCGGGGCGGGAACCCGGCGGAGCCACTCCTCCCTCCAGAACGAGAAGCACGCCCGGTCGCATCCGCCGTGGGAGGACCCGTCGCACCAGACGCCCTCGAGAAACACCGTCGGGCTCCCGATGGTCCGCATCTCCTGGTTGGTCTCCAGGACGATGTTCTTCACCTTTTTGAAGACCCGGAACCTCCCGCCGCAGAACTGCTGCATCTCCTGCATGAAGAGGAGGCCGCGGAGGCGCCCCCGGCTGTCCAGGGTGGCCTGTATCTCCCTCAGCGGCCGTACCTCGACCCATTCGCCGGGTTCCAGGTTCAGTATTCTCGCGTCTGCCGGGGTATCCCCTGGCCTCAGTGTTCCTGCCATAGCCCTCCTGTAGAGTAATCGCAGGCGCATGATCCTGCGTGCGATCTCCGGGATCACGGGATGCCGTTCGCCGATCTCGTAGACCTTTCGGTTCACCGTGAATCGCCAGCTGCGGCGATCGAGAACTGAGAAGGGATAGGGATCCGTGGCCTCCAGGGTATCCGCAAAGGTGAACGTGCAGCTGTACTT
>Ga0153916_10003613_pt1 | contig 11542 bp, 4 predicted proteins | sample Opewatmetagenome_FD_109642 | JGI IMG/M metagenome (GOLD analysis project Ga0153916, IMG submission 109642) | Freshwater wetland microbial communities from Ohio, USA - Open water 3 Core 3 Depth 4 metaG | ecosystem: Environmental > Aquatic > Freshwater > Wetlands | place: USA: Ohio, Lake Erie, Old...
CACGAAACAATTCTCTGGTGGGTTAAGCCGGGTATAGCCGCTGCGCGGTCGAAGTTTGATGTTTTTCCGGTGAGAGAGGCAACAAAATTTTACGACCCCCGTAATAATCTTTTTGGACGCAACCCAGGCAACGTCTGGGAAGTATACCGCGTAGCTTTCGGAAGTAATGGTCAAACATCACATATCGCAGTATTTCCAGAAGAAATATCTGACAGAATTATTCTATCTACAACTGATGAGAATGACCTTGTGCTCGACCCTTTTTCGGGTAGTGGTACAGTGTGCAAGGTTGCGAAATCGCGCGGACGGCACTTCTTAGGTTTCGAGATAAGCCCTCTTTATTACCGTGAATCATTTCGCCGTGTATCTTGCCAAGCTAATGGCGAGCTATTGACTGTTCTATCGGAGATTCTGAAAGAACACATTTTTGATGTTGCAGAGACTAAGAAACTAAGCACGATTGCGGAGAAAGCAACAGCGGTCCTGTCTCCATTATCCTTCAAGCCATACGAAAAGCTGATCACAAAGCCGTATTTAGATGCGTTGTGTGAGGGGCGTGAGAATGTTGTTAAGAAATCCGATAAGGTAACCCTCTGGAGGGATTTGGAGGAGATTTTGCCTCCTTATGAGTATAGCAGAGGTGGAAAGGACCCATTTGGGCTAATTTCTCTTGTTGACCGAGCCTATGCGCGAGCATACAAGCTACACAAGGCATACAGTAGCGCAATGCGTTTTCATTGTGCTGCCAGATGGGTGAGTACCCTGAGAGATGCCCTTGGGCAAAATGAGAAAGAAGGGTGGAGGAAGATTCTCTGGTCCCTTGCAGCGAGTGAGACAGGAACCTACCTTCTCGAGCATGATAAGCTTACAATGATTAGGCACGAGAAGAAACCCAAAGTCGAGACCTGTGAACGTGCTTCTTCAACAAGGCACCAAAGCAAAAGTGCAACTACCACTTTGTTTCGTTAGGAGGCCATTCGCAAAAGTCAGGCGACCACCTCCGGGGCGGGTCTGACGGTGTCCTCAACTATTTGGTTACGTCGAATTCATCTTGTCCGACGTCCAGTTTGATTAAGTCTGCGATGAGCGAATCCGAACGGGAATGTATGCAGAATTTCCGAAGACTGATTTCTATCCTCTGTTCGCTGTCCTCTGCTGTCCTGGCGGTTGCTTTGGCAGTTGTTTTTGCCGGCTGCGCCGGCAGTGAGCTGAAGATTCAGCAATCCGGACGGGTCAATCCCTGGACTCATTTGAATTTGTACAATGACAGGGATAATTTCCAGTTTGCCATTGTGGCCGACCGCACCGGCGGGCATCGGCCAGGCGTCTTTGCTGATGCAGTGGAAAAGCTGAACCTGTTAAAGCCTGAGTTTGTTATCTGCATTGGCGACCTGATCGAGGGCTACACCGATGATATCGCTAAACTGGATCGCCAATGGCAGGAATTTGATAGCCTGGCAAATAAATTACAGATGCCCTTCTTTTATCTGCCGGGCAATCATGATATCACCAATAAGGTGATGGCCGAAAAGTGGCGGGAGCGTCTCGGCGCCAGCTATTACCACTTCGTCTACCGCGATGTCCTATTTCTCTGCCTGAATACCGAAGACACCGGCAACCGTTATATCAGTGACCGGCAGGTAGATTACGTTAGCAACGTGCTAACAGATAACCCGCCGGAGCGGGTCCGCTGGACGCTCGTATTTATGCATGAACCCATGTGGTTGGGCGCGAGCTATGAAAACTGGCAAGAGCTCGAGTACCTGTTGCAGGACAGGGACTATACCGTTTTTGCGGGACATGCGCACAGGTATGGCAAGTCTATCCGCGATGGCAAGCGGTATTATATCCTGGCGACCACCGGCGGTTCAGGCTCAGACAGCGCACATAGACCCGCCGGACTTAGCCAGTGCCAGTTTGACCATGTCGTGTGGGTGACCATGACCGATGATGGCCCCGTGATGGCAAATCTCTTGCTTGAGGGCATCCTTAGCGATGAGCCTTGTCCGCAGTGAGCCGAGCATCGAGCATCTGGCACCGGGCGTTATTTGTCTTTATTGACTGTCACTTTATTTATTTTGAACTGCCCTAATGTGCTGACCAGGTCGAAGAATCCTTCTGGGTCGCCGTTGCCGACTGCCAGGGTGATATGTCCTGGGCCGTAGCCGCCCCGGCCGACGCTCCTGAAGGCCGCATCCAGCCCCACCCATTTGCCGGGTTTGTCGCCTATGTACGCCTGCACCCAGGCGTGACCGCCGAAGCAGCCGTTGGGGCCGCCGAAATCCTTCACATACGCAAGACCCGTAGCGACCTGTGCGGGAATGCCCACCGCTCGACACATCGCCGCTGTTAAAACCGCAAACTCGCTGCAGTCACCCTGCTTACTAACTACGACCTCCGCCGCCGATGCGTAGCCGACCGAAAGGCTCCTATTCTCAATGTACTTGGCTACGAAAGATTCAATCCTTCTGGCAGCCTCGGCAGCATCTTTGGTATCGCCGACAGCACGGCGGGCAAGATCAACGATCTCCTTGCGCTCGCTCTGCAGAAACCTTGTGGGCTTCATTGCCTCCAGAATGGCCTCATCCGTACCCTTGTAAGGGAACCTTGCTCCTTGCGGCGCGTCCGCCGGCGCAACTGTTACCATAATAGCGCCATCTTTGAGTCGCTGTACTTTTTGATTGTCATTGGACGGTATGGGTAAATCTGCGCCTTGCGTCGGCACGAGGCGGTAAACAATAGACCTGGCTGAGCTGACATCATCCAGCCGCTGTGGGCTTGGCACAAACAGCTTCTCAATTACTTCCAGCACATCGTTTTTGCCCAGAGCGAATTCCTTCGTGCAGGCAACCATTTCAACTTGCATCCCGGCAACCGGCGTGACAGTTTTCTGCACGTGAAGCTCGTCATCGACGTAAGTTGTGCTGACGATTGTACCCGCCCCCGGAAGGTTCATCGTGGTGGTAACCTCTGTCAAAGCCACAATTCGTCCCAGCAGGTCAACGTTTCGCTTTGAGCCTACATTTATCTGCGCCTCTACCGCTTGCATCATCGACGGCTCGAATATCTTAACTGTGTATTTTGAACCTTCTTTTAATCCTTTCTGCAGGTGCAGCAGGCGCAGACCTTCAGCCATTACCGCGCCCTCCGGCCACTGGAGACTGCTCTTCTGCTCGGCGCCCATCGAGGTAGCAGTCAGGTTCACCGTTCCGCTTTTCTCTATTGTGCCGGCTACTTTCACCGTCATCGCGCTAAGTTCCTGAATGGACTCAAAGCTGAGCGGCTTTCCATCTGCGGTCTCGACACAGGTTTCCAGGATATTCATGGTTATGGGCGTATTAAGTCTGCTTATGGTGATGCTAATCTTTGTGGTAGTAGTTATGGTTGTCTGCTCGGCCAGGCGAGTTTCTGCCGAGTGCCCGACCTTTTTGCCCTCCAGGAATACGGCAAAATACTCCGTTTCGCCCTTGTCATCCGATGCAAGGCCCAGCGAACCAGCGGCAACCACCGTTAAAAACGCACAAAGCAAATAACGAATTCTCATAGGCCGATTTCCTTTCTAATTGTCAATTTCTAAACATCCACTGCGGGGACAATTATAAACATTAGGCTGTAACTTTTCACTATAATTCATAAAATGACCCCGAGCCGATATATACACTGTAGGCCAAAAAATATGACCTTTGACACACTATTAAATTTGGTCTCTTCAGACAAAGCACCACGAGTTTGCGTGGATTCACGCCTGGTTCAAGACGGCGATGTCTTCGTAGCTGTCGCAGGTTCGGTTTACGATGGCCACGACTTCATCGCCCAGGCTGTCGCCAAAGGGGCGAAATACGTTGTTGCTGAGAAACACGACCGGAACATCGGGCATCAAGCATCGAGCGTCGAGGTGGTTACCGTTGAAGATTCAGCACAGGCAGCAGCTCTGTTAGCTCAGGCAAGCAGGGGCAATCCGGCTTTGCGGTTAATCAACCTGGCTGTTACCGGCACAAACGGTAAAACAACAACGGCATATCTGGTTCACTCGGTAATACAGACTGCCGGCCAGAGGTGCGGCCTAATCGGCACAATCATTTACGATACAGGCTCAGGCTCCTGCCAGGCGAGCCTCACCACGCCGGACAGCCTGGCCATCGCCGAGGCGCAGCAGCAAATGGTAAAGGCCGGGGCGAAATTTATGGTTATTGAAGCCAGCAGCCATGCCCTTTCCCAGAATCGTTTAGCCGGCATAGAATTCAAGGCCGCGGCGTTCACCAACCTGACCGGCGACCACCTTGATTATCACAAAACCAGAGAATCTTACCTATCTGCAAAAACAAAACTCTTCTCTGCTCTTTCACCCGATGCCACAGCGGTATTGAATAAGCAATCGCCTGAAGCACAACACATCGCTGAAAAAACCAAGGCAAAAATTCTCTGGTATGCTGTCGACGAACCAGCAGATATTAGTGCTCACATCGAGTCAATGGACATAAATGGAACCGTCTTTGTTTTGAAATATCACGAGTCGCGAGCCACGAGCCACGAGTCACGAATCAAGACTCCCTTGCTTGGCCGGCATAATGTCAGCAACCACCTTGCAGCGGCGGGCTTGTGCCTGGCCGCCGGAGTGGATTTGCAGACGATAGCAGCCGGCCTGTCAGCTTTGCAGGGCGTGCCAGGCCGATTAGAAAAAGTTGGTAGGGTGGGCTTTAGCCCACCTTCGCCATCCAAAGAAAATGGTGGGGCAAGCCCCACCCTACTTATTGACTATGCCCATACCGACGATGCTTTGAAAAACGTGCTGACTACGCTGAAGCCTTTGTGCAAAGGCAGACTGATGGTCGTGTTCGGCTGCGGCGGCGACCGGGACAGAACCAAGCGCCCGCGTATGGCCAGGGTCGTGGAGCAATTCGCTGACTTAGTAATCGTCACCAGCGACAATCCTCGCACTGAGAAGCCGCAAGCGATCATAGATGAGATTGTCGCCGGCTTTGAAAAAGGGCCTGCGATACCGCACGTAGAATTACCAGTTACGGGCGACGAGCGACGAGCGACGAAAATAATTGAGCCGGATAGGAGAAAGGCGATAGAGTTAGCAATAAAAACCGCCGGCAGAGATGATATTGTTCTTATCGCCGGCAAAGGCCACGAAACCTACCAAATCATAGGCACACGAAAATTCGACTTCAGCGATAAGGCCGTAGCCGAAGAGTATCTCAGGAAGCGAATTAAAGGCAGCAAATAGTCCTTAAATTTGCTCATCCACAACGGCCAATTCGCCAGGCTAAACTTTGATGAGAAATGAAACGAAAAGTGGACAAGGACATAAGAGCGCAAAGAAGATGCTGGGGACTCAGAATCCTGCAATACCCCATCATACGCGTCCAAAAACCCCATTTTCGTTGGCAAGAACGCCGTTTGAGCCTGAGTTGCGATAGAGCTTATGAGATATCACTAAATGTGAACTCGAGTCTCTTGACTTTTTGCACTTAGCGGCTATACTGGTAAAAGATATTGGCGGCAAAAGTACGTGCAAGACAAGAATGGAGGATTGTTCCTGCACGTCCAATAACAATGTGCGAGAAACATTGTTTGTTATTGTCATTGTCATTTGACTCTTTTGAAGGAGGACTATTATGTGTAGACGAACGAATCTACTAATTTCTGTTTTCTTGGTGCTTGGCTTGGCTGTTGCGTCTGCACAGGCGGCCACAATTGTCTGGGTTTCCTTCCATGGAGCTGATGATGAGCCATCGGCCGGTGCTAGCGGTGCTGGATTTACCGAGGCGCCCGATAAGGGGTACACCGATCTGCTCACTGCCAACGGCTACAACGTAACGCGCTATATCACGACTGGCAGTCCTGATCCGGCATTTCTTAATGCAGCGGATTTGGTGATCATCAGTCGCTCGGTCCAAAGTGCCCATTATCAGAACGCTTCAGCCTCACTATGGAACGACATTTCCGCTCCCATGATCATCTTGAGTGGTTACACCCTGCGGTCCAACCGCATGGGCTACACCACCGGCAATACAATACCGGACATCACCGGGGACATTACGCTGACTGTCAACAATCCGACCCACCCGATCTTTGCGGGAATACCCCTGACTGGCGGCACCATGACCAATCCGTATGCCGGTATTGCCGTCTATCCCAACGGGATTAAATACAACGACGGATCCCCCGTGCCGGCGGGGACGCCAGCGCAGGGCATCTCGATCAATACTGATCCGGTGAACATCAACGGTACAGTCCTGGCCACGATTTCATCAGCGGGCAATGGTCCTGTTGGGGGCATGGTTATCGGCGAATGGCCGGCTGGGTCCACATTGACGCACGCTGGCGGAGCCGGAACGGACACGCTGGCCGGTCATCGGCTGGTGTTCCTGACCGGCAGCCGCGAGGTTTCAGGCATACCAGGCATAAACTCAGAAACGGCGGGTATGTATGATCTGTACGCAGATGGAGCACAGATGTTTCTCAATGCGGTTGATTACATGCTCAGTGCCCCCGCCCCTCTGGCGACAAACCCGAGCCCAGCTAACGGGGCAATTGATGTGCCGACAGATGCAGTCCTTACCTGGACGCCGGGAAGTGGTGCGACTTCACACCATGTTTATTTTGGTACCAATCAAGCCGATGTCGCTGCCGGTACTGGCGGTACAGATAAAGGCACCCAGACAGAGGCCAGCTATAACCCAGGAGGCCTCGCATACGGAACCACTTACTATTGGCGGGTAGATGAATTCGATGGCACCACGACTTATCCGGGTAATGTCTGGAGCTTCACGACACAAGGACAAGGAGAAGGTAACATTTTGTTTGAGTACTTCTGGGGCACAGACTGGTCTCTGGAATCGCTCTTGAACCTTGCTACATTCCCGGATAGCCCTGATCAAAGTGAGTTGCGGACAAGTTTCGAAGGCCAGATAAATTGGAGGGACAACTACGGTACGCATGTTCGTGGCTATCTATATCCGCCCCAGACCGGCAACCACACCTTCTGGATTGCCAGCGATGACCAGAGCCAACTGTGGCTGAGCACGGATGAGGATCCTGCCCACGCGGTTCAGATTGCCAGCGTGCCGGGCTGGACACCTTCACGCGACTTTGATAAGACTGGTGAGCAAAGGTCTATTGAGATCACCTTGGCGGCTGGCAGCAGGTATTACATTGAGGCCCTACACTCAGAAGGCGGGGGTGGCGACAACCTGGCTGTTGCCTGGCAAGGTCCGTCCATCCCGACGCGGGCAGTTATCTCCGGGACGTTTCTTTCGCCCTGGATCACCTTCAAGGCCGCCAACCCAAGCCCCGGTAATGGGGCGACGGATGTGCCGACTGATGTTGCCCTGAACTGGACGCCCGGAAGTGGTGCGATTTCACACCATATCTATTTTGGCACTAATCAAGCTGATGTCGCTACCGGTACACTCAGCACGGACATGGGTACTCAGCCAGGAACTAGCTACGATCCACCAGGAACCCTCGCGTACAGCACAACTTACTATTGGCGGATAGATGAACTCCACGGCCCCACGATTTATCCGGGCAATATCTGGAGCTTCACAACAACAGGCATTGTTGCCCCGCCGATTTCCATCCCTACAGATACCTCAGTCGGAACGTGGGACTCCGTTAACAGGATATACACTCTAACCCAAGATGTGCCTCAATGCATGCAAGTAGACGAAGACAATCTAATCCTCGATGGGGCTGGACACAGCGTAATCGGCCCAGGCTCGGGTAATGGAGTCAACCTTGTTGGAAGGACAGAAGTCACCATCGAAAACCTGACCGTCAGCCAATTTGACACCGGGATTTACCTGGAGGCGTGCAGCAATTGTAATCTGATAGGCAACACATGCAACTCGAACAACGGCCCTGGAATCGGCCTTGACAACTCCAATGGTAATACCCTAACAGGCAACTTTTGTGAATCGAACGCTTGGTGTGGAATCGCTATATACGATTCCTCCAACGGCAATACTTTAAATAACAACACATGTAATTCGAGCACGGACTATGATGGAATCGGCCTGTACCTTTCCACCGGCAATACCCTAACAGCCAACATTTGTGAATCGAACAAACGGTCTGGAATCTGGCTGGAAAATTCCGCCAATAATAATACAATAACAAACAACTCATGCAGATTGAATAACGGCGCTGGAATCGACCTTTGGGGATCCTGTAACGACAATAACCTAACAGGCAACACGAATAATTCGAACAACGTTGGAATCGACCTTCACGCCTGCAACAACAATACCTTAGAAGGAAACAATTCTGCATCGAACACATGGGCGGGAATCAACCTTTACTATTCAAATGGTAATACCCTAACAGGCAACACGAATAATTCGCACAATGTTGGAATATGTCTTGACTATTCCATTGGCAACACCCTAAACGACAATACATGCAGTTCGAACTCGTGGGCTGGAATCAGACTTTACTCTTCCGAAAACAATACACTAACAGGCAACTCGACTAATTCAAACAACAATGGAATTAACCTGGAAAATTCCACCGGGAGTACACTAACAGGCAACAATTCTGAATCGAACACAGGTCCTGGAATCGAACTATACAATTCCTCCACCGGCAATAACCTAACAGGCAACACATGCAGCTCGAACAGCGGCAACGGAATTGCCATTCGGGAATCCAGTAACAATACCCTAACAGGCAACACATGCAACTCGAACAACGACAATGGAATCAGCCTTTACCATTCCCAAGACCATAACCTAACTGATAACATTGCTGAACTGAACACATGGAGTGGAATCTACCTGGACAATTCCAGCGGCAATAAGCTAACAGGCAACAGGGTTAATTTAGAATTCGCTGGAATATCCCTTGGAGAATCTAATAACAACACCTTATCACACAACACGTGCAGTTCGAACTCATGGGCTGGAATCCACCTGGACAATTCCACCGGCAATAACCTAACAGGCAACGTTTCTGAATCGAACACACTCTTTGGAATCCGCCTGGACAATTGTAGCGGCAATACTATCTACAACAACAACTTCATCAGTAATCCGGTGCAGGCGTATGTTGACGGCGGCAGTGGCAACATCTTCAACCTGAATAAGCCAATCGGCGGCAATTTTTGGAGCGACTGGACAACGCCGGATGCAGACCACAACTGCTTTGTTGATAGTCCATACATTTTCACTGGCGGTCAGGATAATCTTCCCTGGACTCGTCAGGATTATTGGCTCAGCATAGATTCAGATGGCGTTTCAGATGGCATTGAGGACGGAGCTCCTAATGGTGGGGATGGAAATAGTGACACCATTCCAGACAGTCAGCAGGACAACGTAGCATCACTTCTTAATGCTGTTGACGAGGAGTACGTAACTATTGTGTCGGAAGTGGGAACTCTTGAAAATGTGAGTGCCACCGCTGATCCACCCGCGCCTGCACCCACCGGTGTGGAATTTCCTATTGGTTTCCTTGAGTTTACAGTCTCAGGTCTTGCGCCCGGCGGCAGTACAACGGTAACACTGCTGTTGCCGGCGGGGCACACGGTTGGAACGTACTACAAGTATGGGCCCACACCGGACGATCCCACCAATCACTGGTACGAATTCCTGTACGATGGCACAACGGGGGCCGAAATCTTGTCGGACCGGATTATCTTACACTTTGTGGATGGCCAAAGAGGCGATGAAGACTTAACGGCAAATGGAAAGGTCGTCGAGCCTGGTGCTCCGGCAGAGATCCGAGTGGTAGGTATCGACATCAAGCCGGGCAGCTACCCGAACAGCTTCAACAACGATGGCCACGGCGTGATCCCCGTTGCCATCCTCGGAAGCGCCAGCTTTGATGTAAGTCAGGTCGATGTGAGCACAGTGAGACTAGAAGGCCTGGCCTTGCGTGTGAAGGGCAACGGGGCCTACCAATTCTCTATCAAGGACGTCAGCGGCAACTTCTCCAATACGATGCAGGGTGAGCCGGACGGCTATCCTGATCTGGTGTGCCAATTTGTAGATGAAGATAGTGTATGGAATCAGGGCGAATCGATCGCTGCTGTGAGGGGTAACCTCTCGGATGGCGCCCCATTCATGGGCAGAGATTCAATCAAAATCACGCAATAGCAGGTCTTCGGTGGCACATTTTGTCACGGCATTTCGGGGCTGCTGCCTTCGGGTAGCAGCCCTTTTTTGAGCCACCAGGCCTGCGGGTTCGCCCTCGGTAGTCCGCAGTCACCATGGGCGTGAGTCTGGTGAGTTTACTCCGGAGACGTCGGGTGCTATAAGCTGTCAGACAAAAAGAACCCCGGCATATCCTTCGGCATTGCTCAGGACAGGAATGGCAGAGTAAAAAACCCTGCCATAAATGGCAGGGCTAAACAAGCGAACTTATGCGCTTTTGTGGTCTAAGAAGCCTTCGAGCTTGCGGGCACGGACCGGATGCTGCAGCTTCCTTATCGCTTTGGCCTCGACCTGCCGGACACGCTCACGCGTAACTTTGAAGATTCGGCCCACCTCTTCAAGCGTATAGGTGTAGCCATCACCGATGCCGTAGCGCAGCTTGATGATTTCCCGCTCGCGATAGGAAAGCGTTTTTAGAACTATATCAATTCTCTCCCTGAGCATCTCCTGCGTAGCTGAGGCGACCGGCGAATCAACCTGGTCGTCTTCAATGAAATCGCCGAAGTAACTGTCCTCGCTTTCGCCGATGGGTCTATCCAGACTGATCGGATGCTTGGAAATATTGAGCACCCTGCGGGTCTCTTCCACGCTCATATCGGCTTCGACGGCGATTTCTTCAACGGTAGCCTCTCTACCCAGCTCCTGATGCAGGATTTTGCCGGCGGCTCGAAGCCGACTCATCGTCTCTATCATGTGCACGGGAATGCGAATAGTCCGCGCATGGTCGGCGATGGCACGAGTAATCGCCTGGCGAATCCACCAGGTTGCGTAGGTGCTGAATTTGTAGCCCCTGAGGTATTCATATTTATCCACGGCCCGCATCAGGCCGGTATTGCCTTCCTGAATCAAGTCCAAAAAGCTCAGGCCTCGGTTGCGATATTTCTTGGCGATAGAGACAACCAGCCGGAGGTTTGCGCTGGAGAGAGTCCGCTTTGCGTTTTCATACTGGGCAAAAACTCTGTCTATCACCCGCAGTCTTTTCTCCAGCAGTTTTGGGATTTCCACAACCAATTCCTGCAGGCCGGATAGTTCTTGCTTGACGGCCTCGATATCTTCGGAAGTCATCTGGTTATTGACGCCGGCCTCGATGGTCTGCTCCAGTTGTCGCATCTTCTGGCAGATGCCGTGCAGCTTATTTCGCATCGCCTGGATTCTGCTGGTGCGCAGGCTAAGCTCTTCCAGCAGTGTGGCGATTTTGCGCCGGTTTCGATGTATTCGCTTCAAGTGCGACTTTTGCGCATAAGTGTCCTGGGTCTCGATTGACTTCTTAAAAAGGCTCTGGTTGATTTTGTGTAGCTTGTTTTCGGTTGTGATGTTCTCGGGCAATCGCTTCCTGATAACATTTTTTGCAAGGTGCGGTGTCGTTCCAGTGTTGACCGTTC
>Ga0153916_10003614_pt1 | contig 11542 bp, 9 predicted proteins | sample Opewatmetagenome_FD_109642 | JGI IMG/M metagenome (GOLD analysis project Ga0153916, IMG submission 109642) | Freshwater wetland microbial communities from Ohio, USA - Open water 3 Core 3 Depth 4 metaG | ecosystem: Environmental > Aquatic > Freshwater > Wetlands | place: USA: Ohio, Lake Erie, Old...
GTCAATGGTAGACGCCAGCCACACACGCCCTTTGTCTGCTGTTCCCAGCGTGGCGTCACCGTAAATTCCGCTGACGGTGTCATCGCTCCAGGGTGGGTTGGCGATCAGTCTGCCTCCTTCGACCCAATCCATGTAGTAATTAGGGGTGCTGATAAAGTCCGTCTCGACGGTGGCCTGTTCCATACAGACCAGATCCGGTCGCAGATGCAAGATGTAGCTGGTCTCCAACTCGCCGCCGTGCCCCATGCCGCCGCGCTGGCTCTGGCGATAGCGTTCCAGTGCCGGGCCGGTAGTGTGCAACCATTCGGTGGCGACAAATACCCCGGGATGGTGCTCACCGGCATATTTGACTACGTTGACCAGAAAGGAATGGTTGCCGCCGTGTCCATTTGAGAAATAAATCATCTCGGCACCCAGCCTTACCAAGCTATCTACAACCGCCAGGAAGAAATCCTCGAAAACCCGCCCGCCCAGGTTGAGGGTACCTGGAAACTGGCGGGTATGGGTACTGACGCCGTATGGCCAGACTGGCAGGCAATAGACGTCCATAGGAGCGCGGGCGCTCAGCTCCCGGGCAATCGCCTCTACGATCAGACTGTCAGTGCTCAGGGGCAAGTGATACCCATGCTGCTCAGTATGGCCAGTGCTGATTACCACGACACGGTTCGAAAGATCAGGCGGAAAATCAAAGCCCGCACGCCGCCGATATGGGTAATCTAGCACCTGTAGGCCATTGGCCCGTAAGCCTTGCATGCCGTGTCCGTTCACGAAGATGACATGCTCAAAGCCCTGAGCTCTCAACTCGCGCTGTACGCCCAGTAGCACGCGGCGCAACAACCCCGAACGCACCTGCAATTGGCCGGAAGGATCCCCGTCCGCGCGGCGGAATCCATACGGAACAGGCGGCAAGACGACGAGTTCCTCCGCCTTATCCCCCTGATGCCAACCCTCAACAACTTGGGACTGCGCCCCGCCTGCGCGGGACTGCGCCGACAGGTGCCTGGCGATAGCTGGATAGTCGTATTCATCCCGTCCTAGAGGGACAAGAACGGGTACGTGACGCGGCAGCCCGGCTACCTCGGGCCAGGTAAGATCTGCGTAAGGGATAAAATCCACGATCTTCCACCTATCGCAAAAATCTCAAAATAACTCAGAGCAGATACCAATCCAGGAAGCGTTCCATGGTCGCAAAGGAATGCAGCAAATTCTCCTTCTGCAGGAACCCATGACCCTCACCCTCGTAGACGATGTATTCGTAGGTCTTACCCTCACGCTGGAGGGCTTCCACCAGTTGCTCACTCTGCTTGGGATGGACTCGTTTATCCTGATCGCCGTGCATAACCAGGAGAGGGGAACGGATGTTGGCTACGTCGTACACGGGCGAGCCGGCGAAATAGCCCGCGCGCTGCGTAGCCGGGTGCCCCATCTGCCTCTCCAGGTCTTCTCGGCCTGGTCGGTCGCCTTGTGCCCAGGATGTCAGGACGTCACAGTCCCCATAGGCGGCGACGCCACATCGAAAGCGATGCAAAGGATCACGCGCCAGTGCCAATACCGCCAAGTAGCTGCCGTAGCTGGTCCCGTAAATACCTAAACGTTGTCCATCTACCCAGTCCAGGCCGGCCAGATAGTCGGCGCCAGCCAGGATGTCCTCGGTATCCACAATCCCCCAATTGTTGTATAGGGCACGTTGGTGCGCCAGCCCATAACCAGTGCTACCTCGATAGTTGGGCGCCAACACTGCATAACCTTTGGCTACCAACCACTGCAACGGAATCCTCCATTGAAGGGCATGTTCATCGGTCGGTCCACCATGCGGGTTGATAATTGCAGCACAAGGTCTGGTGGCAGAAGCGCAGGAAGGACGGTACAAGTAGGCCGGAATGCTGCTGCCCTGGGCACTTGGGTGGTGTACCAACTCGGGCATCACCAGGCCCGCAGTTCTGAAGGCGGGTGGCATGGAAAAGGTCAATTGCGTGACTTGACCGCTCCGCACTTCAATACGATAAATATCCGGCGGTTGAACAGGACTCTCAAACTCGACGCTCAGCCATTGGCCATCCGGACTCCACTGGGGCAAGCTATGCCAGCCCGGCGCGGAACGTAACACCCGACAGGTCAGAGACGCCAGCTCTAACAGGTACACAGCCCCGGCCCCGTCATGATTAGCCACCAGCGCAATCTGATCTCCCTGCCGACTCCAGCTAAAACCTCGCACATCGTTGTTGAACGCCGTCAGTTGCCGCAATTCACCTGAGGCCATGTCCAGTAAGTACAGTTCTCGCCAGCCGCTTCGATTGGAGAGAAATGCGATGTGCGCACCGTCAGGCGACCAGCGGGGATGGAAATCCCGTACCCGCGGCGCGCCCGTAAGATGTTTCGGGGCGCTGGTACCCCGCCTTCGTTGGGTTGCCCTCGCATCAACCAGGCAAACCTCGGTACGGTCCAGGTCCTGTTGAGGGTGATAAACGAAAGCAACGGATTTGCCGTCCGGCCCCGGCTGTGGATCTGAGACGTCTCCCTCAAAATGTGTCAGGGGAGCAGGCCATTCCCCATCCAGGGTGGTATAACACAGGTTGTGAAATACTCTTCGGCCGCTTAGAAAATAGACCCTTTTGCCATCAGGGCTAAAGATAGGACTGGAATCGCCATGATGGTAGTCCGTTAACTGCCGAGACTTCCCACCTACACCCGGCACCGCCCAGATGTCATCCCGGCTGGCATACGCCAGCCACTGACCATCGGGGCCCCAACGCGGACTGGCATCCGTCCAGAAAGTCTGGGCAGGCCGGTCAAAGGTTAACCGGTGTGGCCAGCCGCCGTCGGTACGTGCCAGCCAGAGATCATTGTTCCCCTCCCGTTCCCAGACAAAAGCCATATGCTTGCCATCCGGCGAAAGAGCATGGTGATGCACTCGGTTGACTCCAACCAGGAGCTCAGGAGTCCAGGGATCGGGCAATTTGCAGTCGGGGCGCGCTTGGGCTGGCCAGCCATAGCGCGCCTCCTTGAGAATTGTGGGTTTCATTGCCTTTTCTCCTGTCGATATTGATGATAGGGATCAAGGACCTAAGCAGAGTCGCGGATGAAACTATCACCAGCCATTATAGCATACCTGTCAAAGCGGAAGAAGAGAGCCATATTTTTCCGGTGCACGAGTAGGACCGCTCCAGCCTACCGGGCCATTTGCGCCGTGATTCCCTCTATAGTAAGATGCCAGTCGGTAAACAGGGAGAAAGCACACGCAGAAATGGCGCTTATTCTATTCCAGGAACATCTCAACCAAATCGTAGAACACGCCCGCGCCGGGGCTCCCAGTGAGGTCTGCGGTCTGCTGGTCGGCATCGCCGGGCGCGTCTTTCACGTCTTGCCAGCCGCCAATATTGCCCCCGACCCCAGCGTCGAGTATGTGATGGACCCCTACGACCAACTGCGCCACTTTCAGGTGATAGAAGAACAAGGGCTAGAGATGCTCGGCATTTACCATTCTCACCCAAGCAGCCCGGCTTACCCATCGCCTACGGATATGTCCAGGGCTTACTATCCGGAAGCAATCTACGCTATTGTTTCTTTGATGCACAGCGAGACACCCGTGCTGCGCACCTTCCGGCTGGTGGAAGGGCAAATCTTAGAAGTGACTTTCGAGGTGATACCCTCTCAGGCCCTCGGCAGTCGCCAAACTCCAGGCTAAGCTCGCTTGAGCCAATACCAGGCTGCCTCCGACCCACCCGGGTCGGCGCCTGCTTCGACCCGTAACAGGCGGAAATCGGGCTGGAACAACTGCCGTACTTGGTCGGCCGTGATGCCCATCTGCATCCAGCGTCCCCGGCGCGGCCCAAAGGCGTACAGCATATAGTGCGCGCATGGCCCTAGCAAGCGGCCTAATTGGTCGCGGTAGCGAGTTCGCCCCTCTACGTCGAGGGCATGGAAGCAGCCGATGTCGAGGGCCAAGTCAAAAGCAGGCTGCAAAAAGCCCAGCCGGGTGACGTCGGCAGCGTAGAACTCTGCAGACAATCCGGCTGCCTTAGCTTTACGCCGGGCTCTGCGGATCGCCGGTAGCGCTAGATCTACCCCCACCACATGCCAGCCATGGCGGGCCAGGAATAGGCAGTTGGTGCCGGTGCCACACCCCAGGTCCAACGCCCGGCCCGGCCTCAAAGCGTTTGGCCCTTCAATCGCCTCAACCACCTCCGGCGGGGTGATCCCGGTATCCCACGGAGGACGGAAATAATACCACAGGTTGTAGATCAGGCGCTGTAGCATCTCAGAGGCCCAACACCTGACGGGCGATGACGAGGCGTTGAATCTCGCTGGTTCCCTCTCCGATGGCGCACAACCTCTGGTCGCGGTACATGCGTTCCACGGCATACTCACGCACATAGCCGTAGCCGCCGTGGATCTGAATCGCGTCCCGGCAGACCCGTTCCGACACCTCGCTGGCAAAGAGCTTGGCCATAGAGGCCTCCTGGGTAAACGGCAGACATTGTTCCTTGAGCCAGGCAGCACGGTAGGCCAGCAGGCGGGCGGCCGCGATCTGGGTGGCCATATCGGCGATCATCCATTGAATAGCCTGGAATTTGGCGATGGGCTGCCCGAACTGCACGCGCTCTTTGGCGTAGGCGATAGATTTCTCAAACGCCCCTTGTGCCAGACCTACCGCCATCGCCGCTATGGCGATCCGTCCGGCATCTAGTGTGACCAAGAACTGTCGGAAGCCTTGGTTCTCCCGGCCCAACAAATTCTGGGCCGGTATACGGCAATCTTCAAAGAAGAGCTCTGAGGTCACTGACCCTTTGAGACCCATCTTCTTCTCATCCCGCCCCAGCCGAAAGCCGGGCGTACCCTTTTCGACGATAAACGCGGAAATGCCGCGGGTGCCCGTTCCGGGCTCGGTTTTGGCGGTGATAATGACCACATCGGCGATGGAGCCATTGGTAATAAAGATCTTTTGGCCGTTGAGAACCCATGCGTCGCCGTCACGGACGGCACGTGTGCGGGTGGCCCCGGCGTCGGAGCCGGCCTGCGGCTCAGTCAGGCCAAAAGCGCCGATCTTTTCTCCGCGTGCCAGCGGGACCAGGTATTCCCGTTTCTGCTCCTCGGTGCCGAACAGGTAGATGGGCTCACAGCAGAGGGAAGTATGCGCGTCAAAGGCGATGGCCAGAGAACCAGAAGCACAGGCGACCTCTTCCAGGGAGATGACCAGGCTGATGTAATCGCTGCCCGAGCCGCCATAGTCTTCCGAGAAGGGCAGCCCCAGCAGGCCCATCTCGCCCATCCTGTGAAAGGCAGCCCAGGGAAACTCGCCCTTCTCGTCGATTTCCTCGGCGTGCGGTGCGATCTCTTTCTGTGCAAACTCCCGCACCATGTGGCGGACCATTTGATGTTCCTCGGTGAGTTGAAAGTCCATAGTCGTTCCTCGTTTTCTCTACTTGGAAATCACCAACCCGGCTGGATCAATTTCACGCAGAATACGGCGCACCTGTACAGATGGGGGCTCAGTCGTCTCTACCTCGTCAGGGATGATCAGCTCAAAGCTGCTGCTGGCACGCACATCGTCCCGGGTAACACCTGGATGAGTAGCCAGCAGCTTCATGCGACAAGACTCTTCGTCAAAACCGTAGACCCCCAGTTGCGTGATCACCCGGTAGGGGCCCGTGCCCGGCGGCAGGCCAGCCGCCTCACGGGCTCCCGGGCCGGTAAGATAGCCCGGCGTAGTGACAAAAGGCAGCTTGGCCAGGAAACGCTCCCGATCCTGGCGCATAATGATGATCGTGCGCCAGCACAGCGAGCCGGCATCGTTCGCCCCACCGCTGCCCGGCAAGCGGACCTGGGGGCGTTTCCAGTCACCGAACACAGTGGTGTTGACATTCCCATAGGCGTCGATGGCAGCTCCCCCGAGGAAGCCATAATCCACATAGCCATTCTGGAGGAAGCTCATCACGTCGTGCATGGAGGTGGCCGCCACGGCCCGGTAAAAGGTGCGTGAGTCACCTACCGAGATGGGCAGCACTGGCACCTGGGGGCCAATGCCGCCCGCCTCGAACACGATGAGCAGTTGGGGCGCATGGGTGCGCCGGGCCAGCGTAGCGGCGATGATGGGCAGCCCGGTGCCCACCAACACGGAGCGTTTATCCTCCAGCATGCCAGCCGCCACCGCGGCCAATAACTCAGTTGGCGTATACTCGGCTTCGCTCATGCCTCATCCTCCTGAAAGAGCGGCGCGCGCAGTTGCTCGACCCGTTTCAGGTGATTGAGTTTGCGCACCCCGCCCACTCGCTCCAGGTATGCTTCAAAATCGCGCACGCCAAAGACGTATTTGTCGAGATATTCTTTGGCTCCTTCTTCTGTTTTGGACAGGGTCAACCACTCGCGGATGTGCGCCTCGTCAAAGTAATAGTGATAGGGCATGAGACCCGGGTGAGCCCCATAAGGCGCCTCGCACACGGCATCCACCAGGAAGAAAGGGATAGTGGTGCGATCGGGCTGCCGGCGGATGACCTCTTCGTCGACGATCTCTTCGGCCGTGATCAGCAGGCGCCGCGCCGCCCGGGCCAGTTCGAAATCCATGACCAGGATGCCGTCAATCTGGGCGTTCCCATATGGGTCGCAACGGTGGACGTGAAGGATGGCGACATCAGGATGGCAAGCGGGCACCAGACACACCGGCTTGCCGCTCCAGGGATCGCGCGCCACCTTCGTCGCACTCTTCTTAAAGGTATCGGTGCCCAGCAGCACCCGGGCAGGGATGAAGGGGATGCCCATAGCGCCGGCCAGCAAGCGCCATTGGAAGGCCGCGTTAGAGATCTCGGCCACGACCTCGACCTGTCCAGACTCAACAGCGCGCCGGCCAGCCGGGGAAAGCCCACGCAACTCGTGGCCAAACGCATAAGCCACCTCGACCTGGCGAACGCAGCCGGCGCCAATCAGCAGGTCCACGTCGTGCACGCCGGTCTTGGCCAAGACGACCAGGTCGCGCCGCCGCTGGCGGATGATCTCGTAGATGAAGGCCATCGAGATGCGCACGTGCCCGAAGCCGCCCGAAGCAATGAGATCTCCATCTTGGACGAAACGCTCCACCGCCTCACGCACGCTCATGCGTTTGTCTTTTAGTTCCCGCGTCTTGTTAGCGCGCACCCAGCTACGGTGTTCGTCCGGATCGTGCCAGCCCAGGAGTCTCCCTTCGCCTTCTGTGAGGATGTCCATATCGCTTTCACCTCCTTGACGGGTTCATTCCACCAGGTTGAAGTAGATATCCGTCGGCGTGAATTTGGAGTTGCGCAAGAACCGCCCGCGCACCTGTTTGCCTATCCAGTGAATGCCGGCCTGGTTGGGATCAACGCCGACCAACCGGCCCAGGAGAAGCGTGTCGCACCCCTCGAACTCCACCTGGGTCAGCACAAAGGGACACTCGGACAGGAAGGCCTCCGAGCCAAAGTAACATACGGTGAACGCATGAATCTTTCCCTCCGGTTTGATTTCCACCCACTCTGTCTCCCGGCCGGAGTACATATCGTGACCGCGTGGGGTGGGGTAGGTGTAACCCGTTTCCGGGTCACGGCAACCCAACAAGACTCCGTTGGACAGCCCGGCGAAAAAGGGGGAGTCCTGCCCGTAGGAGTGCACATAGGTGATGCTGTAGAGCTGCTCGATCAGGATAGGCGACATGTGCTTGAGCAGGGCCAGCGTCTCCGGGTTCAATTCACGCGGAAAGGGGACATTGTGCAGGACATATCCCCCCAGGGTTTCTTCTTGCTTGGCGGGAATTCGGTCAGCCATAGCTTACTCTCCTCTCTCAAGAATAGAGACGGTCACATAGGTACCCGTGCCGGCGTGGGAGTGGATGGCCCCACGCCGGGCATTTTTCACCTGCAAGGTGGAGTCGCGGAAGTGCTTGCCGATACTGCCCTGCAACTGCCAGATGGCAAACACGGCCTGCATCAGCCCGGTGGCGCCCACCGGGTGGCCGCAGGCGATCAGCCCGCCGCTGGGATTGACCGGACAAATGGGCGCTTCGGGCAAGTTCAGGCCATAGTCGATGCCGGGCATAAAGGCCTTGCCCGAGGCGGCGAAAGGCCCGCCCTCTCCGTAACGGCACAGGCCCATGTCCTCGTAGGTTTGAACCTCGCTGGAGGTATAGGCATCGTGTAACTCTACAAAGTCAATCTCCCTAAGGGGGTCGGCGATCCTGGCGTTTTTGTAAGCCTCCCTGGACGCCATGCGCCCGGCCCGGAAAGAGTGAACGCCGGGATAGCGAAAGCCGGCGTCCCACAGGTCTTGGTAGTAGGCGCGCGTCTCGGAGGTATCCTCGTGAGGAAGAAGGTTATATCTCAAAAAATCGTCGTAAGACTGATGGGGCCGGTCCGCCATGCGCATGGCGTCGGTGCCACGCCCGATGCCGCCGACCTTCACCAACGGGCGTGGGACGTGCGCCCCGGCAGCCTCCAGGCGGGCCAGGCCCTCTTCCGAACAGAGGATGGCGGCTGCGGCGCCATCGCTCATCACGCAGATGTCCAGGCGCGTGAGCGGCCAGGCGACCATAGGCGCGCTGCGTACATCCTGAATCGTGTAGCGATTGCGCTTCTGCGCATAGGGGTTATGGTACGCATTGATGTGATTCTTGACACTGACGTGGGCCATTTGTTCGACCGTCGTGCCGAACTCCTTCATGTGACGCGTCACCATCATGGCGTAGTAACCGGTGTAAAAGCCGCCGACGGGATAGTCGAAGCTCACGTCGCTGGCCAGGGCAATGAACTCGTTGCCCTTCCAGGTCTCGACGTGTGACATGGTCTCGAAGCCGTACGCGGCGCACACGTCCATATAGCCGGAGGCAACCGCCTTCCACGCCTCCTGGAAGCAGATACCCCCGGTTGCCCCGCCCCCTTCCACGCGGTGGTTGGGCTTGGGGCACAGGCCCAGGTAGTCGGTGGCCATAATGCCGGCCATAAGCTGGCGCGCAAAGTGATCGCTAAAGTAACTGACCACCGAGCCGTCCACTAATTGGTTGAACTGCCGGTGCTCCAGGCCGATGTCCTGGACGGCATAATCGTATGCCTCCTTGACGACGGCCTGGAAGGTCTTGTCGGGGCGAGCCTTGGCGAATTTGCTCACCCCACCCGAGATTGCGTACACGGTTCGCATCGTTGCCTTACCTCCTTCATTGGATGATTAAGCTGAGAACCGACCAGACTTTGATAGGTGCTAGGTTTGAGGCATGAACAGGGAGTTAGTGTAGGAGCGCCTCGTCGAGAAAACCGATGACCTGAGCTTCGTATTCCTCCGGCCAGGTCTGAATGTAACCGCCGTGCCCCAGGCCGGGCACAATCCACAAGGCCTTGGGCTCGCCCGCAGCAGAGAATTGCTCATGGGCGCGCCCGTTTTCTGCCTCATACTCTCCAAAGATAAGGAGCACCGGGCGTGGGCTGATCTTGCCGATGGCGTCAACTGGGCTGACCAGGCGGGCGTCGACGCCGGTGTAGTAACGATAGAAGAAGAGGATGGTGTGGTAGTAGAAACTTTGGAGCAGGGAGTTATTTCCGCCTGTGTTGGCGATGTCGTGGCCCAGGTTGTAAAAGTTGCCCTCGACGACGACCGCCTGGATGTCTTCTAACTGCGCTGCACCCAGAATAGCCGTCGCACCTCCCACGGAGAAACCCAGCACCCCGATACGCTGTGCATCCACTTCTGGTTGCGCCTGGACGAAAGCCAGCGCCCCGGCCACATCGCTGACTTCCAGGTAACCGGCGGTGAAAGGCAGGTCGGGGTTGGCGCAGGAGCGGGGTTCAGTGAACAGCACGCCATATCCACGGCGAGCCAGGAGCGCCCCCTGGTCGAGCATCCCATCCCGCGCCTGCCCAATACCGGGGAACAGGATCACGGCTGCCCTATTTTGGGAGGGCAGCCACCAAGCCGTAAGTCTAAACCTGTCGAGATTGGCAGCGCGGCCCGCTTGTGAGACAAACGTCACCTGTTGATAGCCTATGATGCCAACGTCGTCGGGGGTGCGATGTGGACCGCTGCAGCCGGGATAAGCCAGCGCATGGGCGTAGCGCCGGCTGATTTCAACCCCAACCCCCAGGACCCCTAAAACAGCCAGTAGCCCGGTCCAGAGGAGCAACAATCCCCACCGGACCGGTCTGGATCGTGCAGGGGCCGCGAGTCGCATAGGACGCATCATATCCGCGGGACCACAGACAGTGTACCCTTGGCAGCCGAGCGCAGACCGGCGATTTGATAGACCTACACACGGATTATAAGGGATAGAAGATATGCTTGTCAAGCCATGGTCTAATCTCTTTAACTTGACGAAACACTGGAGATGGGCTACAATCGTATATTACAGGTTTTTCGCCGATGTTTGAGAGTCTACAGGATAAACTCCAGGGCATCTTTCGGCACCTGTCGGGACGCGGCAGGCTGAGCGAGGCAGATGTCGACGCCGCTCTGCGCGAGGTCCGGCTGGCATTGCTTGAGGCCGACGTAAACTTTAAGGTCGTCAAGGACTTTGTCGGGCGGGTGCGCGAGCGAGCGGTGGGCGTTGAAGTGACGCAAAGCCTGACGCCGGCCCAGCAAGTGGTAAAGATCGTCCACGAAGAGTTGATTGCCACGCTGGGCGAGCCAGCGCGCCTCAATCTGAGCGGGCCGACGCCCCATGTGATGATGTTGGTCGGCCTGCAGGGTTCGGGGAAAACGACCACCGCCGCCAAGATGGCGCTGTTCCTTAGAAAATCGAACCACCGCCCGCTGTTGGTAGCGGCCGACACGCGCCGGCCGGCGGCAATCACGCAACTCCAGGTATTGGGGCGGCAACTCGATATCCCGGTGCACGCCGAGAGTAGCCATGTCCCTCCTCCGCAGATTTGCGCCAACGCCATGAAATTGGCTCGCCAGGGAGCTTACGACGTAATTATCTTCGACACGGCCGGCCGCCTGCATATTGACGACGCACTCATGGATGAGTTGGCCCAGGTCAAGGCCAAGACTAACCCGCAAGAAGTGTTGCTCGTCGCGGACGCTATGACCGGCCAGGATGCCGTACGCGTCGCGGAGAGCTTTCACCAGCGCGTCGGGTTGACCGGCCTTATCCTGACCAAAATAGATGGCGATGCGCGCGGTGGCGCGGCTATCTCGATCCGCAGCGTGACCGGCGTCCCCATCAAATTCCTGGGCACCGGCGAGAAGACGGGCGACCTGGAGATATTTCACCCGGATCGCCTGGCGTCGCGGGTCCTGGGTATGGGGGATATCCTTACCCTCATCGAGCGGGCAGAGCACGCTCTCGACCAGGAGAAGGCACAACGAGCCGGAGAGCGGCTGCTGGCCGGCGAGTTCAACCTGGAAGACTTTTTGGAGCAATTGAGCGAAGTCAAGAAGCTGGGGCCTTTGACCCAACTCATGGAAATGATCCCCGGCATGGCCAAGGTCGGCCGTAACCTATCACCCGACCTGACCGAGCAGCAACTGCGCCGGGTCGAGGCGATCATCAACTCAATGACCAAAGTTGAGCGGCGCAACCCAAAGACCTTGAATGGAAGTCGGAAGCGGCGCA